>Ga0265296_1002847_pt1 | contig 16784 bp, 16 predicted proteins | sample MunlanPumphouse1_FD_189073 | JGI IMG/M metagenome (GOLD analysis project Ga0265296, IMG submission 189073) | Groundwater microbial communities from a municipal landfill in Southern Ontario, Canada - Pumphouse #1 | ecosystem: Environmental > Aquatic > Deep subsurface > Groundwater | place... | reverse complement strand
CCGTTAATATATGTATATATGGTTTAAGTTTGTAGTAATCATGAGTCAAGCCAGGGCCGGGCATGATCAGCAGGTCAACCTCATCATATTTGTGCCCGGCAATCAGGTTGGTGATTATGGTTGTACTGAATACAATTCTTTTGATTTCTTTTTTGTCAGCATCTTTTAGAATAAGATCGATTGCTTCCAGGAGAGAACTCAGAAGGTTCTCTCTGGTTGGAATTTTGGCAATAGCCCGGACCCAGTTATTTTCCAGAAGAACCGCGTCTGTATAAGTACCCCCCACATCTACACCCACATACATTACTGTCACCCCCGGTACCATCCGTTTGTTATTGAATATTTATTTTATCTATCTTTTTTTGCAGTTCATAAAGCTTGCCGATCGCTTCCAACGGTGTCATACCAAAAATATCAAGCTGACGTATTTCCTCTAAAACCGGATTTTCAATCCTGTCGCATGATACCGCCTTTTCTTCAGCCGCGGCGGCGACCTGCGCAGTGTTATCCCGCGCAGCTTCCAGGCTTCTTAAAACTTCTGTTGCACGGTTGATAATTTCCAGCGGCAGGCCGGCAAGCTTAGCCACATGAATGCCATAGCTGCGATCCGCCCGCCCATTAATCACCTTCCTTAAAAAAATGATATTTTCACCCTGCTCTTTTACAGCGACGTTCAAATTTACTATACCAGGTATTTTATCCAGATCGGTAAGTTCAAGATAATGGGTGGAAAAAAGCGTTTTAGCGCCTATTCTCAGGTGGATATATTCAGCCAGTGCACGGGCTATGCTTATACCGTCATAGGTGCTGGTCCCACGACCCACCTCGTCTAAAACAATCAAACTCTTGGCGGTGGCTGCCGCAACTATTGAGCGGCACTCATTCATTTCCACCATAAATGTGCTTTGCCCGCCGGCAATATCATCAGACGCGCCGATCCTGGTAAAAATACGGTCCACCAAATCTATTTTAGCTTCTGACGCCGGTACGAAACTGCCCAGTTGCGCCATTAACACAATTAAGGCGACCTGGCGCATGTACGTACTTTTGCCTGCCATATTGGGTCCGGTTATCAGTACCAGGCGATTCTGCTCCTGGTCCATCTCAGTATCATTGGGCACAAAAAGTCCTGGCCCCAGTACTTTTTCAAGGACAGGATGACGTCCGTCCCTGATCAACAAGCGACCGCCACCGTGTATCTCAGGCCTGACGTACCTGCCGGCGACCGAGGCCTCTGCCAGCGAACATAGCGCGTCTGCCCCGGCCACAGCCAGGGCGGTACACTGAATACGCCTGATCTGCGCCAGTAATTGTTCTCTGATCCCGTTAAATAATCTATTTTCAAGCTGCAGTAGACGCTCCTCCGCGCCTAAAATATGATCTTCGTATTCCTTTAATTCGGGAGTGATGTACCTTTCTGCGTTCGCCAGGGTCTGCCTGCGTCTGTATTCTTCCGGCACCATATTCAGATAGGACTTGGTTACTTCCAGGTAGTAGCCAAAAACTCTGTTGTACCCTATTTTGAGAGACTTTATGCCTGTACGGCTGCGCTCCCTCTCTTCCAGTCCCGCCAGCATGGACCTGGCTTCCAGTTTCACTGAGCGAAGACTGTCCACTTCCGAATTATATCCCTTTTTAATTACTCCTCCGTCCCTAAGGGAGAGAGGCGGATCATCATCGATGGCATTATCCAGAAGTTCTTTCATCTCTTCCATAGGGTCAATATCATCGCCAATTTTCTTTAAGAGCGCCGCAACAGACTGGCTCATAAGTTTTTTCAATGAGGGAAGATATGCCAGCGATTTACGCAGAGCTATCAGATCGCGGGCATTAACCGTGCCAAAAGAAATTCTTCCTGCCAATCTCTCCAGGTCATATATGTTTTTCAGCTCATTTTTATATTCCTGACGGGTTAAGGCATTGCTTACAATCTCTTCAACCGCGTCCAGGCGCGCCACGACGTCTTCCTTTATTAACAATGGCTGCTCGATCCAGTTTCTGATTAATCTACCGCCCATCGAGGTGACAGTATAATCAAGTATGGAAAGCAAGGTATACTTTTTTGTATTATCCGATATCGACCGGGATAATTCCAGGTTGCGCCTGGTTGTAATGTCCAGGAGCATGTATTTTCCCGGCTGGTAAAATTGAATGGAATTAAGATGAGCAAGGTCCCTTTTCTGGGTGTCTCTTAAAAAGCTGACCAGTGCGCCAGCCGCGGAAACGGCAAGCTTGGGACTGCTGGTTGCCAAATTCAAAAAAGCATTCTTCCCGAACTGGGCCTCTAGTAGGCGCAAGGCTTGTGCCTGGGAAAATGCCTTATTGGGGTAACCGCTTACAACAGGTGTTCCCAGTGATTTCAATTCCAGGGCAAGTGAATCTGCCCCGGGGTACATTCCTTCGCTGCTGGATGGGTGTCCTTTTTCCCCTGTAAGAGGCACGATTACTTCTGCGGGCATAATCCTGGCTATTTCTTCCATAATCGCGTATTTCGCCCTGTTACCTGAAAAAGAACAAACCATGAAACTCCCTGTGGTTATGTCCGTGACAGCAAGGCCGTACCCATTTTCGTCCTGAGCCACGCACGCCAGGTAATTATTCTTTTTTTCCTCCAGCAGTTGCCCTTCCATAATGGTACCTGGCGTAATAACCCTGGTTACTTCCCGCTTTACGATCCCTTTAGCCTCCGCGGGATCCTCAACCTGGTCACAGATAGCCACCCGGTAACCTTTTCCGATCAGCCTGGCAATATAACCGTCTACGGCATGATATGGCACGCCGCACATGGGTACCCGCTCCCGGGTTCCTCCTTCCCTTCCGGTAAGGGTTATTTCAAGCTCCCGTGAAGCTACGCAGGCGTCGTTGAAAAACATTTCGTAGAAATCTCCCAGGCGAAAAAAAAGGATGGCATCCGGATATTGTTCCTTTATCTCGAGATACTGCCTGATCATTGGTGTAAAACTCACCGGAATCCCTCCTGGTGAACATTATAACATATGGGATCATAAACCAAAAGCAAGAAAACCCTGGCTAACCCCAGGGTTTTACAGGAGAGAAAAGTTGCCTGTTATTAAAGGCAGCATGCTAATTGCCGCATATATCATCACCACAACCGCAACTATCATCATCACAACCGCAGCTATCATCACCACATTCGCATCCTTGCTGCCTCACCCCGATAGCTTCACTTATAATATTGTTTACAGCTTCCAATACTTTATAAAATTCCTGCTGCGCCGTGAAAAAATTATAAACATAAGGGTTATCGAGCATTTTTAACTCCAGTTCTTCAAGCTCCTTTTTCTGCCCATCAGTCAATGGCATTCCCTGAGACTGGATCACCTGTAAAGACTGTTGTTTTTCATTAAACTCTTTGATAACCTCGCCAGCGCCCGGGTCCTTTAACATCATTCCCTCAGCTTCTCTCAAACTGATCAGTTCTTTAGAAACAGAAATTTCCGCGCCAAGTTCTTTTGCTTTATCCAGTACAGACATTTTCCCGACCTCCATTATTTTCATTTACTATATTAGTTCTCAAAAAATATCATAGTATTTATTAGACATTTAACTTTTGTGCGGCTGAAGCCACACCTACAGGATCACTCCGGCCAGATGGGCGATTTGAGCCGTGGTGATTTTCACCATGATAATCTCACCGGTAAGGTCTTTATCGCACGGGAAAAGCACAATTTTATTACCCCTGTTTCGACCATACTGAAGGCCCACGCCCTTTTTGCTTTCACCTTCGACCAGCACCTCCTGCGTCCTCCCTATTTCTTCAACGCTCCTTTCGAGACTGATTTTATTTTGGAGTCTAATTAACGCCTGGATGCGCTCCTTTTTCACCTCTTCGGGAACCTGCCCCTCCATCCCTGCCGCCGGAGTTCCAGGCCTGGTGTTATATATGAAGGTATAGGCGCCATCGAAGCGGGCCTGTTGCACAAGATCCATAGTATCATTAAAATCATCTTCATCTTCACCCGGAAAACCTACCATAATATCTGAAGTGACAGTTGCCCAGGGGATCAGGTCTCTTATTTTTGCAATTAAATTCAAATATTCTTCCCTGGTATAGCCCCTGCCCATCTTTTTTAAAATCCTGTTGCCTCCTGCCTGAACAGGCAGGTGAAAATGTTCGCACACCTTTTCAGAACCGGCTATTACTTTAATAAGTTTGTCATTAAAATCCCTTGGATGAGATGTCAGATATCTTATTCGCTCAATGCCGCTGACATCTTCCAGCCTCTCCAGCAGATCAGCGAAATCAAGTCCGCTTCCTGAATCCTTGCCGTAAGAGTTAACATTCTGACCGAGCAGTACAATTTCTTTATAACCCCGGCCAGCAAGATCAAAAGCTTCCGACACTATGTCTTCCGGTCTGCGGCTCCGCTCTTTTCCCCTGACATACGGTACGATGCAATAAGTGCAAAAGTTATTGCAACCGTACATAATGGTCAACCACGCACGTAATCCCGCTTTTCTCTTTGCCGGCAGGTCTTCCGTGATCACCGGTGAACCCGCCCATACCTCCAGGATTGTTTTCCTGCTTTCCTCAACCCTGGCCATCAGATCGGGCAATTGGTGAACGTTATAAGTGCCAAAAACAAGATCAACATAAGGAAACAGTTGCCGAATCCTGGCAGCCATGTTTTCCTGCTGGGGCATACAGCCGCAAACTCCAATAATTAGCTCCGGATTTTCCACCTTTAGCCGGCGCAGCCTTCCTAGCATCGAAAAAACTTTATTTTCAGCGGTTTCACGCACACAGCACGTATTTAGAAGAATTATACCGGCGCCTTCAATTTTATCGGTGGGTGTAAATCCCAACGCTTCAAGCATCCCTGCCAGCACTTCAGAGTCATGTTCATTCATCTGGCAGCCAAAAGTCTTTATTATGTACGATTTCAAATAAGGACCCGCCCTTGTAGAGATTTAAAACAATTATAACGGTAATTCATTCCACACGCAAACATCCCCGGCAATGTAAATAAAAGCCATAGAATTATTTTCAACCTAAAAGCTAGCAGGTAAATTAAAAGAATTAGATAAAACTATTGTAATAGGAAATATATTGTTGACCGTAGAATAACTAATGATATCGCTCAGGAGGTACTCGTAATGGGAAGATTGGCGGGAATAGCAGTTCTTGTCGGAATGATCATGTCAGTCACTGGTTCTTTTTTGGGTAATAACAATCTTAAGGTCTCAGGCTACTTAATGCTACTTATCATTGCCACTTTGGCAGGTTACCGTTATTTAAAATTCTCTGCTACAACACCTGTAAGCGAGATTGCGGGAACATGTATAGACCTGAAACGGCTCCCAACGCATTATGTGCTGTCATTTCGCACTGGTTCGGGGATCTATTCAGGGCAGGCTGCTTTAAAAGTCGGAAGTAATATCAGTAAAGGCGACAGTGTCACTTTGAAAATCAAAGGTCCGGTAATTCTTGAGATCAATAAGAAATAATAAAAATATTACCCAGGAGGTTTTTCTGCTTAAACCGGGAAATCCCTCTTGTTTTTAACCCCTTTCACCTTTAAGATGATCATGTTATAATTCTTTATAAACGATTGTCCTTAGAACGCTGCTTAAAACTCTATGGTTTTTGTAGGAGGCGAGTAATTTGCCGCAAATGGAAGATCTGGCAGCAGCTGTACAACTAATTGAAATGCAGTTAAAAGACATTGACAATATTCGCACTAAGGTCCCTTACGGGCTGGAATATTCTTTCTGGGAAAACTTTACCGCTAAAATTATAGATCGTATTTACGGTAATGACTCCAGGCAACGGCATGGCTTTGAGCAGGCCGGTCGGGGAGGTTGTTTTTCAGTTTTTGATACTTATTCGGAACACCAAAGAAGAGAAGATTTTTTAGAGATACTAAGCTGCAAAAAGGAATACCTGGAAAACCTGATTAAAGACCTGAATAATCGCATTCAGGGAACAATGCCAGAATCCTCCAATGGAATAAACGAATTCGGAATAACCGCCAACGTAGATGTTTATTCCGAGGAAATTTCTAAATCACGCGATGCTTCACCTTTAGACCACGCGGTTTATGAAATCATATCCAAAATAAAAGACCCCGCCTTAAAAAAAGAAGCGAGGATCAACCTGATAGCATTGAGGGACGAACTTCTAAGACCGGTCCCTTCCTGGATAAGGTTAAAAAAACACATGATCTGGCTGATCGAATTTGGCAAGGAAGAGTTCTTTTCAATTCTGCCGTTTATCGTCCTCTATATCAGAAAAATTGCTGATTAAGCTTATTTTACAAGCGTCACCCGGCAGTTGGCCAGGTGAATCACTTTATGACTGACGCTCCCGATAGACGCGCCCCGCAATTCACTTACACCCCTGCTCCCCATAATTATATGATCGTAATTACCCCGCTCAGCATACTGGATTATGATTGTGGCGGGGTCGCCTTTCTCAATGAATTTCTCCACCTTGAGGCCGTTATCTGAGAAAACCGCAACCGTTTTGTTCATGATCTCACTACCTTTATCTTCCATGGCCTGATCGATATTTTTAAAGCCACTGCTTTCCGGGACTACCACCAGCACTGACAGTTTCATATCCGAATTGGTTTTCATCAGCCTGGCCGCATAGCCGGCAGCTTTTAACGAGTTGTCCGAACCATCACTGGGCAATAAGACCTTGCTTCTCAGCATTGGTGAGTCCTCCTGGGATAGTTGAATTTTTGACTCTATAAGAGAGGCATTACCTAATAGCATATCAATATTTCTTTTATAAATTCACATTTACGGCAACTTTAACCGGAGCGTTCAGCCATTAGCCATTCTTTCGCGCTATCTGCTCCGCCAGTGCTATGATACGTCTGGCGCGATTAGCAATCGGGTACTCGATCATTTTTCCATCAACCTGAAATACCGCTTGCCCCCTGGCTTCCGATTCGTCAAACACATCCACGATCTTTTTAGCCCAGGCTGTCTCTTCAGGAGTAGGTGTAAAAACCTCATTCAACGGCTCGATTTGCCCTGGATGAATGGCCAACTTACCCTGGAATCCCATCTGGCGAACAGTATTCGCATCGGCAACCAGTCCCTCGATATCCTTGAAAGCTGGATAAACCGTGTCAATTGGCGGCTCAATACCCGCGGCCCGTGATGCAACGACCAGCTGAGACCTGGCGTAAAATATTTCCTGGCCGCTTTTCGAAAAGGTAGTGCCAATGTCAAGGACATAGTCAACTCCACCGAAAAACATCCTGCTGACCCTGGGGCTGGCTGAGGCAATAGCAAAGGCATTGACAATCGCATTGGCGCTTTCGATAAACGGAATCAACTCCAGGCTGCCGGCGGTTATGCCGCGCTCCTTTTCTATCTTTTCCATCAGCCAGTCAATCTGACGTATCTCTTCCGCCGACTCGGACTTGGCCAGGACCAGTCCCTTCACTCCTTCTGTTACCGCGGCCAGCAAATCAGCCAGAATAAAATCTGTTTGGGCGCTGTTGACCCGGATAAAAACATCACCCCTGCGCGGCAGTGCCAGCGCTTCTTTCAGAGCGTTTCTGGCATTTGATTTTTCACTGAGAGCCACGGCGTCTTCCAGGTCCAGTACTGTACCGTCGGCATTCAGCAGCAGGGCTTTCCCAACTTTGCGCAGATCATTGGCAGGAGCAAATAGCATTGTGCGATAAATCGACACGAATATACCTCCTATCTGTTCTTATATTATCTTACCAGGATATTCTACCCAGTTACACCTTTTCCCTTTCTCATCTTCTATTCTTTATAATCCTTTTGTGGACAGTTTTTATCTATGAATGTTATAATAAATTAGAAATATTTGGGAGGTGTTGTGGTGGGAATAAAAGACAATGACTTAATTATCAAGAACGGAGACCAGGGCACTATAAAAATATCTGAAGATGTTGTAACAATCATAGCCGGCCTGGCAGCCTCTGAGGTAGCCGGGGTAGCGGGCATGAGCGGCGGACTCGCGGGCGGTTTGGCTGAAAAACTCGGCCGTAAAAACCTCTCTAAGGGTGTAAAGGCCGAGGTTGGAGAAAAAGAAGCGACCATAGATATTTTTATAATCGTTGATTATGGCGCTCACATTCAGGAAGTCGCCCATCAGGTTCAAACCAGCGTGAAGAATGCCGTTGAGAGCATGACCGGGTTAAAGGTCCTACAGGTGAACGTGAGTGTTCAGGGTGTGTCCTTCGACTCTGAAAATAAGGATGATGACGGGCGGGTCAAATAGCTTATGGATTTTCCACGGATGATTAAAACAAGGCAGGTATTTCCCAGCCTTGGTTTAGTCAACTTAAAAGAAGAAATCAATAAAGTCCTGTCAGGATCAAAACTATCATTAAAATTAAGCCCGGGTATGCGGGTGGGTATCACCGCCGGAAGCAGGGGGATCAGCAATATTGATCTAATCCTCAGAGAACTGGCCGCTTATATAAGATTCCTCGGCGCGACTCCGGTACTTTTTGCGGCCATGGGCAGCCACGGTGCTGGAAATCCCTCAGGACAGAGAAGCTTACTGGCTTCCCTGGGTTTAACCGAAGAAAAAATAGGAGCTGAACTGATCTGCTCTGTTGATTGTGTGGAAATTGGGAGAGCTTTTTATGGAGAGGTTTATCTGAACCGGGCAGTTCTTGAATGCCATGCGATTATTGTGGTAAACAGGATCAAGCCCCATACATCCTTCCACGGTGTTTATGAGAGCGGCCTGGTTAAAATGTTGTCTGTAGGCATGGGCGGTCCAGCCGGAGCGGCCTCCCTGCACCGCTGCGAGCCGCACCTGCTGTCCAGGGCGGTGGCGGAAGGAGGAAAGAAAGTACTGGGCGCCTGTCCTGTGGTTTTGGGCATCGCTATCATGGAAGACGCTTACGAGCAGACCAGGAAAATAGTTGCGGTACAGCCTGAGGATTTTTTTGAAACAGAGAAAAACCTCTTACATGAAGCCCGAGGTTATCTTCCAGGATTGCCCGCAGAGGACCTGGACATACTGATTGTTGACCAGATTGGCAAAAATTTCAGCGGCACCGGTATGGACACGAATGTGATCGGCCGGCTTAGAATTCAGGGCGTCCACGAGCCTGAAAGTCCAAGAATAAGGAGAATAGTAGTCCTTGATGCCGCCCCGGAGGCTCACGGAAACGCTTATGGCATCGGCCTGGCAGATTTCACCACAGAGCGCCTGGCTGGTAAACTTGATCGAAACTCCATCTATCTTAACGCTCTTACCAGCACCTTTGTGCAGCGGGCCATGGTGCCGATGGCACTGCCCTGCGACCGGGACGCCGTGGCGGCGGCGTTAAAAAGCCTTGGAGCGGTAAAGCCGGCTGAGACGAGAATTATCCGTATTTACAACACCCTTCACCTTTCCGAAATGTTAGTTTCAGAAAAACTATATGGGGAAATTGCCAAATCCCCCTCTATTGACAGCCTGGGACCGCCGGAGGAAATGGTGTTCACTCCGGAAGGTGACTTGCTGCCTTTTTAAAATCTTCCGTTAATAATCTGACTACCGGCCAATCCGCATCGGCAAAATCATATTGTTTCATTTCACTTATACTCACCCATTTAAAACTATGGCAATCCAAGGTTTTGGCATCGCCATCCAGATACCGGCACCAGTGGCAGTGCAAAATAACTGTTTTATCCCGGTAGTGATGCTCAACAATAGTTAATTCTTCCCCAACCTCTATCACCAGATCGAGTTCCTCTTTTATCTCTCTTTTTAAACAGCCGGTGACATCTTCTCCTGGCTCTATCTTGCCTCCAGGGAATTCCCACTTAAGGCCCATATGTGAATCTTCCGGCCGCTGAGCGATGAGAATCTTAGCGTTTTTTTCAATAACCGCGGCGGCCACGTTAATTATCTCCATGATCTCACACACACCTTCGATTTCTTTTGATGCCATATTGGGTTAAACAATTCGGCTTATTACGTAAAATGTCCTGCGCAACGCTGCCGCTAAGAATGATGATGTGATTCTGTTTCAATTAGGAATATTCTTATTTGGCGTCATAAAATGAAATAAAGCCCGCTAATAACGGGCTTTTTGAAGAGTTGCATTTTATTAGAAGGCTATGCGATTCTTTGCAGAGATAAATGCGTGCTCATAGCTTGCTGGTACAGTTGCAGATACTCCACACCCGAACGCGCCCAGGAAAAATCTTGCTCCATGGCGTTCCTGACCAGGTTTTCCCACTGAGTTGGATTTTCCCGGTAAAACTTTATAGATCTTTTAATAGTCCTCAGCAGTTCCGTGCTGGAGTACTCAGAAAAACCGAAACCGTTGCCAGAGCCGGTATCCTGGTTATAGTCATTCACAGTATCTGCAAGCCCTCCAGTAAATCTTACTATTGGAATAGTCCCATACCGGAGGCTGATCAGCTGTCCCAGGCCGCATGGTTCAAAACGTGAAGGCATCAGGAACATATCCGACCCGGCATATATCCGCTGAGCCAGAATAGAGTTGAATCCCAGATACAACCCCATCTTATCCGGATAGCGGCTTCTTATTCTCTCAAACATGTTTTCATAATATTTATCACCGCTTCCTAAAACAACAAACTGCAGATCTTCAGACATCATCCCATCAATCACTTCTGAGATCAAATCAAGTCCCTTCTGATCAACCAAACGGGAGATCAGACCGATTAGAGGGACATCCTTAACCGGCAGATTCATTTCCTTTTGCAGAGCATATTTATTTTCTTTCTTGTTAGCGACACTGGTGCTGTCATAGTTGCGGTGAATGCGCGGATCGGTTTTAGGGTTAAACTCATGATAGTTAATCCCGTTTACAATCCCGTACAGATCCTTGGAGCGCTTTCTAAGCAAGCCGTCCATTCTCTCTCCCAGTTCTGGACGCTGTATTTCAGAGGCGTAAGTCCGGCTGACCGTGTTGACCACATCAGAATAAATAATACCCGCTTTCATGAAGCTAACTGTGCCGTAAAATTCCAGCCTTTCGGGGTGGAAAAACTCTTCGCCAAGGCCAAGGATACGCAGGACATCCTTGGGGTAGTTACCCTGATATTGAAGATTATGAATGGTAAATATGGTGGCTATGCGGTTATAAAACTGGTCCTGGCGGTAGTGTGTTTTGAGGAACAAAGGTATCGGACCACTCTGCCAGTCATTGCAGTGGATAACATCTGGCTGCCAGTCTAGCTTTGGCAGCATCTCCAGAACGGTGCGGCAAAAGAAGGCAAAGCGTTCTGCCTCATCATCAAACATATACATCCGGTCACGGTAAAAATAATGATGGTTATCGACTAAATATACAGGAATAGTTTTTCGCTCGCCCTGATACTGAGCCTCTATCGAGGCCTCTCTGATTATAGCTGTTTCATAACGGTCTTTAAACGGAACGGGGAAATCCATTTTGTAAAGTCCAGCCTCGATTTGCTGATAGCGGGGCATAGCAACCCTGACATCATTGCCCATATTATCATTGCCAACGACAGCAAGAGCTTTAGGCAGTGAACCGGCAACATCCGCCAAACCCCCTGTTTTTGCAAACGGGACAACTTCTGAAGAGACTACTAATATTTTCAGGGGTCGATCAAACATACTGGCGCACCTCTTTCATATACTCTTCCTTGATTGGGAATATTTCTTCAGTTTCTCTGAGGGCCTGGGCGGCCATTTCAGGCGGAGTGGGGTTGATAAAGTAACCTGTGGCAAGTTCAAAGCCGGCCATTAAGGTCAAACGCGGCATTATCTCTAGATGCCAGTGGAAATGAGTCTCATCTTGCAGATTAACAGGAGTAGTATGCAGCACCATATTATATGGCACATTCTTAATCATGAGAGACAGCTTACTCAAGGTGCTTCTTAGTACCACAGCTAAATCCCGCACTTGCGCCTCCCTGATTTGGCCAAAGTCGTACTGGTGCTCTTTTGGCACTATCCAGGTTTCAAAGGGAAACCTCGAAGCAAAAGGACTGAAACTCACGAAGTGATTTCCGTCAATAACCAGCCTGTCCTGTTCAGCCATTTCCTGCCTGAGCATATCACACATCACACATGACCCATGCCGGTTGGCGTAATCATTCATCCCTTCAATTTCCTGTCTTATGTCCGCTGGAACAAGAGGGGTGGCGATTAACTGGGAATGAGTATGCTCCAGGGAAGCGCCTCCAGCCGAGCCATTGTTTTTAAATATTTGAATATATTTTATCCTGGCATCCTTTCTCAAATCTATGGAACGGTCCCGCCAAATCCAGATAATCTCCTCTACTTGTTTTTCACTTTGCATGTCCATACCGCTAATATGACTGGTGGATTCAACGATCACCTCGTGCGCGCCCACACCGTTCATATAATTATAAATACCCCGGTGCTGCCGGGAAAGTTCACCTTCAATCTTAAGCGCGGGAAACTTATTAGGGACCACTCTAACCCACCACCCTGGTGTGTCTCTAACCGTACCGGGTTCCCGGTAAGCTATAATTTCAGGAGGAGTTTTCATTTCATTTCCTTCACACAGGGGGCAATCCTGGGATTTTTTTTCCTCAATTATTTCTTTGTAGTCCAGGGGACGTTTGCCTCTCTCGGTGGCGATAATCACCCACCTGTCAACGATAGGATCCTTTCTCCATTCGGGCATTATTTTACCTCCTGCTATAATTCCTTGTGTTATTACCATAATATGTAGGCTGCCACTTCTAGTGCAGGGCTGTTTTTAACTTATATTGATAGTTCCGCAATAGTGACATTTTTATGCGCAAAACTGTTTTCTTTTACTGATTATTTTCTTTTCAAGAAGGAAAAAGTCAAATCAGATCGAATAATATTACAATTACATGAAACGTCTGTTAAAAAAGGTGCTTTTTGTGGGTAATGAAATGATTAGTATCAAAGGGACAAAGAACGGACTATTAATCGTCCTCGATACAAACCAAAATTTTGAAGAAATCAGAAAAAACCTGCTCAGCAAGATGGAGTCATCCAGAGGGTTTTTTAAAGGCGCTAAATTTTCCATTTTCCAGGGGCACCAGGAAATCCCGGCCAATCAAAAAAATGAACTGGAAGATATCTGCCGCCAATTTGGTTTGGAGCTGAATAAAGATAGCCATACCGCCAGCAGAACTGAGCTGACTAAAACTCCCCGCAAAATTCCCCTTGTGGCGCCTCAGACAGATGCCGGGGAAGCCGCCCTCATGGTGAAACGCTCCGTGCGTTCAGGCCAGCGCATTGTCTACCCTAAGCACATTGTGGTCTTGGGCGATGTCCATCCCGGCGCGGAAATAGTATCGGGCGGCAGCATACTCATTATGGGAAGCTGCCGCGGCACGGTCCACGCCGGTGCGTATGGCGACCGCACCGCGAAAGTTGTTGCCCGCAGGCTCGACCCGATTTCCCTGAGCATAGCAGATTCAAGACACCAGCCGGAGCGATCCGTCGCAGCAGCGGATGAATGCCAGACCGCCAGGCTGTCAGGCACCAAAATCATTATTGAAAAATTTCTGGCCGGTCGATAAGATAAAAAGGGCTTATAAAGTAAATTTCACCCTGGTTTCTAAGGTGCCAGGGTGAAAATATGTGGAGCTAAATGTTAACTTATCTTCACTAAGAAGAGGTTGTTCTTTTTAAATAGTTATAAGCGAGTATGCCCGCCACAGACTTCGCATCACAGATCTCACCTGTTGCAATCATATCCAGCGCTCTCTCAAAACTCACTAACTCCACATCAATAAACTCGTCATCATCGAGATTCTGTTTTTTCAGGGTTAAGCCGGTAGCTGTAAATACGTTAATTCTTTCATTGGTAAAGCCAGGGGTGGTAAAAAAGCTGATCAAAGGATCTATTATTTTTGCTTCGTATCCGGTTTCCTCCTGCAATTCCCGGCCTGCAGAGGTGGTATAATCTTCTCCCGGCTCTATTTTTCCCGCCGGCAGTTCCAGAAGGGTTTTGCCTACAGCGTATCTAAACTGCCTGACAAGAAGCAGTTCATCTTTTTCATTTACCGGGACAATGGCCACAGCGCCAGCGTACTCCACCACCTCACGGGTACAGGTATTCCCGTCCCGCAGGGCGACCGTATCAACCCTCAGGTTGATAATTCTCCCTTCATATACTCTCCTGGAGGACAACATTTTTTCTTTTTCTCCGGACAGTTTGCATCACTCCCACATAAAGTCTTATCAGCTTACAAGTTAATTATCAGTAATTATTGACAAAATAATGTATTCTCTTTGAAAAATATTTGTCCTTTAACAAGGGTCATTTATGTTCTGTTTTATTGGAGGAGTTTTATAGTGCTGCATAGAATTTTATCCATGAAAAAGAGTTAGTCGGCATAACCTTAAGCTTATACCTGTATAGTAAAAATATATTCATAACGTGAGGGGGGGCACCGGTTTGGCTGTTAAAGTTGGCATCCCCAGCGCCCTGCTATATTATACCTACTACCCGTTGTGGCGGGCCTTCTTTAATGAAATCGGCGTTCAGGTGATTACTTCCGGCAGGACAACCAAAAATATTTTGGATAAAGGTGTTCGCGAGGCACTTGCTGATGCATGTGTACCAATAAAAATATTTTTTGGTCATGTAATGGAGATAAAGGACAAGGTTGACTACCTTTTTATCCCCAGGGTTGTATGCCTTAACGGAAAAACCGTATATTGTCCGAAATTCCTGGGCTTGCCTGATATGATCCGGCACTCTTTAAGCAACATTCCACCGATAATAGACGTGCGCATGGATACCCGTCAGGGACGTCTGTCTCTTATAAAAACATATCTGGATCTGGGCGCATCTTTCGGAGTAAGCAGAAACTCTGCACTCCTGGCTTACTGCAAAGCCAGGCTGGTTTTACGTCGCTATAACGCGCTGCTCAGGAAAGGATTTACCCCTGCTGAAGCAATATCCCTGCTCGAAAACTCTAAGAATAGTGAAATAGATCCACCGTCTGAAACAAATCTCAGGTTTGCTGTTTTGGGATATCCCTATGCTATATACGACAGCTTTATCAGTGTTAATTTGTTGGGTAAACTGAGGAAGCTTGGCGTCAGTGTCTTAACCGCGGATACCATAAATCCCTTTTTGCTTGCCATGCAAAATAATTGTCACCTGCCCAAGCGGCTGTTCTGGACATTCAGCGATATTGCCTTGAAGGCTGCGCATTTCTTATTTGCTCAGGGACGTATTGACGGGGTGCTCCATCTCACAGCCTTCGGTTGTGGCCCTGACTCCCTGTTGAATAAACTCATAGAACTGGAATCAAAAAAACACCGCGAAATCCCTTTTATGACCCTGATGATTGACGAACAAACCGGGGATGCCGGTATGGCTACCCGCCTGGAAGCTTTCGTGGATATGGTCAAACGCAGGAAGGAGGCCCACCTGTGCCGAAGCTGACATTTCCAAGAATGGGCGAGTCCTGGCGTACATTTAAAATGCTTTTGGAAGACCTGGGCAACGAAGTGATAGTGCCACCCAGGCCCAGCAAGCGCACCCTGGATTTGGGGGTCCGTTACTCGCCGGAGTTTGCCTGTTTCCCGTTTAAAATATTAACTGGAAGTTATCTTGAGGCTATCGAAATGGGTGCTGACACTATTGTCACTTCCGGCGGCATAGGTCCATGCAGGGCGGGTGAATATGCCATGCTTCACCATGGAATACTGGCAGACCTTGGCCACAACATCAAAATGGTTGTGTTTGAACCACCCCGTCTCTACCCTTTTAATTTCATTAAAAATGTCTATGCTTTAAATCACGCCCATGTATCAATAAAGGGAATTATAGCCCGCATCAAGAGGGCCTGGCGCAAGCTGCAGGCTCTGGATAACACTGAAAAACTTAGCCATATTGTGAGGCCAAGGGAAATATACTCCGGCACAACCACCCGGATATATCGCAAGGGTCTGGACTGGATAGATCAAGCCTATACCACAGATCAGATTATATGTGCGGAAACAGCGGCTTTAGAGGCGCTGCGCAGTGTGCCTCAGAACCCTGAAGCGGAAATCTTAAAAGTTGGAATTGTCGGTGAGATATATGTTCTTCTGGAACCGGCAAGCAACCTGGAAATTGAAGAGAACCTCGGTAATCTGGGTATCGAGGTTGAAAGATCCATGTTTTTAACCGGCTGGACCAGGGACAACACCTGGACTGAGACAACCGAGGGGATGACCGTTAAAGCTGCGGCAGAACCTTACCTGCCAGAACTGGTTGGAGGACACGGACGTGATTCCATTGGCAACACTATTCTCTGCGCCAAGCGTGATTTTGACGGGATGATTCAACTGGCGCCGTTTACCTGTATCCCGGAAATCGTAGCCCGTACCATCCTGCCAAAGGTAAGCAGGGATTATGACATACCGGTCCTCACTTTTTTTCTGGACGAGCAAACCGGCAAGGCCGGTATGACAACACGCCTGGAAGCTTTTGCTGATTTGATGAGAAGAAAGAAGCATTACCAGCAGGGACGGGGATTATTAATAGGTTAAATGACAGGAAGGTTTAACAAATGAAGGCTTACCTGGGAATTGACGTTGGCTCGGTCAGTATAAACATTGTAGTTCTAAGCGAGGCAGGAGAAGTCATGACCGGCCTTTACTTGCGCACCAAGGGTAGACCTATCGAGGTTATCCAGGAAGGTTTGAAACAAACAGCGGATACCATCCCGCCTGACGTGACAATAGCTGGTGTGGGAAGCACGGGCAGCGGGCGTTATCTGGCTGGCATTATGGTTGGCGCTGATGTGATTAAGAATGAAATAACAGCCCATGCTGTAGCCGCGTCTATGGTGATTCCCGATGTTCAGACTGTTTTTGAGATAGG
>Ga0265296_1002846_pt1 | contig 16798 bp, 15 predicted proteins | sample MunlanPumphouse1_FD_189073 | JGI IMG/M metagenome (GOLD analysis project Ga0265296, IMG submission 189073) | Groundwater microbial communities from a municipal landfill in Southern Ontario, Canada - Pumphouse #1 | ecosystem: Environmental > Aquatic > Deep subsurface > Groundwater | place... | reverse complement strand
GCGAACAACAGCAGCAGGAGCACGCCGTAGAGCGCGGCACTGAGCCGCGGGGTGCGGAACAGCGTCGCGCGCTCGAGCATGTCCCCGGCCGCCGCCAGCGACGAGCGGGACGGACGCTCGAAGACGACCGCGACGTCGACGGGGAGCCCCTGCCCGTCGAGCGTGAACGTGGTCGACGGATTGGGATCGCCGCCGGACCCGTACGGGAAGACCGGGACGTCACCGTCGTTGGTGTAGCAGAGCTGGAGACCGCGTCCCGACTTGATCTCGCGCCCGAACCGGAACCGCGGCGAGCTGTTGTCCGCGTACCCGCCCGGCACGGTGGCGCGCGCGATCGGCCGTCCCTGGTCGTCGGCCAGCAGGACCTGGAGCCGGGGCCCGGGCCGCCGTTCGGTACCGAGCTTCAATCGCCCGCCGTCGAACGTCCCGCCGATCGGCACGTCGAGCTGGCTCTGGCAGAAGGTCGACCCGGGGGGCAGCTCGGCGGCGATCCCGATCACGGGCACGTTCAGGCTGAACGCGTCGTCGGACTGGCGCAGCGCGCCGAGCACCACGAAGACCACGGCGCCGACCAGCACGGTGACCAGGAAGAGCAGTCCCGCCCTACGCATAGAACCGCTCCAGCATCAGGCCCCAGGCGAACAGGTTGAGGGCGACCAGGCCGCCGAGTCCGACGGCGATCGACGGCATCAGCCAGCGCTTGGGCAGCTCGAGCAGACCGCGCACCAGCACCGCGCCGACCAGCGGCGCGAGCGGCATCAGGTACCGGCCCTGGATGAACCCGGTGCCGCCCTTGTGGAACTCGGTCCAGTGCAGGGCACCGAGCAGCAGCACGCCGACCAGGGCGAAGAACCCCGGGATCAACCAGTCGATCCGCCGGCGCTCGCGCCAGGCACTGCGGCCGGCGAGCACGATCAGCACGGCCATCAGCGCGGTCAGCACGACGTAGACCCAGTTCGGGAAGCGGACCTCGAGCCAGCCGAACGCGCCCCAGGTGCCCTTGACGAAGAACTCCCAGGCCGGGTACGCGTGGATGCCCGGCGCGGGATCCATGAACGGCAGGCGGGGCAGGTAGAACTGCCAGACGTACGAGGGGAAGGCGTGCAGCGGAACGTCGCCGGACGAGTTGGCGACGTCGGCGCCCTGCGCGAGCGCGGCGACCCCGAGGGCGCGCGAGACGATGATCCACGCGCCCGCGGTGATCAAGAGCCCGAGGGCCGCGGCGCCGGCGATCCGCAGCAGGCCGCCGCGGGTCGCGGCCTCGGTCGGCGGGGCGGGCACCAGGCCCTCGTCGTGGGCCGCGCGGTCGTCGGCGGGCACGACGTCCGCGTCCGGAACCGGGTCGTCGGCGGACGTCGGCATGGCGGTGGCCGCGGCGCGGCGCGCGCGGAGCACCCCGAGCAGCAGCACCAGTCCGACCGGCGGCACCAGCGCGTAGCTGGTCGCCTTGACCACGATCGCCAGCCCGAGCACGAAGCAGAGCGCCAACGCGCGACGCGCGGTCAGCCCGCGACGCAGGACCACGGTGCCGAGCCAGAGCACCAGGCCCCAGGTGGCGAAGAGCGCGGCGTCGGGGGTCACCGAGCCGGACACGAAGAGCATCATCGGCGTCAGGCCGGTGAAGCCCGCGACCGCGGTCTGCAGCAGCCGACGCCGGCCGAACAGCTCGCCGGCCAGCAGCCAGGCGGCGATCACCGTGCCGAGCAGCCACAGCACCGAGATCAGTCGCATCGCGGTCAGCTGACCGAACAGATCGCTGCCCGAGGTCGCCAGGTAGGCCGGCAGCGTGGTCAGGTAGTAGAGCGGCGGGTTGCTCGCCGCGGGGTTGGCGAGCGCGCCGCCGTCGCGACGCGCGGCATCGCCGAGCTTGGCGTCGTCCCGTCGCCACTGCTCGTAGCGCTCGCGGTCCCAGGAGATCTTGACCGAGGTCTGACTCGCCGCGCGGTCGGCGTTGGACGCGATGGTCGCGAGCGATTCCTCGGTCGGCGTCGCGGGGCCCAGCGGTCCGGTCGCGGGCAGCGTGCCGGTCGTCGCCATCCAGATCGTGTAACTGACGTGGGCCCGCTCGTCGGGGGCCTGCATCGCCGGGGTCACGAGGGTCCAACCGGCCCCGAGGCTGAGCACCGCGAGGAGGAGCGCTAGCAACGGCAGCGGAACCCGCGCGGCGCCGGGACGCCGTAGAGCGGGTCTCGTCACGACGGCGGACCGTAACAGAATCGCACCGTCATCGCGCCTCAAGGGCCTGCTGGTATACAACGAACACGCCTTCGGCGCAGCGCTCCCACGTGAAGTGCTCCGCCCGCTCCCGACCGGCGGCGACGAGTCGCGCCGCGCGCTCCGGGTCGGCGAGCAGACCGCCGACCGCGGAAGCGATCGCCGCCGTGTCGTGGGGATCGAAGAAGACGGCCGCATCGCCGGCGACCTCCGGCAACGAGGTCGCGTTCGAGCAGGCGAGCGGGACCCCGCGCGTCATCGCCTCGAGTACGGGCAGGCCGAATCCCTCGTAGAGCGAGGGGTAGACGCAGCAGCTCGCCGCCCCGTAGATCCCCTCCAGGTCGGGGTCGGAGATCCACCCGGTGAAGGTCACGCGGTCGCTGATCCCGAGACGGTCGGCGTCGGCCCGCAGCGCCTCGTGCTCGATCGCCGCGCGTCCCGCGATCACCAGCCGCACGTCGGCGGCCTCGGGTCCGAGCAGGGCGAACGCCTCGAGCAGGCGCGCCAGGTTCTTGTGGGCGAGCGCGGCCGACACGCAGAGCACGATCCGCCCGTCGCCCAGGTCGAACCGCTCGCGGACGTCGGCCTCCGGCGTGACCTCGTCCGGCACGGTCATGCCGTGCCCGAGCAGCACCGGCACGATCCGCTCACGCGGGACCCGCAGGCGGTCGGCGACGTCGTCGCCGACCGCCGCCGAGATCGTGATCACCCGGTCGGCCCGGCGGGCCGCGGGCCCGACGAGCGCCTTCAGTCCCCAGCGGGCCGCCGTCGGGAAGGTCGTCGGGTACGCCTCGTAGATCAGGTCGAGGATCGTGACGACGCTCGGGCGCCCCGGGACGACGGGCGGTGACGTGGTGCCCAGCGAGTGCAGCAGGTCGACCCCGGCGCGAGCGGCGGCGCCGGGCAGCAGGAAGACCTCGGTCGCCACGCGCGCCGGCTTGTTGCGCGCGTCGACCGGCATCACGTGGACATGCACGTTGCCGGGCCAGCCCACCGTGCGCAGCGCCGGCCCCGCCTCGCGACCGCAGAAGACGGTGAACCGCACGTCGGGTCGGGCCCGCCCGAGCGCATCGACCAGCTGGTACGCGTAGATCTCGCTGCCGCCGACCTCGCCGGGGACGAGGTAGAGCAGATTGAGGCCGATGTGCTCCAGGCGCGCGCTCACGACCGCTCAGGATCGCACGCCGGCGGACGCGCGGGAGCCGTGCCGCCCGCGGGCTAGGCGAACCAGGCGGCGTCGGACTTCGCGAACTCGTACTCCAGATCGCGGGTCCGCTCGCCGATCTTGCGGGCGGGGATCCCGCCGACGATCGTGTAGGGGGCGACGTCGGCCGTCACGATCGCCCCGGCGGCGACCACGGCGCCCTCGCCGATCGTCACGCCCGGCAGGATCGTGGTCCGCGAGCTGACCCAGGCCCGATCCTCGATCGTCACCGGGCCGCCGACCGCGGCGAAGCTCGGCGACTGCGGATCGTGCTGCTGGGTGTAGATCGCGACCTCGCTCGACAGGTTGACGTTCGCGCCGAGCGTGATCCCGAGCCGACCGTCGAGCGTCGCCCGCGAGCCGACGATGCTGCCGGCTCCGATCGTGATGTTGCGTCCCCGGCGCAGCTCGGTCCAGCGGTAGAGCTGGGCGTTCGGGTGCAGTCGCACGCCGAGCACGTGGCGGGCGATCAGGTCGCGCAGCCGGCGCGACGGCAGCCGGCCGACGTACTCGCTGCCGACCAGGTCGAGCCCGTCGACCAGGGGTCGGGCGCGGACGCCCCAGCCCCGTCGCTGGACGAACTCGACGATCGCGGCACGCATCTCCCGGGACCCTAACGACCCGTACCGGGACGGCGCGCAGCCCCGGCGGCCTGCGGACCGCGGCTACAGGTTGGGCCAGTCGCGCTTGCCGACGGCGTCGAGCGCCGCCCGGCCCAGGCGGTAGCCGTGGTGGCGGGCCAGGTGCCCGGGGCGGACCGTGCGGCGACGGCGCGACGGCTGGGTCGCGTCGGCCGCGACGAACCGCTCCAGCGGGGCCGCGACGGTCGTCCAGCGGTAGCGGTCGGCGAGCGTCGCCAGGGCGGGCGCGAAGTCCTCGCGCGGACGCGACAGCACCCGATCGAGCGCCTCCGCGCAGCCGGCGACGTCCTCGGGGGCGAAGGACCGCCCGGCGTCCCGGCGCTCGATCTCGTCGGCCAGCTCGTCGCCGGCGCTGCAGACCACGGGGAGGCGGGCCCAGAAGCAGTCGAGCAGACGGGTGCGGAAGGCGAACCGCGTCTCGAGGTGGTCGTGATGGGCGTAGAGCGCGCAGCGTGCGTCGAGCAGCCAGTCGGCGCGCTCGTCGTACGGCACCCAGCCGTCGTGGAAGACCACGTGGTCGCCGAGCACCCCGAGCTGCTCGGCGACCGCTCGGGCGCGAGCGGCGGTCCGCTGTGCCGGGACCTGGGTCGCCGCCCCCATGAAGATCAGGCGGATCCGCGGGCGCTGCTCGGCGAGCCGGGCGACCGCGCGCACGGCGGTCTCCGGATCGAGCCACGGCCAGACGCCGCCGTTCCAGAGCACCAGGTCGTCGTCGGCCGAGAACTGCGGGAAGGCGCCGAGGATCCCGGCACCCCCGGTCGGCGCGGCGTCGTCGTCCGCCAGCCCGAACGGGACGACGTCGATCAGCGAGCGCAACGTGGGATCGGCGCGGTAGCGCGCCCCGTCGATCAGCCGCTCGGCGAGCAGGATCCCCAGGTAGAGGTCACGCTGCTTCTCGGTCGCGCAGAGCAGGAAGTCCCCGTCGCGCAGGGCCTCGACGATCCGGTCGGTGGCGAACTCGGTCAGGGTGTCGCCGATCCGCGGGCGCAGACCGGGGAACCCGCTCATGATCTCCAGCGGCTGCGGTACGTAGAGGTCGAAGACCACGCGGGCCGGCGACGAGCGGAGCAACCGCATCAGGCGCGGCCAGTGCGGCAGCGCCACGGCCACGTCCGTCATGTCCAGCAGCGGACGCAGCGCGTCGGGGTGCTGCGGCGTGTAGCCGACGCAGGGGATCCCGTCGATCTCGGCCGGGGGCGTGCCGACCCCGGCGAGCGTGACCGTCGCGCTGCGCCGCAGCACCCGCGCGAGCTCGAGCGCGCGGATGCTGGTGCCCGCGATCTGCCCGTCGAGACGGTCCTGGGAGATCACCAGGACGCGCGGCGGCGTCGGGCTCATGCCGACCCGGGGAACCGTCCCGCCAGCACCATCTGGCCGGCCAGGAACGGCGCGGCGCGCTCGCCGAGCCCGCGGGCGACGCGCAGCGCCGAGCCCGTGAAGAAGTACTGCCAGTCGACGGCGATCTCGGTCGCCCCGACGTCGGTCAGCAGCGCGCGGGCGTCGCGGACCGTGAACCAGCGCAGGTGCGTGCGGTCGAACGGACCGACGTCGTCGCGCGGCCAGGTCCCGCGGAGCAGCTCGCGGAAGGTCCGCAGGTACTGCACGTTCGGCAGGCTGATCACGATCGTCCCACCGGGACGCAGCCGGGCGGCCGCCGCCTCGAGCGTGACCCACGGCTCGACCAGGTGCTCGAGCACGTCGGCGGCGATCACGCAGTCGAAGGTGCCCAGGTCGTCCGCCGCCAGACCGCTGTTGAGGTCGGCGCAGATCACGCGGTCGAGCTGCTCGGCGGCCTCGGCCGCGTAGTCCTCGAGCAGCTCGATCCCGACGACCTCCGCCCCCTGGCGGGCCTTCAGCGCCGCCCCGAGCGCGCCGGAGGCACAGCCGAGGTCGAGGATCCGCTGGGCGTTGTGGGGGACCAGCCGCTGCACGTCGGGACGAGTGGTCTCGTAGCCCAGGCGGCGGAGTTCGCGCATGTTGTCCGTCGACATCTCCGACGGATCGTACGGGTCACCGGGTGATCGGCGTCAGGACTCGGTGGGCTCGACCGCCGCCGCCCGGGCGGGCAGCACCGCCTCGCGGACCAGCCAGACGAGCGATCCGCGGGCGATCAACGCGATGATCGCCCCGGCGACCAGGCCGGTCAGCAGGGTCGAGACGTCGGTCCGGGCCGCGAGCTCGCCGGCCACGACCACCACGCCGACCATCGCGATCACGGTGGCGGCCGCACGTCGGCCGGAGTCGACCGCGAACAGCGGCAGGATCGCGACGCCGGTCACGACCAACTCCGTCAGCCAGGTGATCCGCGCGGCGGCGTCGGCCCCGTACTCGAGCGTGAAGACGACGTGCGCGGCCAGGTTGACGGCCAGCCCGATCGCGTTGAAGGCCAGGTAGCGCTTGCCGTGGCCGGTGGTCACGTAGACGAACGCGAGCACGAACGAGAGCATCAGCAGCGGCGCGAGCGGGGCGAGCAGCTGGATGAAGTACTCGGCGCCGCGGGCCTCCGGGCCGCCGATCGCGTCGGTCAGGATCCGGGCGCACGCGACCATCGCGCAGCCGGCCAGCGCGCCGATCGCGGCGACCGCGACGACCAGCCGGTGGGTCAGGTGGTCGTGCAGCAAGGTGGCGGTCCGGGCGCGGACGGCGAGCAGCGGCAGCGCCGCGCCGCCGACGATCGCCGCCGCGACCATCAGCTGGTCGACGAACTGGAAGGCGAAGACGTAGCGGCCGATCACCGCGTCGGTCTCGGTCTCGTTGATGAAGAAGACGTACGACCGCATGTAGAGCGCGACGAGGATCAGCGCGCCGGCCAGCGGCGCGACCTCGAGCAGCAGCGAGCGCACGCGGGGCCACTGGGGTCCGGGGATCTGGCGTCCGAGCGACGGGGCCTTGCGCAGCTCGAACCGCATGACCACGGCGAGCGCGATCGTCGGTCCGGTGAAGCCGACCAGGGCCAGCAGCGGCGCCGACGCCCCGGCGGCGGCGCAGACGGCGATCAGGACCAGCCCGACGACCGCGCCGAGCGCCTCCCACCCGGTCTGGCGGTGCAGTCGCTGGTCGACCTGGAGCCACGGCGTGGCGTTGAGCACGATCGCGCGCGGCAGGATCTGGCCGCCGAGGGCAACCGCGAGCAGCGCGGCTCCGGACCCCCGCAGGCCGATCGTGAACGCGACGATCAGCACGGCGGCGGCGATCCCGAATCCCACCCGGACCGGGATCAGCGCGCGGGGACTCGGGGCCGTCGCGGGGTCCTGGACGATCCGCCGGACCACCACGGACGACAGCCCGGGGTCGACCGCGAACGCCATCAGCCCGATCAGCTGCAGCACCGTGCCCCAGCCGGCGTACTCCTCGATCCCGAGGTAGCGGACGACGATCGCCATGCTGCCGACCGAGGCGAGCAGCGCGAAGCCGCGGGCCCCGACCTGGGCGAGCACCGTACGGGCGGCGCCCTGGGGCGTCGGGGCGCGGTGGTGCACCGGCGCGGTGCTGTCGGGAGGGGTGGCGGTCACGGGCGTCGTGGGGCCGAGAGCCGAGCGCGGACCGAGCCGCGTCCGATGCCCGAGCGGAATCGTACGCGGATGCCCGGTGGCTCGCCGAGGACGACGTATCCAATACGGTCCGGGCCATGTCGCTGACGGGAACCGCCGTGCAACGGATCGCCGCCCTGGCCGATCGGGTCGGGGCGGGAGGACCAGCCCGCGCGGTCCACCAGCGGGTCAGCCCGCTGGCCCGGCGCAACGCCCGGGACGACCTCCACCTGCAGCTGCTGCTCGCGCACGGGCTCCAGCAGGACGCCAACTGCATCGACGTCGGGGCGCACTGCGGCGACGTGCTCGAGCAGATCGTGCGCTACGCCCCCGACGGCGCCCACCTGGCGTTCGAGCCGCTGCCGGCGCAGGCCGCGGACCTGCGCGAACGCTTCCCCGGTGTCGATGTCCACCACGCGGCGGTCGCGGCGGAGGCCGGCACGGCGACGTTCACCCACGTGGTCTCCAACCCGCAGCTGAGCGGGTTGCGCGATCGGGGCTTCGCGGGGGAGTCGTCCGAGTCGTTCGAGGTCCCGGTCAAGCGGCTCGACGACTGCGTCGACCCGGCGCGGCCGGTCTCGCTGCTCAAGATCGACGTCGAGGGCGCCGAGTTGGGCGTGCTCGAAGGCGGCATCGAGATGCTCGAGCGCGACCAGCCGACGGTGGTCTTCGAGCACGGGGTCGGGGGAGCGGACCACTTCGGCACGAGCCCGGGGGACGTCCACGACCTGCTGGTCGGCGAGGTCGGCCTGCGGATCTTCGACATCGACGGCGAGGGCCCCTACTCGCGGGCCGACTTCGAGCGGGTCTTCACCGAGCCGATCTGGTTCTTCGTGGCGCACCGCTAGTCGGTGCCCCGGGGGCCCGCCGCCCCGCCCGGGGGTCGCTAGCCTCCGTGCGATGCGCGTGGCGTGGCTGACCCCGGAGCTTCCGTACTGGCCGGGGGGCAGTGGCGGCTCGACCCGCCAGTTCCAGCTGATCAAGCAGCTGATCGCCCGCGGAGCCGCGGTCGACGTGGTCGCTCCGGTGCACCCCGACCAGCAGGCCGGACGGGCGTCGTTGACCGACATCGGCGCGACGCTGCTCGCGGTCGACCGCCCGGCGTCCCGGGTCCGTGAGGTGCTGCGGACGGTGCGGACCGCCCCCGGCGTGCTGCCGCGGGCGCTGACGATGCCCGTCGCCGCCTGGCAGGTCGAGGTCTTCTGGCGGCAGCTGCAGCAGGCGAAGGACGACGCGCTGGCCCGCGACCCCGACGTGATCCTGGTCGAGCACGACTGGGCGGCCCGCTGGACGCGCGACCTGCCGGCCGGGATCCCCAAGGTCTCCGGGCTGGAGAACCTCTCCTGGGACTACTACGCGCGTCGTGCCGCCTCCGCCGAGGGCCTCCAGCGGCGTCTGCTGGGGATCGAGGCCCGTCGCTTCCGCCGCTTCGATCGGCGCACGCTGTCGGCGTTCGACCTGCTGCTGGCGATGTCCCAGGACGACCTCGAGGAGCTGCGGACGGTCAGCGACCGCCCCGCGATCGTCACGCCGAACGGGGTCGACACCGACGCGCTGATCCCATCGCCGCTGCCCGACTCGCCGACGGTGCTGTTCACGGGGACCTTCGGCTACGCGCCCAACGCCGAGGCGCTCCGCTGGCTGCTGAGCGAGATCTGGCCGCGGGTCAGCGCGCGGAAGCCGGACGCGAAGCTGCTGGTCGTCGGCAAGGGCGTCCCCGACGAGATCGCGGCGCTGGCCGACGACAGCGTGACGCTGGCCGGCTGGGTTCCCGAGATGCAGCCCTGGTTCGACCGGGCACGCGTGGTGATCGTGCCGATGCGCTCCGGCGGTGGGACCCGGCTGAAGGTGCTCGACGGCCTGGCGAGCGGACGGCCGTTGGTCAGCACGACGATGGGCGCGATGGGCGTCGACGTGGTCGACGGCGAGCAGGTCGTGCTGGCCGACGGCGCCGAGGCGTTCGCGGCGGCGACGGTCGCGATCCTCGACGACCCCGAGCGCGGCGCCCGGATCGGCGCGGCCGGCCGGAAGGTCGCAGAGGACGTCTACGACTGGCGCGCGATCGGAGCGCGGTTGGACGTCGCCCTGCGCGAGCTGGTGGCGACGCGGGGCTGAGCCGGCGGCGCCTCGCCGGGGGACCGCCGCGAACGTGTACGCCGCATCGGTAGGTTCATCGGATGCAACCAGCATCGTGCTTCCGGGCGGCCGCCGCGACCGTCCTGGCTGTGGCCGCGACGGCGTCGTTCGCCTCGGCCTCATCCGCAACCACCTACGCGGCGCAGAAGCCGACGACCTTCGCCCACGACGGCCTCCGCGCCACCTGGTCGAAGGTCGTCGGCCTGGCGGTCGAGAAGCCGGGCGTCGATACGGCCATGGTCGAGCCGGGGCAGCGATTCGCGATCCGGGTCCGCGCGACCAAGAAGGCCGCGCGCTCCGCCCGCGTCCGGATCACGGGCACCCGCGAAGCGGGGGAAGCCGGTCCGAAGCGCGTGGTCCTGCGGAAGTCCGTCCGCAGCGGAACCGTCGGCCTGCGGGTGGCGAAGGTTCCCGGGACGTACCGGGTGCAGGTGCGGATCGGCAAGCGCGTCCGGAACGTGCAGGTCGTCGTCGAGGTCCGAACGTCGCCGGACGCGGCGCCGAAGCCTGCCCCGGTGCCGGTCTGCGATCCGAACCTCGGGTTCCTGGCCGCGCCCCCGGGCGTCGTCGCCCCGAGCATCGCCCCGGTCACGGTCGTCAACCAGGGCAGCTTCCCGCTGCTGTACGGCGGCGGCGTGATCTGGGAGCGCCAGGAGGGGGCGGGGTGGGCGACCGCACCGTTCCCGACCAACTTCACCGCTTCGACCTTCAAGCTCACGGCCGCGCCCGGCGCCGTGATCCCGCGGGTCGCCGTCGTCTGGAGCTTGGATACGGGCACCTACCGTGCGGCGCTGCCGGTGCGGTGCGCCGACAGCGGCGTCGAGGGCGTGCTCTACTCCGCGCCGGTCGCGGTGACCCGCCGTGTGTACGCGAACGGGAACGGGAGCCCCGTGCCGCTGCCGCTCGGCAACGACATCGCCCCGCCCCCGCCGGTGGTCCCGGCCCCGTAAGCGTCGAGCGGGCGCCGCGCTAGAGCAGCGCCCGCACCACGCGCCAGAAGGCGCGCTGCGCGGCGGCGACGCCCGGCAGCGCGTTGGCGGCCGCGAGGAACTCGGAGTCGAGGCTGCTGGTCAGCCCGTCGGCGAAGGTCCGGGCGTCGACCGTGACGGTCCGCTTGACCGCCCGACGGTGACGGAGCATCGCCGGCAGCTCCCGCAGGACCGCGGCCTGAGCACGCAGCTTCGGCTTCAGCCAGCCCGCGCGCCACGAGACGGGGAGCAGCAGCAGCTCGAAGACCAGCAGCGCCGGCAGCAGCAGGGCCAGCAGGCGCGTCGGGTAGGTCCCGACGATCGTCCACCAGCGGTTGCGCTCCAGGTAGAACCACTTGTAATCGCCCTTGGTGAAGGCGTAGTCGTGCTCCGCGCGGGCCGCCGGCACGACGCCGATCCCCCAGCCGACCAGCCGCAGCCGCAGCGACAGGTCGAGGTCCTCGCCATACATGAAGTAGTGCGACTGGAACCCCTGGGCGGCGTCCCACGCCGCGCGGCGGATCACCATCGCCGCGCCGGACGCGAAGCCCACGGCCTGCGGCGTCGTCGGGGCGTCGGCGATCGGCCGGCCGTGGCCGTCGGCCCAGCCGAAGCCGAGGAAGTGGACCGCGTTGCCCCAGGTGTTGACCTGGTCGCCGCCGGGCAGCGTGACGAGCGCCTGCCAGGCGCCCCACTCGGGCCGCTCGGCGGCCGTCGCGCGGAGCGCCTCGAGGAACCCCGGCTGCGGCACGCTGTCGGGGTTGAGCAGCAGGATCAGCTCGGCGTCGGTCGCGTCGACGCCGACCTGGCATCCGGCGGCGAACCCGCCGTTGGTGCCGGTCTCGATCACGGTCGCCCACGGGGCCGCAGCCCGGAACGCGTCGGGACCGCCATCGGTCGAGGCGTTGTCGACGAGCACGACCTCGTCGCGGTCCGTCCGCTGCTCGGCGAGCGCGACCAGCGTCGCAGGCACGTCGTCCGCGCTGTCGTGCGTGACGATGACGACGGCGATCCCGGGTGCGGAATCGCTCACGACACGGGGTCCCGGTCCGCGGCGGGCGTCGTCCCGTCGGCGGCCGGCGTGCGCTCCAGGTCGGCGACCCGGCGCTGGAGTAGGCCGACCTGCTGCGCGAGCACCTTGTTCTGCTCGGCCAGCCGCGAGATCACGACCGAGAAGTGCAGCAGCAGCATCGCGACGAAGCCGAGCGCGACCGCGAACAGCGTCGACGGGCCGTAGCCGATCCCGATCGCCTCGGAGATCCGGTCGAGCAGCCCCTTCCACAGCGAGAGCCCGAACAGGGTGGCCGTGGTCAGCAGCCAGAGCAGGGCGTACCGCTCGAGCAGCCGACGGCGACGGACGAGCTCGAAGACGAGGGCGAACAGCCCCAGGCTGACGAGGATCGAGACGATCTGGAGTTGCGTCTGCACGGTCGGCTCCGGACTAGATGCCGTGCTCGGCGGACACGGCGGCGGGGTCGCCGGCCTCGACGTTCGGACGGGCCCGCAGCAGGCCGATCATGATCGCCAGCAGGACCTTGATCATGTAGAGCGCCGAGTGCAGTGGCCGGATCGACGATTCACCGGTGGTCCGGGCCCGCATCGTCACCGGGATCTCCTCGCGCGACAGCCGGTGGGCGTGGAGCATCAGCACGGCCTCGACCTCGGGGTAGTCGTGCGGGTAGTCCCGCGCGAACAGCTCGATCGCCTTGCGATCGCACATCCGGAAGCCCGACGTCGGATCGGTCACGCGCTGCCGGGTGATCACCGACAGCAGGACCGCGAAGAAGCGGATCCCGACGCGGCGGATCCAGGACGAGCGGAACCCCTGCTGTCCCTGGTCGATGAATCGCGACCCGGTGACCATGTTCAGCTCGGGGTGCGCGTTCAGGTGCGCCAGCAGCTTGGAGATCTCGCCGGCGTCGTGCTGCCCGTCGCCGTCGACCTGGACCGCGACGTCGTAGTCCTGCTCGCGGGCGTAGAGGTAGCCGGCCTGGACCGCGCCGCCGATCCCGAGATTGAACGGCAGCTGGATCACGGCGGCCCCGGCTTCGCGGGCCGCACGCGCGGTCGCGTCGGTCGAGCCGTCGTCGACGACCAGCACGTCGAAGCCCGGGGCGTTCGTCCGGATATCGACGATCGTCGCGGCGATCGCGCCGACTTCGTTGTACGCGGGGACGATGGCGAGGTTGCGGGTCATACCGGGGGCGGAAGCGCCGGGCGTGCGAGCAGGGCTCGGCCACGCGGTCGAGTGCGCGATTCCGGCTGGGAGCGTAAACGATGGGTAAGGGGCGGCGAGCCGCCACCGCGTCCTTGCCGCCTCTGCCTTAGGCTTCTCGCCATGCCGAAGCGTGCCCTCATCACCGGAATTACCGGTCAGGACGGTTCCTATCTCGCCGAGCTGCTGCTCGAGCAGGGATACGAGGTCCACGGCATGGTCCGGCGGGCCTCGACCGAGAAGTTCGACCGGATCGAGCACCTGCGCGACAAGATCACGCTGCACCAGGGCGACCTGCTCGACCAGCGCTCGCTCGTCGACACGATGCGGGCGTCCAACCCCGACGAGATCTACAACCTGGCGGCGATGAGCTTCGTCGGCCTGTCGTGGGTCCAACCGACGCTGACGGCCGACTTCACCGGCGTCGGCGTGACCCGGGTCCTGGAGGCGATGCGCGAGGCCTGCCCCGAGGCCCGCTTCTACCAGGCGTCGTCGTCGGAGATGTTCGGCATGGTCCGGGAGGTCCCGCAGAACGAGGAGACCCCGCTCTACCCGCGCTCGCCGTACGGCGTGGCCAAGGTCTACGGCCACTTCATCACGATCAACTACCGCGAGTCCTACGGTCTGCACGCGACCAGCGGGATCCTCTTCAACCACGAGTCCCCGCGCCGCGGCCTGGAGTTCGTGACCCGCAAGATCACCTGGCACGCCGCCGCGATCAAGCTCGGCAAGCGCGACAAGCTGGCGCTCGGCAACCTCGACGCCAAGCGCGACTGGGGCTACGCCAAGGACTACGTCAAGGCGATGTGGCTGATGCTGCAGCAGGACAAGGCCGAGGACTACGTGATCGCCACCGGGCAGACGAACACGGTCCGCGAGTGCGTCCAGGTCGCCTTCGACGAGGCGGGGCTGGGCGACTGGGAGCAGTACGTCGAGATCGACCCGCAGTTCGTCCGGCCCGCCGAGGTCGACCTGCTGATCGGTGATCCGGCGAAAGCCGAGAAGGACCTCGGCTGGGTGCCCGAGACGAGCTTCGAAGAGCTGATCCGCCTGATGACCCGCGCGGACCTCGAGCTGCTGTCCCGCTGATGGAGGTCCGCGACACGACGCTGCCCGACGCCAGGCTGGTGGTCCCGCGGGTCTTTCCGGACGACCGCGGCTTCTTCGCCGAGACGTTCCGGGAGAGCGCGCTCGCCGACGCCGGGATCCGCGAGCAGTGGGTCCAGGACAACCACTCGCGCTCGTCGCGCGGGGTCGTTCGCGGGCTGCACTTCCAGATCGGCGACGGCTGCGCCAAGCTCGTGCGCTGCGGACGTGGGCGGATCTGGGACGTGATCGTCGACCTGCGCAGGGGCTCGCCGAGCTACGGGCGCTGGGAGGGCTTCGAGCTGACCGACGAGAACATGCACGTGCTCTACGTGCCGGTCGGCTTCGCCCACGGCTTCTGCGTGCTCAGTGACGTCGCCGACGTGCTCTACAAGCAGACGCGGTACTACTCCGGCGACGTCGAGCGCGGGATCGCCTACGACGATCCCCAGGTCGCCGTCGAGTGGCCGCTGGGGAGCGACGAGATCCAGGTCTCCGAGCGCGACGCCACCGGCCCGAAGCTGGCGGACGTGGCCGACGAGCTGCCGTTCGTCTTCTCGCGGGGCTGAGCGGGACGGGCCGGAGGTTCCACGCGCCGGACCCTGAGCGTCCATCGACGCGCGGGACCGCCTGGGGGCGTCGGACCCCTCGGCGAGTCAGACACTGCACGGTCGACCGATGCGTCGGACCCTTGCAGCGGACGGCCCGCTCCGCGAGTCGGACACTGCACGGTCGAGCCGCGCGCCGGACCCTGCAGTGCACGGCCCGCTCCGCGAGTTGGACGCTGCACGGCCGACCGAGCCGTCGGATCCCTGCAGCGGACGGTCCGGGAGGAAGGTCGGGGGGCGAAGTCGGAACCGTCCGAGGGTCAAGCATGCATGCGACCTTCGCCACTCCGTTCCCACCGTGTGACCACCCCCCTCGCGCTCGCGGTATCCATCCTCTGCGCTCCGATGCTGCCGATCACCCCCGCGGGAGCCGACAGCTACGACGTCTGGTCGTGCCGTGCCCCCGACGGGTCTCCAGCGATCGTGCGGGACGACGGGGGTGGGTGGACCGAGTCGATCTCGGACTCGCTCGCAGGAAACGTGCTGCAGAACGAATGCGCCGGCGCCGGATCTCTCTACGCGGAGCACGGCTCGGAAGGCGCGCATTTGGCTGGTTCCCAGTCCTCTTGGCGATTCGAAGCTCCGACGGACCTCCAGATCAGTGACTACTCCTTGGACTTGTCCGGATGGGCTCGCGGAACCCGCTCGTGGGGAGGCGAGACCAAAGGGCTCGTGGGCGTTCTCGACAGTACCCAGGCGAGCGCCGGTGCGTGGACCCTAGAACGTGATGGGGGCACCGAGGAAGTGACGATCTCCCGCGGAGTTATATCCGCCTCTCCCGGCGGGGCGCAGTGGATACAGGTACTAGCGCGGTGTGTCGGTGAGAGCACCGAATACTGCATGCCGAGTCCTGGCTTTGGGATCGCCAACTTCCGGCTCTTTCGCAGCAAGATCACCCTCCGTGACACCGAGGCTCCGGTCGTCACCGGGGTCCAGGGCGACGCGGTCAGCTCCGGAATCTGGCCGCCGAGCGGGGTCGCGATGACCGTGGCCGCGACCGATCGGGGTGGCGGAGTGCTGCGGGTCGGGGTCGAGGTCGACGGGGGCGAGCCGCAGTGGCACGCGGTCGCCGACGCGCCCTGCCGGATCTGGCCGGGCACCGCGCGGGCGTTCGTGGCGCCCAAGCCGTGTCCGAGCGTCACCAGCACCACGCTGACGATCCCGACCGGCGCCTTCGGCTCGGGCGTCCGCACCGTGCGCGTCCTGGTCGAGGACGCCGGAGGCAACCAGACGACCGCCTATGGGCCGATCAGCAAGCGGATCAGCGCGGCGGTCGGTCCCGGCGGCGACGGCGTCGGTCCCGATCCCGCGGTGCCGAGCGATCCCGCGGGCGGTGGGGAACCACCGTCGCCCCCGCCCCCGCCCGTCGTGCCGCTCGCGCTCGCTCCGGTCCCCGGCTCCGCAACGCCGGTCCTCGATCCAGGTCCCGCGAACGGCACCCCGGCCACGAGCCGGGTCCGACTCAGCGTCCGCTGGGACGGGACCGCGTCCGCGCTGCGGAAGATCCGCTTCGGCCAGCGCCCGGTGCTGCGGGGGCAGCTGACCACCGCAGACGGGCGCCCGGTGCGCGACGCGGCGATCCGCGTCGGCGTGACACAGGAGCACCGCAGCGCCGGCCGCGTCGAGCACCAGGCGCTGCGGACCGATGCGGCGGGCAGCTTCCGCTGGCAGTTGCCGAAGGGCATCGGATCGCGGCGCATCGTCCTCGCCTACTACGAGCGCGTCGGGGGAACGGTGCCCGCGGTCAGCACGTCGCTGCGGCTCCAGGTCGCTGCGGCGGTGCGGATGACGCTCGATCGTCGGACCGCTCGACAGGGACAGACGGTGCGGCTGCGCGGCCGACTCGTCGGTCGCCCGCTGCCGAAGGTCGGCAGCGTGATCGAGCTGCAGGCCCGCAACCCCGGACGCAAGTGGATCACCTTCCGCACGATCCGGGCCAACCGCGCCGGTCGCTTCCAGGCCGGCTACCGGTTCCGGATGCCGGGGCCGGCGGTCTTCGAGATGCGAGCGCGCGTCCGCAAGTCCGGCGACTACCCCTACACCACCGGCGTTTCGCCCCACCGACGGATCACGGTGCGCTGAGTCGTCGCTCCGGCTCGACGGTTCGGGACGCGCCAGGACGAGCGAGGCGGGCGCGGCCGGGCGGAGACGTACGGGCCTGCGCCGCGCGGCCGACGGCCGCGCGGCAAGGTGCGC
>Ga0265296_1002845_pt1 | contig 16799 bp, 17 predicted proteins | sample MunlanPumphouse1_FD_189073 | JGI IMG/M metagenome (GOLD analysis project Ga0265296, IMG submission 189073) | Groundwater microbial communities from a municipal landfill in Southern Ontario, Canada - Pumphouse #1 | ecosystem: Environmental > Aquatic > Deep subsurface > Groundwater | place... | reverse complement strand
CGGAAAAGAAGTCGCCCGAATCGTCGGATTTAAGAATGCAGACGAGATTGAAAAAAATATCAAATCATTCGTATCGTAGTGCTTCAACCGGAACAAGAGTCGACGCGCGATAAGCAGGATAAACTCCAAAGAATATGCCGACAGCGGATGATACAATCGTTGCAAGAAGTATTGTCCATACCGGCATTCCGGTAAAAGCATTTAAATAAAACATCACGGCATATGACACAATAATTGACAGAACAATTCCGACTAATCCTCCGAGCAAGCTAATTATTACTGACTCTGTCAGGAACTGAAGAAGAATATCTATTTTTTTTGCCCCGACAGCTTTGCGGATTCCGATCTCTCTTACGCGCTCATTAACCGATACAAGCATTATATTCATAATTCCGATTCCACCTACAAGAAGAGCGATCGCGGCTATGCCTGAAACTATACCTGTAAGGGCAGTTAAGATATTATCCAGTATATTTAAAATTCCCTCCTGCGTGTGAAAATGAAATTCCTCAGGCTTTAGTCTTTTTAACAAAACCGAGGTCAATTTATCTCTGGCCGGAGAAATATCTTTTTCCTCGTTGACATATACTAGAAATTCAAAGACCTTGTTTGTTCCCATCCAGTTTTGCGCTACGGTTATTGGAATTGAGACCCGCTTGTCCATATCTATCGGGCCAACGCTTCCCTTAGGGGTCATGACTCCAATTACAGTATAAGAAATATTGCCGATTTTTATTTTCTCGCCTATTGGAGATTGCTCGCCGAATATTTCCTGCGCAATCTTGCTTCCCAAAACGGCTTTTTTTTCTCTTGCTTCGACTTGCGCTTCATTAAAGAATCTGCCCAACGCCGTCTTATGATTCATAAGATCCGAGTAGTTTGATGAAACGCCGGTTATAAGCGCTTTGAATTTATTTTTCCCGTACATTATATTTCCGGATGCGGGTGTAATCGAAATAATGCCTTTAATTTCCGGGACAGAGGTTTTCATCATCTCCGAATCATGGTAAGTGAACTTTGGATTAGGCGGAGAAAAATCATCTTTGCCGGGATGTACAATAAAAAAAGTCGAACCCGCGCCCAATGATCTAACCTGTGAAGTTACGAATGTCTTTGCTCCTTCGCCAATAGTAACAAGTGTTATTACCGAAAAAATTCCGATTGTTACGCCGAGCATTGTGAGAGCCGACCTGACTTTATTTGATTTTAAGGACATAAACGCTTGTTTTACGCTTTCAATTAAAATATTTATCATAATCCCCTTCTTAGGGCTTCAACGGGATCGAGCCGCGCCGCTCTCATAGCCGGACAAACGCCAAAAAATCCGCCTATTAGTATTGCGCTGAGGCAGGCGAATGTCCCCGCCCAATATGCAATAACCGATTCGAGCTTTAGGACCGTCATAATTCCGAATGCGGCGCCGGTGCCTAATATTATTCCCAAAAGAGTTCCGGACAGACTTATAAAAATTGATTCTATCAGGAATTGGTAGAAAATATCCCTGTTTTTTGCTCCGATAGCTTTTCGGATGCCTATTTCTCTTGTTCTTTCCGCTACTGTGACAAGCATCATGTTCATGATCCCTATGCCGCCGACAAGAAGAGATATAGCCGCGATACTGCCGACTATTCCCGTGAGGGCGTTAAGAATATTGTTTATTATGTCTAAAATTCCCTGCTGCGTATGAAAATGAAAATCCTTGAGTCCGTGGTGTCGGGAGGTCAAAATCTCAGTTGCTTCTGAAATTACCTGATCCAAGTTTTTTTCATCGTCGAAAACGATAAAAATTTCCCATAATTTTGAAGTTCCAAACAAAAGCTTTGCGGAAGAAATCGGGATAGCAATCATGTCGTCCATATCAAATGAGAGCATGCTTCCTTTTTCCTCAAAAACCCCGATAATCGTAAATGGAACACCGTTTATTCTTATGGTTTCTCCGATCGATGAGCCTTGGCCAAAGAAAAAGAGCGCGATTTTTTTTCCTATAACGGATACTTTTTTATATCCGTCAACTTCTGTTTTTGAAAAAAACCGTCCGTCAGCTACTTTGTGCGCTACGGCAAACGGGTAATCCGCAGAGAGTCCGATTCCATTCGGCGTCGAGTATTCTTTTTTTCCGAATTTAGTTGTCGCGCGCGCCACAATTTCGGGCACAATATACTTTATGTGGGGGATTTTTCGTAGCGATTCCGCATCGGCGTCGGTAAGAGTCAGGTTCGGAATGCCAAATCCTTCTTCGCCGGGCTGAATAGTGACGCTGTTTGCACCGACTCCCCATGAGCTTATCTGCGATACGACGTATGATTTTGCTCCTTCGCCCATGGATACGAGAGTAATTACCGCGGCAACGCCGATGATTACTCCGAGAGTAGTAAGGAAAGTTCTAAGTTTATTAGAAAGGAGAGAGTTGACCGCAAGTTTTATAGGTTCAATTATATTCATTAAAATAATTTACACAAAAGTGAAATTCTCCTAAATTATATTCGATATAATAGCAGGTAAAAATATTTGCGTAAAGCAACTGGGGGAAAATAAAATGGGTATGAATGTTAGTTTTAACAGAGGAAGAGTTGATAGGTTATTTGACGGAACGATTGGACAAAGGAATAGATCAGGAAAGAATTGGAATCACGCTGTGGGAAGCGACATCGGAGGAACAAATATCAGGCTTGCTGTCGTTAATTTAAGAACCGGAAATCTTGCAACAGAACCCAGGATTATAGAAATGGCAATGTTTAATGATTATGATTCACTTGTAAGAGCAGTAAACGAAGCAAAAGCATCAATTGTTGAATCTTCTGGTTTAACAGTTGACGGAGCAGCGACGGGATTTCCTGCAGCGGTTGATAGGGAAGGCAAGGTCCGTTTTGCACCGCCAAATGTTAAATTTCCAATTGACCCTGATTTTGGAAAACACACAGATCAATTAGTTGTAAATGACGGAAACGCGATTATAACGGGAGTCGCGTTTTATGATCCTACTGGAAGTAATAAAGAGAGTTTTGTCGGAATATTGCCGGGCACAGGATTGGGTACAGCAGCAATAGACGGTGATCATCTGATCCTTCCCTTTGCTTTTGAAGGCGGTCATATAAAATTAGATTATAAATCTCACGATAAGTGCGGATGCGGCTCAACCGGATGCGCCGAAACAGTTATTAGCGGGCCGGGACTGATGCGCACCGCCCGAAAAATGTTTAGAGATAATGTGTTTACTTCACTCGGCTGGAGCAGACCGGAAGATATTGCAGTCGACTGGATACAGGGAGGCAAAAACGCTGCCCTTGTCATGAGAATTATTGCGCATAATACTGTTAATTTTCTTTCTACTTTGGATGCCTTTTTTCTTTCCGACGCTTACTTTTTTGGAGAAGGATTTTTAAGGGACGCCGGAATGGTTAACAAATTTATCGGATATGTTAAGGAAGACCTTGAAAGACCAAATCAAATATCATTTGAAAGACAGGAACAAGTTTCAAATAACCTGTATCCGATCCAATTAGAATACCCCGGAATAAAAGGCGCGGCAGTTATTGCGGCTCAAAATGCGTTGGGTTTGTGGCCGTAGAGAGAACCCGACTTTAAACAAGTCAGCTCCTCTTACCTAATTGTGGGTTATTTAAGGATGTGCCTGATATTCTTCTTTAATTCAGGTAGTTTGTTTTGAATAATATCCCATAAAATGTCCAAATCAATGCCAAAATATTGATGTATTAAAATGTCTCTTAATCCCGCTATCTTTTTCCAATCAATTTTGGTATATATTTTTTTTGCGTCAACCGGGATATTCTTTGCGGCTTCACCAATTATCTCCAAATTTCTTACGACGGCATCAATTTTTATATCATTTTTCCTAAAATTATCAAAAGAAGTATCTTTTAAATACTTTTCAATTTTTTGTATGGAAGAAAATATATCCTCTAGGTATACTTTATAATCCCTTGGCATAAATAACTCTTTTTAATATTAATGGCTTTAATCTGTGTTTTAGACTATTTGATATTACCAAATCGACTTTTTTATTAAATAAGCCTTCCATAAAAAATTTTAAATCCATGTAATTGTCAAAATTTTTGTGGTTAAAATCAACCAGAAAATCTATATCACTGTTGTCTTTTTGGGTGCCATTTGCATAAGAACCAAAAAGCCCAATCTTTTTAACGCCAAAATCTTTAATCTTAGCTTTGTTGGAAAGGATTTTCTTGAGGATTTCTTCTTTTGACATTTGATTTGATTATACCATGTGTGATGGATTTATTCTCGGGTCATTGATTAGTATCTTCCACGACTCTGCCGTCAAGCAGATGTATGACGCGGTGTGTTGACTCCGCGATCTCGGGGTTGTGGGTTACCATTATTATCGTGACGCCCTGCTTGTTTAAATTATAAAAAAGCTCCATGATCTCGTGCCCCGATTTTGTATCCAAATTTCCTGTTGGCTCATCCGCGAGGATTATTGTGGGATCATTAGCAAGCGCTCTGGCAATTGCCACTCTCTGACTCTGGCCTCCCGACAATTCCGTCGGCTTATGGTTCGCGCGGTCGGCTATCCCGACTTTGTCCAGCAGTTCCATGGACTTCTTTTTCCTCTGTATCGTGTTTGCTCCGGCATATATAAGAGGCAGCTCGACATTTTCCATTGCGGTAAGTTTTGGAAGCAAATTATATGTCTGAAAAACAAATCCTACTTTTTTATTCCTGATTTCCGCGAGATCGTTATCCGAAACTTTTGAGACATCAATTCCGTCAAGAAGAATCTGTCCTGATGACGGCCGGTCAAGGCATCCGATCAGATTCATAAGCGTTGATTTGCCGCATCCCGACGGCCCCATGATCGATGAAAATTCACCTTTTGAAATTTCAAGATTTATATCGGACAGCGCGCAAACTTCGACATTCCCGAGTATATAAACTTTTGCGATATTTTTTGTCTGAACGACGGTATTATTGATCAATTATTACTCTGCTCCAGTTTTTTATGTCTTTTAGCTTTGATAACGCTACGATATCGCCATTTGAAATACCGGAGACTGCTTCTATGCTGGAGTATGATCTTATTCCTGTTTTGATCACGGTTTTATACGCGCGGTTTCTTTTTATTATAAAAACAAAGTTCTTTTCATCTTCCGATAATATTGCCTCTCTCGGGACGGCAACAGCGTTTTCTTTTGCATCGGTCAGAATATCGACATTTGCCGACATATTTACTTTGAGTTCGTCGTGAGGGCTATTAAATTTTAATTTTGATAAAAATACATATGATTCTTCGTCCGGTTTGACTCTTTCTCCGACTTTTCTAAGCTCCGCCAGCGGTGATATCCAGTAAATGTTTGCTTTGAATATTTTATCCGGATAAACGTCGGATGTAATATCCGCCATTTGGCCGAGAGTAATCTTTCCCATATCCGTTTCGTCAATCTGCGCTTCGACCCAGCTGCGTTCCTTGTCGACTATTACGATTACAGGGTTTCCGGGAATAGGTGTTTCTCCGTTATCATAACTTACTTTTGCGACGATACCGGAACCTGGCGCAACCATTTGCGAATTTTGCAGCATTGTAGTTGCGGTATCGATTGATTGGTCAGATGCCATAGAATTCTTAAAAAGATACATTGACCTGTCAAAATTCTTTTTAGCTTCGTCGTAAGCGTCAAACTTGACAAGCAGTTGCCCTTTTTTTACTTTTTGCCCTTCTTTTACAAGGATAGAAGCTATTCTGGCTCCGCCCTTGGAGCTAAGCTCATATATTGGCGCTTTTACCATGCCTGTCGCGGATACAATTGATTCAATCCGGCCGGAACCTGCCGTTGCAACCTTTATATGAGGAACTCCGTTATCTTTGAACCTGAAATAAAACAGCAAGGCAATAACTGCTACGATAATCAATATAATCCATAATGCTTTTTTATTTTTGAACATTTAGTCCTCCAATTAAATATTATAGCAAAAGTGTTGTATAATACACAACATAAAGGTAAATATTTATGATTCTTCCGGCAATCATCCATCTCTTTATACAAATTTATTTATTTATTTTTGTGTTAATACCCTATTTTCGCCTTGACCAGTTTCAATTTTGGGATGCCGCAGGCCATTATTTTGCGGCATGGTTTGAAAGGCAGTACTTTTTCCCAAATTTTTCCGGATGGAATCCCTTCTTTTTTGCGGGTTATCCGCAGGATACATTTTACCCCCCGCTTTATCATTACGTTATTACCTCACTAAGTTTTGTTTTTGGATTGTCTCTCGCCTTTAAACTCGTAACTATAGCCAGCGTACTCCTGCTCCCGATTTCAATTCATTACCTGGCTCGTAAATTTAAATTTAGCCCACAGGAATCATCAGCAATAACTGTCTTGGCTATGGTACCTATTGCCGGGTTATCACTTGCAAACGGGGGAACTCTTTTTTCCCTGTTTATTGTCGGACTGGGCTCCCATGCTTTGGCCCTACCGGCATATCTATTCTATTTTGGCAAGTTGAAGGAGCAAACCGACAAAATAAAAAACAAAGAGATCCAACAAATATCACCTTTGAATTTTATTTTGTTATCTTTGCTAGCCATTGCCATGGTCCTTTTAAATTTTGTTGTGGCTTTTGCCGCTGCCATAACCGCACTGGTTTTAATCCTAAGCTCTTTTTGTCGAAGTATTTTTTATTTTGCAATCAAACATGTTTTGATTATATTCTTTGTTTGCGCATTCTTTTTAATTCCTCTTATCGCATATTCAGGCTCAATCGAAGATCCCGGTACCATCCTTTCCATGGGATTTTTTCTGACCATTCCTTTATTTTTAATTATTCTTTTGGGTGGTGCGGCGGCGCTGTCGGATAAAGACAAAAGATTTGACAGCACGTATTTTACACTGCTGGCAGTTTTTGCTGTTGCGCTTTTTATGGATTTTGGCCAGATCGGTCTGCCGATGCATGCGTACAGGTTCATCATTTTCTTTATTATTCTAGCTATGATGCTTCCGGTCAAATTGCTTTCTAATAAAATTGAATCTAAGCCTCTAAAATTTATTCTTTTTGCAGGTTTTTTAATATTAATGGGATGGCAGTCGTATATCATGGTTTTTAATAACCCCAGGCAGGAAATCAATAACAACCGCCTTTTTATTTACAAAAATTATCACAATCCGGTACCTTATAATGCCAAAATTGATCTGGGCAAGTTGGAGGGAAAAATCCTTCTGCTGGAATCTCAACAACATCTTACGCCTCGCGCCACCGAGCATTGGCTGGCAATGACCACCGGCAATTATTTTTTAAAGGGTCTTTTTGGCGACTCTGGAAATGCAATTTATATTTATCGGCTTCATCAGAAGCTAATTTCTCTTTTGGCCATAGGAGAAAGCTCTTTTAAAGCTCAAAATATGCAAGCATGGCTGCAGCTGCAAAATACCCAAAAACTTCTTACTCTGTTCCAAATAAATTACATCTTATGTGAAACTCCAATAAAAAACGCGTTATTGGTAAAAAGAGTCCGTGTTATAAACAACCGGCCGGACTTCTATCTATATAAAATTGGGAATGCAAAAATAGTCGAACTGCTGCCTTATCAGCCATATTTTGCAGAAAAAGACTGGAAACGTTTAGCCAATCAATGGTTCGAAAGTCCGGACCCTCGAGTGTTTGTTAAAGCTTCGAATTTACCCGACACCGTAGCATCCTCCGAGGATAGTGTCGAGATGATCAAAGAAAAAATATTTCCCGCAAGTTTAGAATTCAACGTTAAATCCAAACAAAATATTCCAATACTTATCAAATCATCTTATTTCCCAAGATGGCGGGCGTACGTCGAAGGAAAATCCGTAAAAATTTATGAAGCAGCTCCCGCATTAATGTTGATTTATGGCAAAGGGAAGATCAAATTAGAATATAAGGATACTCTGATTGACCGCCTTGGCAAAATCCTAAGCATCATAGGTATAATATGGTTGGCAGTTGAATTTAGCAAAAAAATACTTGACAAGAAAAACGGCTTGTGATAACGTAATACACAAATTCAATAATATGGAGGTACTAAAATGAAAAATATTAGATTTGGATCATATGCGGTTATCGGAATTCTGTTATTAATTATTGCGGTTGGTTGAGGTCAAACACAAGCTCCTTCGAGCTCCTCAAGTACAGCAACCACTGGCGGAACAGGGACGCTCTCCGGGTCTGTATTGGTTCCTGCTTCAACATTAACCTCTCTTGGGATAAGTACGTCTGGTTTAAAAAAATCAGCCACTGCTACTGATGGTGTCTCTGACACGCCTCTTGTCGGCGCAACTGTACAAGCGTGCGATCCTGTAACCGAAAAACCTATAAGCGGAATACCAACAGCAACAACAGATTCAAATGGATCCTACACTCTTGATTTATCCAAAGCCACCTCAACAGTACCATCAGACATCTTGGTAAAGGCAACAAAAACTTCCGGAGATAAAGTTGTTTCATGCCAATGCTTAGGTTCTTCTACTGAAGCAGCAAATATCAATGCTGCATCAACAATGGCATGGAATAAAGTAAAGGATGAATCTTCACAAAAGGCCGGCAATCTTCCTGGAAACGCAACTGATATTCCGTCAACAAATAAACAAGATGTGCAAAGCTTAGCTAGAACTCTTTTTGACAATGCAAAGAATTTAATCGGAAATATAGATACCGCAAACGTTCCGACTCTTGTCTATACAATTACCGGCAAGACTACTCCAGAAGTAGAAAAAGAAATGTTTGAAACTATGTCAGGCGGAATTGGCAGGGAAATTAGCGGCAGCACAAACACCACTTTAAAGAATGAATTTGCTTCTTATGTATCTTCTTTTGCAACAAAAGTAGGCAGCATGGTTGTTAATGCAACTTATCCATCTGGTCTTGAGATGCCGATAGGATACAGTGGATTTACTATCCCAACTGGTTTCCCTTTTCCGTCCGGCACTAAATTCGGATATTCGCCGGAATCCGGATTTCTTCCTTCTGGAATAGAAACTGCTTTAAAAAATATCTCCGGCGCATTTTTTGGATCCGGCGTTCCGCTTCCAAGCTATATAGTGGGGAATTTGCCTACGGGAGCTTCATTCGGCAGCGGATTAAACTTCCCTAGCTATTTCTTAGGATCAGGAAAACTTCCCGCAAGTGCAGCATTTGGAAGCGGTTTTACTTTTCAAAGTGGAATGTATTTACCTCCTAACGCAAGTTTTGAAAGCACAAACATGACGATTCCCAAAGAAGTATCTTTAGATAATGGATTTGTTATTCCATCCTACATGAGTAATATGCTCCAGTCCGGATTTTCTATTCCAAGCGGTGCAAATTTAGGATCTGGTTTTACTCTAAATTCCGGAATAGGTTTGCCATCAGGTTATACTGTCCCTAGCGGAGCACAATTTGGATCTGGATATACAATAACAAGTGGTATAAAATTAGGCTCTGGTATTATACTTAATTCTGGAATAAGTTTTCAATCCGGCTTTACTATGCCATCAGGAGTATCATTTCAATCCGGCTTTACCATGCCATCAGGAGTATCCTTTGGGTCTGGATTTAAAATGCCATCTGGTGTGTCATTTCAGTCCGGGTTTATAATGCCATCTGGTATGTCATTTCAGTCCGGGTTTAAAATGCCATCTGGTGTGTCATTTCAGTCCGGGTTTATAATGCCATCTGGTGTGTCATTTGCGTCCGGAGTTACTCCACCAAGTGGATTTAATTCTCCACCAAGTGGACAGCTGCCAAGCGGATTTCTGCCAAGTGGATTTCAACCTCCATCAAGTGAATTTTAGCCACAGCCAAGGTTTCTTTTTATAGTATAATATATCTGTGGTCTTCAAATTTGAAATCCTTAAAAAAGACCCCAAATCAAGAGCGCGTGCGGGTAAGTTATATACTTCTCACGGCGTAATTAATACCCCCGCTTTTATGCCGGTTGGTACACAAGGCACCGTAAAATCAGTAACTCCACTTCAATTAAAAGAGCTCGGAGCCGAGATAATGCTCTCCAATACATACCATTTGTTTCTAAGACCCGGTCATGAGTTGATAAAAAAATTCGGCGGCATCCATAAATTTATAAGCTGGGATAAGCCGATGCTGACCGACAGCGGAGGATTTCAGATTTTTAGCCTTGGGGGTCTGCGCAAGCTTACAGACGAAGGGGCAACATTTACCTCTCACATTGACGGCAAGAAACATTTGCTGACGCCGGAGCGGATTATGGAAATAGAGCTCGCAATCGGAGCGGATATTATAATGGCATTGGACGAATGCGCCCCATACCCCTGCGAAAAAAAACAGGCAAGAGTTGCGGTTGAGAGAACTACTAAGTGGGCGCGGAGATGTAAAGACTCATTCAATAAACTGCAACCCGACGCTAAACGCGTCGGCTCCTCTACGCTCTTTGGAATTGTACAAGGTAGCGTTTATCCGGATTTAAGAAAAAGATCGGCGGAGGAGTTGGTAGAAATTGGTTTTGACGGATACGGAATCGGCGGATTGTCGGTAGGAGAGCCAAGGTCTGTAATAGGTGAGATGCTTGACGCGCAGGTCCCGATACTTCCGGAAGGCGCTCCAAAACATCTAATGGGAGTAGGATATCCGGAAGATATTTTGGAAGCAGTCAAACACGGGATAGATTTATTTGATTGCGTAATACCTACCAGAATAGCAAGGCATGGTACATTTTTGAGCAAACAGGGTAGGCAAGCTGTAAAAAACGCGAGATTTACTCAACAGACAAGTCCCCTTGAACCGGGCTGTGACTGCTACGCGTGCAAAAATTTTTCAGCCGGATATATACGGCATCTTCTTATGGCGAGCGAGATTCTGGCGATAACCCTTTTATCAATCCACAACTTAAGATTTATGATGACTCTGATGGCGCAGATTCGGTCGGCAATATTAGAGGAGTCTCGCGAATTTTAAGGATTAAAATCGAAGTGTCGTCCGATATGTACATTCCATCCCTGAATTTTTCAACGGCCTCAAGTATTTTAGTCTTTAAATCCTGCGCGCTTAAATTACCATTGTCCCGTATAACTTCAAATAATCGTTCAACACCAAAAAGTTCGCCTCTCGGATTCCTCGCTTCTGTTATACCATCGCTTAAAAGAATAAAAATATCTCCGGGCTCCAGAGTTATTCTTGCCCCTTCAAAAGTTAAATTCGAACCTACACCCAAAGGCATATTGCTGCTTTTAGTCAAATGCACGCATTCGCCAAGAGATTTTCTATATAATATCGGGGGTTCAGCGCCGGCATGAACCCAGTTTATTGTTAAATCTTTGCTTATTGAAAAAGAATTTAAAACCGTAAAATAGCCTGCCGGCAGTCCTATATGATCATTTAATAAAGATATAATTCTGGCCGGATCACCCGTGAAACGCGGCAGAAAACTCATGAATGTGGACGCTCCAAGAGCGTAAGGAGCGGCGCTTAATCCCTTTCCGATGACATCTCCAAGAGTAAAAGTCGTATGGTTCCTGCCCTTTGACGCGCATATAAAATCTCCGGAGATGGCTCCTTTTTGAGGCTGCCATTCGAGAGCAATTTCTACACGGGAAACTATTTCAGGGTCATAGATTTTTTTTAAATATTCAAATGATCCAACATTAACCGGTATTTCCGGCGGCAATTGCCTTCGTTGCGTTTCTCCTAACTGCTCGATATGAGCATTGGTTCTGTTATATTCTGTTCCTATCCTAAGCGCCAAAATAAATCTCTGTAAAAAAGACCCGATATTATTGATAATTTCAAAAGGCAAATTCCCGCCCGGGAAAATCTGCGCGTTATCTTTCCACTTGTTGCACATCAGAAGGGGAACAACAAGCCTGCCTCCGATCTCTATCGGATTTTTTGTATCCAGCAGAATATACATGTTTTGTTTAAGGGCGGCTTCATCACACTCTTTAAATGGAGAGCTTTCTTTTTGGGTATCAGGATAATAACTGTTGTAATTGCTCCGGTCTTTTATGCATAGGATTTTCAATCCGGCTCTCTCTATTAATACTGCCTCGTTGGGATCAAGCTTAGCGCCCAATAATTCTCGGAGTGCCCGTTCTTTTTCATCCTGCTGCGGAATTTCTGGTCTTTTTGAATATCGGCCTTCGTGTTCCAGTCCTTCTCTCAAAGGATTAGACAGAGTGTGGGTATCAATATCATACCAGTACCAACCTATAGAAGATAAACCAAAAGCATCGACCATACAATCTCTGGCAATTGTCAGCATTTGGTTTTCAATTTCGTCCAAGCCTTTGCTTCTTAGATTTTCTTCGGATACGGCATCTAACAGCCTTCCCTTTAATTCAATTAATTTTTGAAACATATTGGTATTCCTGCCAAATATATTTAGTTGAGCCGCTTGATTTGATAATGCAATCAAAGATAATGTATGTTCAGTTCGAAGAGAAGACATAGCTTGATAAATTTGCGGATTAACTGCTCTGTTAATATCATTTAATATTTGCCTGCCGGTACCTACCAAACCCCTGTTGAGCGTTTCACAGGCAATTCCCAAAATAGGTTTAGTAGCGACCGCTACCGGCCTAAATTTTACCCATGATACTCTTTGGAATTCTATACCCATAGTTTTTTATTTTTTTATTTAAAACTTTACGCTGGCACCGAATCCGAAGTCAATATTGTTATGACTCTGTGGTCCGGTGAGTCCGGAGACGCCAAAGTTAGTCATGTTTACTTTTCCCGAAACCGTAAAATCATCCGATGCTTTCCACTCTAGACCCAATGAATTTACTCTTGCGTCGGATGTTGAGGTCGTTCCCCATCTGACACCATCATGCTTTTGACCGTAGGTGATTGCCGCTCTAACGCTACCCGGCTTTCCGGGTTTGCCGATAATATTTTGTGATGCGCCGATCTGCCATTCGCTGGCATAGACTTCGCCTATACCATCAGCAGCCGGAGCTACAGTAGTATTTCCAAGCTTTGTCGGACTTTGGTGGACACTAATAGTTCCTTTTCCGGTTGATGCCATAGCTGTGATCACCGTCTGGTTTGGATCGTCAACAGCATATCTTAATCTTATCCCGACAGAGCCATAATCGCCGCTTTTGCTTGACAGTGATGTTGTCGTCTGGCCGAATTTTGTATTTGTACGGATTGTTGCGTCAACGCCGGTTGTTCCGTATAAGAAATATGGTGTCGCGGTGAATCTGCCTTTTTCATCAAATTTTATCGGGAAATTAACTCCTGCTAAATTAAGAGGAAAATGAACCTGCTGGGTCCTCGGGCCGTCAACGCGGTAAATATCTTTCTCAAAGATAGATATCATAAAAGGTCCGTAAAAAACAGTGGGTCCGCCTTCTCTTTTCTGGTAAATACCTTCAAGTCCGCCCCTAATATAGTCGGTTCTGACTCCGGCCGGAACTTTTTTCTCCTGTTTTTTTGCCTCATCCTTTTTTACAACTGTACCTTTTGCTACTACACTTTCTACTGCCATGTCTCCCATGTTATATTCCTCCCTTATTTAATCGTACAGTTAATTATCGAAGGATTTGTAAGAAAATTTCAGTTTAGGTGAAATTATTTAAAAATCCGTTCGATAAAGTTCCGAAGGCAAATGATAATGGCTATAGCAAGAGCAGATATAATTCAGGTCAGGAATTGTATAAGAAATAATAATTTTTTGAAGGCAAGAGATTTCTTGACACGTCGCAAACTAACGCACGATACCCTTGTCCAACTCCTGCCAAAAGTCGAATTACACTATCATTTGGACGGAGCAGTTCGGCCCGAAACAATATTTGACGAATCCGTAAAACAAGAAATTGATTTAAGACAGGTATCTCAAAGACTGCCTGTCGGCTATACGGTTGATGATATCAGGAGGGTTACCTCAATGCAGGAGGGAGAAAAGATAACGGATTTTATGGCTTTTTTGACTGATAAATTTTTTCTTCCTTTAGCGGTAATGCAGACGAGGACTTCTCTTGAAAGGATTGCTTACGAGGCAACCGAGGATGGATTTGCTGACGGATTATTTCACAGGGAAATAATTTTTGCCCCGTGCCTGCACACTAGGAATGGACTTTCATACAACCTGATCATGGATTCTATTCTTTCCGGTCTGCGGAGAGGAGCGAATGAATTTGGTATATCGTCTTCTTTGCGTCCTTCAATTTATCGAAATATGGTTGATGATCCGGAATTTGCCGACCATCCGTTAAAGACTGTAGAGGCCGCGATAAGAGCCAGGGACACTTATAACGATGATATCAGAATCGCGCTTGATTTAGTAGGGCATGAAGCGCCGTATCCGCCGTCTGACGAAAGATATAAAGCCGCGTTTGATCTGGCAATAGGACAAAAACTGTTAATGTCCATCCATGCAGGAGAACAACCGGGAACCGCGGGAAACGTGTTTTATGCGTTTGATAATCTGGATGTCCGAAGGATAGGGCATGGGATTGATGTGATGACTCTGGATCTGTCGCCGGATCAGATTGGCCAGCTGAAAAAATGCACATTTGAATTGTGCCCTTCAAGCAATGTAATGCTTGGAAACACTTCCGGAGGTTTTGAGGGTTACCCATTAATGAAAATGCTTGAACTAGGTTTGAGGCCAACCGTGAGCACAGACGACGCGACTGTTTTTGGCACAACGCTGACGAATGAATTTTTAAGACTGGAAGAAATGCCTGGATTTAAAGTTTTTGAAAACGGGCAAGTATCTGATGTTTATAAAAGGCTGCAGGAAAATGCTTTGACCGGCGCATTTATGACCAGGTGGAGGAAACAGCATCTAAGGGAAGAGTTCCAATCTCATTACGATTTTATAAAATCTTTGATCTAAAGTGAAATCTTGCCAAAAATATGACGATATATATACGAGAGGGGATGAAGGCAATGGTTCCAACACAAGATATTGAATATTTAGATAGAGTAAAAATCGAAAAACCAAAAATTCGAGAATATCATTATTTTTGTGCGGCATCATGGCTTGCCGAAAAAGTCTCTCTTTTGCAGAAGCATCGAAAAGGTTCAAATGTAAATATAATGAACAACAGTGTGCTTTTAGCAAAGCCAGTAGTTAAGGTATTTAGATAGCCAAAAGGGCTATTGAATGAGCAAAAAGCTCACTCTCTGGTTTAGTCCTTTAGGCGTAACTAAAAAGTGGCGATGCCTGTTGCGCCACTTTTTTAGTAATGTTATCATATCGCAATGAATAGGTTTTTTAAGGTAATCGCGGATAACAGAAAAGCAAGATTTGATTACAATATTATAGAAACCTACAATGCGGGTTTGGTGCTAAAAGGGACAGAGGTTAAGTCGATAAGGTCGGGCAAAGTTAATCTGGCAGACAGTTTTGGAAGGGTGGATAAGGGTGAAATCTGGGTTTATGGTATCCATATCAGCCCTTATAAGTTTGACGCTGTAAGCAAGATTAATCCTACAAGGCCGAGAAAATTGCTGTTAGAAAGTAACGAAATAAGAAAGCTGATCGGCGGAGTTTCGCAAAAAGGCTTGACGATAGTTCCTTTAAAGTTGTTCTTACAAGGTGATTGGGTAAAAATGGAAATAGCATTGGCAAAAGCAAAAAAGACTTACGAAAAAAGGGATGTCCTGAAGAAAAGGGTAATTGACAGAGAAGTAGAGAGAGCCCTTAGCGAGAGGCACAGGTAATTTATGGTAGAGAAAACAAATAATATTAGAAATAGAGATATTAAGGGTATGGGAAAGATGAACAAAGAAAAGACTAAAACATTAGGTGATGCCGTAAAAGAAGTTAATACGCTTTCTAACGAAGTGGAAAAACTTATGGGTAAACATTTATCTTCAGATAGAGAAAAAGCTCTGTCCAAACTGGAATCATATATAAAACAACAGATTTTAAAAAATCCGAAAGAATTCGGTATTGGGTAGACTCCTTTAATCCTCGGTGATATAATATTTCAAGGTGATTTTTATGCCAATTCAAGGTGCTGGTTCTGGAATTCCGATTATTCCTCCGATGATGCCCAAAAAGGGCACGGATAAGATTGATGAAACAGTTAAGAAACCCGCCACACCGTCAAAAGGATCAAATATCGGCCGCGGTCCGGAGTATGATTCACAGGCTATTTCTGTCCGTCTTGCCGCAATGGCTACAGAGGCAAAAGAGAAAGAACTCTCTTTTGATGAGATTATTGAAAAAGTCATAAAAGAAACAGGACTTACAAATCCGCAGGCCGCCATGGAAGAGGCCGACAAAAAGCTTCAGAAGGAAATAGAAGATACTCTTAACCAGATCAAGCAAAATAAAGATCTTATGGAAGAAGCAGAGGCCTGGCAGGCATTTGCCGAAGTGCTTGAATCAAAACTAAACGAAGAACAAATAAAAGAAGTTCTCGGTCTCATTGATAAAGAAGTCAAGAAGTAATACAAATACCAAAATTGTTATGGGGCTGTAAGGGTTTTGACGTGGAGTGTTGATTTAGAGGTTGCGAGCCGAGGGCGCTATTTACCTCGTTAATAACAGTAGCACCGTCATAAATGCAGACGTAAAACAGCTTATCGCTGAGACTCAAGCTATGGGAGCGAAAGCTTTCATGGCGCTGGTTGGTTATCAGCCAGCTGAGACCTTGGCCGTCGCAGCTTAACTTTTAAGCTGCCCGCCTGCTGAATTTTTCCGACAGGTTCAGGAACAGGCGTCATTATATCGGATACCTCGCAAGTTTATTCGACCGGCTAGCAGAGGGAAGAAAAGATCGAAGAGTTTGAGATACCAAGTTTCTGGTCAAGTGAAACTACGCTCGTAGTAACCTTCATTTCTCCCTTTGCGGACAGGGGTTCGACTCCCCTCAGCTCCACCATAT
>Ga0265296_1002843_pt1 | contig 16807 bp, 11 predicted proteins | sample MunlanPumphouse1_FD_189073 | JGI IMG/M metagenome (GOLD analysis project Ga0265296, IMG submission 189073) | Groundwater microbial communities from a municipal landfill in Southern Ontario, Canada - Pumphouse #1 | ecosystem: Environmental > Aquatic > Deep subsurface > Groundwater | place... | reverse complement strand
GCCACCTGCGCCAGGTCGCGCTCGCCATCGGCATGCCCACCCAGCTGCAGCCAGCGGTCCAGCTTGCGGTGGTGGGTAAGCAGCACGCGCTCCCCGTCGGCGCTGACCAGCCACGCGCTGCCGGTGAAATGGCCGGACAGCCGCTCGCGCAGGAAGGGGTTCTCCGGGTCATCCAGCACTGTGCCGAATTCGGCAGCCAATGCGGCGTGTTCCGGGTGCCGGCGCGCGCAATCAGCCAATTGGCGGCGCAGCGCGGCGTCAGCAACGACAACGGATTCAGGGTTCAGCGACATGGTGGGCCGGGGATGGGACGGAATCTGCCGATTATCTCGCGCCCATGCTGCATTTGAGCTTGTGCGCAGGCTTCAGCTTTGGCTAAGGTACAGCGGGCCCCGCATCGCAGGGGCGCCCAGTCGCCATCAGGGGGCGCGGCAATGTACCGCGCACCTCACCTTTGTTCACTTAGGGAAGCACTGCATGCTGAAGTCTCTGTTGAGGGTCAAACCGGTCGCACCGGCACCGCACGTCGATGCCGGCGAGCCCATCGAAGGCAGCCTGGACGGCGAGCCCACACTGAAACGGACCCTCACAGCCAAACATCTCATCATGCTCGGCATCGGCGCGGTGATCGGCGCCGGTATCTTCGTACTGACGGGCCAGGCCGCCGCCAACCATGCCGGCCCGGCCGTGATGCTGTCGTTCGTGTTCGCTGGCTTCGCCTGTGCCCTGGCCGGCCTGTGCTACGCCGAGTTCGCGGCGATGATGCCGGTGTCCGGCAGCGCGTACTCCTATTCCTACGCCACCCTCGGCGAAGGCATGGCCTGGTTCATCGGCTGGTGTCTGGTGCTCGAGTACCTGTTCGCATCGGCCTCGGTCGCGGTGGGCTGGTCGGCGTACCTGATCAGCTTCATCACCACCACGTTGAACATGCCGTTCCCCGACGCGCTCAGCGCAGCGCCCATCGCATGGACCGGGAATGAGTTCATCGCCTCGGGCAAGCTGTTCAACCTGCCTGCGGTGCTCATCGTGGCGGCCGTGACCGGCCTGCTGTATGTCGGCGTGACGCAGTCGGCTTTCGTCAACGCGATCATCGTTGCGATCAAAGTTACCGTGATCTGTCTGTTCATCGGCTTCGGCGCAGCGCACCTGGACCCGGCCAACTGGCAGCCGTTCATCCCGGAAAACACCGGCGTGTCCGGCGAGTTCGGCTGGAGTGGCGTGTTCCGCGCGGCGACGATCGTGTTCTTCGCCTACATCGGCTTCGATGCGGTCTCCACCGCTGCCGGCGAGACCAAAGACCCGCAGCGCAACATGCCGATCGGCCTGCTGGGTTCGCTGGCGGTGTGCACGATCGTGTACATCATTGTGTGTGCGGTGCTGACCGGCATGATGCCCTATCACCTGCTGGGTACCGACAAGCCGGTCGCGACCGCCCTCGAGCCCTATCCCACGCTGTCCTGGCTGAAGACCGCTGTCGAGATCGGCGCCATCGCCGGCCTGTCCTCGGTGGTGCTGGTGATGATGATGGGCCAGACCCGGATCGCCTACACCATTTCCCGCGACGGCCTGTTGCCGAAGATCTTCGGCAAGGTCCATACCCGCTTCCGTACGCCCTACTGGAGCACCGTGATCGTGGGTGTGATCGCGGCGGCGCTCGCAGGCATGGTGCCGCTGAACGTGCTCGGCGAGCTGGTGTCGATGGGCACGCTGCTGGCCTTTGCCACGGTCTGCATCGGCGTACTGATCCTGCGCTATACCCGCCCGGAGCTGCCGCGTCCGTTCCGCGTGCCGCTGGTGTGGGTGATCTGCCCGTTGGGCGCGCTGGCCTGTCTGTTCCTGTTCTGGCAGGCGTTCGTGGTGCATTGGCACCTGTTTGTGGGCTGGACGCTGCTGGGCCTGTGCATCTACTTCGGCTACGGCATCCGCAACAGCAAGCTGAACAAGCCCTCCGCCTGATCGCTGCCGGGCCGGCCCAGTGCCGGCCCGGTCGTTTCTGCTCCATCGCGCGCGTTCTGCCGCGCCAACCAAGACACTCAACACCATGTTCAAGCAACTGTGGGCCACCAAGCATCCGCACGCCGCCCATGACGACGCCAATGCCCTGAGCCTGCGCCGCACCCTCGGGCCGTGGGGCCTGACCGCGCTGGGCATCGGCGCGGTGATCGGCGGCGGCATCTTCGTGATCACCGGCCAGGCCGCCGCCAACCACGCCGGCCCGGCGATCATGCTGTCGTTCGTGCTGGCCGCGATCTGCTGCGCGTTCTGCGCAATGGCCTACGCCGAGTTCGCCGCGATGGTGCCGGTGTCCGGCAGCGCCTACACCTATACGTATGCCACCTTCGGCGAGCTGTCGGCCTGGTTCATCGGCTGGATGCTGGTGCTGGAGTACGGCGTTTCCGCCTCGGCAGTGGCGGTGAGCTGGACCGGCTACTTCCTGAGCCTGCTCAGTCATTTCGACATCCATCTGCCTGCGGCGCTGGTCAGCGCGCCACTGGACGCCCAGCTGCGGCCGACCGGGGCGATCGCCAACCTGCCGGCGGCGATCCTGGTGCTGCTGCTGACCTGGCTGTGCTACGTGGGCATCAGCAAGTCCTCGGCGATGAACATGGCGATGGTGGTGCTCAAGACCGGCCTGATCGTGCTGGTGATCATCGCCGGCTGGAAGTACGTGGACCCGGCCAATTGGACCCCGTTCATTCCCGACAACGAGGGCCCCGGCAAGTACGGCTTCGAAGGCGTCCTGCGCGGCGCGGCGATGGTGTTCTTCGCCTACATCGGCTTTGAGGCGGTGTCGGTGGCCGCGCAGGAATCGCACCGGCCGCAGCGCGACATGCCGATCGGCATGCTGCTTTCGCTGGTGATCTGCACGGTGCTGTATATCGCGATGGCCGCCGTCATGACCGGCCTGGTGCCCTATCCGTTGCTGGGCACCGACGAGCCGGTGGTGACCGCGGTGGCCGCGCATCCGCAACTGGGCTGGCTGCGCATCATCGTGGAGATCGGCGCACTGATCGGCCTGTCGTCGGTGGTGCTGGTGATGATCATCGGGCAACCGCGCATCTTCATGATCATGGGCCGCGACGGCCTGCTGCCGCCGGTGTTCACCAAGATCCACCCGACCTACCGCACCCCGCACATCAATACGGTGATCACCGGGATCGGCATCGCCCTGCTGGCGGCGCTGTTCCCGCTGGACATCCTGGGCGAGCTGACCTCGATGGGCACCCTCATCGCCTTCGCTGCGGTCTGCGCGGGCGTACTGATCCTTCGCCGCACCCAGCCGGACCTGCCGCGCCCGTTCCGCATGCCGATGGCCTGGCTGATCTGCAGCCTGGGCGTGCTGAGCTGCATCGCCCTGCTGACCGCCATGACCGCGCACAACTGGATGCTGATGGGCGTCTGGACCGCGCTCGGCTTCGCCATCTACTTCTTCTACGGCTTCCGCCACAGCCGCCTGCGCGGGAAGTAAGGGGAAGAGGGACTGCCGGGCCTGCGGCCCGGCCCCCGCTGTTTTGGCAACAGCCAGAACCGGAGCCGGAGCATTGGCTCGACCGTTGGGGTCGGTTTGGCGGGGCGGTATGGAGTCGCGGGGGACGCCGTGAATACGTCCATAGCAACGGCTACGGCAGCAGGTTTGAGATCTGCTGGAGAGCGCTGGATGTCTGCTGGAACGCTGGATATCCGGTGTGTGGCGACCGTTGGTCGCCACGCCGTGGAGCCGGCTGGCCGCCGGCTCTGCCCTTCCCCCGATCCCCCCAATGCCGGCACTCGCCTCAGGACGCCCTGCTTTTAGCGCCTCATCTAGCTAAAATGCCGGCATGAACAACACCCCCTACGACACCGCGCGCCTGGGCGAGCTGGCCCAACTGTTGATCGACAACGTCCGCGAGCTGGCGCAGGCCGGCTGGACCCCGGCCACCAGCAGCAATTTCTCCCACCGCCTGGATGACTGCCACGCCGCGATCACCGTGTCCGGCAAGGACAAGGGGCGGCTGGTGAAGGACGACATCATGGTGGTGGACTTCGACGGCAAGGCCGTTGGCCGCCCGCTGCGGCCCTCGGCCGAGACCCTGCTGCACACCCAGTTGTACCGCCGTTTCCCGGAGATCGGCTGCGTGCTGCATACCCATTCGCCGGTGCAGACCGTCGCCTCGCGCCTGTATGCCCCGCAGGGCCACATCCGCCTGGAAGGCTACGAACTGCTCAAGGCCTTCCACGGCAACAGCACCCACGACATGGCCATCGACGTCCCGGTGTTCACCAACACCCAGGACATGGACGTGCTGTCCGCCCAGGTCGAGGACCTGCTGGACCGGCAGTGCCTGTGGGGCTATCTGATCGATGGCCACGGCCTGTACGCGTGGGGCCGCGACATGCCCGAGGCGCGCCGGCACCTGGAAGCGTTCGAGTTTCTGCTGCATTGCGAACTGGAGCTGCGCAAGCTGCGCGGGCCCTGATCGACACCGCGTCGCCCGGGACGCGCCAGGGCCGGCCGGCGCTACCGGTGCGGCGGCCGGGATGCTGAATTCCAGGACAGGCTGTCGGGTTGCCGGGCAGAGCCCGGCACTACACACTGTTGCCCCCCCTCGCCGTTCAAGCTGCCGCCATGAGCCGACTGCGCATTTACGACCACGATGTTCCCGACGCCCCGCTGCTGGACACCCAGGACGGCGAGCGGATTGCCGATGCGCTGCAGAAGATCGGCGTGACCTTCGAACGCTGGCAGGCCGCCCATGAGGTCGCCCCCGGTGCCAGCCAGGACGAGGTCTTTGCCGCCTATCGCAGCGACATCGACCGCCTGGTGGCCCAGCACGGCTTCAAGAGCGTGGACGTGGCCTCGATCGCCCCGGACAACCCCAACCGCGCCGAGCTGCGCAGGAAGTTTCTGGACGAGCATTTCCACAAGGAAGATGAAGTCCGTTTCTTCGTCGCCGGCTCCGGCCTGTTCACCCTGCACGTGGACGACAGGGTCTACGAGATCGAGTGCGTCAAGAACGACCTGATCGCCGTGCCGGACGGCACCCCCCATTGGTTCGACATGGGCGATGAGCCCAGCTTCGTCGCGATCCGCTTCTTCACCGAGCCGGACGGCTGGGTCGGCCACTTCACCGGCACCGACATCGCGCAGAAGTTCCCCCGTTACATTCCGACCAAGGCGTCCTGATCCATGCCCCACCCCACCGTCATCCTCACCGACATCGAAGGCACCACCAGCAGCATCTCGTTCGTCAAGAACGTGCTGTTCCCGTATGCGCGCAAGGCACTGCCGGCGTTCGTCGCCGCGCATGGCCAGCAGCCGGAGGTGCGTCGCTGGCTGGATGCGGTGGCGGCGGAGATCGGCGGTGCCTGCCAGGACAGCCTGATCGTGGAAACCCTGCAGGGCTGGATCGACCAGGATCGCAAGCACACCGCGCTGAAGGCGCTGCAGGGCATGATCTGGGAGAGCGGCTACCGCAACGGCGACTACAAGGCCCACTTCTACCCCGACGTGGCCGCCGTCCTGAAGGGCTGGCACGCCGAAGGCAAGCCGCTGTACGTGTACTCGTCCGGGTCGGTGCCGGCGCAGAAGCAGTTCTTCGGCTTCAGCGAGGCCGGCGACCTGACCGGCCTGGTGTCGGGCTGGTTCGATACCGAAGTGGGCGGCAAGCGTGAGGCCGACAGCTACCGCACCATCGTCAAGGCCATCGGCGTGCCCGCCGCACAGATCGTGTTCCTGTCCGACGTGGTCGAGGAACTGGACGCGGCGCGCGAGGCCGGGCTGCAGACCCGTCTGCTCGACCGGCTGGACGACTACCCGATGCCGCGCAGCGGCGAGGCCACCCACGGCCACGAACGCGTCGAGAATTTCCAGCAGATCGCGCTCTGAGCCGATCTGCCAGCGACTACACGGAGCACAACAGAGATGGATATTGATTTCATGGTCGGGACCACGCCGGTCAAGCTCACCCGCGACTGGTTCTGGGGCGGGATGAAGCTGGTCAGCGCCGATGAGACCGTGTGGGTCCAGCACCCGGCACACCCGGGCACGCATTTTTCCTTTACCACCACCCAGTCCTGGCTGCGGCGCATCGCCGGCCAGGAGGTGATCGTGGAAAAAACCCGCTCGATCCTGTTCGCGGCCTTCCGCGAACAGCGTTTCCGCGTGCTGGTCAACGGTATCGAAGTGGTCAACCGCAGCGGCATGTAGGCCGCTGCGGCGGCGCGATCAACGCGCGGCGCTGGCGTCCGCCGGCGGTACCAGCGCATCGGCCAGCGACTGCACCCGCAACGCGCGGCGCAGCGTGGCCAGGTCGGCGTCTGCAGTGAGGTTCACCTGCACGGTTTCGCCGGGCAGCAGCGTCAACGCATTGTCCTGCAGCACCGCGTCCAGTCCGTCGAACCCGATCCACACCGCACGGGCCAGCCGGTCGCTGCGCAGGCGCAGGCGGTAGCCATCGCCTGCGCGCTGCAGGTCGGTGTGGATCTGCGGCCGGGACAGCGCCAGCGCCTTGGCCACGTCGAAGTACACCACGCCCTGCGACACCGGCTTGCCGCCGCCATCCAGCAGTTCGACCACGGCCACGGTGCGGTGGCGATCGGCCTGGCCAAGCAGCGCCGCATTGTCCAGCCGCGCCACCTCCAGCGCCGCGCCCGGCGGCACCGTCACGGCGTGCTGCTGGCGTGTGTGGACGCGACCGTCGAGGTCCATCACCCGCAGCCGCCACTGCCCCACCAGCGCGTCGCGGCGGTCGTTGAGCAGGCTGATCCGGGTGATGCCGTCGTCACGCAGCGCGGCCACCGCCTGGTCGGCGAAGAAGCGGCGCGCCTGGAAATGCAATGCCTTCCAGCGGCCGGCGTAATCGATGCTGGACCACGACGCGCCCGGCCACACATCGTTGAACTGCCAGTACAGCGAACCCATCGTGTACGGCCGCGACGCGCGGTGGTGCAGTGCGGCCAGCGCGATGCCCTCGGCCTGCATGACCTGGCTGAGGTACACGAACGTGGGGAAGTCGCGCGGCGTGCCGTAGCCTTCCTCGATGTACTTGAGCAGGCGCTGGTTGCCCTCCCCGGCCATGAACTTCTGGTGCGCGCGCACGGTCGGGCTGTCCACGCGTTGCTCGGCGGCCGGGATGATGCCGTCCAGCGTGCGCAGCACCGGCCACGCCTGCAGGCCGTACTCGGACATGAAGCGCGGCGTCTCGCGCAGGTAAGCCGTCACCGGCAGCGCCGGGTTGCCCCAGACCTGCCAGTAATGCTTGTCGCCACGGGTGGAATCGTTGGCCTTCTCGTCCAGGTCATTGCCGGGCGAACTGGACCAGTACGGCACACCGAGCCCCTCCTCGGCCACCACCTGGCGCAGGTCCAGCCCGAACAGGTCGACATAGCCCTGCCAGACCTTCGCCGCAAAGACCGGATCGGCGGCGGTGAGGTCACGCCCGTGGCCCCAGTCCTTCCAGGCGGTCTCTTCCTCGTTGTTGCCACACCAGAGCACCACGCTGGGATGGTGACGCAGGCGGCGCACAGTGTCGCGTGCCTCGGCCACCACGTTGGCGCGGAACGCCGGATCGTAACCAGGCTGCATGCCGCCCCCGAACATGAAGTCCTGCCAGATCAGCAGGCCCAGCTCATCGGCGATATCGAAGAACGCGTCGTCTTCGTAATAGCCGCCGCCCCAATTGCGCAGCATGTTCATGTTGGCATCGCGCGCGGCGGTCAGCTCGCGGCGGATGCGCGCAGGGTCCACCCGCGCCGGGAACATGTCAAAGGGAATCACATTGGCGCCCTTGGCGAAGATCGGCAGGCCGTTGATCACGAATGCGAAGCCCTGGCCGCCGCTGCGATCGACCTCGCGCCGCAGCTCCACCGTGCGCAGCCCGATGCGGCGCTCCATCCGCGGGGCGCCCGCCGTACCTGCGGCAAGGGTGGCACGCGCGGTGTAGCGCGCCTGCTCGCCCTGCCCCACCGGCCACCAGCGACGTGGCGCGGGCAGCACCACCGGCACGGCCACGCGGTTGTCGCCCGCGCGCAGGGCCACACGCGGGTCGAACCGGCGCACCACCCGCCCGTCCGGATCGATCAGTTCAATACGCAGCGGCGCCGTCCCGGCGGTGGCGCTCTCCACCTGCACCGCGATGTCCAGCTCGGCTTTGTCCGCATCCAGGCTGCGCGTATGCACAGCCAGATCGGTCAGGCGCTGCGCATCCCAGCTCTCCATCCGCACCGGGCGCCAGATGCCTGCCGTGACATACCGCGGGCCCCAATCCCAGCCGAAGTGGTATCCGGGCTTGCGCACGAAGTTGCCGACCATCGCATCCTTGGGCTCGTCCCCGTACGGCGATGGGTAGTTGCCGGCAATTTTGTGGGGCATTGCCTGCACGCCTGGCAGCAGCGTGGTGATCGGCGAGCGCAGCACCACGCGCAGTTCATTGCCGGTGGGGCGCAACCGCCCGTCCACCCGCGCCCGCCAGGTGCGGTGGCTGTTGTCGGCCCGCAGCAGCGGCGCGCCGTTGAGCTCGACGGTGGCGAACGTGTCCAGACCATCGAAGGCAAGTTCGGCATGCGCCCTGGCCAGCGTGGCCGCATCCACGTCGAAGCGGCCCCGGTACTCCCAATCGGCCAGGCCGATCCATTGCAGGCCCGCCTCCGGCGCCCCCACGTAGGGGTCCGGGATCAGCCCCTGGGCCAGCAGGTCGGTGTGCACGGCGCCGGGCACCTGCGCACTGTGCCAGTCGGCCAGCTGCGGATGCGCGGCCAGCCGGGCATCGCCGGGCAGCAGGCGGAAGGTCCACTGCGCCTGCAACGGCGCCGCCGACAGCGGCAGCGCCCCCAGCAGCAGCAACAGCGACCCGACGATCAGACCGAAACGACGCATCCGCATGTGCTGCTCCCCGTTCTGTCAACGCACCACGTTGAGCACTTCGTAGCAGGCGCCCATCGTGTGGTAGTCGGTCTTGCCGGCCGGGCTCTTCTCGTCGCTGTACTTGCGGTTGTCCGCATCCAGAATGCGGTACCAGGCGCCGTAGCGATGGTCGATCATATGTGACCATGCATAGGCCCACAGCCGGTCGTACCACGCCCAGTAAGCGTCATCGCCGGTACGCGCGGCCAGCAGGGCGGCGGTGGCCAGCGACTCGGCCTGCACCCAGAAATACTTGTCGTCGTCGCAGACGCTGCCATCCGGTGCGAAACCGTAGTACAGGCCACCGCGCTCGTCGTCCCAGGAACGGGCCACGGCGGTGTCGAACAGGTGGCGCGCGGTCGGCACCAGCCAATCGGCCTGCACGTGCCGATCCAGAATCAGCAGCAGTTTGGCCCATTCGGTCTGGTGGCCCGGCTGGAAGCCCCACGGGCGGAACAGGTGCCTGGGATTGTCTCGGTTGTAGTCCCAGTCGATCCGCCACTGCCGGTCGTAGTGTTCCCAGACCAGGCCGTCGGCCTGCGCGGCCTGGCGGCGCGTCATGTGGTCGGCCAGCAGCAGCGCGCGGCCGAGATAGCGCTGCTCGCCGCTCGCCTCGAACGCGGCCAGCATCGCCTCGCACATGTGCATGTTGGCGTTCTGGCCACGGTAGTCGCTGAAGGTCCAGTCCGCATCGGCCTCGTCCTTGTACAGACCGAACCCAGGCTCCCAGAAGCGGCTTTCGAGCAGCGTCCAGGTTTCGTCCATCCAGGCGCGCGCCTCGCCGATGCCCGCCTTCAGCGCGCAGCTGTAGGCCAGCAGCACGAAGGCCACGCCGTAGCAGTGGTTGGTGGCATCCTCGACGACACCATCGCGCAGGGTCCAGGCATAGCCGCCCGTGACGGGGTTGCGATGCACCTCGCGCAGGAAGCGGATGCCATGCTCGACCGCCTTGAGGTCGTCGGGGTTGCCGAACTCGCGGTACGCCATCGCATGGTTGAACACGAAGCGCGTGCTGCTGACCAGGTGACGGTGGCTGGCGTCGTACACGCTGCCGTCGTCACGGAAGTAGTGGAAGAACCCGCCCGTCGGGTCGATCTCGTTGGGCCGGTAGAACGCCATGCTCTGCGCGATGTGGGCACGCAGGAAGTCAGGCGAGCGGAAATCGGGTTGCGGCGGAACCGGCGTGGTCATGCGGCGTCATCCTGTTGTTGCTGCAGCAGTTGCTGGACTTCATCTAGAGTGGGCATGGCTGCGAACGCGCCCTTGCGGGTCACCGCGAGCGCGCCCACGGCGGCGGCGAAGCGGATCGCATCCACGAGCGCGGCCGGGTCCTGGCAGAACGCGGCGAATGCGCTGCCATCCCCCCCGCGCTCACCGATGCCAAACAGCAGCCCGCCGACGAACGCGTCGCCGGCGGCCGTGGAATCGACCGTCTGCACGCGGAAGCCGGTGAGTACACCCTGCGTACGGCGGGTGAACCAGCGGATCGGGGCGGCACCGTCGGTGATCACCACGGCCTGCGCCTGTGCGGCCAGCAGGCGCTGTACCACCGCCTCGCCGTCGCCGGCCTGCGCTGCGGCCAGATAATCCAGTTCCTCGCGCGAGAGCTTGACCAGGTCGGCCAGCAGCAGGGTTTCCCACAGGCGCGGCAGCGGATCCACGCCGGCCGGCCACAGGGCCGGGCGCAGGTTCAGGTCGACGCTGACCATCGCCCCGGCTGTGCGCGCACGGCGCATGCCCTCCAGCGTGGTCTCGGCGATGTCGGCTTCGGTCAGGCTGTTGGAACACACGTGGAAGCTGCGCGTGCCGTCAAAGCAGTTGGGATGGAAGTGCGCACTGCGGAACAGCAGATCCGCCGCAGGCGGGCGGTAGAAGCTGAAGCTCCGCTCGCCACTGGCATCCAACGCCACGAACGCCAGCGCGGTCTTCGCCGCGTCGGTGCGCACGATGCAGTCGGTGGCCACACCGGCATCGGCCAGGCTCTCGGCGAGGAAGTCGCCGAACATGTCCTGCCCCAGCATGCCGGCGAAGTGCGTGTCGGCACCCAGCCGCGCGGCAGCCACGGCGACGTTGGCCGGAGCGCCGCCGGCGTACTGCAGGAAGGCGCGCGGGGTATCCGGCGAGGCCGGTGGCTGGGCGAGTAGATCGATCAAAATCTCGCCGAAACAAACAATCTTGGACATCGTGCCCTCACGCTCCCTGGCGGAATCCGACCGCCGGGCGCGAGCCCGACAGACCGTAGAAAATGATGTAGCCGTAGCACAGCAGCGGCAGGATGAACGACTCATGCAGGCCGATCTGGTCGGCCAGCAGGCCCTGCAGGTACGGCACCACTGCGCCGCCGACGATGGCCATGATCAACAGGCTGGAGGCCTTGTTGGTCAGGGTGCCCAGGCGTTCGATGCTCAGCGCGAAGATGGTCGGGAACATGATCGAGTTGAACAGGCCCACCGCCACGATCGAGTACAGCGCGACCTGTCCCTGGCTCAGCAGGGTCGCCGCCAGCAGCGCCACGTTGATCCCTGCAAACAGGGTCAACAGCACGCGCGGCGAGAACCGGGTCATGATCGCCGAGCCGGCGAAACGACCGATCATTGCCAGCGTCCAGTACGCCGACACATAGTGGGTGGCTTCCTTCTCGGTGAAGCCACCGATGTTGGGCAGCGACAGGTAGTTGACCAGGAAGCTGCCGATCGACACTTCCGCGCCCACGTAAAAGAAGATGGCCAGCACGCCGAACAGCACATGGCGATGGCGCAGCGCGTCCAGCAGGGTGTGCTTGCCGGTATCGGCCTGCTCGGTGGTTTCGGTCAGCGCCGGCAGGCGGAACAGATAGACGAATACCGCCAGCAGGAACAGCGCCACGGCCAGGCCGACGTACGGGCCCTGAACGGACTGCGCTTCCTGCACCCGGTAGGCAATCTGCTCGGCACCCGGCAGCGCCTTGATCTCCTCGGCACTCTTGACCGTGTTGCCCAGGATCAGCAGGCCGCCGAAGATCGGCGCGATCGCCGTGCCCAACGAGTTCAGCGCCTGGGCCAGGGTCAGCCGGCTCGACGCGGTCTGTTCCGGCCCCAGCAGCGCGACGTACGGGTTGGCCGCCACCTGCAGCACAGTGATGCCGGTGGCGAGCACGAACAGCGCGCCGAGGAAGGCCTCATACACGCGCAGTTCGGCCGCGGGCCAGAAGCCGAGCGCGCCGCCCCCGGCGATCGCCAGGCCGGCCACGATGCCCTTTTTGTAACCCAGGTGCGCCACCAGCCGGCCGGCCGGCAGCGACATCAGGAAGTACGCACCGAAGAAGGTGAACTGCACCAGCATCGCGCGGGCGTAGTTCAGTTCGAACACCGCCTTCAGATGCGGGATCAGGATGTCGTTGAGGCAGGTCAGGAAGCCCCACATGAAGAAGATCGTGGTCGCCACCGCAAGCGCGACGCGCGTGTTGACCACGGGTGCGGCGGCGGATGAGGCAGGCAGTCGGGGCGTTGGCGAAATGGGCATTCAGGTACGCGCCTCAGTGCGCGGGCAGGTGACAAGGGAGGTCATCAGGCAAAGGAAGGGCCGCTGCTGTCGCGGACGCGCAGCTGGACGGGTGCAACGGTGCGCTGGGGTGCGGCGTCGGGGTTGTCCAGACGCTGCAGCAGCAGTTCCGCCGCCTGACGCCCGCGCGCGCGCGGATCGACGGTCAGCGTGGTGAGCGGCGGCATGGCCACCGCTGCTTCGGAAATATCGTCGAAACCGGTGACCGCAAAATCGCGACCCGGGTGCACGCCACGCGACGCCAGGCCCAGCATCAGTCCCAGCGCGACGCTGTCGTTGTAGCAGACCGCCGCGGTGGGCACCGTCGCAGCGGCAAACAGCTCGCCGCTACGGGCCGCCGCGTCCAGGCGGCTCGGGGAGGTTTCAATCAACCAGTCCGGCTGCGTCTCCAGTCCGGCCTCGTGCATTGCCTGGGCATAACCGGTGCGGCGCTGGTGGCACGAACTGGACACCGCGTGACCGCCAAAGAACGCGATGCGGCGGTGGCCGCGCTCGATCAGATGGCGCGTGGCCAGGTACGCACCCTGCTGGTTGTCCAGGGTCAGGAAGTCCCAGGTCGCCCCGGGCAGCTCGCGATTGAACAGCAGCACGTTGGCATGTCCGAGCACCTGGCGCAGCTGGGCGGCATCGCTGCCTTCGGCCGGCGACAGGATCAGTCCGGCCGGCATGTGTTCCATCAGCGTGGTCAGCACCGCCTGCTGACGCTCCGGGGACTCGCCGGTGCTGCCCAGCAACGTCACGAAACCCTTGCCGCCGAGCGCTTCGTCGACGCCGGAGGCGAACTCGGCGAAGAACGGGTTGGACAGGTCGTTGATCACCAGTGCGATGCTGGACGAGGTGCGCCGGCGCAGGTTGGCCGCCCCCCGGTTGTAGACATAGCGCTGCCGGCGCAGTTCGGCCTCGACCCGCGCTCGCGTATCCACGTTCACCAGCGGGCTGCCGCGCAGCACCAGCGAGACGGTGGCGCGCGACACGCCGATCGCCTCGGCGATGTCGGTCACTGTCACCGCGCGCGTGCCCTTGCCGGCAGGGGAAGCTTTGTCATTCATCGTGTGCTGGGGTTCCTTGGCATCGTGCAAGCCTAAACGATTGCAGCAGCCCTCATTCGAGCGCCGCACCCGGGGTGGCGCAGTACGACACCGGCAGGTCGGCCACCTGCGTGCCCCACCCGCTTTCCGGCGCCTGCGTTGCCAGCGCCACATCGATGCGCCCCCCCTGCTGCAGGCGCGCCCAGTCCAGCCACACCGGCGCATGCGCGCGACCATCCACCTGCACGCCCTGCACGTACTGGAGCGTGCGGCCATCGGCACCCGGCGCCTTCACGGTCAGGGTGCGGCCCTGACCGAGATCGACATCGACCTGGGCAAAGCGCGGGGTGTGCAGCAGGAACTGACCGCTGCCCGGCACCGCCGGGTACAGCCCCAAGGCGCTGAACAGGTACCACGCCGACATCGTGCCAAGGTCATCGTTGCCGGTGACGCCATTGGGCGCGTTGGTGAACAGCTGCTGCGCGGCGCGCACCACCGTGGCGGTTTTCCACGGCTGACCGATCAGCGTGTACATCCACGGCGCATGCAGGTCCGGCTCGTTGTTGGGGTTGTAGCGGAACTGGTTGTAGTAGCTGTACGGCCCCACCACCCATTCTTTGCGCGCGGCCGTCAACGGGGCCTGGCGCAGTGCGTCGTAGGCGAAGAAGGCATCCAGCCGGCGTGCGGCCTCGGCGCGACCGTCCATCACCTGCACCAGGCCCGGGATGTCCTGCTGGGCCAGCCACTGGTACTGCCACGCCGTGCCTTCATGGAACCCGTGGTGCGAACGCGGGCTGTAGCGGCCATCGGCCGGCACGTACCACTTGCCGTCCTCCATGCGCGGCCGCGGGAAGCCGCTGAAGCCGCCTTCGTCACGCACGTCCGGGTCCCATACCTTGTTCCAATTGCGGCCACGCGTGCGCAGCACGCCGGCGTCGTCGGCGTGGCCGAGGCCGTCGGCCATCTGTGCCAGCGCGCAGTCGGCCAGTGCGTACTCCAGTGTGGCCGAGCCGCCGTGATGCGGATCCACATCCATGCCCTTGGAGGGGAACGCACGGTCGTACTGCACGAAGCCATTGGCAAGATAGCTGGGATTGCCGGACCGGCCGGCGTGACGCGAGTTGATCGGCGGCGTGCTGAACGCATTCTTCCGCAACGCCGTGTACGCCTCGGCCTCACGCCCGTCGAGCGCGCCGAAGCGCCACAGATCCACCATGAAAGGCGTCACCGGATCGCCGGTCATGATGTTGGTTTCGAAGTTGGCGTAGCCCCAGCGCGGCAGCCAGCCGCCCTGCGCATCGATGGCCAGCAGGCTGCGGCCGATGTCGCGGGCGACCTGCGGACGGGTCAGTGCCAGCCACTGGTTCTGCGCACGATAGGTATCCCACAGCGAGAAGTACTCGTAGTAGGTCCAGCCGTCGGCGCGGTGGATGGCATCGTCGTAACCACGGTAGCGGCCGTCGGCATCGCTGCCGGTCAGCGGCTGCAGCAGGGCGTGGTAGAGCGCGGTGTAGAACACGGTGCGGTCGTCACCGTTCCCGCCCTGCACGCGCACGCTGCGCAGTTCGTCGCGCCACCGTGTCTGCGCCAGCTCGCGCATCCGGTCGAAGCCCAGCAGGCGGCCCTTTTCCATGCCGTCGCTGCGCAGGTTGGCGCGCGCACCCTCGGCATCCACGTGCGAGATCGCGCTGACCGCCGTGACCGCTCGTCCCTGCGATAGGTCGAAGCTCAGCCACGCGCCGCTGGGCTTGAGTTCGCCTTCCATGCCGTGGCGCGCACCGGGCAGCCCGCCGCCCTCGCCCCAGGTGCCGAAGGCCTTGAACGGGCGGTCGAACTCGATGCGGAACCAGGTGGTGTACTGATGGCCGCCGCAGAAGCTGCGGGTGACCAGCTTGCCTTCCACCGCACGGTCGCCCACTACATCGATGACGCTGCCGATCACCGAATGGCGTTCGTTGGCTTGGCCGACGTTGACCAGCACGTGGCCGTTTTCCGCACCGGCGGCGAACGTGTAGCGTTCGGCTGCGGCCCGGGTGCGCGCGGTGGCCTCGGCATCGATGCCGCCGTAGCTGGTCAGGCGCACCTTGTAGTAGCCGGCCTGGCCGACCTCGCCCTCATGGGTGTAGGAGGCTGCGTAGGCTTTGTGATCGAAGCTCTTGGCGGTGGCGGTGTCGAAATCGCCGCCAGGACCGATGCTGCCGGTGACCGGCAGGACGGACACCTGGCCCCCCTGCTCCCAGCAGCCGGCACCGGACAGGAAGGAATGCCCGAACCCGCGGATCTTCGGGTCGTCGTAACGCCAGCCGGCGTAGTGCTCCCCGATCGGGCTGACCTGGATCAGGCCGAACGGCGCCGAGGCCCCCGGGAACGTATTGCCGTCATCCTTGCTGCCGATGAAGGTGTTGACCTCGCGCTCCAGCGCGGCCGGCGCGGCCGCCTGCAGCAGGGGCGCGCAGGCCAGGGCAAGCAGAGAGGTGACGGCGAGGACAGACGTTCGGCGCATGCGGGGTTCCTGTGGGTCGATGTCGGTGCGGGCGACCGGTGGCCCGGCCGATGCCGGGAACCAGGCGACTGGACGGGTGAAAGCCCCGCCATTGCTGGCCGGCCATCCCCCTGTTGGCGCGCGTCCAAATCCACGCAGCAGTGAATTTAGATCGATTCAAGTAAAGCACGGGGATTTCGACGGATGCATTCTGCGGCGCAACATGGATGTCGTCTGTGGCGGCGGCCTGGCTGCCGGCTGCGCCTGGAACGACCGCCTGGCATGGCGCCTGCGCAAGAAAACGTTTTCATCTCCACAGCGAAAACCGGCCGTTGCCGACATACCGCGGTCATATTGCGCAGCAGCATGCTTCGCCTCCCGGGCCGTGCTAAAAATCCCCCGCCAATCGTTTAGATCGATCCAACTCCGAACGGTCACGATTGACGGACAGGTAGGTGGGGGGGACCTGCCTCACGTTGCATGCGGGACGCACCGTCGTTCGTTGCTGGCAACAGCGACCTCCAGAATTAGATCGATTCAATCACGTATCGCCACCGTTTCAATCCAGGAGAGGGAGAGAGTGGAATGAACAAGATGTCCCGCATGCGCAACCGCGACACGCTGTCGGCAGCCATCACCGCCGCGCTGTTCGCCGCCGCGCTGGCCCCGGCCGGCGCCTTCGCGCAACAGGCCGGCACGACCCCGTCGCCGGACGCCACCACGCTCGACAGCGTGACCGTCACCGGCTACCGCTACGCCATCGAAAAGAGCCTGCAGCAGAAGCGCGATGCCAATGCCGTGGTCGAAGTGATCACCGCCGAGGACGTGGGCAAGTTCCCCGACAAGAACGTGGCCGACGCGCTGCAGCGCGTGCCG
>Ga0265296_1002842_pt1 | contig 16809 bp, 17 predicted proteins | sample MunlanPumphouse1_FD_189073 | JGI IMG/M metagenome (GOLD analysis project Ga0265296, IMG submission 189073) | Groundwater microbial communities from a municipal landfill in Southern Ontario, Canada - Pumphouse #1 | ecosystem: Environmental > Aquatic > Deep subsurface > Groundwater | place... | reverse complement strand
CGCCGACCCGGCCGGTGCGCACAAGACCGGTTTCTTCGCCGACCAGCGCGAGAACCGTGAGTGGCTGAGCCAGCAGGTGGAAGGCAAGAGCGTGCTCGACCTGTGCTGCAACACCGGCGGCTTCGCCGTGTATGCGGCCGCGCGTGGTGCATCGGAAGTGGTCGGCATCGACATCGATGAAGACGTCATCCAGATCGCCAAGGGCAATTCGCGTCTGAACAACGTGCGCCCGAAGTTCGTCCAGTCTGACATCTTCCCGTGGCTGCGTGATGCGGCCAACCGCGGCGAGAAGTACGACGTGGTGATCCTGGACCCGGCGAAGATGACCCGCGACCGCGAGCAGGTGATCACCGCGCTGAAGAAGTACCTGGACATGAACAAGCTGGCGCTTGGCGTGGTCAAGCCCGGTGGCCTGTTCGCCACGTTCTCCTGCACCGGCCTGGTGGCCGAGGACCAGTTCCTGGACATGCTGCGTCGTGCGGCGTACTTCTCTGGCCGCACCATCCAGATCCTGAAGGTGGCCGGCGCCGGTCCGGACCATCCGTTCATGGCCCACGTGCAGGAATCGCGTTACCTGAAGGCCGTGTTCTGCCGCGTGGTGGATTGAGCCACGGCGCGTGGAGCCGAGTGATGCTCGGCTCCCGTGCACAGCGCGGAAGACTGTCCGCGCGCGCCAGCCTCAGGGCTGCGCGCGCGGCGGCGCAGGAACCGGCTGCAGCTGCTGCAGTAGCCCGTTGATCACGTCGGACCTGCGACGCAGGTGGCGACCGAGCACGATCGCCACCGTACCCAGCGCCAGCAGCGCCGGTACCGCGAGCAGCGCCAGTACCCAGCCAACGTCGAACAGAAGCCAGCTCAGCAGACGCTGGTCATGCCATCGCTGTGACCGTTCGGAGCGCGGCAGGCCGGCTGCTTTCTCGAAGCGGGACTGCATTGCCGGCGATACCGGAACGCCGATGTCCTCGCCATTGGCCAGCGCACGGGCGGTGGCGACAACGGCCGATGAAGCCACGCCGTAAGGCAGCTCCTGCTGTGCACGCAGATAGGCCTGCCACTGCGGGCTGAAGCTGCTGAAGTCTGGACTGGCGATGAGCGCGTCCAGCTGGCGATGGTCGAGTCGATCGCCCTGGCCCATGGCGGGTGCGGTGATGCCCATGCTTCCCAATGCACCGCACAGCAGCATCGAACCCAGCGCGAACGACCAGGCGAAGCGGCGAACGCGATGGCGGCCGAGCAGGTCCCGCACACCGAAGAACATCCACACCAGCAGCAAGGGCGTCATGACCAGCAGGATGACCAGCTGCTTGCCTGTGTCCTTCGCGCCATAGCCGGCCGGCACGTGCGCCCACGAGGGCGGGCCCAGTTCGGTGCCGGTGAATGCCAGCGCCATGTAGGCCAGTGCCGTGGCCGCCAGCGGAATGCAGGCCAGGCCGAAGACCCGAAGCAGTGAGGCCCGTCGGTAAAACGCGCGCAGACCCGGAACGGCTTCCGCACGCGCCTGCAGGTCCGGCGGGATCTGCAGCGGATCGCGTACCGGCGCGCTCATGCCGGCACCCCCGACGTGCGCAGCAACTGCTGCAGCGCCTGCTTCAGCTGGTCCTGCGCCTGCGCAGCACTGGCGATCATCTGTGGGCTGGCGTTGTCGCTGTTGTGCAGCGCCTGGATGGTCTGGCGCCAGATCGGCAGCAGGATCTGCACGGTCTCGCTGTAGCGGTCCAGCAGGTCGATGGCATTGCTGCGTGCCAACTGCACCTGCACCCGGCTCATCGAATGACTGGCAAGCAGGGCGGTCAGGTTGGCCACACGACGCTGCAGCCGCTCAGCCGGGCGGTCGAGTACCGGCGCATCATCGGCGCTGTCGACGGCTGCTGGCAGTTCCTGCAGGAACTGCACGCCTGCATCGATGTAGATCTGTAGTCGCACACCCTGTACGTCATGCTCAAGCAGCTGCGCATCCAGTCGATCGACGCTGGCGCGCACGGCGATGGCCTCGCGCTCGATCCTGGCCAGCACATCGCCGTTGCTGCCCATGGCGATGCGCCGGTGCAGGCGTTCTTCGATATCGGCACCGGTGAACCGCTGCCACCAGCCCGCGCGCTGAAGCAGGGCATTGGGATCGTGCTCGGACAACCGGCTGACCAGTTCGGCAAGCGCCTGGGCCAGTGCGTTGGCGCTGCCATCCTGCCAGGCCGGCTCGGCGCTGGCGCTGGCCAGGTCGGCCGGGCCATAGCGGCCGATGTCGGTGCGCCCGGCAAACAACGGTGGCAGCACATCACGCTTGAGCTGCTCGACAGTGACCACGCTGACGGGGACAGGCGCTTGGCCCTGCACGGGCAGCGCCGGAGGCTGGGACTTCGACATCGGTGTTTCCATTCCATGGTCGACGCAGCACGCGGTGCTGCACGCTGCCCTTATCGGCTGCGGGCGAGTGTAATGGAGCTGGCTGGCCAATGCGGCACTACCCGCGTTGGCCGTCCCGGCGCTATGGTCGTGTCCTTCCCATTGCCGGTGGATGCCCATGCCGTCGTTGCGTCGTCTCTCCCTGCTGCTCGCGCTGGCGCTGAGTGCGCCGCTGTCCGCCCATGCCATCGACTTCAGCGCGCAGGAACTGGCCCGGGCCAAGGCACTGCAGCAGCGCCTGCTGACCCTGGACAGCCATCTGGATACGCCGGCCAACTTCGGCCGCGACGGCTTCGACATCGAGCAGCGGCACGACCGCAACGCGCTCTCGCAGGTGGATTACCCGCGCATGGTCGAAGGCGCGCTGGATGGCGGCTTCTTTGCGATCTACACCGACCAGGGCGATCGCACTGCCGCTGCGCATCTGGCCGAGCGCGATCACGGCCTGCAGCGTCTGCTGGAGATCCGCGAAATGCTGGCCGCCAATCCCGAGCGCTTCGCGCTGGCGCTGACCGCCGATGACGCGGCGCGCATCAAGGCCGCCGGCAAGCGTGTGGTCTACATCAGCATGGAAAACGCCAGCCCGCTGGTGGCCGATCCCAGCCTGCTGTCGTTCTATCACCGCGCCGGCCTGCGCCTGCTCAGCACCGTGCACTTCGCCAACAACGAGTTCGCCGATTCGGCCACTGACCCCAAGGGCGCGGAGTGGAAAGGCCTGAGCCCGGCCGGCAAGGACCTGGTGCGGCAGGCGGTGAAGCTGGGCATCGTCATCGATCAGTCGCACGCCTCCGATGCCGTGTTCGACGATCTGCTGGCGATGATGCCGGTGCCGTTCGTGTTGTCGCACAGCTCGGCCAAGGCGATCTACGACCACCCACGCAACCTCGATGACGCGCGCCTGCGCAGGCTGGCCAAGGCCGGCGGCGTGATCCAGGTGAACGCATATGGCGGCTACCTGATCGACACCGCCAAGTCGCCCGAGCGCAAGCAGGCCGAAGAGGCCCTGAGCAAGCAGCTGGGTGGCTGGGAAGGCATGACCATCGAACAGGGCGTTGCCCTGCAGAAGGCCGAGCAGGCACTGGACCACGAACATCCGGTGCGCCATGCCAGCCTGGACGACTTCTTCGCCCACTTCGAGCACATCCTGAAGGTCGTCGGCCCCGAGCACGTCGGCATCGGCCTGGACTGGGATGGCGGCGGTGGCCTGAGCGACCTGCCCGATGTCAGCCAGCTGCCGAAGATCACCGCGTGGCTGTTGCGCAAGGGCTACACCGAGCAGCAGATCGCCGCCATCTGGGGCGGCAACCTGCTGCGGGTGATGCGCCAGGCGCAGGACTACGCGGCAAAGCAGGGCGGCTAGCCGCCCTGCGGTAATCCCTCAGCCGCCCAGTGGTAGTGCCGGCCGCTGGCCGGCAGCTGCCTGCAGCCAATTGATACGAAGGTTGCCGGCCAGCGGCCGGCACTACCGGAACGACGCCGGGCATGGCCCGGCGCTACCTTTACCGGCCGATCAGCGCGTTGCGACGGCTGTAGGCGAAGTACAGCACCAGGCCGACCACGTTCCATGCCAGGAAGTACAGCTGGGTGGTGTGCGGCAGGCTGACGAACAGGTAGATGCAGCCCAGTGCCGCCAGCGGGCCGACGATGAAGGCCAACGGCGTGCGGAAGGTGCGCTCGCGGTTCGGCTCACGCACGCGCAGCACCACCAGGCAGATGCCAACGGCGGTGAACGCGGCCAGGGTGCCGGCATTGGCCAGCGCGGCGATCTCGTCCAGCCGCGCCACACCGGCCAGCGCCGACACCACCACGGCGGTGAACAGCGTGGTCGCCACCGGCGTGCCGGTGCGCGCGTTGACCTTGGACAGGCCACGCGGCAGCAGGCCATCGCGGCTCATCACAAAGAAGATGCGGCTCTGGCCATACAGGAACGCGAGCAGCACGGTCGGCAGGGCGATGATGGCGATCACGCCGATCAGCATCGCGGCGGTCGGCTGGCCCAGCTGGCGCATGATCAGTGCCAGCGGTTCGGCACTCTGGCCGAACACGGTGTAGCTCATCGCACCGATCGCGGCCAGCGCCACCAGCACGTACACGATGGTGCAGCCGACCATCGAGCCGATGATGCCGATGGACAGGTCGCGCGCCGGGTTCTTGGTTTCTTCGGCGGCGGTGGAGATCGCATCGAAGCCGTAGAACGCGAAGAAGATGATCGCCGCTGCCGCCATCACGCCGCGCTCGACGCCATCCGGTCCCAGCGTCTTGGCGAACCCATAGGGCATGAACGGTTGCAGATTGTTGGCGTCGAACGCCGGCAGGGCCACCGCCACGAAGATGGCCAGCGCGATCAGCTTGAACACGACCAGGATCGCGTTGAGGGTGGCGCTCTCCTTGGTACCGGCCATCAGCATCAGTGCCACCAGCCAGGTGATGACGATGGCGGGCAGGTTGATCATGCCGCCGTCGACGTGCGGGCCCGCCGCGAGCATGGCCGGCAGGCGCAGGTCCCAGCCGAACTGGGTATGCACCCATTCCAGGAAGCCGACGAAATAGCCCGACCAGCCGACCGCCACGGTACTCACCACCAGCGAGTACTCCAGGATCAGGCTCCAGCCCACCACCCAGGCAAACACTTCGCCCAGGGCACTGTAGCTGTAGGTGTAGGCGCTGCCGGCGGCCGGCATCATCGTGGACAGTTCGGCGTAGGCCAATGCCGCGCAGGCACACACCGCGCCGGCGATGGCGAAGGAGATCAGCACGGCGGGGCCGGCGCGGTCGGCACCGACGCCGATCAGGGTATAGATGCCGGTGCCGACGATGGCACCGATGCCCAGCGCGATCAGGTGCGGCCAGCTGAGGGTCGGGACCAGGCGCCGGCCGGCTTCATGGACGGTGACGGAATCTAGGGACTTGCGCCGGAGCAGGGACATGCAGGCCTCGGAAGGGGTGACTGAGAACGACAAGTCCCCGAGTGTGACCGAACGCAGCGCAGCATTGCCACTGACGGGGGTCATGGGCGGCACAGCGCGCGCTGGACTGTGGGCACGCTGCCGGAATCGGCACAAACGGCCTCAGTCCAGGCGGCTACCAGTGACAGCCGTCGTCCTGGAAGGCGTTGAAGTCTTCTTCGAAATCCGTGCGGCGACCGTCTCGGGCCCGCACGTAGCTGAAGCTGTAGATCCGTGCGCCCTGCGTGCTCAGCGTGTAGTGACCGTTGATACGGCCCTCCACGCGCTCTTCCCAGACGGTATCGAACTGGTAGGGGCGGTCTTCGTCCAGCACCGTGGTCTCTTCGGAAACCCGGTGCAGCGGCAGGCGCTCGCGGTGCCCGGCGTAGCGCACATCGGCGCGGCCATCGTCCAGCCAGCGCCATTCCAGGTGGATCGTGCCGTTGGCACCGCCGGTGAGGCAGCGGTGATCAGGTGCGGCCGTGGCCGATCCACTGGCAAGCAGCAACACCAGGGCTGCAGCGACCGCGAGCATTGGTGTTGCGGCCATGGCGCCTCCTTCCAGCATGGGGCGCCAGCATAGCGCGCCCCCGGTATTACCTGCCCGGTGCGCGTGGCTGCAGACGCGTACCACCGCTCATCAGCATGCGCGGCAGCGGCATCTGCAGGAAGTCGTGCGGAAAGGCCGGCGCGACCGCGCTGATCGCATCCAGCCGTGCCAACGCCTCAGCCGGCAGCGCCAGATCCAGCGCCGCCAGGTTGTGTTCCAACTGGTCCACGGTGCGTGCACCGACGATCGGCATGGCCCCGGCCGCAGGTCGTTGCAGCAACCAGGCCAGAGCGACCTGCGCAGCCGAGTGCGACAGCTCTGCCGCGATCGCAGCGACTTCCCCGGCGATGTTCAACGAACGCGGCGTCAACGCGCCATTGATGAGCGCGACATTGCGTCTGGAACCACCCGGCGCGGCCTCGGCGGTCTCGGCTGCGGCCAGGTCCGCCGCGCTGTATTTGCCGGTCAGCACGCCGCTGCCCAGCGGCGACCACGCCACCACGCCCAACCCGAGCGCATCGGCCATCGGCAGCAGTTCGTGTTCGACGCTGCGCTGGATCAGGCTGTATTCGATCTGCAGCGCCACCAGTGGCGACCAGCCGCGTAGATCGGCCAGGGTCTGCATGCGCGCGATCTGCCAGGCTGGCGTGTCCGAGATGCCGGCGTACAGCACCTTGCCGCTGCGCACGAGGTCGTCGAAACCGCGCATCACCTCGTCCACCCCGGTGGTGTCGTCCCAGGCGTGCAGGTACAGCAGATCCAGGTAGTCGGTGCCGAGCCGGCGCAGGCTGTCCTCCACCGAGCGCATCATGCTCTTGCGATGGTTGCCGGCGTTGTTCGGATCGCCCGGCACGGTCGCCAGGGTGTACTTGCTGGCGATCACCAGCCGGTCGCGGCGGCCTTGGGCGAACCGCCCGAGCAGGGTCTCTGCGCTGCCATTGGTGTAGTTGTTTGCGGTATCGACGAAGTTGCCGCCACGTTCGACGTAGGCATCGAAGATGCGGCGGGCCTCGGCTTCGTCCGCGCCCCAACCCCAGTCTGCACCGAAGGTCATCGTGCCCAGCGCCATCGGGCTGACACGCAGGCCGGAGCGGCCGAGCAGGCGGTAGTGATCAAGTGACATGTGGCATTCCATCGGAGGAGGCGGGTGTTCCGCCGGGAGGCCAAGCATCCGTCCGATGATCTTGTGGATAAACTGGATGCAGTCGAACTGACAATGAAGGAAGGCTTCACAATGGATCCCTCCGCACCGCTGTCTGCGGTGGTTGCCTTTGTCCACGTGGCCGACCACGCCAGCTTTACCCGTGCCGCCGATGCCCTGGGCGTCTCGACCTCGGCGCTGTCACAGAGCGTGCGTGCGCTGGAGGCGCGGATGGGCGTGCGCCTGTTGCAACGGACCACGCGCCGGGTGGGTCTGACCGAGCACGGCGCACGCTTCCTGCAGCGCGTGCGTGGCGGGTTGGCACAGATCGAATCGGCCTTCGACGACCTGGACAGCGCGCGGTCCGTGCCAGCCGGTCGGCTGCGCATCACCCTGCCACGCATCGTTGCCGAACGCCGGGTTCTGCCGGCGCTGCCGTCCTTCCTGGCCCGGTATCCGCAGGTAGAGGTGGAATTGTGCGTGGAGCCGGCGCTGACCGATCTGCTCGCCGAGGGGTTCGACGCCGGCATCCGCCTGGGTGAATCGTTGGCGCAGGGCATGATCGCGGTGCCGATCGGGCCGCCCGAGCGCCAGGTGGTGGTGGCCACGCCGGGCTACTTCGCGCGCCACGGAGTGCCGCTGAGCCCGCAGGAGCTGCAGGGCCACGACTGCATCGTCCATCGCCGCGCCAATGGCCGGCTCATGCCCTGGGAATTCAGCCGTGAGGGGCGTGACCTGGACGTAGCCGTCGCGGGGCGGCTGGTGTTCAACGATGCCGAACTGGCCTATGCGGCGGTGCTGGCTGGGCTCGGCATGGCGCAGGGCTTTGCTTCGCTGGTCGCCGACGACCTGGCCGCCGGCCGCCTGCGCAGCGTGCTGGAGGACTGGCAGCCGCCGTTCCCCGGCTTTCATCTGTACTACCCGGCGCGCGAGCATATGGCGCCCAAGCTGCGGGTGTTCATCGACCACCTGCGCGCGGCCCTCCGCGCCGACGGGCTCTCAGCCGTTCAGGCCCAGGCGGATGCCGAAGCCGACCAGGAACAGGCCGGCCACACGCCGTAGCGCATCGCTGACCCGCGGGTGCTGGATCAACCGACGGCGGGCCAGGTTGCCGACCCAGATCAGCAGCGAGCAGTAGGCGATGCTGACCACGAAGATGATGCCGGCCAGTGCCGCGAAGGTGGCCATGCCCTGGTGAGCCTTCGGGTCGATGAACAGCGGCAGGAACGCCATGTAGAACAGGATCGCCTTCGGATTGAGCAGGCTGACCAGGATCGCCTGGTGGAAGTAGCGGCCCGGCTGCATGCGCACCGGGCCAACCTCGGCACCGTCGCCCTTGGGCGTGCGCAGCAGGCTGATGCCGACCCACACCAGGTACGCCGCGCCGAGATACTGCACGGCATGGAACACCGTCGGATTGGCCTTCAGCAGCGCGGCCACGCCGGCCAGCGCCAGCCACATCAGGATCTGGTCGCCGACCAGCAGGCCGGCCAGCGCCGTGTAGCCGCCGCGCACACCGCCACGACCGGTGGCGGTCAGCAGGGTGAAGGTGCCCGGCCCGGGCAGGGCCAGAAACACCAGCACGGCGACCAGAAATGTCCACAGGTCCTGGATGCCCATCCACGGCATGGCGCGATTCTCTTACAACGGGGGAGCGCCATTGTCGGCCAGCGGCGTTGCAGGCGACAGGGGCACATCGCCATGGCCGGGCATCGCCGACAGCAGCGGTTGCAGGTACTGGCGCAGCTGCGCGTGCAGTTGCCGCACCGCCGGTGAGAACTGCTTGCGGTGCGGACACACCAGCTGCAGGGGGATGTGGCTGCCGATGCCATCCAACAGCACCTGCAGGCGTCCACCCAGCACGTCCTCGCGCACGTCCAGCCAGGATTTGTAGGTGATGCCTTCGCCGGCGACCGCCCAGCGCCGCACCACGTCGGCGTCGTCGCAGACCAGTGGCCCGCGCACCGGGATCACTACGCGGCGCCCCTCCAGCTCGAACGACCAGCGATCGTAGGCGCGCCCGCCGAGCTGGTAGACAAGGCAATCGTGTTCACGCAGATCGTCCAGCCGGGTCGGCGTGCCACGCCGCCGCAGGTACTCCGGCGATGCGGCCAGCACGCGCCGGTTGCCCTCCAGCAACGGCAGGGCGACGTAGCTGGCGTCGTCGAAGTGGCCAATGCGGATCGCCACGTCGACCGGGTCGCGGAACACGTCGGCCACTTCGTCGGACAGGCGTAAATGCAGGCGCAGCCGTGGATGGGCGGCACGGAACGCAGTCAGCCACGGCAGCAGCAGGTTGCGGCCGAAGTCCGAGGGCGCAGACAGCTGCAGGGTGCCGTGCAGCTCCGCATCCTCGCTCTGCACCCGCGCCTGGCCTTCGCGCAGGGTGGTCAGAACGTCCTGTGCGTAGGGCAGGTACAGCGCGCCTTCGGCGGTCAGCCGCAGGCTGCGGGTGGTACGCACGAACAGGCGCAGGTCCAGTTCGCGTTCCAGCCGTGCCACCGCCGCGGCCACCTGGCCCGGCAGCAGATCGGCCTCGCGCGCGGCCTGCGAGAAGCTGCCCAGTGCGGCGGTACGGACGAACAACTGCAGATCGTCGAAACGGACCATTTTCATTGCTGCAGTGAAAGTGTTGACCGATTCTGCGCCTTTCTGCCCCTCTGCGCACGGCGCACGCTGTGGCCTCTCCTCATTGGATCTCCCCCCATGCGCGCCATTGCCTATACCCATTCCGGCCTGCCGATCGACGACCCGCAGGCCCTGATCGACCTCGACCTGCCTCTGCCGCAGCCGGGCCCACGCGACCTGCGGGTCGCGGTGCGCGCAGTGGCGGTGAACCCGGTCGACACCAAGGTGCGACGCGGCGCTGCCACTGACGGCCCACGCGTGCTGGGGTGGGACGCGGTTGGTGTGGTCGATGCGATCGGTAGCGAGGTGACCCTGTTCCAACCCGGCGACGCGGTGTACTACGCCGGTGTGATCGATCGCCCGGGCAGCAATGCCGAGTACCAGCTGGTGGACGAGCGCAGCGCTGGCCGCAAGCCGGCCAGCCTGGACGATGCCGCGGCGGCGGCGCTGCCGCTGACCGCGATCACCGCGTGGGAACTGTTGTTCGACCGCCTGCGCATCGCCGAAGGCGGTGGCGACGGCCAGACCTTGCTGGTGATCGGTGCAGCGGGCGGCGTGGGTTCGATCCTGGTGCAGTTGGCGCGTCGGCTGACCAAGCTGACGGTGATCGGCACCGCCTCGCGCCCGGAGACCCAGGACTGGGTGCAGGCGATGGGCGCGCACCATGTGATCGACCACAGCCTGCCGCTGGCCGAGGGCCTGGCCCGGCTGGGCATCACCGAGGTGGACCACGTGGCCAGCCTGACCCACACCGACCAGCACTACGCGCAGATCGTCGAGCTGCTGGCGCCACAGGGGCAGCTGGGGCTGATCGATGATCCGGGCCAGATCGATGTGATGGCGCTCAAGCGCAAGGCGCTGTCGCTGCACTGGGAATCAATGTTCACCCGGCCGCTGTACCGCACGGCGGACATGCAGCGCCAGCATGACCTGCTGAACCGGGTGGCCGAACTGGTCGATGCCGGTGTGCTGCAGACCACGCTGGGTGAGCACTTCGGGCGCATCGACGCGGCCAACCTGCGGCGTGCTCATGCGCTGCTGGAGAGCCATCGGGCGAAGGGCAAGATCGTGTTGGAAGGCTGGTAAGGGTTCCGGCCAAGCAAAGTGAAAGCGGGTGCTCCCATACAAGAAACCCGTATCGATCCTTCTGAGCTTCATCCACGCATGGCGTGGATCTACTGCAGATCGCGGAAGTCCGTGAAAGGCGGGGTGGCATGGGTTTGCGGGACCGCAGGCGCCATGGATGGCGCCTACGAGCGCCCATGGGTGGGTTTACGGCGTGTCCCGCAAATCCATGCCACCCCGCCATCCCACCGAATGCTGCCTTTCGATGTGACGTTGCCTCTGCGGGTGCAGGGCGCAGCCCTGCCGGACCCCCTACGCCACGCCGTTGTCCACATGTTTAGCGAAGCCCGGGCGGGGGCGCAGGCGCTCGAACCAGGCTTCCACGTGGGGCAGCGCCGGTTTGTTGCCCGGTGTGCTGCGCCAGCGCTGGGTGGACAGGCCGAGCACGATGTCGGCCAGGGTGAAGGTGTTGCCCACCACGTAGCCATCGGTCGTCGCCAGCTGTGCATCGAGCAGTGTCATCAGATGATTCCAGTGCGTCAGGCTGGCCTCCGCGCGCGCGTCATCAGCGAAGTCGGGGTGCTGGCGGACGCGGGCCATGAACACGTGGCGCCAGGCGCTGTTGAGGTCGGTGGCCTGCCAGTCCATCCACTGCTCGACCTTGGCGCGGTCCTGCGCCGTGGCGGGCAGCAGGTCATCGCGGCCCTGGCGTGCGGCCAGGTAGCGGCAGATGCTGTTGGACTCCCACAGCACGAAGTCGCCGTCGCGTAGCGCCGGCACCTGCCGGTTCGGATTCAGCGTGGCCAGCAGGTCCGGCGCGGGGGTTGGTTCATGCGCAAGCGGGAGGTCGAGTTCGGCGCACAGCCACAGCACTTTGCGCACGTTGATCGAGGTGGGCTTTCCGTAGAGAACAAGCATGGTCGGGTCCGAGGTGGTCCGACCAAGGCTAGCGCAGCGGGGCTACACTGGTCGCATGAACATCGAAGTCCTCATGATTGTCGCCGTGGTGCTGCTGCTGGCGACGTTGCTGGTGCTGGTACTGCTGTGGCGTCGAGCATCCAACAGCGCCCCCGCTGCTGAAGCACAGCAACAGCTGGTTACCGAACGCGAGCAGCATCGCCTGGCCCTGGTTGACGCCGGGCAACTGCGAGGTCGGCTGGAAGCCTTGCTGGCAGAGCTGGAAAGCGAGCGTGGCCGAAGCCTGCAGCACGCCCAGCTCGTCACTACCCTGACCGCACGCGTGGAGCGGGAGGCCGCGTTGGCGTCCAGTCGTGAAGCGATGTTGGCCGAGCGCGAAACTGCCCTGGCGCAGGTGCGGGCCGGTCTGGCCGAGTCCAGCAAGGAGCTGCAACAAGCGCAGCAGCGCTACCAGCAGCTGCATGGCGAACATGCTCGCGCGCTGGCCAACCTGCAGCATTCCGAACGCGCCAGTGCCGAGCTGCGCAGCTATCTGGATACTGCCAAGGAAAAGCTCTCCGGCGCCTTCGCCGAACTGGCGGGCAAGGTGTTCGACGAACGCGGACAACAGTTCGAAAAGAACGTGCGCCAGGCAACGGTGCAGTCGCGCGCGGATATCGAAGGGCTGCTCAAACCCTTTGCCGACAGGCTGGGGGATTTCCGCAACCGGGTTGACACGCTGTACGGGGAAGAAGCGAGGCAGCGTGCCAGCCTGCTTGGCGCGGTGGGTGAACTGAAGACGCTCAACCAGGACATGGCTGCACAGGCCTCGGCGCTGACCAATGCGCTGAAAGGCAGCGCCAAGGTGCGCGGTGACTGGGGCGAGCTGATGCTCGACAACGTGCTGCGTGGCTCAGGCCTGGAGGAGGGCGTTCACTACCAGCGGCAGAAGCACGCCGTGGATGATGAGGGCGCGCGCCTGCGGCCGGACGTGGTGGTGCAGTTCCCCGATGAGCGCAGCGTGGTGATCGACAGCAAGGTCAACCTGATCGCCTGGCAGGAGGCGATGAATGCCGCCACGCCGGAACAGTCCGAGGATGCATTGCGCCGCCATGCGGTGGCGCTGCGCCAGCACGTCAAGGATCTGGGCGATAAGAACTATCCGAAGGCTCTTGGCAGCGAGACCCTGGATATCACCATCGCTTTCGTTCCCATCGAAGGCGCACTGTCGGCGGCGCTGGGCGCGGACGGTGCACTGCAGGCGTATGCCTTCGACAACCGCGTGGTGTTCGCTTCGCCCAATACGCTGATGGCGCTGTTGAGGGTGGCCGAGCGACTGTGGACACGTGACAAGGTGCAGAAGCAGGCATTGAAGATCAGTGAAGCCGGTGGACTGGTGCTGGACGCCCTGACTGGCTTCCTGCAGGACTTCAATGCCATGGGCAAGAAGCTTGATGATGCAGGCAAGGCTTACGCCGACGCACGCAACCGCTTGATCGATTCGCCGCAGTCGGCCATCAGCCGTGCCCGCCGGCTTGCCGAACTGGGCAGCAAGTCAAAGCGCGCGTTGCCCCCTGAGCTGACCCCCGATCCGATGCAGCAGTTGACCTCCACCGACGGAGAGGACGACGGCAACGCCGGCTGACACGCCACCTGCATGGGCGGGTGCGTATGCTGGCGCCGTCCACACCCTTCAGGTACCGCCATGCGCCTCCGATTCCTTGCCAGCTTTGCCCTGGGCGCGCTGCTTGCCGCCTGCAGCAGTGCGCCACCGGCCAGCGATGGTGCAGGCACGGCATCCACGGCGGCCGACAGCCCCGAAGCTGCTGCAGCCTATGAAGAAGCACGCGATGTGGACTGCCGCGCAGCTGGCGGTACGCTGCAGCCATTGGGCCGCCTGCAACGGCTGCAATGCGTGATTCCCTATGCCGACGCCGGCAAGTCGTGCGGCAACAAGAGCGACTGCAGCGGACAGTGCCTGGCCACGGGCGAGGTCGCTGCCGGCGCGATGGCGACCGGCACCTGCCAGCGTGATGTCAGCCAGAACTTCGGTTGCCGCCAGCGCATCGACGGTGGCAAGGCGCAGGGCACGATCTGCGTGGATTGAGGATGTCCTGTAGAGCCGAGCCCATGCTCGGCTACCGTGGCATCAGCCGAGCATGGGCTCGGCTCTACAACAGCGCATGCGGCGGTATGCTGGTGGGCCTTTCCCAGCCGTAGCCGGAGCCCCCGCGTGAGCACCTCGATCCAGGATGTTTCCCTCACCACCATCGACGGCCAGCCGTCCTCGCTTGCTCACTACCAGGGCAAGGTACTGCTGCTGGTCAACGTGGCGTCCAAGTGCGGCCTGACCCCGCAGTACGAAGGCCTGCAGGCGCTGTACGCGGAGAAGCACGCGCAGGGCCTGGAAGTGCTGGGCTTCCCGGCCAACAATTTCCTCGGCCAGGAGCCGGGCAGCGAGGCGGAGATCCAGCAGTTCTGCCAGCTGACCTACGACGTGAGCTTCCCGATGTTCGCCAAGATCAGCGTGGCCGGTGAAGACACCCACCCGCTGTACCAGCAGCTGACCGCCGCGCAGCCGCAGGCGATCGGCGAAGGCCCGCTGCGCGAGCGCCTGGCCAGCAAGGAGATTCCGATCCACCCGGCACCGGCGGTGCTGTGGAATTTCGAGAAGTTCCTGGTCGGCCGCGATGGCAAGGTCATCGCCCGCTTCGCCCCGGACGTTGCCGCCGATGATGCGCGCCTGCGCGAAGCCGTCGAGGCGGCGCTGGCGGCCTGAAGACGACGTGCCAACCAAGGTTGGCACCCACCGGAAGGTCGGTGGATGCCTGTAAAAAACAAAAAACCCCGCCGAGGCGGGGTTTTTCATGCGTTGCCGGCAGCGGTCAGTTGGTCCATTGCGGCATCGGCATCGCATCGACCGGGATCGGCGAGTTCGCATCGTCGCTGCCACGCTCGCGCTTGCCGCGCAGGTCGTTCTCGATCTGGTAGTTGCGGCGCTGCATCCAGGCATCGCGGACCAGGGCGTATTCGTCCACCGCGGTGTCGCGCAGGTCGTCGATCGCCAGCAGCTGTGCACGGGTGTCGACCAGCTGCAGGCCCTGCAGGCCGATGCGGTACTTGTCGCTTTCGATGCGGCGGATCGGCGACAACGGGATGTCACCGGCCAGGCCGAACACATCACGCACGGTACGCGGGCCGAAGAACGGCAGTTCCACATAACGCGAACGACGCCAGCCCCAGGCACCCAGGGTCTGCCCGAAGTCCTCGTTGCGACGCGGCACCATTGCCTTGCTGGCCGGATCGAACAGGCCACCAATGCCCAGCGTGCTGTTCATCAGGAACCGGCCCAGGCTGTCCCACGCATCGGCCGGTCGGCCCTGCAGCAGCTGGTTGGTGATGGTCAGCGGCGCACGCAGGTTGCTGAAGAAGTTGCTTACGCCGGTACGTGCAAAGCGCGGCACCACGTGGGTATAGGCGGTGGCCAACGGGCGGGCGATACCGCGGTCGACGGCGTTGTTGAAGCCGTGCACCTTGCGGTTGAACGGTTCCCACGGGTCGTAGGCGGTAGCACTGCGGCTGTTGTCACTGGTGCCGTACAGCGCATCGAAGTCGTTGTCGCCGCCCGGTGCGGTCGCCGCCGCGTCGGTGGCGGCATTGGTTGTCGGGGCACGGTTGCCGGTGTCCACGGCCGTCGCAGCGGGCGGCGTGTCGGCCTGCGTCGTCTGGCTGGCCGGCTCGGTGTCAGCAGCAGTGGCTGCGGCAGGCGCTGCAGCAGTCGACGGAACCACGGTATCGGCCACCGGCGCGTCGCTGCGTGCCGGCTTGCCGGCACAGGCGCTGAGCGCAGCGGCCAGGAGGATCAGAGGGAAAACGCGCACGACGTTCATGTCAGCTCGCAGCAGAAGTAGCGTTGAAGTCCAGGTCGGGCGACAGCCGGTAGGCTGCGCTCAGTTCGTTGTAGCCGGCGGGGGCGCCGGAGATCGTCAGCGGATGGCCGCCCTGGCGCGCGCGCGCGGCCAGCTCGGCCAGCAACGCCAGGCCGGCGCTGTCCACGCGCTCGATCTCCGCCAGGTCCAGTCGCGACAGCTGCGCCGGCAGGGCCTGCAGTTGCGGCCACAGCGCGATCACCGCTGCACGGTCGAGCACCCCGCGCAGGCGCAGGGTGTCACCTTCCAGCAGCGCCAGCGCCTTATTTGCCATTGCCGGCCGGTCCGGCCTGCATGCTGCCGCTGCGCAGATCGTTGGCCACCTGCTTGATGCCCTTCTGTCGCAGCGGGGCATCGAACTGGTTGCGGAAGGTCTGCACGTAGGAGATGCCCTCGATGTTCACGTCGAAGATCTTCCACTGGCCGTTGACGTTGCGCATCCAGTATTCAACCGGCGTCGGCTCGTTGGCGGCGCGCACCAGTTCGGTGGCCACGCGCACGCCACGGTTGCCCGGCAGCGGGCTCTCGCCCTTCAGGCGGAAGCTCGGCTTGCCCTGGATGTTGAGCAGGGTCGAGCCATAACGCTGCATCAGGCTGTCGGCCATCGCATCGGCGAACAGTTTGATGTCGGCATCCGAAGCGCCGCGGGCGTGCGGGCCCAGCACCAGGCGCGCGGCATAGTCGCGGTCGAAGGTGCGGGTCAGTTCGCTGTCGATGTAGCTGCGCAGGCTGGCCGGGTTGCTGGTGAACTCAGCGCGGCGCTGCTGCAGGGTCGACATGATGCGGCTGCTGGCGTCGATCACCACCTTGCCGGCCTGGCCCTGGGGGGCGGCGGCAGCGGCGGGGGCGGCCTGCGCCTGGGCCAGGAACGGGGTGGCCAGCAGCAGCGACGAGGCGAGCAGGGCCGGGATCAGTTTCATTTTCATGGTTGCGGTTCCGTTGCAGGCGACTGCTCGCCATCGTTGGGTTTCTGAGCAGCGCCACCACCGGCGCCGCCACTGAACATGTACTTGCCGACCAGCTGCAGCAGGTCCACGGCCGGCTGGGTGAACACGATTTCCTCACCGGGCTTGAGCACGTCCGGATCACCGCCGGGCTGCAGACCGATATAGCTCTCGCCAAGCAAACCGCTGGTGAAGATGCCGGCGGAGGTGTCGGCCGGCAGGTCCTTGACCTTGCTGTCCATGCGCAGGGTCACGATCGATTCGAACTTCACCGGGTCCAGCTCGATGGAAGCGACCTGGCCGACGGTGA
>Ga0265296_1002840_pt1 | contig 16821 bp, 18 predicted proteins | sample MunlanPumphouse1_FD_189073 | JGI IMG/M metagenome (GOLD analysis project Ga0265296, IMG submission 189073) | Groundwater microbial communities from a municipal landfill in Southern Ontario, Canada - Pumphouse #1 | ecosystem: Environmental > Aquatic > Deep subsurface > Groundwater | place... | reverse complement strand
TTTAGAATATCCCTAAAAAGCGTAAGAAAAGTTATGAACAAAAAATTATACGTAGGTGGTTTGTCATATTCAACCACCGAAGGCGGTTTAAAAGATGCTTTTTCTCAGGCCGGCACCGTAGTCTCAGCCATCGTTATCATGGATAAGATGACTGGCAGATCAAAGGGTTTCGGTTTTGTTGAAATGTCAACGGAAGAAGAAGCGACAGCCGCTATTGACATGTTCAACGGCAAAGAGCTTGATGGACGCGCAGTTACTGTCAATGAGGCCAGACCTCAGGAAGACAGACCGAAAAGAAATTTCGGCGGTAACGGCGGCGGCAGAAGCTTTGATCGCAATCGCGATAGCCGTGGCGGAAGTAATTGGTAAAAAGATTATTTCAGATAAACCCCCACGCCAAATTTGGCGTGGGGACAAGAAACACCCTCGAGAAATCGGGGGTGTTTTTATTTTTTTCATGCATCACTCGTCGGGAGAATTAAGGAGGCGTTATAGTTTATTATTTTGTTATAATATGCTATAATATAATAAGAGTAAATTCCATAACGGTTGGTTGGCAAACGGCGTCAAGCTAAATGTAAAATTTGATGAAATAATTAAATTTTAATAATTAATATAAAATTTATGGAAAAAAAATTCGGATTTTTTAAAAAGATATCCGGTTTAATGGCGTTTCTGTTTATTTTGGCGTTTGCCATGCCGGCTCAAGCATTTTATGTGGAAGTACCAAAGGATTTTACGCAAAATTGGCAATCATTAATTGCCGGCAAAGTTAAGGAGATTAAAGAAGTTCTGGGTATTAAAGTTTTGGGTATTGAAGAAGTAAATAATCCATTGCCGCCTCAAGAAATGAATAATCAGGTTTCTCAAACTTGCCGCGTTAATGGCGTGGAGGTGCCCGGTTCGTGCGACCAATATAATAATAACAGCGGCAGCGCTGGCAATATGATGCCGCAAAATCAGCTCAGCCAGGCCAATGGCGGCGAACAAGACCAAAAAAACCAAGAGCGGATGATGCAAGATGTTAAAAGAAACATCAAGCAGATGGAAAGCAACTTAAAGCGGTTAGAATCAATATTTAAGAAAGCGGAAGTCAAGGGTACAGCCATACCAACTGAAGTAAAAGATAAGCTGAAAGAAGCCAGAAGTGTGCTTGAAGCCATGAAGTCGGCCCAGAGCGCCGAAGCCATGCAGGAGATTGATCTGGGCGGGCTTAATGAAATAATGCAATCTCTGGATCAATCTCGCCAGGATATAATTGACAGCGCTCAAAGAATGAATGACATGAAACGAGGCATGAAAGGAATGGAAAGCGGATTAAAAATGTTTGAAAGTCAAATTGCCAAGTTGGCTAAACAAAAAATTGTCATACCCGCGGAAACAACGGAAAATTTAAATAAAGTAAAGGCGATAATCCTGGCGGTTAAAAATGCCAAAACCATGGATGAAATGGAAGCGGCCGGAGCCGAGGATTTGCAGACAGCCATGCAAAATTTGGATGAAAGCCGTGGCCAGCTGGAAATGCTGGCGCGCTGGCCGCAAACCCTGAAGCAGTTGAACAGCGAATTAACCAGATTAACCGCGGAATTAAAGAAAGCCAAGGTCATAGTTGAAAGATTAAAAAAGCAGGAGATAGATTTGTCCGATACTTACGCCCAATTTGAGGCGGCGGCGGCTAAATTAAAAACGGTTAAAGAAGAAGCGGAAAAGAACATAAAGACTGGCGGTTCAGCGGAGGTTTTTGACACTATTCAGGCAGATTTTTTCGGCCAAATGGAAGACGCCATGCAATATCAGCGCGTGATCATGATTATGAGCAATCTTGGCCGCTTTAATTCTGATTTTAAGAAAGGCATAGCGCAAGCGCAAAACCAAATCAGAAAATTAAAAGCAAAAAAATTGGATACTGGCGAAGCGGAAGTGATATTAAATGATCTTAATAATAAAGGCAAAGAAATTTTGGTTATGCTTAAAGCTAAGCCGATTGTTGAAAATGACATCATTTTAGCCCTGGAAGAAATGGAAGGCTTGGGCCGGGAATTTAGCGATAAAATATCGGAGTTAACCGGCGAAGAGGATATTATGCCCTGGGAGCAGGGCCCGCAGCAATTCAAACAACCTCAAATGCCTAACAATTGGCAGCAGCTAATGCCTCAAAAAAGCCAAACCCAAAATTGTCCGCCTCAGAATTGTCCGCCCCAAAATTGTCCGCAGAATAATCAAGAGCAACCGGCGCCGTTCGGCCAGCAATAAGCAATCATAAAAAACACTCCCGAGAAATCGGGGGTGTTTTTATTTAAAAAATTGTTGTAGAATAAAGAGAGAATGAATTATTTTTAAATATGCCAAAAACAAAAAAAATAACCGACCTAATTTCTTTGGATAAGCCTTTGGTGATTTTTGATTTGGAAACTACCGGCCTGTCTGTTAATTTGGACAGGATTGTTGAAATCGCTTATTTAAAAATTATGCCGGACGGCGAGATTTTAAAAGGCGATTGGTTTTTGAATCCGAAAATGAAGATTCCGGCCGAAGCTTTCGCCATTCATGGAATTTCAGATGAGAAAGTAAAAGACGCGCCGACTTTTAAAGAAAAATCCGAGGAATTTTTTAATATATTTAACGATTGCGCCTATAGCGGCTTTAATGTTTTTAATTTTGACCTGCCCATGCTAAAGCGCGAATTTTTAAGGGTAGGGCTGGATTTTGATTATGCCAACGCCAAAGTGATTGACGCCAAAGTAATTTATCATAAGATGGAACCGCGCGATTTAGCCGCGGCTTATAAATTTTATTGTAAAAAAGAGCATGTTGACGCCCATAATGCTTTAGCAGACGTCGAAGCCACGGCCCAGATTTTAACCAGGCAGCTGGAAAAATACGAGGAGACCAGGGATTGGGATTTTCTTTATAAAATTCATCATGCTTCGGACGACCGGTTCGTCGATACTGACCGAAAATTTTATTGGCGGGGCGGCGAAGCCTTCTTCGCCTTTTCCAAACATAAAGACCGCTCGCTCGCCGACGTCGCGGAAAAAGATCCGGGGTTTTTAGAGTGGATTTTATCGGCTGATTTTTCCGACGAGACTAAAGAGATCGTCCGAAAAGCTTTGAATGGGGAGTTGCCGAAGAAGGTGGTATGAGTCCCTTTTAACAAAGGGGGTTAGGGGGATTTGTCATTGCGGCCGTAGCCTGTCCTCAACTTGATTGAGGATGCCGCAATCAAGAATTTGCATTGTCATTCCCGCGCATCCGCCGGCTGGCGGAGGGAATCCAGGGTTTATTTTGTCATTGCGAGCTTAAGATAAGGAGTGAAGTCATCGCTATGCGAGATCTGGCGTAGCCAGACAATCTCTGGTTTATTAGCATGACGTTAAATATTTACCATAAATTTTTAGTACGGGATTTATTGATAGTAATTTTGCAAGTAAAATAAATTAAGTTATAATTAAAGCAGATTAATTAATAGTTATAAGTTTATGAAACTAATCAAGGAGGAAAAAATCAACAAAGAAATTAGCGGTTTATTTGTTTATGAATTTGCTCTGGCTGATGACGGATTGTATCTAATAGAAATAATCGCCAGCGCTAAAAGCTGGTGGCAGAATTTAAAAAATTTCAGATCGTTTTTCAGCGACGACGATTTGGCCGTTAAAATTGACGATTTGGAATTTTCTAAACAAAGCGGCAAGGCCGGGTTGTTTGACGCTGAAATGGCCTGGAACGGCAACCAGCTAAAAGGATTATCAAAAACAGGGCTGGTCGCTGTTTTTTTAAATGCCGGAGCGCATGCCATCTCATTTTTAAATGACATTAAACCATTAGTAGAAAACATTAAGATTTCAAAAATAGAAGAAGCAAATAAAATAGTTTATATTCCAACCCAAAATAATCCGGCAGAAAACGGCGATCGGCGGCCTTGGCTAAGTTTGGCTTTAGTGAATTTGGCCGTCAGCGGCTTAAAAATAATTGCCAAAGCGGATAAGCGGGAAAATGATGACGACGATCTTAAGTTAATAATTAACGGCGCCATACAAATCAATAATACTGCCACAGCGCATAAAAACTGGTATTGGTGCGGGAAAATTTTAAAGGGAGGAGAGAAAGAATTTAATGAAAATATAAAATTGGAAAACGGTTTGCATTATATTGAATTATGGGCGGACAGAGAGCCGTTTTTGAAGAGAATGGAAATTCAATTTATTAAACCGGATGAAAATGGAAAACGGATTCCGACAGTTGATGATCCGGAATGGACGGGAAATTTTAATGATGACCCCGAACAGATTATTTTGGCCAGAGCAATTTTCGGCGAAGCCAGAAGTTTGCCGGAGCAAGGGAAAATCGCGGTGGGCTGGAGCATAAAAAATAGGGTAATTGACGCGAAAAGATGGGGGGATAATTATCATGAAGTGATTTTACAGCCTAAACAGTATAGCGCGTTTAATAAAGGCGATAAAAATTTGCCTTATATACATAATTCTTCTTTTGATAAAACACAGATTGCGGCTTGGTATGAATGTTATAAAATTGCCGGTCAGGTTATGTCCGGCGAAGTATCTGACCCAACCGGCGGCGCCAACCACTATTACAGCGAATTTATAAAACCGCCTTATTGGACTAAAGATAAAAACGCTCATTTTAAGATAAAAATCGGCAATACTTTATTTTATGACATTACAGAAAATAACTCAGGTGGATTCATTAAATTATTTTCATTTATATTGTTAATCGCGATAATGGCAGCCGGCCTGTTAATATTCCAACAGTTAAAAACGGAAGTAAAAGCGCGGGATGCGGCGCAAAATGTTAAATACCGGCATTATTTTATAAATCCAAAAGATGAAGAAATAAACGTATTAGATTTAGATGAAGCGGGAAAAATCATCGGATCAAGGCAATTAACTTTTGACCAATATCCAAAAAGTCATTTAGAAATTTTTGACAAAAATAATATGATCGGTTATTTCCAAAATGTTCAGAAAAGACATCAGCCGAGTCCGGTCAATATGGATGAATATTATAAAAATTACGTGAAACTGATGATTAAGCAAGGAGAAAATGAAACGCCTTATGAAGTTTATCGTGGCGATGTCCACACTTCTTATTGGGAATGGAGAGATAATAAACACGTCATTGTTTATTATGGCTGCGGTACTCATTGTTTGTATTATTATGTGATTAATATTAATACTAAGGAAGTGGAAGATAAGGGACAAGTCTATGAATAAATTATAGAAATTATATCCAGATTAATGTATGAAAGTTAGTTGTCATTTTAATAAATTATGCTATAATTAAAGCATAATAATTTTTAATAATAAGTTTATGCCAAGGAGGATTTTTTTACCCCGTAAAATAATTTTGTTTTTAACAAAATTAGCGCGAAGCGCTATTTCACGGGGTAAATTTAGCATGCCAATTTTGTCTTTGGCATGGTTTTTTGTTTTAGGAACATTAATATTATTTTGTTCTTTTTTTATTGGCAAAATCAGCCATGCCGGATATTCGCTTGATCTTGATTATAGTTGTCCAGCTAATTCGGGCGTTTTTGGGAGAGATTATATTTTCCATAAATTTAAGCCCAAGGCAAACGCAATTCAAGGCTTTATCGCGCAAAAATCGGGCGCAACGCAATGGTATTTATGCAAGGGATCATTAGACACGAATAATTTATTAAATAACAAAAATTGTGAAAATTCCACAATAGTTTTTGAGGGTATAATGGAGGGTGAAAATATTGGCGGTAATTATTATAAATTTATTTTACCGCGCAGTTATACTTTGGAAATTGGCGCGGATTATTATTTCCAAACCGGCGGTATTTTATCATGTTTCCATTATCATAATGAGCATGCAGTCGTTGCGTGTGGAATTCAGGCTGATGGATCAAGCCCGCATTGCGCCTATAATAATCAAAACGAGTTCTACGGCGCGGGCATAAAGACTATCGCGGCCGGTGCCGAGCCCCAACCCGACCCGGTAATTTTAGTGCCCGGGATTATGGGGAGTTGGGAGGTTAATGGCCAATGGAAACTGGATCCGATTCTGCATACTTATGATAATCTTTGGCAGGCCATGAAAAACGCCGGTTACGAAGAAGGTAAAACCTTATTTGCCTTTCCTTATGAATGGCGGCAGGACAATACTTTAACCGCTTATCAGTTAAAGCAGAAAATTGATGAAGTAAAGAGCGTTTGTAATTGCAATAAAGTTGACATTGTAGCCCATAGCATGGGCGGCTTAGCGGCGCGTTATTATGCGGAAAGCGATTATTACGGTAATGACATTGACCAGCTGATATTTTTAGGCACGCCGCATAGAGGTGTGCCGGAAGCGTATTTAAGATGGGAAGGAGCGACTGGTTTTGAAGGTATAAGAGGTATTATTGCTAAAAAATATTTTGCGTGGGAAGCCCACGCTCGAGGATATAGTTCATTGTTTGATTATATTCAAGATTATGTAAAATCAACCGAGCAATTATTGCCGGATTATGCTTATTTGCAAAATTCAGGAGAAGCCGGATTTAGAATTTATGATAAAAATAATTATCCTAATAATTATCCATATAATATATTTTTAGAAAACATTAATTTAGCGGACAAACTAAATAAGCTCGCCGACAGCGGCATAAAAATTATGAATTTTATCGGTGATACCGGTGATAATACTATTAACGCCATTAAAGTTAGTTCGGGCGAGCCGTATTGGCCAATGTGGATGCATGGTCGTTCTGATGATGTAATTAAATTAGCTGGTGATAATACAGTGCCGGAGGTGAGCTCGTCTTTATTTATTTCAACAAAAATTGATAATTCAGATCATAATTTATTGCCGACAAAATCAAAAAGACAAATTATAGAATTTCTAACAGGGGTAATGCCAACCTATGAAATCCCGGAAATACCTGAGATTAATAAAATTTTGGTAATAGGGATTGAATCTCCGGTCGATTTTGTAATTATTACCCAAGACGGCAAACGATTAGGCAAGGATTTTGTAAACAATTTACCAATAAATGAAATAAATAGCGCTTTTTATAGCGGCTTTGACACAGATATTGAGTTCGCGGTAATTCCCGACCCGTCTGACGGAGAATATAGAATTGAATTGCAAGGCACCGGCCAAGGAGAATATAAATTAAGCGCTAGCGTGATTGATGATAACCATGAAATTGATAAAGAATTTAGCGGCAATATTGAAACTGGCCAGGAAAGAAATTTTACCATAGATTATACGGCGCAAGCAGAAAATCCAATCGGCGAATTGGAGCCAGAAGATACTCTGCCGCCGGTAATAACTATCAATATTCCCCAACCCGATCAGCGATACCCGCGCAACCAGGATTTAATAGTTGACTATAATGTGGCAGATGATTTTTCCGGAGTCGGCACCACAACCCTGACAATAGACAATGAGGAGATTTCTACTACAACTATTGATTTATTTGATTATGCTATAGGAACGCATATCATAACTATTACGGCTATTGATAAAAAGGCCAATGAGAGCCAAGCTCAAGTCAGTTTTGAAATTATAGCCAATATTGAAAGCACTATTGCGGATATAGAGGAGATACATAATAGAGGCTGGTTAAAAGGCGGTATTACAAAGGCCATATTAGTAAATTCATTTAGACTGTTAGGTATTAAAGTTAAATATTTTGACAAGCAAATTAAAGAACAACAAAAGCTAATTGAAAAAATTCAGAATAATCCTGATTTGAAGCCAGAACAAAAGCAGAAATTAATAGAGCAGTATAATAAAAAAATAAAAATTTTAGTTAAAAACAGGCAGAAAGCCATTAATTTGAATTTGGATTTAATTCAAAGATTATTAGATATTGCCAGAAAGCAGAATATGATTAATCAAACTGGTTATGATATAATTATTAATGACATTAATTATTTAAGAGAAAATTTATGAGTAAAGTAACGGGTTTTTTAAAAATTTTGCTGATTTATTTAGGAACAATTTTTTTGTCTTTAGTTTTTTCTCAATTAGGTGGTATTATTCATTCTGCATTTCTAAAGACTAATTGTACCGGGGGGTTATTAATTTTTGATTTTGATAGGTTATGCATCATGGAAGGGTTTATTTATTTTTATATTTTTGGGTTAGCCGTTTTGGCGTTTTCAATATTAAAGCAAAAAACGGCATGGATAGTTTATATAGTTGGTACTTTTATTTTTTGGTTAGTTTATATTTTTTTTATTTTTTCAGAAGATTTAGATTTTATTCGTAAAGAATATGTCGGCAGTTTAATTATAATGATTTGCATGTTTGCGCTCGGTTGGCTTTTAGCGCAAGGTATCTTATTAGTTCACAAAAAATTTAAAAAAACCTAAACTTCATCAATTTTACCCCATCAAAAACAGGCCCAAGGTCTGTTTTTTGGCGCAAACAAAAACAGAAACAAATCGAGCAGTATAACAAAAAATTGTCCGAGCTGAAGAAAAATCGCGCTAGAGCCATTGGCCATAGCCTTGATACAATCGTTGTCTTGCTGAATAACGCCAAAAAACAAAATAAGATAAATCAGGCCGGATATGATATAATATTAAGTGATATTAATTATTTAAGAATTAACTTATAAAAATATGTTTGGAAACAAATCAGTTTTTTTATTAGCAGTTTATTCCCTGATCACCGCAGTAATCAGTTCATTTATTTTTTCTCCTTTATTCGGCAGATTATATTTATTTGTATTTAAACCAGCTTCTACTTGCGGTTTATCGGGAATTGGTTGTTCAGATCTTCTGGGGGTAGTACAAAATTCCATATTTGCATATCTTTTCTTTCTGCCATTATTTATTATGATATTTGTTTTTAGAAAACAATGGTTAGTTTGGTTAATTTTAATTTTTATACCTTTTACAATGGCTTTATCAGGAGGCAATAAATATCTACTTTGGTTTGTAATTTTTACTCTCGTCGGCGGCCTGATCGGTTGGCTGATAAATTTGGCGATTAAAAAATTAAAAAAATAATTAATTCCGCAAATACAAAAAACACCACTCTAACCGCGGTAAACAAGCCGATAAACTTTTATAAAACTATGTTTAACGAAGTTATTATTGCATCTTTAAATAAAGATTTTGAGAGCATTAAAAAAATTGATAAGAATGGAGTTGAATATTGGCAGGCCAGGGAATTAATGCAGATTTTAGGCTACGAAAAATGGCAAAACGCCGAAGAAGTAATAGCTAGAGCGGCCAAGGCTTGTATTAATAGCGGTCAGGCTGTGGATAACCATTTTACCAGCTTCAGTAAAATGGTCAGAATTGGCTCAGATTCGGTAAGAGAAGTAGGGGATTGGAAATTAGACCGTTATGCTTGTTATTTGATTGCGCAAAATGGCGATCCGAATAAACCCGAGATAGCTTTGGCCCAAACATATTTCGCGGTTCAAACCAGGAGGCAGGAAATTTTTGAGCAGCTTACGGAATCGGATAAAAGGATTTTTATTAGGGGCGAAGTGACGGCGGAAAATAAAAAATTGTTCAGCACGGCCAAGCGGGCGGGCGTGACAAGATTCGGATCTTTTAATGATGCCGGTTATCGCGGCTTGTACGGCATGCCGCTGGCGAGTATTGAAAATAAAAAAAATATTAAGAAAGGCGAACTGCTGGATCGCGCCGGAACGACCGAGCTGGCCGCTAATTTATTTAGGATTACGCAGACGGACGAGAAGATTAAGAAAGATGGTGTCAGGGGAGATGATCAAGCCTCAAAAATGCATTTTATGGTAGGCGGTAAGATTCGGCAGACGATTAAAGATATTGGCGGCACAACCCCGGAAAACCTGCCGCCGGAAAAACATATCAAAGAATTAAAAAGCGAGAAGAGAAAATTATTAAAAAAATAATTAATTTCGTGATAAAAAATACCGCTCCCATTGCGGTGTTTTTGTATTATGTTAAGTAATGCAATAAAATCGCCAAAAAACAATTTTTGTAGTAAAATAAAGATAGGTTATAATATATAACTATGGATACCGCATTAATAAAAAAGTTATTAACATTGAAAGAAGCATGTAATTGGGCAAGCTCTTTTTTAGGTCGAGATATTAGCGAGTCTAAACATTTCCTATCTTGAGAGTGTAGAAGAATTCTATTTTTTTGTCATTCTGAGCCGTAGGCGAAGAATCTATGATAGGTTAATGAATAAATAAAGTTTAATCTTAGCGCAATCTATTATAGATCTTTCCCCCGCGTCAAGCGCGGGGTCAAGATGACAAAATAATTATTCTACAGTCTAAAGGCCAAACAAAAAAACGAAGAATTTTTAGAAAGCTATGCTCAAATAATAAATAAGTTAACGCTTGAGTTTTCACAAAAATTTTGTGATGATGGAAAAATCAATTGGACAAAATTAGTTGAGTATAATTCTAGTTTTAAAAAATAATTGAAAAATAAAATATGGCAACCAAGCAAAGGGCAGAAATAATTTATCCAATAACGATTGGGGATTTGCAAAACGACGCTATTAAAAGAATTGGCAGAGAATTAACCGATGATGAGTTGCATATCGCTAAAAAATGTGTAGAATCTGGGTTATCTTGCATAATGGACATTACCTTAAAAGCTGCGATTGAAGAAGCTGTTGATAAAAACCGCTAAACCGAATGCGGGTGGTTTTAAAGAATTTAAAAGAACACTTTTGGAATGGGCGGCAACAACCTTGGCTGAAAATCCTAAAACAAAAGTACAAACCATAATCGCCATACCCTACAATCCTTATGATCCAGCACCATATAACAGATGGACGATAAGAGGCATGCTTGATTTAGAAAATGAACTGAAAGTTGCCAATGAATTTTGGGATTTTTTGGGTGGCAAAGGCGCTTATGAAGACTTACTTAAATGTTTTGAAAGTGTAGGTATAGAGCTAAAAAATGAAATTGATGACTATTTCGCAAAATACAATAAAAGAAATTGATAAAAAAGTTTATGATTTGTATGGGCTGGGGGAGGAGGAAATAAAGATTATTAGAAAAATTTAAAATTTTATTTTAGACAATATGGAGTTTGATTTAGAAAAATTTAATGAACTTAAAGATACAACTAAGTTAAATTATGAAAAAATAGGTTGCGTTTATAGCCCTGCCTTGCAAGCTAATATTGTTTTTAATTCGGATGGATTTCATCATTTAAGATATGATAATAATAGGAGTGAGAGAAGCAAAAAGGTTCAACAAAGCAAATTTTTTTATTTTGATAAAGCGGTTGAAATATTAAAAAAATCAACTACTATACAAGAATATAGGCGTTCAATTTGCGTGATTGGAGATTATGACAAAAGTGGTTTTCGAAAAACGAAAATTATTGAATGGTTTGGATTTTTTGCGATCGTCAGTTTTTCTAAACGCACCCGTATTAATGTGGTAGTTAGAAGAGTTGGGGAAGAAAATGGCAAATATAATTTTTGGAGCGTTATGCCGTTTTGGGCATTATCCAATAATGTAAGAATAATCGGCTCAAAGAAAATTGAAGATGAATAAATAAAAACACTCTCAAGATTGAGAGTATTTTTATTGTGCCTGTCTTCGGCTTATGCTCCCGTAAAGGATTAGCCGAACGGGGCTTTCGCCCACAAGCACATTATTATAATATACTATTTTGTGCTTTTCGTCAAAGTAAATAGAGGTAATGTTATATATTTTATTTAATTTTAGCTGATTTTTAATAATATTAACTTTACTTAAATCCCCTAAACCGTTAAAATAAAGGCATGACTGATACTAACGAACGCGTTATCGCCCCGGAAGAATTGGGCGATGATAAAACTTTGGATTTAACTCTGCGCCCGAAGAAATTAAGCGAATTTATTGGGCAAGACAATATTAAGGAAAATTTAAGGATTTTTCTTAAAGCGGCGCAAAATCGAAAAGAATCAATCGAGCATGTTTTATTATACGGCTCGCCGGGTTTAGGCAAGACGACTTTAGCGCACGTCATCGCTAACGAACTCGGCGCGAACATACGCGTTACTTCCGGGCCGGTTATAGAAAAGTCCGGCGACCTGGCCGCGATTTTAACTAACCTTAGCCAGGGCGATATTTTATTTATTGATGAAATCCACCGGCTTAATAAAACCATTGAAGAAATACTTTACCCGGCCATGGAAGATTATGCTTTAGACATAATCATCGGCAAAGGCCCGTCGGCACGGACTTTGCGCCTGGATTTACCCCATTTTACCATTATCGGCGCCACTACAAAAATCAGCCTCTTATCATCGCCCTTGCGCGACCGCTTCGGTATGACTTACCATTTGGATTTTTATAAAAGCGACGACATTAAAAAGATAATTCACCGCAGCGCCAAAATTTTAAATATCAACCTTCCGGCCGAGCCGGCTGAGGAAATTGCCAAGCGTTCGCGCCGTACGCCTCGAGTGGCGAACCGGTTGTTAAAGCGCGTGCGCGATTATTGCCAGGTTGAAGGCGACGGCCATATTAACTCTAAGCATTGCGGCGAAGCTTTTAAACTTTTAGAAGTAGACGAATTAGGTTTAGATTGGGTGGATCGGAAAATTTTAGAAGTGATTATAGATAAATTCGGCGGCGGGCCGGTCGGGCTTAGCGCGATAGCCGCTTCCACGGCCGAAGATATCGCCACGGTTGAAGAAGTCTACGAGCCGTATTTAATGCAGCTTGGATTTTTAGACCGGACCCCCCGCGGCCGCGTCGCGACCGATACGGCCTATAAGCATTTAGGCCGGAAAAAGAGCGGACAAGCAACGATTATTTAATAACTGTCATTGCGAGGAGCGCTAGCGACGCGGCAATCCCTGGTCAATCGCAAAGAACCTGAGATTGCGAAGTTTATCCCGAGCGTAACGAGGGACCCGCGTTTCCTTTCAGTCGCTCGCAATGACAAAAGAATCTGGATTCCCTCCGCCAGCCGGCGGATGCGCGGGAATGACAATATGAATTTTATGACCATCCCACTAATCGCATTTTTGTATTTATATTTACTGTTTGTTTTTATTTGGCTGATTTTCAGTTTAGTCGCGCTTTTTCACATGGTAAAATACGGCCAAATCAATTTTATGACTTTTATAACAACTTTCGCCTATCTCGCCGGCTCGGTCATAATTTTATTTTTGTCTTATGAATATTTAAGCCGGATTGACTGGAACACCGGCTTAACTATTTTTCAAGGCGGCGCCGGTATTTTCGGCACCAATAATTTTTAATTTACTATGCTAAAATATCGCTTGCCCGGCGTAATGCCCGGCGAAAAAATAATAAAAATTATCAGAAAGGACGCTTTTATTTTATTCGGTAAATTTATATTAGCGGTTATTTTAACCGGCTTGCCGGCCTTAGCTGGCTTGATGATGTTTAGGCTTTATCCTAATTTACTGGAAGGTGAAATTTCTTATCCCTTAATCGTTTTGGCCACGAGCGGTTACGCTTTGTTTATCTGGCTGTTTTTATTTTTTTCTTTCATAGATTATTATTTAGACGTTTGGCTAATTACCAACGAAAGAATTATTGATATAAGACAAGAAGGTTTTTTTTCGCGCACCGTGGCCGAGTTGAAATTATTTCAAATTCAGGATGTAACCAGCGAGCTTAAGGGTTTTTCCAAGTTTGTTTTTCGCTACGGCGATGTTTACGTGCAGACGGCCGGCGAAGTGCAACGTTTTACTTTTAGGCAAATTCCCCACCCGGAAGAAGTCAGAGATATCATAATTAAATTAACCGAGGAAAATAAAAAAATACATGCTTCTTAAAGACTTTGATTATCATTTGCCGAAAAATTTAATCGCGCAAAAACCTATCAGTCCGCGAGACCATTCGCGGCTTTTAATTTTGCGTAAATTGACCGGTAAAATCCAGCATAAGCATTTCTATGATATTATAGATTATTTAAATAGAGGCGATGTGCTAGTAGTTAATAATACTAAAGTCATGGCGGCCAGGTTGATTGGCAAACGGGCGAATCCGCCAACTGGCGGAGGCGGAAAGGTGGAAGTTTTTTTGCTGCGGAAGAACGATTCCCTGTTGTCATCTCGAGCGTTAGCGAGAGATCTCTTAAAGGTGGATTTTATGACATCAAAGGGATTCCTCGCTAACGCTCGGAATGACAATTTTAAGAAGGGCGAAGTCTGGCAATGCTTAGTCGGCGGACAGAGAAGAAAAGAGAATTTAAAAGTTGAATTTGCCGGAGGATTAAAAGCGGAAATTGTGAAAAATAATTTAGACGGCGCTTCGGCTTCGCTCAGCACAAGCACCTGGAATGTTAAATTTAACAAAAGCGGCGATAACTTTATGAAGCTGGTGGGAAAAATTGGCCGAGTGCCTTTGCCGCCGTATATAAAACGAAGACAAGATTCTATCGCGAGTTTATCCCGATGTAAATCGGGATTCCAGAATGACAAGAATAATTATCAAACCATTTATGCTGATAACAAAAAAATCGGTTCGGTGGCCGCGCCCACGGCCGGCTTTCATTTTACGCCGGCGCTTTTAAAAAAATTAAAAAACAAAGGCGTGCAAATTGAATATGTAACTTTGCAGGTTGGTCTAGGCACGTTCGCTCCGGTAAAAGTTGATGATATTACCAAGCATAAAATGCACGCGGAATGGGCGGAAGCCAGTAAAAATGTTTTGAATAATATAATAAAGGCTAAATCAGAGGGGCGGAGAATCATCGCGGTTGGCACGACTAGCGTTAGAACATTAGAGAGCGTGTTTAAAAATTATTCTAACTTTTGTCATTGCGAGGAGCGTGAGCGACGAAGCAATCTCACATACTCGAAATTCTACCAGAGATTGCTTCGTCGCCCGTCCGCCGGATGGCGGAACGGGACTTCTCGCAATGACAGAAATTATCAAGCTTGGACCGATATCTTTATCTACCCCGGCTATAAATTTAAAATTATTGACGCCATAATAACTAATTTTCATTTGCCTAAATCAACTCTCTTAATGCTAATTTCAGCCTTTGCCTGTACTGAGCGAAGCCGAAGTGCCGGCAGAGAGAAAATATTTAAAGCCTACGAAGAGGCGATTAAGAAAAAATACCGGTTTTATAGCTATGGGGATGCTATGCTGATTTATTAACCTTGACCCCGTTAAATAAATTTGTTTACAAATTTTCGCAAAGCGAATTTAACGGGGTTGACTAAAACAAGTTTTTTAAGTTATAATAAAGTTAAATTATTAAATAATAGAATCATGAATCATGAATTATGAATAATGGAAAAGAAAATTCGTAATTCGTAACCTGCCTGCCGGCAGTCAGGTTCGTGTTCAATAAATAAATCTATGTCCGTACCAGCTAAACGAAGGTCTAGAAGTGAAGCCCGCCGCGGCCGTTCACATCAAGCCTTAAAAAAAGTGAAATTAAACAAATGCCCGAAATGCGGTAAGGCCGTGTTGCCTCATACCGCTTGCAAATTTTGCGGTTCATATAAAGGGCGCGTTGTTATTAAGATAAAAAGCAAAATTAAAAAAGAGAAAAAATAAAATTTTGTCCGCCAGTTGGCGGATTGAATATTAATTTATGTCTAATCGCCATCTAGCCAGGACGATTGCCATGCAAACTCTGTTTTCTTGGGATTTTAACGGCAAACAAGAAAAAGATTTAACTGATTTAATTGAGCAAAACTTTAAGCAGTTCGCGCCAAAATTTAACGACCATGGCTTTGTTAAATGCATAATTAACGGTGTGATAAAACATGAAGCGGAAATTGATAGCTATATAACTAAATATGCCACCGAATGGCCGTTGGATCAGATTACTATCGTAGATAGAAATATTTTGCGCATCGGCGTTTATGAATTGGTTTTTGATCAAGACATTCCTTCGAAAGTAGCGATTAACGAAGCTATTGAAATCGCTAAAACTTTCGGCGGCGAGTCGTCCGGTAAATTTGTTAACGGCGTTTTAGGCGCAATTTATAAAGATGTTGCCGAAATTTTAAAAAAGACGGAGAAGCCCCGGGCCGAAGCAGCGGAAGCATCAATTAATAATTAAAATAATTTGCCATTTGTCTCGCTACGCGAGATCTGGCATAGCCAGATAATTAGCGGTTAGGTAATTTGCAGTTGGGAATTTAGAAAAAATCTTCTACATTACCAATTTTCAATTACCAGCACTCAAAATACATGAAAGATTTCCCCAAGTTAGAAGCCTTAATGGATGTAAAATTTAAGAATTCTGATCTATTAAAGCAAGCGGTCGTGCACCGGTCTTATTTAAATGAGCATCCTGATTTTGAATTACATCATAATGAGCGGTTGGAATTTTTAGGTGACGCGGTTCTAGAAATAATTGTTACGGAAATTTTGTTTCATGATTTTATGGATACGCCGGAAGGCGATCTAACGAACTGGCGGGCTAGCTTAGTAAATTATCGGATGCTGGCCACCATCGCCGATGAACTCGGCATAGATAAATATTTGTATTTATCTAAAGGCGAATCCAAAGATAAAAATTCAAAGGCGCGGCAAATTATTTTAGCTAATGCCATGGAAGCCATTATCGGCGCGATTTATTTAGACCAAGGCATCAGGCCGGCAAAAAAATTCATTAAAGCTTTTATTGTTTCCAAATTGGATAATATTTTAACCAATCAGCTTTATCTTGATCCTAAGTCAAAATTTCAAGAGCGTGCCCAAGAAATTTACGGCGTGACGCCGCACTATAAAGTTTTAAGCGAGTCTGGGCCTGATCATGCCAAAGACTTTGTAGTCGGACTTTATTTAAATAACGAATTAGTTGCTCAGGGCAAAGGCACCTCAAAGCAGGAAGCTCAAGTCGCCGCGGCTGATGAGGGCTTGAAAAATAAGAATTGGTAACA
>Ga0265296_1002839_pt1 | contig 16822 bp, 15 predicted proteins | sample MunlanPumphouse1_FD_189073 | JGI IMG/M metagenome (GOLD analysis project Ga0265296, IMG submission 189073) | Groundwater microbial communities from a municipal landfill in Southern Ontario, Canada - Pumphouse #1 | ecosystem: Environmental > Aquatic > Deep subsurface > Groundwater | place... | reverse complement strand
AAAAAGATATATAAAATTGAAGGAATGCACTGCGTGGGATGTGCAAATAGCATAGAACGAGCTGTTAAAAAAATAAATGGAGTTAAAAGTGTTAGAGTAAATTTCGCAGTAAATAGATTGTATGCAGAAGGAGATTTTGATGACGAGGAAATTAAAAAAGCTGTTTCGAGTATTGGAGACTATAAGGCATTTTCGTCAGAAGAAAACGAAAAACATAAAGAAAATAATATTAAAAATGAAGAAACCAAGACAACTACTTTTATTATTCCTGGTTTAGACAATCCGCATTGCGCAATGACTATTGAAAATGCTCTCAAAAGATTAGAAGGAATAAAAAAAACAAATCTAAATACTAACACAAGAAAAGCAACTATAACTTATTCTATTGATAAAGAAAGAATAATTTCTGCAATAAAAGATGCTGGATATGAAATTGCTGGGGAAGAAAAAGTTGAAGAAGATGTTGAGTTAATTGAAATGCAAAAAGCAAAAAAGAGAATGTGGATTGCCTGGATTTTTGCAATACCAATAGCGATTATAAGCTTGATTATAGAAAGATTTTTTGGAGTGGAGAATTTTTTCTTGCAAATAATCCCATTAATTTTAGCGTTCCCTATTTTATTTATTGTTGGTTATCCGACAATAAGAAGTGCTCTTAAATCAATAAAATATTTATCGTTTAATATGGATGTTCTTATTTCTCTTGGAACGGTTATTGCCTTTTTTACCGGGATTTTAAGATTTTTTATACCAATTGAAGATTACTCTGGAATAGGCGGAATGATTATGGCATTTTTCTTAACAGGAAGGTATGTCGAAGCAAAAGCAAGAGGCAGAGCATCTCAAGCAATAAAAAAACTTTTAACTCTTGAAGCAAAAACTGCGATAATATTAATAAAAGGAAAAGAGAAAGAAGTTCGAATTGATGAGGTAAAAATTGGGGATATAATGGTTGTTAAACCCGGGGAAAAAATTCCAACTGATGGGGTTGTTGTTAAGGGGGAATCTGCCGTCGATGAGTCTATGGTATCTGGAGAATCTATGCCTGTAGAAAAAAGAAAAGATGATAAGGTAATTGGAGCTACAGTTAATCAGGACGGAATTTTATATATAAAAGCTACAAAAATTGGAAAAGATACTTTTTTATCTCAAATAATAAAACTTGTCGAAGAAGCTCAAGGAAGCAAGATTCCAATTCAGGCTTTTGCAGATAAAATTACGAGCGTCTTTGTACCAATTGTCTTGATTATTTCGCTGCTTACTTTTTTTGCGTGGTTTTTTCTTCCAGAATTTATGAAATCCATAGCAAGTTTTTTCTCTTTTATTCCTTGGATTAATTTAAATTCGAGTGTAATAACACTTGCTTTATTTGCTGCAATTGCAGTTCTTGTTATTGCCTGTCCTTGTGCCTTAGGACTTGCTACTCCAACTGCTTTAATGGTTGGAAGTGGAATGGGAGCTGAAAAAGGGATTTTAATCAAGAGAGGAGAAGCTATACAAACAATGAAAGATATTAAGTTTGTAATATTTGATAAGACTGGAACAATAACAAAAGGAAAGCCAGAAGTTACTGATATTTTTCCTATGAATGTTAGTGAAAAAGAATTTTTGAGATTAGCTGCTTCATTAGAAAAATCTTCGGAACATCCCTTAGCAAAAGCAATTGTAAATGAAGCTGAAAAAAGAAAATTAAAATTATCTAAGGTAGAGAAATTTAAAATTTTAAGAGGGAGAGGAGCAGAAGGAAGATTAAATGGAAAAAAGATTTTAATTGGAAACAGGAAACTTATGGAAGAAAATAAAATTAGACTGGACAACTTAGAAAAGAATATGCGAGAATTAGAAGAGCAGGGAAAAACAGTTATGGTTCTTGTTTACTTTGGAAAAGTTCTTGGATTAATTGCCGTTGCTGATAGTTTAAAGGAAGATTCTGTCGAGGCAATTAGAGAATTAAATAGAGAAGGTTACAAAACAATAATGATTACTGGAGACAATGAAAGAACAGCAAAAGCAATAGCTAAACTTGCAGGAATTGAAGAAGTTATTGCAAATGTTCTTCCTGAAGAAAAAGAAAACAAAGTTAAAGAACTGCAAAAACAAGGGATGGTTGCTTTTGTCGGCGACGGAATTAATGATGCTCCTGCTTTAAAACAAAGTAATGTAGGAATTGCGATGGGAACAGGAACAGATATTGCAATTGAATCTGGAGATATTGTTTTAACAAGAGGAAATTTAACTGGCGTTGTTTCATCTATAAAATTAAGCAAAGCAACTTTCAAAAAGATAAAACAAAATTTATTCTGGGCTTATGCATACAATACAATTGCTATCCCTATTGCTGTTACAGGATTGCTTCATCCGATAATTGCTGAAATTGCAATGGCTTTATCTTCGATAACTGTTGTTATGAATGCGAATTTACTGAGGAGAAAGAAAATTTAAAATAAAAAAAATATAAGAAAAAGAAATAAATAAATTTACCTTAATTTGTAAATCACAGTAACACTTGCTGAAATTTCTTGCTCTCCTGGCTGAATGTTTGTCGTTGCTCGTTTTGCTTCTGCTACTCCCGAATCTGATGAAGCTGTGTAAAGATTTATAGGAGAGTAATTGAACCTACTGCTCGAAGTTGAAACCAAAATTCCTAATTTTTTGTTTAATCCCTCGGCAATTGCATTTGCTTTAATTCTCGCATCTTCTGCTGCAAGTTTTAATGCTTCTGATTTGTACTGGTTTTGTTTTTCCTGACTAAGTTCAAAATTTATATAAGAAATTCCTGCTCCTGCATTAACTCCAGTATCTATAACATCTCCGATTTTTCCAGAATCATCTGTTAAGAGTTCAACTTTTATCTGGTGTGTTGCCTGATATCCATTCAATTTTTGCTGGTTGTTAACCCAAGAATAATCAGGATAAACATTAAAGCTCAAGGTTTGAATATCTTTTCTATCAAATCCTTCCTTGACTAAATTAGTTATAAGTTCGTCGACGATTTTCGCATTTTTCGATGTTGCTTCTTCGCTTGTAGAGGCTTTTGTCTCGACGCTGAAATAAATTCCAACTAAATCAGGAATTGTTTTAACTATTGCTTCTCCATTTCCAGTTACACTATTTGAAGCTGGAAATACTTTATTTGTAAAATTGCTAAATGCTGCAAAACCTAAGAATGCGATTAAAATAAATCCTGCAACCACAATTAAAGTTATTTGAACTGATTTTTCCATTTCTTTATTTTACCTCCTTTCAAAGTTTTCTCCAATTTATTATTGTGAAAATTACTAAAGTAAAAAGAGTTCCTGCTAAAAACCAAACCCACGCAGGAGATTGAAGTAATAATATGTTTCCATCGAAAATTGTATTTTGCAGGGCTTGTGTTGAAAACTCCGACGCTAAACCCGCAACTGCTTTCTCTCGAACAATTTGCTGTGAATAAAAAAAAGATTTTATTAAAACAGCACCTAATCCTGAAAGAAGAGCTACCGGAAGAATTGATTTCAATTTTGAGGAGATTCTTGATTTCGGAGAAATTATTATTGATTTGTTTGAAAGTTTATAGGTTGGAATCTTTTTCCCTTTCTTGCTCCAAAAAAAATTCTTTGTTTTTTCAATAAGCTCCGCCTGAATTAATTTTTTTAAATTGTATTCAATAGTATTTAGTGGAACATTTAATTTATCTGCAATATCTTTTTCACTTGCCTCTTTTTCTTCAGCGAGCAAATCTATTATTTTCTTGCAGGTTTTATTCCCGAGAATATCTGCAAGTTTTTTTGAGCGTTCGTCTTCCATTGAAATCAAAATGTATTTTTTCTCGTCCATATCTTTTCTAAGAAAAAGAGATTTATAAATAATTTGAAGGGTTCAATAGGAATGGAAGTCATGTTTAAAAAACAAAGAGAATTAAGGATAAGATGGAAACTTATCTAACAATATCATCTAAAGATTTGGGTTGAGAATTTTTTGAGGGTTTATGTTTTAATATTTTTACTCCTGTTGATAAAATACCCAATCCTAAAAATACTCCTCCAACAATTTTTGCTTTAGTGTAATCTTCTTGTGGAAGAAATATCGCAGCATGTAATGCTGCACTAGATGCCCACACAGCAAAATTACTAATATACATATTTAAACCAATATTTTTTCTATAAAATTTATATAATGGATAAAATACATATTTACTTGGTGGATACCAATCATTTATATTTTTCATAGAATAAGATATTTCTTCAATCTATTTTAAACCTTTAGTTTTTATATCTATTAAATAATATTTTTAAATTACCTGAAATTGAGACTATCAAACTTTTAATAAAACTTATAGATTTAAAAAAAGTATTTTATTAAAGTTATCCAGCGAAAGACTTAAATAATAAATGAACGTTGACAAATTAAGGCATCAGGGAGTGCCTTAAGTCTTCGGACATCCCGCAAGCGTGTTCCCGGTTATTACTTCTGTAATACCGGACTTTATAAAAAATGAAAGAAAGGATTTCTATTTATATTGATGGTGCAAACTTTGTTTATGGGTTAAAATATTTGAACCAAACCTATTCAGATTATCATTTTGATTTTCAAAATTTTATTAAAAAGATTATTGGTAAAGATGATTTAATAGATATTTTTTATTATAATGCTTCCTTGAAACAAAACATCAATCCTAGAAGATTTAAAGAACAACAAAAGCTTCTTTCAAGATTGAGGAAAATAACAAAATGCAAGGTAATTTTGTGTAAAAGACAAAAAAGATTTGATAAGGATGAAGAAGAATATTATATAATTAAAGGTGATGATATTAATTTAGCATTAGATATGTTGAACGATGCGTGGGAAAACAAATATGATAAAGCAATTTTAATTTCAGGTGATGGGGATTTTGCCCCGTTATTAAAATATGTTAAGAACAAGAATAAAAAGGTAGAAGTTGTCTCTTTTGATAATCTTGCTTCAAGAAATTTAATTAATGAAGCAGATAAATTTAGTTTCATTACCAAAAAAACTGCAAATAAATTCTTCTGGAGACAAAAATGAATTCCCAACAAAAACTCGAAAGGAAAGTAAAACAGACTTTAAAAGAAATAAATATTAATAAAAAATCAAAAATCATCGTCGCATTATCTGGAGGCAAGGATTCAAGTGTCGTTGCTTATTTATTGAAGAAGTTTGGTTACAACATTGAAGGATTTCATATTGATTTGAAAATTGGAAAATACAGCGAGGAATGTTTAGAAAAGGTGAGGGAAATCTCTGAAATGTTAGAGATTAAATTGCATGTTTATGACATGAAAAAAGAAATGGGAAGCGGAATGTGCTACATTAGAACCGCGATTCAAGGAAGTTATAAGGCAAATAAAAAAGGACAATTAAAAAACTGCGCGATTTGTGGCGTTATAAAAAAATGGATAATGAACAAAGAAGCGAGAAAAATAAAAGGAGCAAAATACATTGCAACCGGACATAATCTTGACGACGAAGCACAAACTTTCCTTTTGAATATATTAAAGGGCAGTCCTAAACTTTCTGCAAATTCTGGAGCGATTACAAAAAATCCTCCAGACCAAAAAGGAAAATTTATTCCAAGAATAAAACCCCTATTTTATATTTTAGAAGAAGATGTGAAAAATTATTCGCTTGCAAAAAAACTTCCCGTAAATTATGATAAATGCCCGTGTGCTTTAGACTCTTATAGAATCCAATTAAGAAACTTTCTTGAGAAAATGCCCGGAAAAGATAAGGAAAATATAATGAATAATATGGATAAAATCTATCCTAAGATTGAGAGATTAAAAGATACAGAAAATCTAGGATTTTCTGTCTCGAAAACTTTTAAGGAAAACAAAAAGTTTCTGACAGAAAGAATTCAATATTGCAAAAATTGTGGAGAACCTTCGAGAAATAAAATTTGCAAAAAATGTGAATTAATGAATTTGAGCAATTAAGTGGTAAAAAAGAATATATAATTTACTACAACAATGATTAATAAAGGATTTCAGTTGAAAATTCCATGAATAAAGAAGAAGCTGAAAGAAGATGGAGATTAAAATCATTAGCGAATTGCATTGATGGGGAAAACTTTGATGTTCCTAAAGATTTAGAAAAAAGAGCAGACTCTTATGAAAAAAACAAAAAAAATGTTGCAAAATCCGTCGGGTATCATCCATGTGACATTAGTATTTATACAAATCCTTTTCATTATATTGAACTTGTTTTAGAAGCATTAGTTAGAATGCCGTCGACAGGAAAAAGTTCATTAATTGGAAAAGACGAATTAAAAAGATTCTTAGAAGAGGGAGTTAAAATAAATGATATTAGCCCGCATGATAAAAAAATTATAGAAGATAAATATATTCATTATAAAAGCAATTCATATAGAAGAAGCGACAGAAAAATCAACGCACATCCGCAACTCATTAAACTTTTTTTGAATGATAAATTCTGGGAATTATATGAGAAAAGCTTTGGAAAAAGGGAATAAATAAGAAATTTTTCATACAGAAAATATGAAAAACAAAAAGTTTTTCATCCCGTTCAAAACAGGAAGTTTTGAAGGCAAAAAAGTTTCTGTCTAAAAAACTCTGGAAATACAAGGAGTTTTTCATAAAAAAAAGTAGCAACACCAAATAACTACTATCCCAATGTCACACATTTTTTTAAACATGCGACGATCTACTTCAATACATCAAAAATTGTTTTTTGCGTAAACTCCCTGTTTTAATTCGTGAAAAAGCAAAAACAATTTTTGGGGTGTTCAAGAACCCGAGACACGCCCCGGAATTTATTCCGAGGGTTCTTGACATTTTATTAATCAATTATACAAACAGATATAGATATTAATTTTGATAAAAGCTTAAAAGTGTTTGTTTATGTAAAGATTTAGAAAAAATATTTTAGTTTAACATTAAAAGAGGAAAAATGAAAAAATAAAATATCCACTTGCAAAATATGGGCTGTGCCTTCGCACAGACAGAATTAAATATTTTGCAAATATAGAAAATCGAAGATTTTCTATCTCATTAAAAACAGGAAATTTTTAAGAAAATGCCACTAAATTTTCAAAGATATTTTACAAGAGGAATGAATCCTGGAGTTTATAATGCGTTTCAGTGGGAAAGAACAGACACAGACATTGCCGACGATAACGGAAAGCCGTTATTCACTCAAAAAAATGTTGAATTCCCTAAACACTGGAGCAAATTAGCAAGAAAGATTGCTGCGTCAAAATATTTTTTTGGAGACCAGCAAAAATTTGAAAGAGAAAATTCTGTTAAACAATTGATTGAAAGAGTTGCAAAAACAATGGCTCTTTGGGGTTTAAAACAAAAATATTTTTTAACTGAAGAAGAAGCGAACGCATTTAGAGAAGAAGTTGCATTTCTTACAATTGACCAAAAGATGGCGTTTAATTCTCCTGTCTGGTTTAACGTCGGGACGCATATTTATGAAAATCCGAACAGAAAAATTGAACAAAAAGAATCTTATATTGTTGAAGATGAAAAAATTATAAAAATTCCCTTAGGAAAAGACAGAGAATATCCTCAGACTTCTGCATGTTTTATTCAGGAAGTTCAGGACAATATGGAAAGTATTATGGAGCTCGCAAAAAGAGAGGCATTGCTTTTCAAGTATGGAAGCGGGACGGGAACTAATCTTTCAACATTAAGATCGTCAAGAGAAAAACTTTCTGGTGGAGGAAGACCTTCCGGGCCGATGGCTTATTGGAGTTTTTATGATAAGGTTGCAGGAATTGTAAAGTCCGGAGGAAAGACGAGAAGGGCTGCAAAAATGGATATTCTAAATATCAGTCATCCAGATATTTTCGAATTTATTAATTCAAAAATGCACGAAGAAACAAAATTGCATATATTAATTGATAACGGCATTGATTGGAAAGATGCTTCGGAAAGTTGCAATTATCAAAATACAAATATCTCTATTCGGGTGTCAGATGAATTTATGAAAGCGATTTTGGAAGATACAGAGTGGCAGACGATTCCTGTTCTTTGCAAAGATCTTGCAAGCCAAATGCCAAAATACCGCGCTAAAGAATTATTAAGAAAGATTGCGGAAGGAACACATTATTGTGGTGACCCAGGAATGCAGTTCGATGATATAATTAATAAATGGCATACTTGTCCAAATTCAGCGAGAATAAATGCATCAAATCCATGCAGTGAATATATGTTTGTTGACAATAGTTCTTGCAATCTAGCTTCTTTAAATTTAATGAAATTTTTTGATAAAGATGGAATTTTTAATTTTGAAGATTTTTCGAATGCTGTCAGGACAACCGCGATTGCTCAGGATTTGGAAATAGATAATTCATCTTATCCGACGAGAGAAATTGCCGAGAACTCACATAAATTTCGTCCATTGGGAATGGGTTATGCAAATCTTGGAAGTTTGCTTATGTTTTTAGGCTTGCCTTATGACAGCGACGAAGCAAGAGCTGTTGCAGCATCTATAACTGCACTGCTTACTGGAAAAGTTTATGAAACATCGATAGAAATGGCAGAAAAGATTGGAACTTTCGAAGAATTTGAAAAAAATAAAGAACCAATGATGAATGTAATGAGAATGCATAAAAATGCTTTGAAAAATATTTCTCGTGAAAAACTACCCAGAGATTTTATTTCGGTTTTAGATGAAGCTGAAAAGACATGGAATAATATTATTGAAAATGGAGAGAGATTTGGTTTTAGAAATGCACAGGCAACCGTGCTTGCTCCGACGGGAACAATCGGATTTATGATGGATTGCGATACGAAAGGAATTGAACCAGAAATTGGGTTGGTCCAGATAAAATTACTTTCCGACGGTGGAATTTTAAAATTAGTCAACAACACAGTAAGAATTTCTTTAATTAGATTGGGTTATAGTGAAAAACAAATTGATGATATTTTAGATTATGTCGTCGAAAACGAAACAATTGAAGGAGCGCCATATTTGAAAGAAGAGCATCTTCCAATCTTTGATTGCGCAAATAAGCCTGCAAAAGGAAATAGGACAATTCATTATCAGGGGCATTTGAAGATGATGGCTGCGGTTCAATCATTTATTTCTGGGGCTATTTCAAAAACAGTTAATCTTCCGCAAGAAGCCAGCGTCGAAGAAATTGAAAATATTTATATTGATGCGTGGAGATTGGGATTGAAGGCAGTTGCTCTTTACAGAGATCAAAGCAAAAGAATTCAGCCATTGAATTTTACAAAGAGAAAAGAAATTGGAAAACCAGTTCGAAGGAAACTTCCGACGACGAGAAATTCTATTACTCATAAATTTGATATTTCAGGACATGAGGGATACATCACTATCGGTTTGTATGAAGATGGAACTCCTGGAGAAACATTTATTACAATGAATAAAGAGGGTTCTACGATTGGAGGTTTGATGGATGCGTTTGCAACGTCGCTGTCAATGAATTTGCAATATGGTGTTCCCCTCGAGGATTTAATTAAAAAATTCAAGCATCAAAGATTCGAACCTAGGGGAATTGTATGGGACGGGCATCCAGAAATTAAAACTGCAGATTCTGTTGTTGATTATATTTTTACATTTTTAGAAAAAGAATTTTATGAAAAGAAAATAATTATTCCGGAAAGAAAAAGTGTAGAAAATACAGAAAACATGAAATTTTCTGTCCCATTCAAAACAGGAAATTTTGAAGGAGTTGAAGACATAGAAATTAAGAATGAAAATATTTCTCCAGATCAGTTAGGAAATATGTGTCCGGTTTGCGGAGAGCAGATGATTAAGAGGGGGCATTGTTTTGAAATCTGCAAAAAGTGCGGACATGAAAATCAGAATGGGTGCGGTGGATAAAAAGAACCCGTTGGTTCTTTTTGAATCTCCTCTAATGCTGAACGGTGGCATCTTTATTGCCTCCGAGGATACCACAAAAAAAGAACAAATTATTTCAAATCTCCTCTAATGCTGAACGACGATTTCTTTCCAACTCGAGCATTGGAAAGTCGTTATGGATTAAAAATATTTGTCGCATTCCAATACTCTCGACCTCCCATGAAATCGCGAAAAGAAATAAAAAAAGTCTGATGGAAATATTGTAAAAATCAAAGAAGAAGTTTTTCTAAACCCATAATATTTTCTATTTCAAAATCTGCTTTATTATATTTTCCAATAAAACATATTGTAATCCCAAATTCTTTTGGGGAATCTACATCTTGTCGCTTATTATCTCCAACATAAAGAAAAGTTCTAGGGTCATGATTGCCTCTTTTTTCTACCCATTCTATAAATTTAGTGCCGTCCGTTTTTGAACCATTTTCAGCTGATAAAAAATATCCGAAGATATCTTTATCAATTCCCATCCTATTTAATTTTTTAAGTGCTAAATCTCTTCTGCTATCAGTTAATAAATCAATGGAATATTTTTCCCTTAATTTCTCTAAAAAAGTTATTAATTTTGGATTGAATTGAATTAAATCTAAAATCTCTGCTTCTTGAATTGCATTCTGAACTAACTCTTTTTCTAATTCTCTTTGAAATTGTTCTTCTAATTTCTTAATTGTTTTGGAACCAGAGGAGGTTATTGCATAAGATTCTTCAAATAAATTTTTTGCTTCTTTAAAATTCACTCCCAATCCGATAGAAATCTTCTTGTAAATTAATTCTCTTATTCTTGATTGAATTTCTTCTGTAGATTCATAAAGAGTTCCGTCGAGGTCAAATCCAATTATTTTTATTTTAGATAAAACTTTTTTCCTTTGGCGGTCTAAGATTTCCACTTTTTATTCCTCCCGTTGGAAAAACTCTATATAATAACTTATGAGCAGGATCTGTTAAAATGTGAACTTTGAGTTCAATTTCATTTCGCGTTGGGATGACACGAACTATATTATAGGGTTGAGGTGCGGCATAATAGGGAAATCCAAAAGTTATATTTTCTATTAACAAAATATTTTGATTTACATTTTCCAAAACACCTGCGTGAATTCTATGAGAGCCGTCGCAAATTTGAGGAACAGACTTTCTCCCAGATAATTCTTGAAAAGATAAATAATTTAAATTAGAATTTAGGGCATGCCCTCCCTCTTGCATTAACTTTTTTAATTCCTCTCCTAAAAATTCAGAATAATTTAAACCCAAACCATTATAATTAATTCGGATTGTCTCTACGACAGGGGGGATTAATGTCCATTCTGATTCGTTTCCATCGGAATCTGTCGCAATGTAATCGTATCCACCATTAAGATTATACATATCGATGCCTTTTTTTAGAAATAATTCTCTCATTAAATTTATTCTTTCCAAGTGATCTTGATAAACTGTCGGTTGCGGTGTAAAGACTCTTCTTTTTATATCCTCACGGGAAACATTTTTTATATTTATTCTTGCTTTTTCATAAATTTTGACATTAGGAAATCCCCTTAGAGTTACTTTTCTAAGTCTCGAACATAAATCATTAAAAGAAATTTCTCCAATAATTTCAATTTTCTCAAGAGCCATTTTAACTTTCTAAATAAGTTTTATTTATATCCACAACTATTTTTGCAATCTCTTCAATTTCTCCAATTTTTCTTTCTAATTTTTCCCCTTGAAAATAATTTTCTGCTTGAGATATAATTTTCTTCTCTACTGAATTTCTTGAATCATTCATCATTTCTAAAACCATTTCTCTTGGAAATACTCTCTGCTCAATTTCTTCTCTTCTTTTTTTAGAATCTGTTAATTGCCCTATGAAATTTTCAAGTTTTGGCTGGTCGTCTGCTCTTACGTGATAAGCATCTGTAAAATCCACTAGTCTCGCATGTTTAATTTCTTTTCCAGTTTCTTCTTTTAATCTATTTATAATATAGGATTGAATTGTTAATAAACCAACCATATTCCATGGTGCAGCAATCATTGCATTTCTGCTTCTAAAATTATAATTCATGTTTAGAGCGAAAGGGCCTTTCTCGGGATTGTCTAAAGAAACAAGCCCACACCAAATTCTCTGCAAGCATGGAGGATCTATCGAATAATTATCTCTTTCAGGAACCCAAGTTATTGCATTCGCTTGCCGAGTATCTAAACGTTGAGATAATTTTCTTATAATTCCCTCTTCAATTTGATTAATATTCATCGTCGTGCCAGGATAATCTGCGAGTCTTTCATGATATTGATAAGGCCATTTATTGCTCTCACCTTTTCTATCTTCAAAAGAATCTTTTGCTCCAAGCATTTCCATTTGATATTCAAAAATCTGCTCCCAGCCATAACCACCAAAAGAATGCATGAAAGAATATTTTATTGGCTCAATTATTTCAACAGTCATAGTCGAATCAACTTGTAATCTTCCTTTATCTTTTCTTCCGGCTCTTTCGTACCATAAGCCCTCGTTATTTAATTTAATCAAAGAATTTTCCCATGCTTCTGGAATTCCTCTTCCACTAACAGAAAGAACAGAAAGATCTCCTCTTTTCTCCATAAATAATTTGGACTAACTTAATTTATAAGTATTATTATAATTGATGATATCATATAAAAAAATATATAGTGCAAAAATATATTCACAAATATGGACACAAGGGATAAAGCAAAGAAGTTAATTGAATTAAGAATTAGAAACCTCGTTGGAGAATTTGATTTTGACAGAAGAAAAAAAGAATTTCCTAATGAGTGTCCTTGTTATACAGAAAATAGGAAATTTTCTGTCTCATTCAAAACAGGAAATTTTGAAGATAAAGAGAATAAGCGATGTCATGATATTCCTGAAAATGAATTGAATTGTTTTTTATGTTATTGTCCTGAATATAATTTGAATCTGGAATTTGGAGGATGCAAAATAGGAAATCCGCAGGAAAAAGGAAAATGGTTTTATCACGAGGCACTCCCACGAGGAAAAATCTGGGATTGTTCTGATTGCGGTTATCCTCATGACAAAAAAGTCGCAGAAAAATATTTGAGAAAAATGTTTGGGTTGGATAAATAAAAACTTTTATAAATCTCTTTCTTTCTTAATTCTTATGAATATTATCAGAGGTGAAGGAAAAATGACCCAAAATGATAAAGTTCCTGAATTGACGAATGGTGAATTTGAAGATTTCACGAAAAAAGATATTGTTCTCGTGGATTTTTTTGCAGAATGGTGTATGCCTTGTTTGATGATGGCTCCTGTAATCGACGAGCTCGCTGAAAAATTCAGAGGAAAAATAAAATTTGGAAAAGTAAATGTCGAGGATAATCAAGAAATCGCGAGAAAATTTAAAATAAGTTCAATCCCGAATTTTGTTTTAATGAAAAACGGGAAAGTTATAGATAATTTTATCGGAGCGGTTCCTCAGGAAGAATTGGAGAAAAGATTGAGGAAATATTTGTAATCATTAATTGAATTAAAAAGGAAGACTTTCACGATACTTGCTCGATTCATCAAGTTTCTCTTCTAGGAAAGATTTTATGTTAGGTCTTGTTCTCAAAATATATTTTGCGTATTTTGTAATTGCTTTTTCCAATTCGGGAAGATTTTGGTTTAATCGATTATCTTGAAGAAATAAAAAGAAAGGATGTTTGTGTAGAATTTCATGCATAAGAGTAACAAGTTGATCTTTTTTAGGAAAGAAAGTATTTATATCAATTTTATTACTTTTCAAATCAATGGAACCCATATATTTTGTTTCCATTCTTCTTACTTTCAAAAAACGCTCATCTGCATTATAATTATCAACCCAAATATTTCCATATTTAGTATATTGTTCACATAATTCAGATAGTTTATCTTTTATTATCATCTCAGAAGATAATACAAAGAGATTAAAAGTCTATTGATTAGAACGAACATTTTTTAAATCCATTTTTATTTAGTTTCGTTATGGCTCCGTAGCTCATGAGGACAACCTTGCGGTTTTCCCTCACACCTTTTCCCTTCCGTGAAAGGAAATTAAATCGCTACGTCGCCAACGGAATGGCTCCGTAGCTCAGCCTGGTTAGAGCACTAGCCTTTTAATTGAGAAGAACCAAGGTTCTTCCTCACACCATCTCCTTTCCGGCGCGGTGTCGCGGTTTCTTAAACTGCCTCCGACGGAAATCGCATGATGGAAAAAGAAAGCTAGGTGTCGAGGGTTCAAATCCCTTCGGGGCCATAATTATATATGTCAAGAACCCTCGGAATAAATTCCGGGGCGTGTCTCGGGTTCTTGAACACCCCAAAAATTGTTTTTGCTTTCTCACGAGTTAAAACAGGGAGTTTACGCAAAAAACAATTTTTGATGTATTAAGCATACAAAAGAATAAAAGGAATTTAAATCAAATTTTTCTATGTCTAACTTGGATATTTTTGTAAGTGTGGAAGATATGATGAGAATAAATAAAAGAACAAATAGGGAAAGAGGCTGTACAGGAGATCTTTCTATGCTGCCATTAAGTTCAAGAAAAATTAAAGGCAAGACAAAATATAAACTTGAATGGGATGTTGAGAATAGAAGTTTGGGAGAAGAGAAGCCAGAAATAATTCCATTTACTCCAACAGGGATTATAGTTCCTAGAATTGTTAGAGATGTTGATTGGATTTCTCAAGCGCTATCAGAAATCAAGGGATTGCCAGATTTTGATATGCCTTATCAAGATTCTCGAATACCGGCGGAAGCGAATGCATTTAGTTATGGTAAATGGTGGCAAGCATCGGCAGATGGCTTTTATTTTAAGACAAGGGTAAAATTCTTAAGAATAAATGAGGGGTTATTTGATGAATTAAAAACTAGAATCTTGGATGATGGGGCAAGGAGAGAGATTGCAGAAAGTTTTATGATATTCGATTGGGGAGAAGATGAAATACCGACAGCTGAGGACCGGGCTATTTGCATGAAGGTTGCAGAATATGACTCATATTTGGAAAGTGTACGATATTTATTTGGAAGACAAAAAAGATATAGGACTGCTAAATGGCATACCCAACAATCTTAACAATAATATATCTTTTACAATAACATTAATATTTAAATTATAAAAATCGCAAATCAAAAGATTTTTAAACCAATTTTTGCTATCTTTTATTATTATAAAGTTGTTAAAGTCGCAGATAATTCTATGCGACATTTATAATTAAACCCTCCATTCGTAAAAATGCATATTTTACAACCTAAGCACGTTAAATTAAATGAAAAGGAAGCCAATGAAATTCTGCAAAAATTTAATGTTTCTAGGGCGCAATTGCCAAAAATTCTTTCCGTAGATCCGACTTTACCTGAAAATTGCAACGTGGGAGATGTGATTAAAATTGAAAGAGAAGAAAGCGATAAAATTAATTTTTATTTTAGGGTTGTTGTATAGGCACAATGAAAATAAGAAACACTCAAAAATTTGCAATAGAAATTTTTGGTGCTACGAAAACCAAGGATTTTCGCGGTTTTCAAGCATTCAAACTCCATGTCGTTGGAGTTTGTGAAGGAGTTTAAATATGGTTAAAAATAATCATTTGGCTGTGAAAAAATATTTGGAGGATCACTCGCTTGTAGAAAGCAATATAATTTCTTTTAATAATTTTATTGAAAAAAGAATGCAGGAAATTGTTGAAGAAGTTTCACAATCAATTGAAAGTGAAGATTTTGAAATTGATTTAGGAAAAATTGAAGTGCATAGACCAATAATCATCGAGGCTGACGGCAGTACGGCGTTAATAACTCCTTCTGAAGCAAGATTAAGAAATCTAACTTACTCGGCACCAATAACATTAGAGATGACTGTGAAAAAAGATGATCAGGTTGATTCGCAAGTTGTTGAAATTGGAAGAATCCCAATCATGGTCAAAAGCAAAGTTTGTAATATTTGCGGAATGTCGAGAGAGGAATTAATTGCAAATTATGAAGACCCGATGGATTCCGGAGGTTATTTTATGATTAATGGAAATGAAAGAGTTATGGTGATGGCCGAAGACCTTTCTGAAAATCAGCCGTTCATTGAAACGAACAGCAAGGGAGAATTAACATTGAGAATGTTTTCTTTGAAAGGAACTTACAGAATTCCTGTCACAATTTCAGAAAGCAAAGACGGAATTTTCGAAGTTTCATTTTCACGATTCAGAGACTTGCCTGCAGTAGTTATTCTAAAAGCATTAGGTTTGATAAAAGAATCTGACATCGCAAAATATATTGGAAAAGAAACCGACAGCTTAATTGTTAATCTTTATGAATTTGTAAATTTGGCAACTTCCGAGGACGCGATGCTGTATATTGCTGAAAAGACTTCTCTTCAGGGAACAAAAAAAGAAATTCTCGACAGAGTAAAACAAAGAATTGAATCCTATTTATTTCCGCACATCGGACAAAAAAAAGAAGACCGAATGAAAAAAGCCGTGACACTTTGCAAATTAATTAAACAATTTTTAATTGCTAAAGAAAATCCTAGTTTAAGAACTGACAAAGACCATTATGCAAATAAAAGAGTTAGACTTTCAGGCGACCTTTTAGCAAGTTTGTTCAGAGTTAATCTTGGAATTTTAGTCAGAGATGTTCAATATTCACTTCAAAAATCGTCGAAGAGAAAAAAATTTTATTCAATAAAAACAATCGCGAAATCAACTTTATTTTCTCACCGAGTTGAATCGGCAATTGCGACTGGAAGCTGGACTGGAGAAAGATCTGGTGTTACACAAAATATGGATAAGACAAATTATTTGGCGATGATAAGTCAGTTGCAAAGAGTTTCTTCAATGTTGCCGTCGGATCAGGAAAATTTTATGGCGAGAACTCTTCATCCGACACATTACGGAAGATTCTGTCCTATTGAAACTCCGGAAGGAACTGAAATTGGACTGAGAAAAAATCTGGCGATTCTTGCCAAAGTTTCAACTCGAGTGGATATTGAAGAAGCAAAATTTATGAAAGAGCTTGAAAAAAAT
>Ga0265296_1002838_pt1 | contig 16826 bp, 12 predicted proteins | sample MunlanPumphouse1_FD_189073 | JGI IMG/M metagenome (GOLD analysis project Ga0265296, IMG submission 189073) | Groundwater microbial communities from a municipal landfill in Southern Ontario, Canada - Pumphouse #1 | ecosystem: Environmental > Aquatic > Deep subsurface > Groundwater | place... | reverse complement strand
CCGATCGTCGTGCTCGCCGAGCTCGGGGGCGACGGCTCCGCGGTCTACGTCCGGGACGAGGGTCCGGGGTTCGATCCCGCGTCGGTACCGCCGCAGCGGCGCGGCCTGCGCGACTCGATCCTGACCCGGATGGCGCGCGTCGGCGGCCAGGCGACGGTCGAGAGCGCCCCCGGCGAGGGGACCGAGATCGCCCTGCGCCTGCCCGCGAACGACCGGGGCGCACGGTGAGCGCGCCGACGCGCGTGGTGCTGGTCGACGACCACCACCTGTTCCGCGCCGGCGTTCGGGCGGAGCTGGCCGAGACCTGCGAGGTCGTCGGAGAGGCCGCTGCCCCGGCGGAGGCGATCGCCGTGATCCAGCGGACCGCCCCGGACGTGGTGCTGCTCGACGTGCACCTGCCCGACGGCGGCGGACTGGCGGTGCTCGAGGCCTTCCGCGGGGTGCCCGACGCGCCGGCGTTCCTCGCGCTGTCGGTCTCCGACGCGCCCGCGGACGTCGTGCCGATGGTGCGGGCCGGCGCGCGCGGCTACGTCACCAAGACGATCGAGACCTCGGCGCTCGTCACCGCGATCGAGCAGGTCCGCCGGGGCGATGCCTACTTCAGCCCCCGGCTGGCGGCGTTCGTGCTCCAGGCGTTCACCGCTCCGGAGCCGGCCGAGCGCGACGAGGAACTGGAGCAGCTGACTCCCCGCGAGCAGGAGGTCCTCCACCTGATCGCCCGGGGGTACGCGTACAAGCGGATCGCGCTGCGACTGGAGGTCAGCCCGCGCACGGTCGAGACCCACGTCAGCTCGGTGCTGCGCAAGCTCCAGCTCTCCTCGCGCCACGAGCTGAGCCACTGGGCGACCAGGCGCGGGCTCGTCGATCCGAACGCCGACGACGGCGAGGCGACGTGACCGGCGACGTGCCGCCGTCGGACGCCGACACGCGCTACGTCTGCGTCGGATGCGGCACCCACTGGCGGTACGACCAGGTCCGCGTGATCGCCTGCTGTCGGGAGTGCGGCAGCGGGCTCTGGGCTCTCGACCGCGAGGCACGGACGGCACGTCCGCCGCGCGCGTCGCGCGTCCGGCCTGCCCCCGCCGGGACCTTGGGCCGGTGACGGGACCCGCCGCCGCGGGATCGTGGCCGCGATGATGGGCCCATGCTGATGCTGGCCGCGGTCGTGATCGTGCTCGTGGCCCTGGTCATCAGCTGGTGGCGGGAGCCCCGCCGGCTGCGCAACGGCGTGCTGTTGGTGACGCTGGTCGTGCTGGCGCTGCTCACGGGGGCGATCGAAGGTCCGCAGCCGATCCGGACGATCTGCGTGGTGATCGTGATCGGCAGCCTGGTGCTGCTGCCGGTCGCGACGTTGATCACGGGCGTCGTGCTGGTCGGCAACGGCGTGGTGATGGTGCAGCACGAGCGACCCTCGCCGGGCAACGCCCTGAGCGCGCTGACCGGCCTGCTGTTGCTCGCCGTGCTGGCGGCCGCGACGATCGCGGCGACGCAGGTCGAGGACACCGTGGTGCTCGGCGTCGTCGCCACGGCGGTCGTCGTGGTCGGGTACCTGTCGCTGGTCTTCGTGTCGTTCTCCGCGTACTCGCTGCTCTACGCGCTCCGGCGGCGAACGCGACCGGTGGACGGGATCGTGGTGCTGGGAGCGGGCCTGGTCGACGGAGACGTGCCGCCGCTGCTGGAGGCGCGACTGGAGCGGGGACTGCGGCTGTACCGGGAGCACGGGGCACGGGGCTGGCCGTCGCCGGCGTTGGTGCCGTCGGGCGGGCGCGGGCCCGACGAGCCCCTGGCGGAGGGCATCGCGATGGCGCGATGGCTGCACGAGCACGGCGTGCCCGCGCGGGACGTCCTGCCGGAGACGAAGGCGAGCACCACCGAGGAGAACCTGACGCTCGGAGCCCGCGTGCTCGCCGAGCACGACCGTGGGGCCCGGATCGCGGTCGTCACCAACACCTACCACTCGTTCCGCGCCGCGCTGCTCGCCCGTCACCTGCGTTTGGACGCCGAGACCTTCGGCGCCCGCACCGCGGCCTACTTCGTCCCCTCGGCCTACCTGCGCGAGTTCGTCGCCGTTCTCCGCATGCACCTCGGGTGGCACGTGGTCGCGATCGGCTCGCTCACGCTGGTGATGGCCCTGCTGACGTGGGCGTCGGTGCGGGGCGGGTGACGGGCGTCGGCTTCGAGGACCGCGAGTCCGCACCGATTCGCGCGGCGCCTTGCGCGCACGTCCGCTCGGCACGCAAGTCAGATCGTCTTATCCGTACTCACTGACGTCCCCGGTTGCACGTGCGGTCGCTGACGGTTACGGTACCCATGCTCGGTCCGTCCCCCCGGCCTCTACTCAGAGGACGAGACTATGTCTCCCATTCGACGGATCAGCCTCGCCGCAACCGCGGCGATGGCCGTTCTGGCTCTCGCGATCCCCACCAGCGCCTCCGCGATCAGCATCAACGGCGGCACGTACGACGTGATGGGCGGCGTCACGTACTTCGGTATGGCCTCCGCCTCCGCAAACGCCGACATCGGGGTGGTGTGCTACCACTACCTTGGCCCCGGCATCGGGTACGGGTGGGGCCTCGCCACCGGCCAGGCATCGACGCGGTTCGTCCCGCCCTTCCAGGCGACCGACTCGGCGTGGGGGGGCAACTGTGACCTGGAGGACGACACAGACATCGGAGCGGCGCAGGTCCACGTCGGAGGAGCGTTGATGCTCACCCTGACCGGCCTCAAGCCGGGGCAGAACCCGCTGTCTCCCCAGCGCGCGTACAACGGCACGCTGGGACTCAACGCCAACAGCAGCATACGCTTCCAGCTGGCGAAGTTCCCCGGCTGCACGGTCTCCGTAGCCGGACCGCAGACGGTGGATCTCTCGTCGGGCGGCGAGATCACGGTGAACGACACCAACGACACGATCATGCTGGACCTCTACGACACCGAGTTCGCGGCGACCAAGACCGCAAGCTGCCCGAGCAGGATCGGCGACAGCGTGACGATCATGCAGCCTGGTTTCGGCTGGTGGTTCCAGGGCGTGACGGTCACCCCGTGAGCCGCTGCGCTGTCGGTGCGTGAGGAGCGCACTCCGACAGCGCCGATTCCGCGGCGCCTGCCCCGAGTCGGGCATGCGCCGCGGCCCTCCCGCTCGAAGTGAAACGTTCCCAGGAGGACTAGGCGTCGGCCTGCCCGCTTCCTAGCGTGGCCTGGTCGTCTGCTGTTGCGGCTCCCGCGGGCCCATATACGTGGCCGGGGACGGCCGACCTCGCGAGAGCCGCAGCAGTGGTGACAACCAAGCGCACAAATACCCCGCTGGCCCCAAACATCAATGTAGGCTGCAGACACTTTCGCGGCTATCGAGGCCGCGAGTACCCACGAGGGATAGAGAATGCGGCGATGGCGGTCGGCTTTGGTAGCGGCAGCGGGAGCAGCGGCGTTGGCCGCAGTCCCCACGAGCGCAGCAGAACCACACCCACTAGGCGGGCGGTTCCAAGCCCAGGGCGTGCAACCTGCTCTAGGAACGGCGCCACTGAGCGGCGAACTAGCGCGCGCCGGCCTCGAGGCACGGCGCGCCTCCGCGCTGAGGCACCGCGGCACCGTGTCGGCGGCCACGGTGCGAGCGATCGTAGACGACATCGCTCCTGCCCTAACGTCGGCGGAGCCGAGCGTGCCGCAGCCGTCTGAGGTCGCACGGGTCCTTGGCCCTAGGGCCGTGCAGATTCGAGACGAGAGCGGCAAGCCGAAGGGCGCCGCGATCAGCAGCCTTCCGATCGCGGTCCCCGGCACCGCCAAAGAACCGTGGCAACTCGTCGATCTCGCCTGGAAGCCGACCGGCGAGCGACTGACCGTGTCGCGCTCCGCGATTCCCGTCTCCCTGCCGACCGCTGGATCCGGCCCAATCCGAGTTGGCGATCTCGGGGCCCGGCTCGCTCCGGAAGCGGCGTCCTCCGTCACCGCGAACGTCTCAGACGAGTCCGTCATCTACCCGAACGTCGCTCCCGACACAGACCTGGCCGTGCGATCGCTGAGTGTCGGGGCGCAGGTCGGCTGGGTGCTGCGAAGCCCGGCAGCGAGCGAGACGATCCGGGTCCCGCTTGAGCTTCCCGCTGGTGTGTCGTCTCGACTGGACCGCAAGGGTGGCATCGAGCTCATCGATGCCGGTGGGCGCCGGGTGGGTTCCTGGTCCGCCGCGACCGCAGTCGACGCTGGAGGGTTCCCCCTTGCGCTCGAGACCAGCCTCGACGGGTCGACGGTCACGATCCGGGTCGATCACCGGGCCGACGAAACCGAGTACCCGGTCGTCGTGGACCCGTATTTCCAGGCCGGAGGTAGCGCGTCGACCAGCGACTTCAACGCGTGGGAGTTCTCCAAGACCCGGAGCAACCTCTCGTTTCACACCAACGATCCTGGTGTTCCAGGTGGCCGCACATCGCTGTTCCTCGGGTCAGGCAACGTAGGGGGATGGGCCCCGACCGACTTCGCGACCTTGGGACGCCCAGCTCCAGGCGACCAGACAATCGGAACGCCGGGGCCCAGCGGACGCAGGGTTTCCCCCGAGCACGCGTACTGGTCGTTCGGCTCGGTCCAAGCGATCAAGACCAGGAATCGGCAACAGACAGGAATGCCACCAGCTCGTCCGGCGGTAGCTATCGGATTCTCCCCGCAGCTCAGCCCTCCTACGGCCGACACCACCATGTCGTTCGGGCCCAATGACCTGTATCTCCATTTTGGCCCGTGGCACCTAGACTACGCAACATTCCAGGAAGTCTCAGCAAATATCTTTGCTTACAGCGCGCCTGGTGCTGCGAATTCGGGGGCCTGGGCGGTGGTGAGCATGCTCCCCGGCGGCTCCAACGTGCCCGATGCGTATGAACCGATCTACCCGCCGGCCGATCCCAACGATTTGTCGACGCTCAGCCTTACGTCGTACAGCCTGAACGCTGTCGACGATGTCGCCCCGACGCTCAACGTGTCGCCTTCGGCAGGGTGGCTCGACGACGGCGACGTAGTACGGGTGACCGGTACCGATCGTGGCTTGGGCATCTCGTCGATCACGGCGAACAGCTCATCAGGCATTCTGCCGCCCCTGCCCGCTGCCGAGGACAGCAGCCCGCCGTCCTGTCCCGCAACAGGCGATGTCTTCTGCACGTTCGTTGCCAACGTCGACTTCTCCGCAGCGGATCTCGCCGAGGGCAAGCACCAGTACACATTCGGGGCAACCGACGGCGGCGGCAAGACCACATCGCGCACCCAGCAGGTAAGCGTCGATCGTTCCGGCCCCGAGGTCGCGCTAGCCGGCGCCCTGTACGTAGACCGGGCGACGGAAATCGTGCCCACCAACCCGCCGCGTCAGCTGACCGTGTCCGCCACGGACGGCAACCCGACCGGCGGTCCGACCGCGCAACGTTCGGGTGTTCAGCGGATTGAGGTCTATGTGGACGACGAGCTCGTGCACGAAGCGGAGCAAACGGTCTCGGCCGACAGCACCCCTCTGTCGACAACCTGGACCCCCGACGCGGACACCTTCACGTCCGGTGAATACACGGTCGAAGTCGTCGCCACCGACCGGCTCGGGCACGAGAGCCGCGAGACGTTCACCGCCCACGCACCGTGCTGCGGAGCCCCACTGGAAGACGACACCGTCGACGTCGCCAACCGCGTGCATGCCGTCGGAGACGTCGACGGCGACGGGCAGGCCGATATCGTGCTCGTCACCCAGTCGAACGGCAACATCTCGGTGAGGCTTGGACAAGGCGACGGGACGTTCGGGGCAGCGAGCTCCTGGGGATCGTTCGGGACGGCGATCGATCAGATCGCGGTGGGAGAGGTCGACGGCGAGTCACCTGACGGCCCGGCTGAGACGCTGACCCCACCCGCTGGCGACGACATTGTTGCGCGGCTGGCGAACGGCGCACTGGTGACGCTGCTCTCCGACGGAGAGACGTTCGCGGCCGAGTCGATAACCGGCATGACGGACCTCCAGACGACATGGCCGCTCGGATGGTCTCTCGGGCTGGCCGATGTCGACGGCGACGGCGCCGACGATGTTTGGGGCGTCGATGACGCATCGGGCGAGCTGCACATCGGCTACTCCTACGGACCCGCGTTCGCGGAGACGGACCAATGGTCGGTGATCCCGGCGACCCGCGACGTCCAGTTCGCCGACCTCGACGGAGACGGCCTCGCCGACCTCGTTACCTACGAGCCCTCCGACGGCGTGGTTCGGTTCCACCAATCCACCGGCGACGGCTTCGCTCCCACGGACACGTGGGGGCAAGGACCGGAGGACGCAGATCTGCAAACCGCCGACGTCAACGGCGACGGCCTAGACGATGCGATCTTCCGCGACACCTCGGCCAGCGCGCCCGATCCTGCCCCGGTCACCGCTCGGATCAGTTCCAGTAATGAAGGATTCGTGAACGGCACCCGGGAGCTCGGGACCCTCAGCGACACCTACACGTTGTACGCCGCGGACCTCACCGGCGAAGGGCGAGAGGACGTCCTCGGCCTGCGCATCCAAGGCACCCAGCTCCTCGTCCACTCGATCGGCTCCAACGTACCGGTCACCGACGAGCTCGATCTGACCGAAGACGACCCCGATCAGGACAGCGACGAAATCGCGGCCAGGGGAACGGGCAGCGAGCGCAAAGCCGCGCTGTTCATGAGCGACGACAACGCACTGCGCTACGGGATCGGCCTCAACGATCCCTCCGCCTCCGGCCGAAACGCCCTCTTGGACAAGATGAAGTCCCTCGGCGCCACGGGCGTGCGAACGATCGCGTACTGGGGCAAGATCGATCGGCTCCGGCCCACGGACGATGCGACCTTGGTGCCGGCACCGGGTCAGCCATCGGCCAAGCCGGACGGAGCTGCCGGGGGAGCACAGAGCGAAACCAATCCGCCGACGAGTCCGCGTACATTCGTGCTCGCGCGTGACGTCGGCGTCGTGCCCGAGAGCCTGGCGGGGACGGTCGACGACCCGGCGGCCGAGTGGATCGGCGACGAATGGCGGATCGTGAAGAACCGCTTCTACACCGCAGAGATCGATCAGATGCTGGGTCTTCTCACGGGCAAGAACCTGGACGCGCACGTCACGATCACCGGAAGCAATCGGGACTATTTCGACTGCAAAGAAGCCGAGGATCAAGGGCGTAGGCCGTTCGGCGTTCGCGGCTGTGACATGCCGAACCCGAGCGATGGGACCGCGGCTATGACCGGGCTGGATCCCGATCCCAAGCGAGCCGGTCACGCGCTTGCGTCGATCGCTCAGCACCTCCAAGCCGCCCACCCGACGACGGTCAAGTCGATCGGTGTCTGGAACGAGCCGAACCTGCCGTCGGGAGCATTCCTCTCCCGTCCGAACGCCAAAGGCGAGCAGAACACCACGGTGCTGTACGGCCGGATCTACGCGTACACCTGGGAGAACCTCCGGCGACGCTCGTTGCTCAGCGGCCCCAACAAGATCCGCGTCGGCTTCGGTGAAGTCTCGTCTGCCCCCAGCACATACCGTGCGCACTCGAAGAACTCGGGACTCCGCGTGCTTCGGCCGGACCAGTACGTCAAGCGCTCGCTCGACGCTGCCAAGGCTGCTCCGGGGGTCGCGTGGCCGACCGGCGGGTACGTCCGGGCCGACTTCCTGGCTGTTCATCCGTATCAGCACACCTCCGGTCCGTGGGCCCGCAGCACGCGTTATCCATGGGGTGTTCGTCACGTCGGCGCCCCGCTGAAGTACGACAAGGGTCGCAAGACCCCGCTTCCGAGCGTCAAGGGCTTCCTGGCAGCTCACAAGAGCGCCCTGTTCCGCCAGCAAGGGTCTGCGACGGCCCCGGAGATCTGGGCTACCGAGTTTGGGTATTTCAACGTCAAGGGGCGCAAGAAGACAACGAAGAAGAACAAGCTGGTGACGGTCAACTACAAGTCGGACAACCTCAAGCAGGCTCACGGGGAGCGAGAACGTGCACGCTTCATGACCAACAACGGCGGAACCCGCCACGGTGCGCTGCGCTCCCTGTCGAATTCCGGCAACGTCAAGATGGTCGCCCTCTGGGAAGTCATCGAGGACCCGATCGCTCAGATCGACCCCGGCCTCCCTCAAGGATCTGTCGACGACTACGGGTTCATCGGACGGGGTGGGGTCTACGGAGATCCGGCCGGTACCGCTGGACCCGCGGACCCGACGCGCTCATACACACGTCGCGTAGGCGGAGTGCCTACAGCGTGGCCGGGCCAGGCGATGTACCAAAACCAGATCCTCAAGGTGACCGGGACCCGGGTCTACGGGAAGGCTCCGTCGAAACCGCCCACGAAGTTCACAGGAGATACATCGCTGAGGGCCCTGAAGAAGAATCGATACAACGGTCTTCAGTGGCCGCAGCAACGTCGCGTCGGCTGCGAGATCCTCAAGTGGAGCAATCCGAAGACCAAATGCAGCTGACTTCCCCCACCCTCGCCAAGCGCGTCGCGACCGCATGCGCGGTCGCGACGTTTGTCACGGCGTCGGCGGTTGCCGCGCCGACCACGGCCGGCGCCTGGAGCGACCTGGAGTCGCGTACGCGACTCGGTTCGCCACCGTTCTCAGGATTCGATTCCAGCGGGCTGGTCGTTGCGGACGGGCGCGTCTGGTGGCTCGAAGGCCAGTATGCGGAGTACCAGGCGAACGGATTCGTCTTGGCGTCGCAGCCGTTGAAGGGCCATGCGGTGCGGCGAACCGCGCTGGCGGCCGGTGCGATGCCCAGCCCGATCATCAACGGGCGGCCGTTCGAGTTCCCCAGCGCCACCTACTTCCGGATGCGCGACGGTCAAGCGGTCGTCGTCGGCTCGTGGTACGCGGAGGTTGAGGATCCCAACGACGTCAACCCATCCGGCGGGCAATTCCTGGCGTCGTTCGACGCTGGGAGTGGCACGCGAAATCGGTACGTCGATCTGAGGTCCGCGGGACCGGTGCTAGCGAACGGTAATCCGGCGGTATTCGGGGTCCCCACCGACTCAGAGGCGGGCAGTTTGAGTGACCCCGTGAGCGGCCGCGAGTTTCCGATTCGCTTGGAATTTTCGCAAGCTCCAGAGGTTGCCGGAGCGTATCTCCTGAGCTTCCCGGTTTCCACGCGTTCGGACCCAGCCGAGCGGTGGGCCCGTGGTCACGGAAAACTACGCGTCCGGGAGCTCGCCACGGGCCGGGTGCGGTATAGCCTCGAGGCTCGGCAGCTCACCGGAGCCGCCGGCTTGCCGAGAAGCAACCACGACACGTCCGTGTCGTTGATGGACGACGGTTCGCTGAAGGTCGCCTTGAGCACCAACGGCCGTGTGGCCCATCCGGTTGCGGTCGACCCGCGTGGCCGGGTGCGGCGGATCGGTCGACCGATCGGCGGCACCGACACGATCCAGGCAACGCTCGGGCACGGGCGCGCATTCGTTCACGTCTCGAGGCCGCACGGGAAGAAGACCCTGCGCTATCGACTCTGGATCACCGATACGGCGGGCAAACGTGGTCGCGTACTGCCCGTGACCGACCGCCACGGCGCGGCGCGCGAGCTGCCGTTCTTCTGGGATGGTCACTACGCCGTATGGACCACCGAGACCAGGGGCGGCAGGCGCGGTACCTGGGTCGAGTCGAGCCCGAAGCAGTTGCGTCTTCGCCGTGACGCGCTCCCCGCAAACGGCAGCCGGTGAACCGCGCCTGCACCGAGAGAGAGACGTCACTCACGGGCCAAGGTCTGCACGTGAAGGAAACCGCGATGCGTACCTGAGCGCGCCAAGACTCCGCCGGTTCGACCCCGCAGCGTGCCTGCGGCGCGAGAGCTCAGCTACCTCGCGAGGCGCCCGCGGAGTTCGATGAAGCGCAGTGGCTCGCCACCCTACCCCGGCCCCCGCACTAGAGGGTCAGCCGGACCCCGACATGTCCTTTTCGAAGGAGAGGTCCAGGCCTTCGAGGGTCTTACGAGCCGCGCGGCCCTCTGGTCAGCTGGGCCGCGTCCAGGCGGACTCGAGCAGGGCGGTCAGAGCCTCGCGGGTCACCGGCTTCGGATTGGCGGCGACAGCAAGATCGGTGAGCGCGTGGTCCGCGACGTCCGCAAGTTCCTCCCGGCGGGCACCGGCGTCCTCGAGCGTCGTGGCCACCCCGAAGCGCTCGAAGCTGCGGATGAAGGCGTCGAGTGCCGCGACCGTGACGGCCGGGACATCCTCGTCCGGCGTCCGGGAATCGGCGACGTCGAACGCCTCTCCCACGCGACGGAGCTGCGCGCCGGTGACGTCACCGTTGAACTCCACCACGCGCGGGAGCATGCACGCGGACGTGACGCCGTGGAGCATCCCGAACTGGGCGGCGAGCTGGTGGCCGAGCCCGTGAGAGAGCCCAGCGCCGACGTTCGTCAACGCGTAGACGGAGAGCCAGGCACCGAGTTGGCACTGCATCCTGACCGCGAGATCCGTCGGGTTCTCGCAGCTGCGAGCGAGATCGGCGCGCAGGATGCGTAGACCCTCGGCTCCCAGGGCGTCGGCCATCGGCATATGGCGCTTGGAGAGCATCCCCTCGACTGCGTGGTCGACCGCACGGATCCCGGACGCGGCCCAGAGCCAGTCGGGGACGTCCACCGTCAGCTCGGGGTCGAAGACGATGCCCCGCGGGGCGTACTCCGCGCCGACGTAGGTGTCCTTGACCTTTCGCTCCGGGTCCGTGATTCCGAAGACGTTGGTGGACTCCGCGCCCGAGAGGGTCGTCGGCACCGCGAGGTGCGGCGGGACGCCAGGCGGGGCCGGCGGGACCACGAGGTCGTCCGGATAGGTGAAGCGCGTCCGGTAGGCGTCGAAGCCCTCCGGCGTGGTGATGTCCGCAGCCAGCGCGAGGCAGACGCCGGACGCACAGTCGATCTGCGTCCCTCCGCCGACGGAGACGACGAGGTCGGCCGCGGCGGCGCGCGCCGCGGCGGCCGCGGCCAGCACCGACGCCCGCGGCACGTGCATCTCGGTCCCCGTGAAGCGGCCGACGAGGCGGTCACCGAGGACCGCCTCGAGCCGCTCATGCATCTCTGGATCGCGGGCGCTGGCGACCACGAAGACACGCTCGCCACCGAGCTCGCGGACGAGGTCGCCGAGTCGGCCGAGGCTACCGGGTCCGTACTGGACGGCGGCGGTCGGAGGGAACGTGAACACGCCACTGGCGGGGGTGGTTTCGGGCATCTCGGTCATCAGCACCTTGATCGTCGCGCACCACCGGGGCTCCCCGGCCGTTCACGGCAGCGAACTCCCCCTCCCGGGGGATGATCGGGGCCGTACGACCGGCGATCTCCCGGAAGTTGCGTGGTCGCCCTCAGGAGACGCGCGAGACCCGATACGCGACGCCCTGCCCCGGGTAGATCCGCCCCTTACCGACGAACACCGAGCGATTCACCCATTCGTACCGCGGATCGCCGGTCTCGAGACGCGGGGTGATATGCCAGTACTGATCGGAGAACTCCGTCCCCTCACCGGTCTTCATGGCGTTCAGCACGGCGTCGTTCAACTCCATGACGCCGTGGTACGAGAGCAGGATGAACGCGCCGTCGTGCGTCTCGATCTGGGAACGGACGTCCAGGTGTCCCCAGCCTCCGGTGGTGAGCATCCAATCCCCACCACCGCGCGGCACGCGACCCGACAGGCGCTCGCCTCTGACGTCCCCGCCCACCGTCTCGAAGAACTCTCGCAGGCCGTACGGGCCGGGGCCGATCACCGTAGGCCCGTTGAAGCGGCTGAAGAACTCGAACTCGAAGTCGAGTCGCGGATTGTTCTCGTTGTGGGAGTCGGGCGTTTCCATGGTGTCCGGCCTTTCGCTCGGGTGACTGGTCGGACGTCCTTCTAGCACCGGCTGGACGTGGCGAACCGCCCGGCCCGGGCCACGTTCCCCCAGAGGGGTTAGTGCGGCGGACGGCCCCGTCGATGCTCTCCCGCGGATCTCCACCGGGGTTGCACGAAGGACCGACGCCGTGCATACTAACGAGCGCTAGCTAACCAACTAGCCAGCGCTAGTTAGCATCGGCGCACGGAACACCCCGGTTCGGCAGCGGGCCCCCTGCCGAGGAGAGAGGAGCACTGCATGCAGATCGCCAGTTCGCCAGATGTCGCAGTCGCGACCGCGCCCCGCGGTGACGAGGGAATCCGTCGTGGCGGGAACCGCGATAGCGCCATCAGAGTGCTCGTCGTGAGCGACTGGGCCGCAATGTGCCTCGGGTTCCGTGCGCTGCTCGCCTCCCGCCCGTGGGTGGAACGGTGCGTCTCGGCCGGCACCCTCGAGAGCGCGGTCGAACTGGCCGGGCGCTACAGCCCGCACGTCGTGATCCTGGACCCCGCGATCGCGGAGGGGGCCGGCTGGACGGCGGCGTCCGCGGTAGCCACCGCGGCACCGGACGCTCGCCTGGTGGTGCTCACCACCCGCGCGATCTCCGTCGCCACCGCGCGGAGCTACGGCGCCTCCGCGTTGCTGCCGAAGAACGCCCGTCTCGAAGAGATCGCGCAAGTGGTCCGTCAGGTCGCCGCGGGCAAGTCCCATCTGCGGCAGAACAAGGTCGGCGAGGCCGGACTGTCTCCGCGCGAATGCGACGTCTTGGCGCTCATCGCGGGCGGTCGGACGAACCGAGAGATCGCAGCGCACCTCGTCCTGTCCAGCGAGACCGTCAAGCAGCACGCAACGGCGATCTATCGCAAGCTCGGCGTGCGGAACCGCACCGAAGCGTCGCGGCGCGCCAACGAACTGGGCGTCACGGCCACCCCGGAAGCCCCGGTGCACCACTTCGCCGCTGCCTAGCCGCGCTGGCGCCGGGCGTTCGCCTTGCCCCCAAAGGGTTAACCGGCGTCGCGATCCGTTGGACGGCGGCCGGTTCCCGTCTAGCGTGACGAAGGTGCGCATCACGCTCTTCGTCACGTGCCTGAACGACACGTTGTTCCCCGGCGCGGGACGGGCGGTCGTCGAACTGCTCGAGCGCTTGGGGCACGAGGTCGACTTTCCGCTCGAGCAGACCTGCTGTGGGCAGCTGCACGGGAATACCGGGGCACAGGAGGACGCGGTCGCGTTGATGCGCCGGTTCGTCCGGGTGTTCAGCGACGCCGACGTGATCGTGACGCCGTCGGGCTCGTGTGCGGGGATGGTGCGCGACAGCTATCCGCAGCTTGCGCGCCAGACGGGCGACGCCGCGCTTCAGGACGCAGTCGCCGAGATCGCGGCTCGTACCTACGAGCTGTCGGAGTTGCTGGTCGACGTGCTGCAGGTGACCGATGTCGGCGCGGTCTTTCCGCATCGCGTCACCTACCACCCCACCTGTCACTCGGCCCGGGTGCTGCACGTTGGCGATCGGCCGCTGCGGTTGTTGCGCGCCGTGCGGGGAATAGACCTCGTCGAGTTGCCGGAAGCGCGGGAGTGCTGTGGCTTCGGGGGGACCTTCGCGGTCAAGAACGCCGAGACGAGCACGGCGATCCTCACCGACAAGATCCACAACGTCCTGAGCACCCGCGCGGAGGTCGTCGTGGCTGCCGATAGCTCGTGCCTCATGCACATCGGCGGCGGCCTCGCGCGCCAACGCGCTGGTGTCCGCACCGTCCATCTCGCCGAAGTGCTGGCCGCCCGATGACCGGTGGCTTCCCGGTCCGCGCCCGCCAGGAGCTCGGCGACGCGCAGCTGCGTCGCAACCTCGGCAAGGCAACCACCGCGATCCGCGAGAAGCGCGCGCACGCGATCGCCGAACTGCCCGACTGGGAGCAGCTGCGTGATGCCGGCGCTGCGATCAAGGCTCACGCGCTGGCCACGCTGCCCGAGCAGCTGGAGCGCCTGGAAGCCGCGGTGACCGCCGCCGGCGGCACCGTCCACTGGGCGCGCGACGCGGCCGAGGCCAACGCGCACGTCCTGCGGATCGCACGCGACCACGACGTCGCGGAGGTGGTCAAGGTCAAGTCGATCGCCACCGACGAGATCGGACTCAACGAGGCGCTTGCCGCCGGCGGGATCGATGTCCTGGAGACCGACTTGGCGGAGCTGATCGTGCAGCTGGCCGGCGACACCCCGTCGCACATCCTCGTGCCCGCGATCCACAAGAACCGTGAGGAGATCCGCACGCTGTTCGAGGGGACGATCGCGACCGATTCGCTGAGTAGCGACCCCGCGGAGCTGGTGGCCGCGGCGCGTTCGTTCCTGCGCGAGCGATTCCTGCGTGCGCGGATGGGCGTCAGCGGCGCGAACTTCGGGGTCGCGGAGACCGGCACGATTGCCGTCGTCGAGTCCGAGGGCAACGGACGGATGTGCACCACGCTGCCCGAGGTGCTCGTCACCGTCATGGGGATCGAGAAGGTCCTCCCACGCGTCCAGGACCTCGAGGTCATGCTGCAACTGCTGCCGCGCTCCTCGACCGCCGAGCGGATGAACCCCTATACCTCGCTCTGGACGGGGGTGCAGCCCGGCGACGGGCCGCGCGAGTTTCACCTCGTTCTGCTCGACGGCGGACGGACCGACACGCTCGCCGACGAGATCGGCCGGCAGGCGCTGCGCTGCATTCGCTGCTCGGCCTGCCTGAACGCCTGCCCGGTGTACTCGCGCACCGGCGGCCACGCGTACGAGTCGGTCTACCCGGGCCCGATCGGCGCGATCCTCACGCCACAGCTGCAGGGCCTGGACCGCGCACCGACGCTGCCGTGGGCGTCGACCCTCTGCGGCGCGTGCTTCGAGGTCTGTCCGGTCAAGATCGACATCCCGAGCGTCCTGGTCCACCTGCGTGCCCGGGTCACGCGCGAAGTCGAGAGCGGCCGAACGCCCGAAGCGCTGGCGATCGCGGCGATCGGACAGGCCTTCAGGAGCCGCCGCCGCTACGAGCTCGCCCAGCGTCTGGCGCGCATCGGCCGCGGTCCCCTGGCGATGCGCATCGCGAAGGCGCCGCCGGGCCCGCTGCGCGCATGGTCGCGATCACGTGACCTCCCCACCGTGCCCGAGCAGAGCTTCCGCGACTGGTGGAGATCCCGATGACCGCACGCCAAGAGATCCTCGACCGGGCACGTACCGCGCTCGGCCCCACGCCCGACGTCCCCCCGATCCCACGCGACTACCGCGCAGGCGGGGCGGCGGGGGCGACCGGTGACGCCGACGTCGTCGCGCTGTTCGCGGAGCGGGTGGCCGACTACCGGGCGACCGTGCACCGGTGCAGCGAGTCGGACCTGCCCGCGGTACTGGCCCGGCTGGCCGGTTCGCGGTCGGTCGTGGCGTCGCCCCGGTGGGCACGGCTGCTTCCCGGTGTCGCGGTGACCGACGATCCGCCGCTCTCGGTAGCCGCGCTCGACGCCATGGACACCGCGATCACCGGCTGTGCGCTGGCGATCGCCGAGACGGGAACGATCGTCCTCGACGGCACCGCTGACTCGGGGCGTCGGGCGTTGACCTTGGTCCCGGATCACCACGTGTGCGTCGTGCATGCCCACCAGGTCGTCGCCAGCGTTCCGGACGCGATCGGCGCGCTCGAGCCGACGATCGCCGAAGGACGCCCGGTGACCTTCGTCTCCGGTCCCTCCGCGACGTCCGACATCGAGCTCGAGCGCGTCGAGGGCGTGCACGGTCCGCGGCGGCTCGACGTCGTGCTGCTCGACTGACGAATCGCAGCCGAGACGCGGCGCGGCGGCGGGGCCGTCCACCCGGACGACCCCACCGCCGCGTCAGATCCGAACCCGGATGTGGGGCTCGCGGCCGAAGAACGCCACGAGCCCGATGATCGCCGCCCCCAGGACCAGCTGCTGGGCGGACGTCCCGAGCCCGAGCCCGACGAAGACGGTCGTCAGCGTCGTGAGCGTGAGCGTGCCCAGGACCGTGCCCGCGTAGCCACCGACCCCGCCGGTCATCGCGGTGCCACCGATGACGACGGCCCCGATGCTGAGGAACAGGAAGTCGCTGCCGACGGTCGCCAAGGCCGTGCCGGTGAAGGCGAGCATCAGGATTCCGGCGACGGCCGAGAAGGCGCCGCTCAAGGCGAACGCGCGCGTCCAGACGCTCAACCGGCTGACGAGGGCGAGCTCGGCGGCCGCGGGCGCGTTACCTACGACGTAGAGGCTCCGTCCGAAGACCGTCCACCGCAGGCCCGCGATCACGACGATCGCCACGACCAGCCAGAGGGCGACCGCCGGTGCGAACGGCAACGGTCCGAAGTTGGCACCGATCGAGACGAGATCCGTCAACCAGGCGGGGGAGCTGCCTTGCGGCAGGCCCTTGGTCCACCATTGGACGAGCCCGAGCAACGCCGTGCCCACCCCAAGCGTGACGAGCAGCGGATGCACGTTGAACCGGACGCTGATGTTCGCGTTCAGCGCACCGATCGCTATCGCGCCGACGATGACCACGACACAGGCGAGCCCGAAGGGCATCCCGTTCGCCGACAGCTGCGCAACCGCGACGTTGGAGGCGCCGACGACGAACGGAATCGAGAGGTCGATACCGCCACCGAGGACGACGACCGTCTGCCCCACGGCGGCGATGCCGAGGAACGTCGAGAGGAGCAGGATCGCGCGGATCGTCTGCTCGCCGCCGAAGCCGTCGATCGAGAGCACGCCGATGAGGTAGAGGACGATCAGCAGCAGCAGGCTGACGGCGATCGGCACCGACCCGCGATGGTGTTCGAGGAATTGTTTCATGCGCGACGGAACCTTCCGAGGACTGTGCCGAAACGGCCATTGATAGAGACGGCGACCACCAGCGCAACGCCATACGCGACCTGCAGGAGGAACGTCGAGGTGTGCAGCGAGGTCAGGAGGTTCTGCAGCAGGAAGATCGCTGCGGCCCCGAGGAGCGCGTTCGCCAGGCCGCCTTTGCTGCCGGCGAGGCTGACGCCGCCGAAGACGGCAGCAGC
>Ga0265296_1002837_pt1 | contig 16830 bp, 15 predicted proteins | sample MunlanPumphouse1_FD_189073 | JGI IMG/M metagenome (GOLD analysis project Ga0265296, IMG submission 189073) | Groundwater microbial communities from a municipal landfill in Southern Ontario, Canada - Pumphouse #1 | ecosystem: Environmental > Aquatic > Deep subsurface > Groundwater | place... | reverse complement strand
CCGGGGTGGCCTCCGACAGGGAGCCCAGACCCGCCAGCGGCGGGGCGTTGAGGTCGTCCGAACCGATCAGCTGGCCGAAGTCCTCGAACAGCATGACGCGGACATAGTCGATGGCGCCCCGGTCGCTGAACAGCTTGACCCGCCAGGAGCCGTCGATGCCCTTGGCCGCGACGCCGATCGGGACGCCGCGCGGGAAGCCGCCGCCGTCGCCCGAGGACAGGATGCGGTCGCCGGCCTGGACCGCGCCGACGCCGCGGATGAACTCGAGACGGGGATTTGGCGACCCGTCGCCGGTCAGCAGGGCGCGGGCGTCGGTGCGGTCGACCAGCACCGGCGTGCGGCTGGCGACGTCGGTGAGCAGCACCATCCGGCTGACGCCCGACGATGTTCCGACGATGCGGCCGACCAGGCCGTGCTCGTTGATGACGGGATTGCCGACCTTGACGCCCTTGGCCGAGCCGGCGTCGATCAGGCGGGCGTTCGAGAAGGGGCCGCGGGTGTCGGAGATGGAACGGGCCGTCTGCATCGCCACCGGCGGCTCGGGCCGGATGCCCAGCATGGCCTCATAGCGGGCGTTGACGTTCTTGAGGGCGATGGCCTGGTCGCGCCACGGGGCCAGTTCGGCCAGCTCGCTCTTCAGGCGGCGGTTCTCGGAGACGGCGAAGAAATAGCCGCCGACATAGTCGCTGGCGTGGCCGAACCAGCGGACCGGGGCGGCGAAGACTCCGCCGACCGGACCGGCGACCGCCTCGGCCCCCGAGCGGACGGGCTGGTAGGGCGAGGTCTGGGCCCGCACGTCGCTGATCAGCAGCAGGATGCAGCCGATGGCGGCGAGCACGACGGCGAGGGCCGCGGTCCAGACCAGCGGCACCTTGATGTTTTCGAACGGTCCGTCGCGAAACGCCACGGCGCGCCTTCCTGGAAAAGAGGGAATCAGCGGGAGCCCCCCGCCGACGTCTGCAGCCTATCGCAAAATCCGGGCCAGTTGGAAACCGGCGCGGACCCCGCAATGGCAGGGATTCAAGGCGATGTTTCGACCTGCCCCCTAGAGGGCCGAGTCGAGCACGCCCTTCATCCAGCGCGGATGCTCGAGCACCCGGCCGCAGCCGATGGCGACGCAGGACAGCGGATCGTCGGCGACCGAGACCGGCAGGCCGGTGTGGTCGCGGATCTCGGCGTCCAGACCGCGCAGCAGGGCGCCGCCGCCGGTCAGCATGATGCCCTTGTCGGCGATGTCGGCGGCCAGTTCGGGCGGGGTGGCTTCCAGCGCCACCTTCACGGCCTCGACGATCTGCGACACGGGCTCGGCCAGGGCTTCGGCGGCCTGGCGTTCCGAGATGCGGACCTCGCGCGGGACGCCCTGCATCAGGTCGCGGCCCTTGACGTCGATCGACAGGCCTTCGCCGTCGGCCGGGATGCGGGCGGTGCCGATGTCCTTCTTGATGCGCTCGGCGGTGGTCTCGCCGATCAGAAGGTTATGGTTGCGGCGCATATAGCTGATGATCGCCTCGTCCATCTTGTCGCCGCCGACGCGGACCGAGCGCGAATAGACGATGCCCGACAGCGACAGGACGGCCACCTCGGTGGTGCCGCCGCCGATGTCGACGACCATGGAGCCGGTCGGCTCGTGGATCGGCAGGCCGGCGCCGATGGCGGCGGCCATCGGCTCGTCGATCAGGCCGACGCGGCGGGCCGAGGCGTTGAGGCAGCTGTCATTGATGGCGCGGCGCTCGACGGCGGTGGCGCCCGACGGCACGCAGACGATGACCTTCGGGTTCACGAAGCCCTTGCGGTTGTGAACCTTGCGGATGAAGTGCTTGATCATCTCCTCGGCGACTTCGAAGTCGGCGATGACCCCGTCGCGCATGGGACGGATGGCTTCCATGTGGCCCGGGGTGCGGCCCAGCATCTGCTTGGCCTCCAGGCCGACGGCGTGGACGATCTTCCGACCACCGACGTTGCGCAGGGCGACCACGGACGGTTCGTTCAGCACGATGCCCTTGCCCTTCATGTAGATCAGGGTGTTGGCGGTGCCGAGGTCGATGGCGATGTCGTTGGAGATCGCGCCGAAAATGCTGGAGAACATGGGTCCGGGATACCGTTCGTTCGGGCCTTGGAGGGGCGTTAGGCAGTCTCGATCCGCTTCGGCGATGCCCCGGCGTCGCGCATCCCCACGCACCGCTTCCTGATCGTTATCGCCTGACCGACCTTACGGCTCGTTTGCCCGTGTGTGACCGCGAATACAAGCCCTTGTACGCGCCGCTGTCGAAGCCGTGACCAGCCGTTCAATCGGCCCCCGACGCGGCCTCGCGTCGTTTGACCAGTTCGCGCACCCCCAGCATCAGACCCAGCCAGACCACGGCGACCCCGGCGAGGATCAGCGAGGTCCAGACGCCGTCGCCGCTGACCGCCGAAACCACCGCCCCGCCGAAGAAGGACACCAGGGCCGTCTTGGGCAGCACGCCCAGGGAACAGCCCGCCAGAAAGCGCCAGAACGACGCCCGGGTCGCGCCGAAGGCCATGTTGACGACGATGAAGGGCGCCGAGGGCACATTGCGGATCATGAAGCTGGCGTAGAAGGCGTTCTTGCCCACGAAACCCTTCAGCCGGCCCATGGTCCGGCCGCCGAAGCGGTCGACCAGCCGCGCCGTCGGCCCGCGCCCCATCCAGTAGGTGACGCCCGCCGAAACGATGGTGGCGGCCCAGCTGTAGAAGAAGCCCAGCGACGGCCCGAAGGCGACGACGCAGGCGGCGATCAGGATGAACTGCGGCGCGCCGATGAAGGCGGCGGCGATGAACAGGATGACGGTGGCCGCGAAGGCCCACGGACTGCCGGAATAACCCTGCAGCCAGGCCTCGAGGTTCTCCTCGGCCGCCAGCCCGAGCTGGGTCTTGCCGATCGCCAGCAGGGCCACCGTCGCGCCGAGCAACAGCGCCGTCGCCAGCACGGCCCGCCAGCGGCGGCCCTCCATGTTGAGGATGAAGTCGATCAGGCGGCGCATGGGACGGCGATTAGCATTCTCGTCCGCCCCGGGCGAGCGCCCGCCATTTGATCGCCCTTTCGCAACTGCGTAAGGATGCGCGCCTTCCCCGGGAGTCGCCATGTCCAGCCTGCAGTCCGCCGCCCTGTCTCGCGTCAAACCCTCGGCCACCCTGGCGGTGACCGCCCGCGCCCGCGAGCTGAAGCGCGAGGGTCGCGACGTGATCGGCCTCGGCGCCGGCGAGCCCGACTTCGACACGCCCGAGAACATCAAGGAAGCCGCCATCGCGGCCATCCGCCGGGGCGAAACCAAATACACCGACGTCGACGGCCTGCCCGAGCTGAAAGCGGCCGTGGCGGCCAAATTCGCGCGCGAGAACGGCCTGACCTATGCGGTGGACCAGATCCACGTCGCCCCGGGCGGCAAGACGGTGATCTACAACGCCCTGCTGGCCACCCTGTCGCCCGGCGACGAGGTGATCGTGCCCGCGCCCTACTGGGTGTCCTATCCCGACATGGTGCTGCTGGCCGGCGGCGAGCCGGTGACGGTCACGGGGCATGAGGCCGACGGCTTCAAGCTGAAGCCCGAGGCGCTGGAGGCGGCGATCACGCCGCGGACGAAATGGCTGATCCTCAACAGCCCGTCGAACCCGACCGGCGCGGCCTATACCGGCGCCGAGCTGGAGGCCCTGGCCGCCGTGTTGCGTCGCCACCCGCAGGTCTGGGTGATGACCGACGACATGTACGAGCACCTGATCTACGGCGACTTCGAGTACAGGACGCTGGCCCAGGTCGCGCCCGATCTCTACGAGCGGACGCTGACGGTGAACGGCGTCTCCAAGGCCTACGCCATGACCGGCTGGCGCATCGGCTACGCCGGCGGGCCGAAGCCGCTGATCGACCTGATGCGCAAGGTGGCCGGGCAGACGACGTCCAACCCCTCGTCGATCAGCCAGTGGGCGGCGGTCGAGGCGCTGAACGGGCCGCAGGACTTCATCGCCGAACGGGCGACCCATTTCGAGGCGCGCCGCGATCTGGTGGTGTCGATGCTGAACCAGGCGACCGGCATCCGCTGCGCCACGCCGGAGGGGGCCTTCTACGTCTATCCGTCGATCGAGGGGCTGATCGGCAAGACGACCGAGGCGGGCGTGGTGATCGACGGCGACGACACGTTCGCGACGGCCCTGCTGGACGCCGAGGGGGTGGCGGTGGTGCAGGGCTCGGCCTTCGGCCTGAGCCCCTATTTCCGCATCAGCTATGCGACCTCGGAAACGGTGCTGGAGGAGGCCTGCCGGCGCATCCAGCGGTTCTGCGCGGGGCTGCGCTGACCGTCTCCTCCCCATCGCAGATGGGGAGGAGACTTTCAGGCCGCCCGCGACACCGCGAAATCAGCCAGTTGCTCCAGCGCATCCCGCCATTCGCCGGCGGGCAGGCCCTTCAGCGCGGCCTTGGCGGCGTCGGCGTATTCATGGGCGGTGGCCAGGGTGGCGCCGACCGCGCCGGAGCCGATGACCAGTTCGCGGGCGCGGCGGAAGTCGTCCTCGGTGCGCTGGCCCTTGTTGATGGTGCGCTCCCAGAAGGCGTCCTCGCGACCGCGCGTGCGGGCGGCGGCCAGCAGCAGGGGCATGGTCACCTTGCCCTCGCGGAAGTCGTCGCCGGCGTTCTTGCCCAATTCCTCGGACACGCCGCCGTAGTCGAGGGCGTCGTCGGCCAGCTGGAAGGCCAGACCCAGGTTCAGGCCATAGGCGCGCAGGGCCTGGACGGCCTTTTCGCCCGCCCCTGCCCCGACCGCGCCCGACTCGGCGGCGGCGGCGAACAGTTCGGCGGTCTTGGCCGAGATGATGCGCAGATAGGTTTCCTGATCTAGGTTCAGGTCGTGGGCGCGGGTCAGCTGCAGCACCTCGCCCTCGGCGATGACGCTGGAGGCCCGGGCGAGGATGCCGAGGGCGCGCATCTGACCGGTCTCGACCATCAGCTCGAAGGCGCGGGCGAACAGGAAGTCGCCGACCAGGACGCTGGACGGCGCGCCCCAGATCAGGTGGGCCGCGACCTTGCCGCGGCGCAGGTTGGAGCCGTCGACGACGTCGTCGTGCAGCAGGGTGGCGGTGTGGATGAACTCGACCGCGGCGGCCAGCTTGACCGGGGCGGTGATCTCGCCCGCGGCGCCCGAGGCGCGCGCCGCGGCCACCGTCAGCAGCGGCCGCAGCCGCTTGCCGCCGGCGCTGACCAGATGGTCGGCCAGCAGGGGAATCACCGGCACCTGCGACTGCATCCGCGCGAGGATCAGGGCGTCGACGGCCGCCATGTCGTCCTTCGCCAGCCGAACCAGAGGCTCGACATCTCCCTTCGAGCGGGGATCGGCGACGGTGACAGCGTCCAACGGAATACTCATTCGGCGCGGCGCGGGAGGAGGATCGCACCGGAAAATCCAGCCGCCGCCTTGCCGGGCGGCGATGCGGCGCACAATGGTGATCGGGCCATGAAGGGTCAAGCCGCGTGACCGCCGCACCGCAATCGTCCGACGCCGTCGACATCGTCGAGAACGCCCTGCTGGGCGGGCGCGTCCGGCTGCGCCAGCCGGCGAAAGGCTATCGCGCCGGCATGGACGCCGCCCTGCTGGCCGCAGCCGTGGAAGCGGCGCCGGGGCAGCGGGTGCTGGAGGCGGGCTGCGGCGCGGGAGCGGTGCTGATGCAGATCGCGGCGCGGCGGCCGGGCGTCCGCCTGACCGGGCTGGAGCGCGATCCGGCCATGGCGGCCCTGGCGCGCGAGAATGCGGCGCTCAACGGCGTCGAGGCGACGGTCGTGACCGGCGACGTGGCGGCGGGGTTCCGGGCGCTGGAGATCGAGCCGTTCGACTGGGCCATAAGCAATCCGCCCTTCTTCGACGACGCGGGGGCGCTGCGGGCGCCCGCCCCCGGCAAGCGCGGGGCCTGGATGGCGGACGACGGGCTGAAGGCGTGGACGGACTTTCTGCTGAAGGGCGTGCGCGAGGGCGGGCGGATCGTGGTCATCCACCGGGCCGACCGACTGGCCGATCTGCTGGCCCTGCTGGGCGAAAAGGCCGGATCGTTCGCCGTCAGGGGCGTTCACCCGCACGCGGACGAGCCAGCCAAGCGGGTGCTCATCAGCGCGGTGAAGACGGGCAAGGCGCCGCTGCGGCTGCTGCCGCCGCTGGTGCTGCACGACCGCGGGGGGCCGAAGCATACGGCCGAGGCCGAAGCGATCCTGCGGGGCGAGGCGGCGCTGGAGTGGTGAAAGCTGACCTCTCCCTCCCCTTCATGGGGAGGGACGGCGAGGCGCAGCCGAGCCCGGGTGGGGAAGGCCGAAACAACCACCGTCCGGGATCGAGGCTGACATTCCCCACCCGGTCGCTTCGCGACCACCCTCCCCACAAGGGGGAGGGAGATGTATGGGGTGTCCATGTCCCTGCGCCCCCTCTTCGTCACCCAGGTCTATGAGGCCTCACTGGCCGCCGCTCCCGGCTTCGAGACCTTCAACGCCGCCCTGGCCGACGCCTGCCGCATCCTGGCCCTCGAGGATCAGGCCGGGCGGGCCTGGTGCCGCGAGCACGGATACCGCGGCTATACTTCCTACGGCTCCCTGGCCGACCTGCCGCACCGCATGCCCGAGTTCGCCGACCTGAAGCGTCTGCTGGACCGCCACGCCCTGCTCTATGCGAAGGCGCTGAATTTCGACCTGGCGCGCAAGCCGCGGCTGGACAATCTGTGGGTCAACATCCTCAAGCCCGGCGGCGGGCACAGCGGCCATATCCACCCGCACGCCTTCCTCAGCGGCACCGTCTATGTCGAGGTGCCCGACGGCGCCTCGGCCCTGAAGCTGGAGGATCCGCGCCTGCCGCTGATGATGGCCCGGCCCGGCGTCCACGCCGACGCGCCCGAGGCCGAAAAGCCCTTCGTCTATCTGGCCCCGCAGGCGGGCACGATCCTGATGTGGGAGAGCTGGCTGCGCCACGAGGTGCCGCCGAACCGCGCGAAGACCGAGCGCATCTCGGTCAGCTTCAACTACGCCTGAGGCCGTGTGGACCGAGAGATCACGCCTGGTTGTGGAAGCCGGGGACCGGAGGCCTTGAATGTCGCACGCCACCTCGCACGATCCTGACGCGGCGACCGGACCGGCCCGCCCCGGCGCCATCTACACCTGCCCCATGCACCCCGAAGTGCGCCAGACCGGACCCGGAACCTGCCCCAAATGCGGCATGGCGCTGGAACCTCTCGTCACCACCGCCGACCAGGCTCCCAATCCCGAGATCGCGGACTTCAGCCGCCGCCTGATCGTGGCGACGATCCTGACCCTCCCGCTGTTCGTCATGGAGATGGGGTCGCATCTGTCTGGTTTGCGCATACCCCTGCCCCACAGCTGGAGCGGCTGGGCGCAGTTGGCCCTTGGCACGCCTGTGGTGCTCTGGTCGGGGTGGCCGTTCGTGGCGCGGGGTTGGACTTCGGTCCGCACCTGGCGCCTGAACATGTTCACCCTGATCGCGCTCGGGACCCTGGTGGCCTGGAGCTTCAGCACCCTGTCCGTCATCGCTCCGGACCTGATTCCCGAGGCCTTCAAGGACGGGCACGGCCAGCCGCCGCTCTATTTCGAGGCCGCCGCAGTGATTATCACCCTCGTCCTGCTGGGCCAGGTGCTGGAGCTGCGGGCGCGCGAACGCACCTCGGGCGCCATCCGCGCCTTGCTGGACCTGGCTCCGAAACGGGCGCTGCGGGTTCGTCCCGACGGGACAGACGAAGAGATTTCCGTGGATCACATCGTCGTCGGCGACCGCCTGCGGGTCCGCCCCGGCGAAAAGGTTCCGGTTGACGGCGTCCTGATCGAAGGCCGCGCCTCGCTGGATGAATCCCTGGTCACGGGAGAGTCCATGCCGGTGACGAAACAGATCGGCGACCCGGTCATCGCCGGCGCCCTGAACGCCACCGGCGGCTTTGTCATGGAGGCGCGCAAGGTCGGCGCCGACACCCTGCTGCACCAGATCGCCGTCCTGGTCGCCAAGGCCCAACGCAGCCGCGCCCCGATCCAGCGACTGGCCGACCGGGTGGCGGCCTGGTTCGTGCCGACGGTCGTTCTGGCCGCCGTCGCCGCCTTCGTCGCCTGGGCGATCTGGGGGCCTGAGCCGCGTCTGGCCTATGCCCTGGTCGCCGCCGTCAGCGTGCTGATCATCGCCTGTCCATGCGCTCTGGGCCTGGCCACGCCCATCTCGATCATGGTCGGGGTCGGCCGCGGCGCCCAGGGCGGCGTCCTGATCCGCGACGCCGAGGCGCTGGAACAGTTCGGCAAGGTCGACACCCTCGTCGTCGACAAGACCGGCACCCTGACCGAAGGGCGCCCTGCCCTGACCGCCATCCGGCCCGCGCCCGGCTGGTCCGGAGACGATCTGGTTCGACTCGCCGCCAGCGTCGAACGCGCCAGCGAACACCCACTGGCCCGCGCTGTCGTCCAGGCGGCCGAGGCCCGCGATCTGGTCCTGTCCGCCGTCTCGGATTTCGATAGTCCGGTTGGCCGGGGCGTCATGGGCGTGGTCGACGGACGCCGTGTCCTGATCGGCTCCGCGGGCTTCCTCGGCGACCAGGGCGTGGATGCGTCGCCCCTGTCCGCCGAGGCCGGGACCCTGCGCCAGGACGGCGCCACGGCCATCTATGTCGCCGTGGACGGCGACCTCGCCGGAGTCCTGGCCATCGCCGATCCGGTCAAGTCGACGAGCCGGGCCGCCATCGCAGCCTTGCATCTGGACGGGGTGCGCATCGTCATGCTGACCGGCGACAACGCCACCACCGCCAGGGCCGTCGCCGCCCGGCTGGACATCGACGAGGTCGAGGCCGACGTCTCCCCCGCCGACAAGGCCGCCGTGGTGGAGCGGCTGCGCGCCGAGGGCCGGATCGTCGCCATGGCCGGCGACGGGGTCAACGATGCACCTGCCCTCGCCGCCGCCGACGTCGGGATCGCCATGGGCGCCGGCGCCGACGTCGCCATCGAAAGCGCCGGCGTCACCCTGTTGTCGGGCGACCTCAACGGCGTGGTCCGCGCCCGGCGCCTGTCAAAGGCGACCATCCGCAACATCCGCCAGAACCTGCTGTTCGCCTTCGGTTACAACGCCCTGGGCGTGCCGCTGGCGGCGGGCGTGCTCTATCCGACCTTCGGCATCCTGCTGTCGCCGATGATCGCGGCCCTGGCCATGTCCTTGTCCTCGGTCAGCGTCATCACCAACGCGCTGCGGCTCAAGGGAGTCAGACTCTGAAACCAGCGCGAATGCCCCCCGGGACGGTGAATGGATGCAGCGGCGGTCGCCATCAAACCGCCCTCCCCCGCGCCTAGACATTTGCCCAACGGCGGCGCGGCGGCTACATCCCGCGCCAACCTCCCCCCACTTCGGAACGACAGGGCGCACCGCACCTCATGGCGCAGCAATATATTTTCCAGATGCAGGGCCTGACCAAGGCCTTTCCCGGCGGCAAGAAGATCTTCGAGAACATCTGGCTGAGCTTCTACAACGACGCCAAGATCGGCGTCGTCGGCGTCAACGGCTCGGGCAAGTCGACCCTGCTGAAGATCATGGCCGGGCTGGACAAGGAATTCTCGGGCGAGGCGCGCGCCGCCGACGGCATCAAGCGCGGCTATCTGGAGCAGGAGCCCCAGCTGGACGACAGCCTGAACGTCCGCGAGAACGTCGAGGCCTGGTGCGAGGAGAAGCAGTGGGTCAACCGCTTCAACGCCATCGCCATTCAAATGGGCGAAGAGTACTCCGACGAACTGATGGAGGAGATGACCGCCCTCCAGGAGAAGATCGACGCCGGCGACGTCTGGGACATCGACAGCCGCATCGAAATGGCCATGGACGCCCTGCGCTGCCCGCCCGACGACTGGGAGGTGACCAACCTGTCCGGCGGTGAAAAGCGCCGCGTCGCCCTCGCCCGGCTGCTGCTGTCCAAGCCGGACATGCTGCTGCTCGACGAACCGACCAACCACCTCGACGCCGAGTCGGTGGCCTGGCTGCAGCACCACCTCGAGAACTTCCCCGGCTGCGTCATCCTGGTGACCCACGACCGCTACTTCCTGGACCTGGTGACCAAGTGGACGCTGGAGCTGGACCGCGGCAAGGGCCATCCCCACGAGGGCAACTATTCCAGCTGGCTGGAGGCCAAGACCAAGCGCGTGGTGCAGGAGCAGTCGGAATCCGAAGCCCGCCAGCGCGCCCTGACCCGCGAACTGGAATGGGTCCGTTCGGGCGCCAAGGCCCGCCAGGCCAAGTCCAAGGCCCGTCTGGCCGCCTATGAGCGGATGGTCGACGAGCAGGAGAGCCTGCGCGGCGCCCAGACCCACGCCGTCATCCAGATCCCGCCCGGCCCGCGCCTCGGCAACGTCGTGCTCGAGGCCGAGGGGCTGGAGAAGGCCTATGGCGACAAGCTGCTGTTCAAGGACCTGACCTTCAAGCTGCCGCCCAACGGCATCGTCGGCGTCATCGGGCCCAACGGCGCCGGCAAGTCGACCCTGTTCCGCCTGATCACGGGCCAGGAACAACCGGACGCCGGTACGATCAAGGTCGGCGAGACGGTCAAGCTGGCCTATGTCGACCAGAGCCGCGACGATCTGGAGCCCAACAAGACCATCTGGGAAGTCATCTCGGGCGGCACCGACGTGATGATGGTCGGCAAGCGCGAGATCAACACCCGCGCCTATGTCGGCAGCTTCAACTTCAAGGGCGGCGACCAGCAGAAGAAGGTCGGCCAGCTTTCGGGGGGCGAACGCAACCGCGTCCACCTGGCCAAGACCCTGGCCACCGGCGGCAACCTGCTGCTGCTCGACGAACCGACCAACGACCTGGACATCGAGACGCTGCAGAACCTCGAGGAGGCGCTGGAAGGCTTCGCCGGCTGCGCCGTGGTCATCTCCCACGACCGCTGGTTCCTCGACCGTCTGGCCACCCACATCCTGGCCTTCGAGGGCGACAGCCACGTCGAATGGTTCGAAGGCAACTTCGAGGCCTATGAGGAAGACAAGAAGCGTCGCCTCGGCGTCGACAGCCTGATCCCGCACCGGATCAAGTTCCAGAAGTTCGGGCGCTGATCCAATTGTGATAGGATGCGGGACATGAGCGATCTTCTGTCCCGCATCACCATCAGTCCCGACCAGTGCGGAGGGCGTCCCTGCATCCGGGGCATGCGTATTCGCGTGCAGGACGTGCTGGATATGCTGGCCGGCGGGGCCAGCCAAGAACAGATTCTGGCGGATTTTCCGTATCTCGAACCTGACGACATCCGCGCGAGTCTCGCCTATGCGGCCGCCAGTATCGGCGACACGGCCGTCATCGCGGCGTGAGGTTCATCATCGACGCCCAGTTGCCGCCATCGCTGGCCGACTGGCTGGCCGCGAAGGGGCACGACGCAGACCACGTGGCGACCACCCTGTCATTGGCTGCGCCGGATCAGGCAATCTGGCTGGTCGCCGCACAGCAGGACCGGATCATCATCACCAAGGACCGTGACTTCGCCATCTGGGCCTCCGAGCGGCGATCCGGTCCGCAGGTTGTCTGGCTAAGGTTGGGGAACGCCACGACCCTCTCGCTGTTCGCCTGGCTGGGTCCGCGCTGGCCGGAGATTGAGGCCCGGCTTGCTGAAGGTGTCCACCTGATCGAGGTTCGCCTATGACCGACCGCCCCGCCCTTCTGATCATGCAGCGGCACCTGGCGCCGCTGACCGCGTTTCTCGAGAGTCAGTGGACCGTCTACCGGTTCTGGGAGGGGCCGCCGCTTGAGGCGCAGGCCGAGATACGGGCGCTGGTGGTGGCGGGGGAGTTTCCGCTCGACAAGGCGCTGATCGAACAGTTGCCCAGGCTGCAGCTGATCGCCTGTTTCACCTCGGGCTACGACCGCATCGACACCGCATGGTGCAAGGCCCGCGGCCTGCCGGTCACCCATGCGCCCGGCGTCAACCATGAGGACGTGGCCGACCACGCCATCGGCCTGATCCTGGCCGCGCGGCGACAGATCGCGGCCGGCGACCGGGCCTTCCGGGCCGGGGAATGGACCGCGGACTCGAAGATGATCACGCCGTCCCTGCACGGCCAGCGGGTCGGGATCGTCGGCCTGGGCGGGATCGGCGAGGCCGTGGCGCGGCGGGCCGAGGCGCTGCGCATGACGGTCAGATGGTGGGGGCCGCGCGAGAAGGCCGCCGCCTGGCCCCGCGCCGCCTCCCTGCCCGAATTGGCGCGGGACAGCGACATACTGGTCGTGGCCTGCAAGGCCGACGACAGCAATATCGGCCTGATCTCGCGCGAGGTCATCGAGGCGCTGGGGCCGCACGGCCTGCTGGTCAATGTCGCGCGCGGCCAGCTGGTCGACGAGGACGCCCTGATCGCCGCGCTGAAGGACGGCCGGCTGGGTCAGGCGGCGCTGGACGTATTCGAGGACGAACCCACCGACATCGCGCGCTGGGCCGACGTGCCCAATACGGTGCTGACGCCGCACACGGCGGGGGCCACGACCGAGGCGGTGCAGGGCATGCTGATGCTGCTGATGCAGAACCTGACGGCGGCCTTCGCGGGCGAACCGCTGAAAACCCCGGTTCCGGAGACGGCCTGATCAGCATTGGAGGCTGGCGCGCGGCGATTTCGGCGAGGATATTCAGATCCCGCATCCGTTGAGAGGCAGCCCCGTGACCCAGCAGCCCGAAAACCCCCTGCGGCTGGAGTGTTTTCCCGTTCGGCCGTCGCCGCCGCAACTGGTTCCCGGGCGACCGGACCGGGACTGGATGGACGAATTCACCGCCCGCCATCCCAATCGCTGCCTGCCGTTGAGCATGGCCAACACCACGGGATGGGACATCCTGTGTCCGTACGGCTTCGAGGCCGAGTGGGACGGCGGCAAGGGGGCGGAGGCCATCCGGTTCACACCCGACGCCGACGCCGACGCCGACCTGTTCGGCCATTTCGCCGCCTCGCATTTCACCCACGGCGTGGTCACCTTCCACACCGGCTGGCTGTTCCGCACGCCGCCCGGGTGGGCGCTGCGGGTGTCGGGCAGCCCGAACCGGTTCAAGCACGGCCTGGCGGCTCTGGAGGGCCTGGTCGAGACCGACTGGCTGCCCTACCCCTTCACGATGAATTGGCGCTTCACCGCGCCCGGCAAGGTGCGGTTCGAGAAGGACGAGCCCTTCTGCTTCATCCAGCCGGTCCAGCATCACAGCGTCGAGGCGTTCCAGCCGGTGCGCGCTTCCCTGGAGGGCGACGCGGAACTGGCCCGGCAGTACGAGGCCTGGAAAGAGGTCCGCGCCCTGTTCAACAACCGCATGGCCGCCGGCGATCCGGAAGCGATCAAACAGGCCTGGCAACGCTATTATTTCCGCGGGGAATATCCGGATCAGGCGGAAAGGCCGGCCAGCCATGTGAACAAGCGTCGCCTGGCGCCGCTGTCGGACGCGCCGGAGGCTCCCGGGTCGCCGCAGACGCCGACCGACTTCATGGTCTGGTCGGCGATGGACGCGGCCGGACCGGTGAAGGACGGGACCTGATCAACCGCCCTCGGGCGGTCCGTCCGGAAAGGTCGGCATCGACGGCGCCTGGGCCGGGACGCGAACGGGCGCCGGCGCAGGAGGGGCGGGCATCATGGCGGCGCGTTCGGCCGGCGTGACGAGGCCGTCCTGGTCCGAGTCCAGGCTGGCGAACAGGGCGGCGGCGGCGTTGCGCATCTCCTCGCGGGTGATGCGGGCGTTCCGGTCGGCGTCGGCGCGGGTGATCATCGACCGCATCCGCGGCCCGCCGGCCTGGCTCATCGGCGGCCGGGTCAGGACCCCCAGTTCGTCGCCGGTGATCACGCCGTCGACGTTGGCGTCGAGACGGTCGAACATCTGGTCCTGGCGGGCCTGCATGGCTTCCAGGGTCTGGGGCCCGCCCATGCCGGGTCCCATGCCGGGAGGCGGCGTCTGGGCGGCGGCCGCCGTGGCGAGGGCGAGCACGAGCGAGGATGCGAAGGCGGTGCGGATCATGGCGTATCTCCTGCCGGGTTCCACGAGATCAGACAGTGTACGCCCGTTTACCCGGCCGTGTCGCGCGTCGCAATTCACTTGCCAAATCATATAAGGATATCTTTATATAAACCTATGTCGTTGACCGCAGATCAGGCGATCGAAGCGCTGCGCGCCGCGGGCGAACCCACTCGCCTGCGCGTGCTGTCGCTGCTGGCCGGCGAGGAGCTGTCGGTGATGGAATTGTCGCGGATTCTGGAGCAGAGCCAGCCCCGCGTGTCCCGGCATCTGAAGCTGATGGCCGACGCGGGCCTGATCGAGCGCTTCCCCGACGGGGCGCGGGTCTTCTATCGCCTGTCCTCCGATCCCCAGGCGCGCCGGCTGGTGGACACCGTGCTGGATCTGCTGGACGACGCCGCCCATGGGGCCGACGACGCGCGGCTGGAGGATGTGAGGCGCGACCGCGGCGCGGCGGCCAGCGCCTATTTCGAACGCGTCGCGCCCCAGTGGGACCGCATCCGCTCGCTGTATGTCTGCGAGACCGCCGTCGAGGCGGCGATCAAGCGCGCGGCCGGCGACGGCCCGTTCGAGCGCGTCGTCGACCTGGGCACCGGCTCGGGCCGGATGCTGACCCTGCTGGGCAAGACGGCGAAGATGTCGGTCGGGCTGGACCTCAGCCAGAACATGCTCAACATCGCCCGCGCCAATGTGACCAGGGCCGGGCTGGACAAGGTCGAACTGCGCCACGGCGACATCTTCGCCACCCGCCTGCCCGAACACAGCGCCGACCTGGTGCTGGTGCATCAGGTCCTGCACTACCTCGCCGATCCGGCCGCGGCCGTGGCCGAGGCGGCGCGGCTGGTCATGCCCGGCGGCCGGCTGCTGATCGTCGATTTCGCCCCGCATCAGCTGGAGCATCTGCGCGAGGAGCACCAGCATCGCCGTCTGGGCTTCTCCGACCCCGAGATGCGGCGCTGGCTCTCCGGCGCGGGCCTGAAGCCGAGCGCGCCCATCGCCCTCCCCCCCGACACCGACGGCCTGACCGTCTCGATCTGGACCGCCGAACGTCCAGCCGCAGCCAAGGCCAAGGTCGCATGAGCATCGCCCCCCGCAGTCTCGCCGAGGCCCGCGCCCTGTTGCTGTCGCCGCTGGGGCCCGTCGCGCGCGCCGGACAGGATTCGTCGCGCCCCCGCGTCTCGTTCGAATTCTTCCCGCCCAAGTCCGACGAGGCCGAGGCCAATCTGTGGAAGGCGGTGACCCGCCTGGCGCCGCTCGAGCCCGAGTTCGTCTCGGTGACCTACGGCGCCGGCGGTTCGACGCGCGAGCGCACCCACCGGACGGTCGAGCGCATCCTGGCGGAAACGTCCCTGACCCCCGCCGCCCACCTGACCTGCGTCGAGGCCAGCCGCGAGGATGTGGACGCGGTCATCGAAGGCTATCGCGACGCCGGGGTGCGCCATATCGTGGCCCTGCGCGGCGATCCTCCGGGCGGAAACGGCATCGGCGGCGCCTATGTTCCGCGTACGGACGGTTACGCCAACGCCACCGAACTGACCGCCGCCATCACGGCGAAGGGCGGCTTCGACGTCATCGTCGGCTGCTATCCCGAGGGTCATCCCGAAAGCCCGTCGATGGACCACGACATCGATGTGCTGAAGGCCAAGATCGACGCCGGCGCCACGCGCGCCATCAGCCAGTTCTTCTTCGACATCGACGCCTTCCTGCGTTTCCGGGATCGGGTGCGGGCGGCGGGGATCACCATTCCGATGTCGCCGGGCATCATGCCTGTGACCAATTTCAGCGGCCTGAAGCGGATGTCGGCGGCGTGCGGCGCGGCCGTGCCGGACTGGCTGGCGGCGCATTTCGACGGGCTGGATGACGACCCGGAGACCCGCAAGCTGATCGCCGCCTCGGTCGCCGCCGAGACCTGCGCCCGGCTGCAGGAGGAGGGGTTCGCCGACTTCCACTTCTACACATTGAACCGCGCCGACCTGGTCTACGCCATCTGCCGGGTGCTGGGCGTGCGTGAGACGAAGGCCGCCACAGCATGAGTTCCCCCCTCCCCCGCAGCGAACGCATCGCCGCCCTGCACCGGGCCGCGAAGGAACGCATCCTCGTCCTCGACGGCGCCTGGGGCGTGATGATCCAGCGCAGCAACCTGTCGGAAGAGGATTTCCGCGGCGACCGCTTCACCGATCACGTCGGCCAGATGAAGGGTAACAACGACATCCTGTGCCTGACCCGGCCCGACATCATCGCCGGCCTGCACGACCAGTATTTCGCCGCCGGCGCCGACATCTCCGAGACCAACACCTTCTCGGCCACGGTCATCGCCCAGGACGACTACAAGCTCGACGCCCGGTCGGTCTGGGACATCAATCTGGAGGGCGCGAAACTGGCTCGCGCCGCCGCCGACCGCTGGACCGCGAAGGAGCCGCACAAGCCGCGCTTCGCCGCCGGTTCGATCGGACCGTTGAACAAGATGCTGTCGATGTCGTCGGACGTGAACGACCCCGGCGCGCGTCTGGTGACCTTCGACCAGGTCTATGACGCCTATCGCCATCAGGTGAAGGCGCTGAACGAGGGCGGGGTCGACCTCTATCTGATCGAGACCATCACCGACACGCTGAACTGCAAGGCCGCGATCAAGGCCATCAAGGACCTCGAGGACGAGGGCATGGAGGCCCTGCCGATCTGGATTTCGGGCACCATCACCGACCGCTCGGGCCGGACATTGTCGGGCCAGACGGCCGAGGCCTTCTGGAACAGCGTGCGCCACGCCAAACCCTTCGCCATCGGCTTCAACTGCGCCCTCGGGGCCGATCTGATGCGGCCGTTCATCGCCGAGCTGAGCCGGGTCGCCGACACCCTCGT
>Ga0265296_1002836_pt1 | contig 16831 bp, 9 predicted proteins | sample MunlanPumphouse1_FD_189073 | JGI IMG/M metagenome (GOLD analysis project Ga0265296, IMG submission 189073) | Groundwater microbial communities from a municipal landfill in Southern Ontario, Canada - Pumphouse #1 | ecosystem: Environmental > Aquatic > Deep subsurface > Groundwater | place: Canada... | reverse complement strand
CACCTCACCCACATGTGCCACACTGACGATCAGATCAATATCCCGCATGACCTCCGAAAAAATAACTGGATCTATTGCAGGGATCGGAACAAGCTCATTATTCTTTATCGCGTGGAAACAGACGAGTTCCAACGTAGGAGCCTCTACATCCGAAGGAGTATACCAATCGGCCATGGCGTACATGGTAACCAGATAACCTTCCTTATGGAAAACTTTCTGTAGCCCCTCTTCATAACTGACTGTCCAACCTCTGCCGCGCAATAAAGCAATTGTTTTTTGAGGCTGAATCTGATGACCTTGATAACGTGACGAACGGGTTAACTGTTCGATCTCATCTGAAGTTGGAATGTATAACTCTCTAAATACTTGCTTAAAAGGTTGTTGGGTGGCAGTGCTGAATAGATGACGTTGATATAGATCCCATTGTACTGCTTCAAATAAATCATAGGGATGCGCAATGACCAGTTTGGCATCTTCTTTTAGCCTAACAATTTTTCCGTCTGCATTGATCAGTCTACCATCATTCCAGAAACCCGATTCCTGGGTACTTGGTACATAAAGTACCAATTTGCTCAACATGGCGTTGACAATCGGGTGCTCCATGATTTGTTCCAATTCCTTTAGCGCGTATTCATCACGTCGTAACATCGAGTTTTCCAGCGCTAATTTCGTTCTGGAAAACTGTTTGGTGAGATAAGACTTCCCTTGTTTTAAGGCTTCAATTTCTTTGTTCTTTTTATATTTATCGGGCAGACTCTTAATTGATTTTCCGTTTCTGGATAATAACAATTCTGTTTTTCCTTCATTATCAATATGGAGTTGTACTTGCAGATCGTCAATTTCAAGGACTGAATTTTTGAGGATTTCCTGTGTCGCTTTTCTTTCCATGGCCCAGGTAAATCGTACACTGTCCTGAAAACCCGCATTCCGTGCAAGATTGTCCAATCCTATTTCCACAGCATTCTTTTCACTTTCCTGACGCTGGGCTCCGAATTGTTTACTCTCTTTCAGGAATGTTTGCAGGAGGTTGTATCTTTTAAGCAGATCCGATTCTGGATTCGCTTTCGATATTGGTACGAGACCAAGAGCCATTACGTAGTCTTTGTCTCTTTTTTCGTTGATTTTTTGAAGTGTTTCGGTCAATTTTGTTTCACCGAGCAATACTGAGGAATATATTTTCACCCTTCTATAACCCATTCCGTCTGACAGGTATTTGGCCGATTCATGGACTGTTTTCCAATTGGATTTGCCCAGGTGCGCATAAACGCGGTGGAACCAATCAATGTCAATAGCTCCTTTTTGAAAATCGTGTCTAGGTATATTGGAATAACGCGACAATATTGTTTCTTTTTCAGCGTCCATGTAGTCCGTTGTATGTGCCAGAAACCACCATACAGCTTCTTCCAGACTTGGTATATGCATATAATCACCGAGCCAATTGGCCCATTGTGTTGCATAGCAGGAAACTTCGATCAATCTTTTCTTCTCAATTTTAGTTTTCTTTAACAGTGCCGCGAACTCACCATATTCCTCTTCTTCGGTTGGGATGCTCTTTTTGAGAATATGGCTAAAGGTCTGCTTCTTTGAGACATCAATACCATAACTATACCCGCGATTAAAATTGTCTTTCCCCATACGCTGGATGACATCAAAAAAATAAGCCATACCTTCTACAGTCTGAATTTTACCAATAAATGGCGAGGCTTCGGTCGGTATATCTCCACGGTGAAGCTCAAGATCAAGCATATTTTTTTTCAATGACTGATTTATTTCAGGAATAGTAAAGTCCTTTAAGCGATTTGTGTAGTAATTCTGTCCGCCATCCAAAATGAAAAATAGGTCCCTGTCAATTAACGATAAGAAGAGTAAATCATCCGAATTGATCTGTTGCTGTTGATATAATGTAAAGATTAATTTAAAATCCGGAATATTTCTTTTGTTCAAGTGCTCTCCTTCCGATGCTTTTGCTAGGTAGGGGATCAGTTCTCCGATGCTGGCTATAGACTTGTCTGTTGCTAACTGTTGAGCCAGGATATAGAGATCCAATTGATATAATCGGAATAGCTGATCACTAGAATAATAAAGATAATCCCCGTCGTCAATTTGATAAAAAAGTGTACGGATCAGGTCCGTCCAATAAATATCGGGACTATAGAAATGGTGCTGATTTTTGAAATTTTGCTTTTTTAAATCGTCAGGGAAATCAGCTAGGGCATCTTCCAAAATATCCAATTTGTATGCGGCCCATGTAGGCCTGTCTACAGATACAGCTGCGATATGGTTCAGAATTCTGGTGATTTTTTCTGAATCACTAAAATAAAAGTACTCTGCCTTTTCGGTTTTAATCGATTTAAATTCGGGTAGGTATATTTCTTTAAATTCTTTAAGCCCTTCGTGCTGGTTATCGTCATGGTAACGCCCATATAAATAGCGTATTGCTGCATGGATCTCAAAGTCGTTTAATTCAGCTTGTTTATACCATTCCTTCCAGACATGTGCCAATGGAAGGTTGTCCAGCCTTTGTTCATCTGTGGCATCCTGGTCAAGACGCTTTAGTCCCTGGAGGCTATTTTCAAGTAAAGTTGTTTCCTGTGATCCCTGATACCCTTCGAAGCTGTATTCATACTTTCTATTACGGTCAAATAAATCGAACAGATGGTTAATGGCATTAGTCACCTTATCCACATTGATGAGGTTTTGAAATAGAAAACGATTTTGCCTAAAAGAGAGCAGCTTTTTCTTCGGTCTTAGAAATTGAATCTCCGGAATTTTGAGATCCGTGAGCTTGGTGTAATCAATGGCTCCGAAACCGTTCAGTAATCCGTTTTGCCGTGTTCCCGAAGCCGTATTTAATTTTTCGAGAAACACTTCTTCATTTCTATTGAGTTTTCTCAGGTGGTAGCTTTCGCTTTGTTCTTTTACAAATGATCCCCATGATTCACGTTCATGAAGGATTGTTAATATCTCCAATGCCGCCAGTCGCTGATCGATATTGCTGGAGCTGATAAGTCGCAGAATTACTTCTTTTAGCGTTTCCTCTTTTTGAAGGATCAATAATTGGATGGTAGCCTTACGTTGATCTTTTCCTTTTCTGGACAGTATAAGTTCAAGCTGAGCAATATCATCGGCAAAAAGCTCGGTTGCGCGCATTAATTTTAGTCCGGTCGCAGCAACCGTGGTATTGCGGTCCACTATAGCCTGACGTATAACCTGCCGTTGCCAATCATTTTCTTCGAGCTGCAGTTTATCTTCTGTTTGATTTTGATCATATTGCGAGGAGTAGCTATACGCAAGATAATCGGGAAATAGTTTACGCATCAATTTCTCGCGTGAACCCGAAGGAACTGCGCTCAGATTAGCCGATAATTTGATGAACTGTTGAGGCTGACCGTATTCAATAATTACGTTATAAAAATGGTCAGGTTTGATGGTGTAGGATAACCAGGGGAAACCTCTTTCTGAAAACGTTTTGCCTACAGTCGGAACAGAAGAGGCCGATTGTACGATCTTGTCGAAGAGTTTGTCCGAAAGAGCGTGAGGGAGCAAGAGGGGCGATATCCAATAATCGAGCTCGATATTTTCGCCAAAATGTTCTTCAGCGTAATTTATTAGTTCCGTATCTGACCATTGGGTTTGTTGAATAAAATACAAACAGATGATCTTTTTGACCAGCGGAGTATCCGCTGCAAACACCAGCTCGAAAGCTGAATGATTGGCAATGGTGACATCTTTAATCCCAAGGCTCCACAGTGCTACGTAGAGTTCGAGGTAATCTTCGCTCTTTAGTGCGGCCTCAACTTGATCAGGCCGTTCAAAAAAATCAAGCGACAGCTGAAGAACGCGGGTAATCGTATTCTTTTTAGGCGCATCCCAACCAAACCCAAACCAGGTATCTACCGCTCTGACCACAGCCGAGAAACGCGATAGGTCGTGATCCAATATCACTTTGATAAAGTGTTTTAATGCAGCTATAGAGGTGTAGTCAAGAGTTTCGAGAATAGTCTGCCTCAATCCTTCCTGTTGTTGCGCTGCCAATAGCAACTTTTCAACCAGGAGGTGACATGCTTTATTATCCGTCAAAAGTAGTCCTCTGATCAGTTCTTTAGAAACGCCACCGATTTCATCCTCTCCGAGAAATATTTCTTCGAGTATAGGATAGTATGTTGGGAGGTTTTCTTCCACAATGATGGAATAAAATATTCCTTTATAGGCAACATTTTGATAAACATCATATTTTAACTGGTCAGTAATATCCATTGAATTGAATCCCGAAGCCCCGCCAGTGTAGACCGCTTGCAAAATATGGAGTTTTGCCTGGGTATAGCTTACTGTTGGATCTATACGGAATGGCCGTCTGCTGTAGCCTTCCTGAAAGGGCAAGTCGCTGAGTAAATTCCATATCCGTGCAACATAAGGAGCTAGTACCTGACCAAACAATAGCGTAGCTAATTTAAGTCCTTCTTCATTATTCCAGGGGTTTAGAGATGCATCAGTTCCAAATTGCTTTTGGTAAGCTTTGAGTGCGGCAAAATGCTCGGAATAATCTCTTACCAATTGATTGATAATAATAAGACCCAAAGTTTTATAGGGTTCAGAAAATTGGTTGAGTTGACTTTTTGTTATTGAAATACGTTCATGCTTTTGAATAAAGTCTTTCGCTTTGTCAGAAGAAATCATAAAAAATACTAAAGTTACATTAATAATATAAGCGCACTATTCTCCTTCTAAAATAGTTATTTGATGTTGAACAAAAAAGCACAAACTTCTTACCTCCCCATTCCCGCTATTCACCGAGTTTTCCCGAGCGTTAGTCTAAAGCCGATAGGCTAGGAGCGTATTGTGTCGTAGTTTTGAGTCAACAAATAAGAACAACAGAACTAACACTATAAAATAAAGACATTATGAAAACGCTAGTAAAAACATTCGCCGCAGCAGCTTTAATCGCCGTATCTACATTTGCTATGGCAGCTGAAGGACCTGGAGCAAAAGCAACAAAAGAAAACGTTAACCTTTCCACAGCAGATTTCGCTTTAGAGCACTATGTCGCGGTAACTACGGAGGGAGAATCAGCAGGAGTAGAGCAGTTATTTGCAGCTGATTTTAATCAAAAGATCCAAGCTTCCAATGCACAAAGTAACAGCCGTAGTGAAGTGGTTAAATCCCTGAAAAAACAAAAAGGAGAGAAGCTAAACTGTACAGTAAGCACAGATAGCATCGAGGAATCGGCAGACTATATGGTCGCTAAAGTGACGTTGAAATTTGAAAACTTTACCAAGACTGATCTCGTTACATTGGAGCGTGTGGGTAATGACTGGAAAGTATCCAAATCGATCAATTCGTATAAGTAGTATTCAATAACTGGTGGTTTGTCAATTATAAAAAGGTAGACCACTAGTGAATAATATGTTTATTAAGGCCACGTCGTGAGATGTGGCTTTTTTATGGTTTATCTATTTTTATTTAGTACGTTTTATTATCCTAAATAATCTTGTCTGGGATTTGACTTAACTGTGAAACTAAATAATTAATGGGGACGGTCAATTCAGATTGGTTACAATTGTATTGATCAATAACGCCGTAGATTTCAAACGGTGATATATTAAAGCCTTCTTCGATGTCATTATAGTAAATTATTTGATTTCCAAATAAAGCAACCACCCAAAAGCCCCCACTTTCATCTCCAAATGATTTTTCTCGCCACTTATGAGGAGTTACTTTGATGAGATTCCACAGGTTTAAAGCTTTATAATCCATTGTCAGTTCTGCTTGCAAAATAAGAAGTCCTATTTTGTCAATTGATATCGGTGGCCACATGCTCTAAGATAATAAAAATTTTAAAGTGAGTTATCTATCTCGGAGTCTATAGCTTCATTGAATCGGTAATTCGAACGATAACTTTCACCTCCCCATTTCCGCCATTCACCGAGTTTTCCTGAGCGTTAGTCTAAAGTCCATAGGCTAGGGGCCTATTGTGTTGTAGTTTTGAGTCAACAAATAAGAACAACAGAACTAACACTATAAAATAAAGACATTATGAAAACGCTAGTAAAAACATTCGCAGCAGCAGCTTTAATCGCAGTATCAACTTTCGCTATGGCAGCTGAAGGACCTGGAGCAAAAGCAACAAAAGAAAACGTTAACCTTTCCACTGCGGACTTCGCTTTAGAGCACTATGTTGCAGTAACTACAGAGGGCGAATCAGCAGGAGTAGAGCAGTTATTCGCCGAAGATTTTAATCAAAAGATCCAAGCTACCAATGCGCAGTCTAACAGCCGTAGCGAAGTGGTTAAATCCTTGAAAAAACAAAAAGGTGAAAAGCTAAACTGTACAGTAAGCACAGATATCATTGAGGAATCGGCAGACTATATGGTCGCTAAAGTAACGTTGAAATTTGAAAACTTCACCAAAACAGATTTAGTTACCTTGGAGCGTGTGGGTAATGACTGGAAAGTATCTAAATCGATCAATTCATATAAGTAGTATCCAATAACTGGTGGTTTGTCAATTATAAAAAGGCAGACCACTAGTGAATCATATGTTTATTTAAGGCCACGTCGTGAGATGTGGCTTTTTTAGTTTTGTCCACTTGCTACTAATTGTCAATTGTTTTTTTAAATATTTCTATAATTTTCTACAACGATAAGATCAATATCATCATAATCTTTGGCAACCCTGTTAATAGTAGCTTTTACATCGTCCCAAACTAAACCACCTAACCCGGCCCCAATTTTTGGCAGGGCTATTTTTTCGATGCCATTTTGGCGGGCATATACAAGCATTTTGAGAAGAGAATCTTCAATTGCTTTAAGTTCTGCTTTGGTTTTCCAGGTCTTTTGAGTGCCAAGATTGAAAACAGTGCCTTCACCATAGTCGTAAGAAAAAACATCCCCAAGAGAGAAATCACCATCTTTACAACGCTTTTTATATTCCAAATACATTTGATTATATTTTTCTTTGAATTGTAAAGCGATTCCTTTCCCCATTGCTCCAGCGCAATTACAACCATGAGCATAATTTTTTACATCAGGTAAATTGAATATATTTCCAGAATCTAGATATGTGACCATTTTCTTTTTTTTAATGCGTAATAAAGTCCAATCATTCAGCTTGGAAGTCGAATTGTTGGGAGGATGAAGATGAACAAAATTATCCTGAAATGCAACTTGCTTCACCTCCCTATTCCCTCCATTCACCGAGTTTTCCTGAGCGTTAGTCTAAAGCCCGTAGGCTAAGGGCCTATTGTGTTGTAGTTTTGAGTCAACAAATAAGAACAGATAAACTAACACAATAAAATAAAGACATTATGAAAACGCTAGTAAAAACATTCGCAGCAGCAGCCCTAATCGCAGTATCAACTTTCGCTATGGCAGCTGAAGGACCTGGAGCAAAAGCAACAAAAGCTAACATTAACCTTTCTACAGCAGATTTCGCTTTAGAGCACTACGTTGCAGTAACTACAGAGGGCGAATCAGCAGGTGTAGAGCAGTTATTCGCAGCTGATTTTAATCAAAAGATCCAGGCTTCCAATGCACAAAGTAACAGCCGTAGCGAAGTGGTTAAATCTCTGAAAAAACAAAAAGGCGAAAAGCTGAACTGTACAGTAAGCACAGATATCATCGAGGAATCGGCAGGCTATATGGTCGCTAAAGTGACTTTGAAATTTGAAAACTTCACCAAAACAGATCTAGTCACCTTGGAGCGTGTGGGCAAAGACTGGAAAGTATCCAAATCAATCAATTCGTATAAATAGTATCTAATAACTAGTGGTTTGTCAGCTCAGGCAGACTACAAACCACTAGTGAATCATATGTTTATTAAGGCCACGTCGGGAGATGTGGCTTTTTTATGTTTTTAAATCGTGCTATGCCCTGACTTTTCCGGTTTTATGGTCTTACCGATAATATAACTTTTCCTTTCCTTCAGGAACATTTAGATAATGGCTAGTTCTTGTAAAATCTGACTTGTTAATTAAATATTGTAATAATTAGCTATATTAGAAGCTAGTCTATATTAACATTCAATAATTATATAAACAATCTAAATTTTATTTTATGTGGAGCTTAATTTTATACTTTTTATTTGGCATTGGTCAAAGTTCTAGTAATACAAAATCAAATGATAATTCTGATGTGAAAATAACATCTGAAATTAATAGCGACGGACCCGAAACCGGTACGGGTGGTGATAAAGGAACAGTTCGCCCTTAATTTAAAACCAGATTAAGACTATAATAATGAACTTAATATATAGTTGGGTAGATCTTTATGCAAAAATAGTATCAAAGATAGCAGACTTCGAAAATAACCATAAAGGGTTAATTAACACACTTGAAAACATTGGTATAGAGAAATTAAATGATAAAGATTCAAGCGGTGAAATTCCCCTAGATGATATAGATCCATTTACATTTCTTTCCTATCTGAATAAATATGGAGACGATAGAAGGATTGAGCTATTAAATCGTCTTTCGAAAGAGTGGAATTTAGGAGAAGAAGTGTTTGATGTTTGTGGCTTGCCAACATCAAACGCACAGAAAGTTTGGTTGTTTCCATATAAGTTTGACCGTATTAACAATGAAATTGAAAGACTTTGGGCTGCTTATCATGCGGTTATGAATGATTCGCTTACTAACGATATTCTTCAAGATATTATCGGGATACTTAGTGTAGGCTGGACAAAGATTACAGAGGGTTTGTTTTATCTTAAACCGACTGAATACTTGCCGCTTAACAGAGCTGTTCTCCCATATCTCCAATCTTTAGAAGTAAATGTTCAATTTAGGAGCTATGAAGGAATAATTGAAACCTGTGAACAAGTAAGAAATATCACTAATAAGCCCTTTTTTGAAATATCATATGAAGGCTGGCTATATGCCGATGGGTTAAAAAGACAACCCAACTATTGGAGAATAGGTACTAGTGAAAATAAAGAAAGTATTCTAAATGAAATGCTGGAAAATAACATCGTGTCTATTGGTTGGTCTGATATTGGAGATTTTAACAGATTGCCAGCGGTAAATAAAACTGAGATTCAGAAGGAATTAAAAAGAATATACGATTACGATAATCGTTTGTCATCGAGAAAGGCCAATGAGATAATCAATTTTGTAAAAAAATTAAGCTACAATGATTATGTAGTCGTTATGAGTGGCCATAAAGTACAAGCGATTGCCAAAGTGCTGGATCAGCGATATCATTATGTTGATAATTTGCGTTTTCAGCATGTCAAAGTGGTTCAGTGGTTGCAAAAGGATGTTCAAAATCTCTCTTTTTCGGAAGGAAGCCAGACAACTTTTTTTCCGATTCAAGATCCTACTAATATAGAGAAAATTAACTTCGCATTAGATGCTAATAGTACTCCATTAGTTACGCCAAACACCCCAAAAACAAAAAGTACAGATAAAATGAATTCAATACCTCTTAATCAAATTTTATATGGCCCTCCTGGTACAGGAAAGACCTATCGTACGATCAATAAAGCGCTGTCAATTATAGAAAATAAAGATGAGGGAGAGTTAGAGGCGGAAAATAGACAAGATCTTAAAAGAAGATTTAAAGGTTATTTAGACAATGGACAGATTGTTTTTACGACTTTTCATCAGAGTATGAGCTATGAAGATTTTGTTGAGGGTATTAAACCAGAGATCGATGAAAATGAAGATGGTGAAAGAAAAGTGATTTATGAAGTAAAGGAAGGTATATTTAAGTCTATTGTTGATAAAGCAAAGAAGTTGCATGTAGTTGATAGCCCAGAAGGCGTTAATAGAACCTTTGACGATGCCTGGAATGATCTCCTAGAGAAAATAGAAATAGCGTCTGAAGAAGAAGAGTATTATTCACTTCCGCTACGTTCCCCTAATAAAACAATTGATGTTATTTTGATTTCAAATAATGGTAATCTGAAACTGAAACCAAAAAACGGACGTGAAAAAGGCTATACAGTGTCTTATAATAGGATAAAGAGACTACAGGAGGCCTTTCCTGACCTGCAGATGGTTAGTAATATTGATAAGCAGTTTCGTACTGTTATCGGGGGAATGAATTCCTCTGCTTATTGGGCTGTGTTAAATTATATCAATACTTGGTTGAAAGATAATTCCATTACGACCTCCTCAATAGCCAAAGAAGCCTTGCCCCATGTTCTGATCATTGATGAAATTAACCGGGGAAACGTTTCCGCTATTTTTGGAGAATTAATCACCTTAATTGAAGAGTCAAAAAGAGCCGGAAAGGATGAAGCATTAGAGGTAGTACTGCCTTATAGCAAAGAAAAATTTTCCGTTCCGTCAAACTTATATTTAATTGGTACCATGAATACCGCTGATAGAAGTGTAGAGGCTTTAGATACAGCATTGAGAAGACGATTCGCATTTACTGAGATGATGCCGCAGCCTGCGCTTATTCGTGAGGATGGTGCTTTAAAGGAAACTAATGGGGTGTTGTCTATAAAAGAAGGTAGCGAGATCGATCTTGTGAAAGTACTGGAAATTATTAATAAGCGTATTGTCGCACTTTTGGATAAGGATCACCAGATCGGGCATTCCTACCTGATAAATGTGAAGTCGGTTCGAGATCTAGTTCATGCCTTCAATAATTGTATCATACCATTATTAAAAGAATATTTCTATCACGATGAAGAGAAAATAACTTTAGTCTTAGGGACAGGCTTTTTTACAATGGAAAATGAAACAATGGAAGAAGAGCTATTTCCAGCAAATTCGAAATTCCGAATACCGCAAAGTAAGCCGAGGCTCCGTATCCATACGCTAGCTGAAGATAGTATTATCGAAGCTTTAAATCAGCTGATTGGATAATATGCAGTACATCATACAAGTATATGAGCATGATACCCTGTATCTCAATCAGTATTACAAGACTGATTCGGAAGGTACTGTGCGCTTTGGCAAGACTTATTTCAATGCCTTGCTCAAATACAATGATCTGCATGGCGGTAAATATTTTGCACCTATCTATCAAGGAATTCGGTTTAAGAGTTATGTGGGTGTCATCCAAGTAGATAATCTTGTTATTGAGATTTTGCCAAAGATACAGCGGACTCCTTCCACTGTCAAATGGCGGGAGGTATTGATTGAGATGCTAGGAGAAACGGAACGGTTGAAAGTGAATGAGGTAGGTAAAGCGTTTGTGGACAAACAGCAGATCCATCTTTTGGATATCTACTTTGACTGGTATTTGACAGAGGTTGAAGAGCTGCTACATCGTGGACTGGCCAAACAATATTACCAGGAAACTAAGAATACCTTGGCACTCAAAGGGAAGCTTGAGTTTGCAGGGCATCTGCAACGCAATCTCGTTCATCAAGAACGTTTTTACAATACCCATCAGGTTTATGGGACTGACCACCGCTTGCATCAGATTCTCAGGCTAGGTTTGGAGGTTGTCGCACGTTTATCAAAAGGAAGTTATCGGTTTGGACGTTGTAAAAGGGTACAATTGCACTTTCTTGAAGTCAGAGAGATTTTGGACGATCAGCAAATATTTGACAGGTTATCTTACAGCCGAAAAACAGAACCCTATCGGACAGCAATTGAATTAGCGCGATTGATTATCCTAAATTATGCCCCCAATGTGAAAGCGGGAGAGGAAAATATGTTAGCTCTGCTTTTCAATATGAATGATTTATGGGAGCAATACATATTTGCTCAACTAATGAACTGTTCAAAAGACTGGAAAGTTTTGGGACAGGATAGTAAGCTGTTTTGGAAGGGAAAGAGTTTGCGTCCTGATATTTTACTCCATCATAGGCCTACAGGTAGACGATTTGTAATAGATACTAAGTGGAAAAACTATAGCTATGATACAATCTCCTCACAAGATCTTCGCCAAATCTACGTTTATGCTGATTATTGGCAAGCATTAGGCGGCATGTTGCTTTATCCACATGCAAAGACTTTAAAGAAGGACGAACTTTGCGCTACTTATCATGGAAAGGCTTATTTTGCACAGATTGGTCTGTTGTCTATATTGGACGAAAAGGGGAACTTGAGTAGGACGTTGGGAAAGGATATTCTGAAACTGATTGATTTTACTTCTATATATCCACCATTCATTAAGTTTTCGTGATTGTTGCTTTAGAAAATAACAATAAAATGGAAAGTAAATTACAAGGAAAATTGGCTCAATTAGACTATATAGGTGTTATAAAATAAAATTGTTTATTTAATCTATATTATTTAGACTGCTAATAGCAGTGTAGCTTATTGTTGAAAAAATAAATATTAATGGGGTGTTTTATTTATATTATTTAATAAACTAAATTATGCCATGAAAAAAAAGGCAATAGAAGAAATTTTATGGTTGCAAGGGTTCTACCCATTTTCGTTTAAATATGATCAGGAAAATGCAATTAAGAATAATGAAGAGATATTCAAAGACCTTGAAATGGATGATACTACTTCATCAATTATTGGGTATTCCCCTTTATTAAATAACTATTTCAAATTTATTTGTAATGAGTTGGATGTAGTAATAAAGAAATCAACCCTATCAAAGGACGAGTTTCAAGAACTTCTTATTGCGAATCTCAATCGTACAGAAGTTCTCGTATATGAGGAAACAATACGAAGTCTTTCTACAGGAATTTCCTATGATAATAATATGCTAGGCAATATTTATATAAGTAAACCAGAATTTCAGAATAAGAAAGAGTCCGCTTGGGGGCTTATTGATGCCGCTATTGAGACTAGCACGTTGAATCTTAATTATTTAAAGTACCTTAAATTTTTAACGAATGCTGAAACAACAAATGAACTTACACAAGTTGAAGTCATTCGTGACATTGAACGCGTCGGGTCTATTTATAATGCCGTCAAGCAATCGTATGATAAAATAATTTGGTCTGGTGGCGTGATTTCTGGCAATAAAGAAGTTGTTCATTTTAAGTCAAATAGCCATTATATTATGCTTGAGAATGCTGCTTTGACAAGATTAGTACGAAATACCTCTCAAACAATGATTGAGTTGGAACACGAGTTTGAAGAACATAAGGAAGTTGTTAAGACTTTCTTTTCAACCAGAACGTATCAAATAATTGACACAATCGTCGAAAATTTGGGGGATTTGATAATAAAGTATAAAGCCAGGCCTAGAAAGCTTCCGCCATCATTTATTACATTTATTGCACCGGTCATTTCAAACTATTCATTTTATCGTTCTGAGAAAATTGTTTCTTTCGGAAATTTGGCTATTATTGACTTGGTAAATATGTTTGCAAATCTATATGATTTAATCGATGAATTACCGCTACCTCACTATGAAGATACAGATGTACAAGATCTGACAAAGTTTAGGAAATTTAACCCAAAAATCCGCAAAAATATTGTTTTATCATATTTTAAAACCACTACGAAATACAATGAGGAGCAAATTAAACTTTTCTTAAACCTTATTACGCAGAAAGGGAAAGACTATAACTTGTTTAGATATTCAATTTTCGAAAGTGGTGATTTCTATTATTTTTCCCACTCTTCTATAAAGAGGGGAAATATGTTGTATTTAATAGATAAATGGTTGGAGGACGGAAGATGTGATCTTGCGGAGCGGGGCGGTAAATTTGAGAATTACATAAGGAATTTTTTGAAAACAAAACCGTTAAACGAATTTGCAAAATTCAAATTAATTGAAAAAACCTTATTTAAATTTACAGATTCAGATAATAATAATAATGAAGAGGAAATAGATCTTGTCATAGTAACAGATAATATTGTAGTCGTTGCAGAAATAAAATGTACAACTTATCCATATGATCCAGATGACTTTTATAAATCTTTACAAGTTATCAAAAAGGCAAAAAATCAAGTCAACAGAAAATCGAAATATTTAGAGGATAATTGGTCCCGATTTGTAGTTGATCTCGGAGAAAGGGCTGAAAAGAAAATTGAAAAAATAGTCATTGTAAACTTTCCACATCATGCAGGCAAATTAATTGATGATATACCTGTAGTCGATGCAAATCTTTTTCTTTCATATTTCAGTGCTGGTAAAATCGTCAATATGAAAATTGATCTTCGGTCGGGTATTTCAAAAGATGAAATTCTATATTATGATTCTATTGAAGCCTTTTCCAATAATTTTGGTAGCTTTTTTAAGAAACCAATTCCAATTTATGATTTAATAGCACGTCAAAAATTAGAGCAATTTGAAGTTAGCTTAGAGGGAACAGTTCCAAAATTAGTGGCGGATCGAGTTTTATACGTCGAAAAGACGCCTGAGAATTATTAGAAATATTTAATGGCATAGCCCTGCTGTTTCAATCTTATCTCAAATAAATCAAAATAACCCAGGGGGGCATTATGCGCCAGAATAGGTTCATCTAGATCTTATAGAGAGGGCAACATCCGCCGGAATGACATGCGATAACTCAATGGAATTGCGCATATACCCCAGTGCAACGTGCCGGAATTAAGGGGGCAATTTACTCCGGAATATGCAATCTCACCAAATTTCTTTTGCCTGAACCCCATTGACCTTCAATACCTATAATTTTAAAAGTTGGATCAGTAACTATTTTTTCACTAATAACTTGAGCTATATTCTTTCCCAATAAATCTTCCCCTAGGGGTTGATTTGTTGGGAAAGAATATAGATTTTTATTTTTAGAATTATTATCCATATTCAAAATTTCATTATTTTTTCATTATTTCTTTATTCACGCGCTTCACCTGATCCCCTTACTTTTATTGTATTTCTCATATTATTTTTATAAGAATCTAACACATGAACAGGATAGTAAGCAACTTTATCAATAATATTCCTTAATATACTCATAGGCACGTTGAAACAACATTTCATTCTTATGAAGTTGGTATTTCAGCAATGCCTTACGTAACGACTTTTGTATTTCTCTTTCGCCAGCAGCAGTTGTCTGCCAGCCTGGAAAACGTACCACACGAACGATATCATCTATGTCCTTAACAATACGCTCAACTACAGCTGGTGTTTCCTCTGTTTTAAGCTCTATGAATAATTCTGTCAAGGCTGCTTGTGGTGTTTTTTCCTGAATTTGTTCTTCTAGGTCTTTTTCGGCTAGTAATGTATCCTTAGCGAGTTTGCACAACTCTTTTACAAATTCAATGGAAGTAATCAGGCCTTGTTCAGCTTTTGCGCGTAAATCTTCTAGACGTTCACTTAGTTTTCTGAATTTCGGATCACCTCCATGTTTTTTAAAACGCTTAACCAAAATTTCTTCAATTTTTTGGGCATCCTTAGGATCAGGATTATTGAAAATATTGTCAATGACGTCGGCGTCTAATACAAATTCCTCAAGATCATGCACCTCACCAACGGTGATATGCTCGTGCATCAATCGAGTGGTCTCAGCACCTAATGTCATCCATAATAGTTTACCCATATGATCTGATGAAGGTTTTACAGATGCGTATACTTGTGATAACCAACGGTAATCTGCTTGGTATGGATCCAAAACTCGGTCAGGGGACAACGATTCCCATACATTCATTAATAGCTTAAAATCCTTTGCAAAAGCGTCTTTTAGTTCATCGGTCTTTATGGCGTTTTGAGCAGCCTCTAAACCTTCAAAGCCTTCCAGCGTACGATCAACATCTTCAAAGTGAACAAGCGCATTTTTCATTAGACCATCCAGTTTACCTTTCAGCTCATTGAGGTTCGTTACGATGGATTGCATGGTCTTATCATCAAATTGTAAGGCCTTCGCCGCATCATCAAAAATACCGAAGTAATCAACAATCCGACCGAAATTTTTGTTCTTGTAAAGCCTATTCGTTCTACAAATGGCTTGTAATAAAGTCACATCTTTAATAGACTTGTCTAAATACAGCGTTTGAAGAATAGGAGCATCAAAACCTGTCAAAAGTTTTGCGGTAACGATAATAAATTTTATGGGAGACGCGGGTTTGTTAAACTCATCGACAATCTTCTCTTGCAGCGATTTGTCCACTGCCCATTTATCTTTAAACTCTTTTGGGTCGTTGGCTGTAGTGGAAATGATTACTTTACTAGCTTCCTCAGGAAAGTACTTGTCTAGTTCTTCTTTATACTGGACACAAGCGTAACGATCCGGCGTTACAATCATGGCTTTGAAGCCGTGTGGCTCTACTTTTTCTCTAAAATGCTTCGCGATGTCTTCTACAATTTTGGATACCCTTTCTGGAGCTTTTAAGAAAGCAGCCATGCGAGCCGACTTTTTATTAAGCAAATCAGCATCTTCGTCCGTAAGGTCAGCCGAGGATTTGAGAGCTTCAAAGGCCTCGTCTAACAATTCCTTGTTTAAATGTACATCAACCAGCCTAGGTTCAAAATGCAGCGGTAAAGTGGCACCATCCCGAATGGAATCCTGAAATGTGTAGCGAGATAAATAGCCACCATTATCAGTTTCTGATCCGAAAGCCCAAAATGTATTTTTATCTGCCCGATTGACAGGTGTACCCGTAAGTCCAAATAAAAATGCATTTGGCAAAGCTGCGCGCATCTGTCGCCCCAGATCTCCCTCTTGTGTACGATGTGCCTCATCGACCAGGACAATGATATTCTCGCGCGTATTCATATTAGGCTTGGCATCCCGGAATTTGTGGATCATGGACACAATAATCTTGCGGGTATCTCGCTCCAATAGGGTTTGTAATTCGCCAATACTATCCGTAGTGACAACATTAGCGATATCTGCCGCATTAAATGTTCCAGAAATTTGCGTATCTAAGTCTGTACGGTCTACTAAGATCAGAACAGTGGGGCTTTTCAATGCCGCTGTATTCCGTAGTTTTTGTGCAGCATACACCATTAAAAAGGATTTGCCCGACCCTTGAAAGTGCCATATCAATCCCTTTTTAACTTGT
>Ga0265296_1002835_pt1 | contig 16837 bp, 12 predicted proteins | sample MunlanPumphouse1_FD_189073 | JGI IMG/M metagenome (GOLD analysis project Ga0265296, IMG submission 189073) | Groundwater microbial communities from a municipal landfill in Southern Ontario, Canada - Pumphouse #1 | ecosystem: Environmental > Aquatic > Deep subsurface > Groundwater | place... | reverse complement strand
GGCAACTACGGTGCCTACGAAGTGGCGCTGTTCGCGCGCAACATCACCAACGAGAAGAACCTCAAGGGTGTGATCGAGAACTACATGGCGGCGGTCTACAACGAACCGCGCACCGTGGGTGTGTCGCTGAACATGAACTGGTAAGACGCATAGGTCGGTACCGCACGCGGTACCGACACCTTTGCACTACCTTCCAGACGCCCTGCCTGTGCAGGGCGTTTGCCGTTGTGGGAACTGACACGCGGAATCGACGCCGCGCAGGTGCAGGGCGTCGTAACGGGTCTACTTGGCGGCGGGCGTGACAGCAGGGGCCAGCTCGGCGAACAGGCCGCCGAGCACACCCATGGTTGCCGTGTCGGCGCCCATGTCTTCGGCGGCGTTGGCAATGGCGATCACGCCACTGTTCTGTGCGGGGAACAGCACCACCCAGGCCAGCCAGTTGCCATCGGAGCCACCGTGCACCAGCACCGGGCCCTGGCGACCGGCGATGGACGGCTGCACGCCCCAGTCCAGACCTGAGGGGCTGCCCGGTTGCGCGCTCTGCATCAGCGTGTAGGACGCCGGCGTCAACAGCGTGCCCTTGCCGTGGCTGCCGGCGAGCTGGTCGATGGCGAACAGTGCCAGGTCCTGCAGGCGCATGTGCAGGTTGCCGGCGGCGGTGTAGATCGGCGGTACGCCATCGTCGGCTTTCTGCGGCGCGCGGGTGACCGGCTTGCCGCCGCGGTGGCCCAACGGCTGCCCTGCCGTGGTCGGCCCGAAGCCGGCCCCTGTCATCTGCAGCGGCTGGAACACCTCGCGTTGGATCAGCGTCTCCACGTCCTTGCCTGTGGCGCGCTCGGCGATCACGGCTGCGATCAGGAAGCCGCTGTTGCTGTAGGCGAATTCCGTTCCCGGCGGGTGGACCGGCGCCTCTGACAGCGCGGCCTTGATGTAGGCCTCGCGCTGCACCGGCAGGGCACGCGTGTCGGTGAAGAACGCATCCAGAGCGGTGCCATCGGTGAGGTTTTCCGGCAGGCCCGCGCGGTGCGACAGCAGCTGCACCAGCGTGACGTTGCGGTAGGCCGGCTGCATCTGTGCCGCGAGGTCGGGCAGCATCGTCGACAGCGGCGCATCCCACTTCAGCACGCCCTGTTCGACTAGGCGCGCGATCATCGCCACGGTGATCGGTTTACCGGTCGAGCCGATCATCCAGGCATCGCCGGTGCTGGCGGCCACCTTTTCATCATTGCGGCGCACGCCGCTGACGGCCTGCTCGGCGATCTTGCCGTCGCGGATCACCAGCACACCCATGGCCGGCGTCGTCGTGCCCTGTAATGCCTGAGCGATGCGTGCCTGCAGGTTATCGGCGGCGCTTGCACTGGCAGCGACGCACAGGAGTGAAACGCCCAGCCATCGGCGCAGGTGGCGCATGGGGCGGGAGGGGGAAGCTGCGGTCCGTTCGGAGATGATCGTGTGCATGGGAGTCCTTTGCGCAGCAGCGTGGGCAGGACCTGCGCCGACGGCATCGGTCCTGCGGGGTGCGTCGTCCACTCGTGCCTTGAACAGGCGTACAAGGTGACGTGCGATTCACTCTTGCACGCCGCCGACGCAGGCGTATGTGTCTGCAGTCATGTACATAAACCGAGCGGCGCGATCCTGTTGGCGGACGTACAGGATCGCGGCAGGGCTCGCTCCAGGGAGCAATCAGCGCCGCATGGGTTTCGAGAGGCGGCAGCGCGACGTGTCTCGCGCAGCAGGCACGCGCCGCGAGATCTCATGGCAGTGCCAGGGTGTACCGTCGCCGCGCTGCGTGCGCGACGACGGCAGGATACTCAGGCGGCGGGCAACAGCGGTGCCAGCACCGGCTCCAGTTCCTGCTGGCGCCAACCGGCCAATGCGGCAGGCCACTGCCGATGCTCCAGATAGCTTTCCAGATGCTTGCGTGAGGCCAGTACGCCGTCAGCCAGACCGAGCTCGCGGCTGCGTTCGGCTACGGCATCCTGCAGCTTCTTCAGCAGCTGCTTGCTGGCATCGCTGGCCTGCATTGCCAATGGTGCATCGGCTTCGTCGGCCAACGGGGTATCCAGCGCCTCCCATACCGCAGCGGCAAGCTTGCGCGGCGCCTTCGGGAATTGTTCGAACAGCTTGCTCAATGCAGCCGCGTCGGCTGGCGGCGTGCGTGCCAGGGTCGCGGCCAGTTCGTTGTCCAGGATCCAGCTGCGCGGACGGTCGCTGGCGCGCGCCTGCACGTCGCGCCAGCGCAGCAGGCGCAGCAGGCGGCGCTGCGCGGGCGCGTCCAGGAACTGCGCCGAGCGCATGCCCAGGTGTGGCCAGCGGTCCTCGTCATTGGCGACGCTGGCCAGCAGGCGCTCGCCGTCGTCGTGTAGCCACTGCTGGCGCCCCAGCGATTCAAGCCTGGCGGAAATCGCGTCATGCATCGCGAACAGGTGCTCGACGTCGTCGGCGGCGTACTTCAGCTGTGAGTCCGACAGCGGCCTGCGCATCCAGTCCGAGCGGGTTTCGCCCTTTTCCAGTGCCACGCCGGTGATCTCCTGCACCAGCTTCTGGTAGCCCATGCCAGCACCAATGCCGGCCAGGGCGGCGCCGATCTGGGTGTCGAACAACGGGCGCGGCAGCACGCCGCAGGTCCACTTGAACGCCACCAGGTCTTCGCTGGCGCTGTGCATCACCTTGGTGATGGATTCATCGGCCAGCCACGGTGCCAACGCCTCGGGCATGCCGGGAATCAACGGGTCGATCAGCAGGATGTCCTCGCCGACGGCCATCTGCACCAGCGCCAGCTGCGGCCAGAAGGTGCGTTCACGGATGAATTCGGTATCCAGGCCGATGCGGGTCGGCCGCTGCTGGCGGTATGTGTCCAGCTCGGCGGGGGTGGTGATCCAGGTTGCCACAGGTCAGGGCCTACTACTCGTGTTTGCTCAGGCAGGGGAGAATAGCCTAACGTCGGTGCGCATCCGTGCCGAAGGAGGCTCTGCTTGCGTTTTCTGCTGTCGCCCGTGCTGTGTACCGCCTTGGCCGTGGGCCTGGCCGGTTGCACGCCGTCGCCCCCTGCGCAGACCTCCGATGGCACCGCAGGCCAGCCGGCCGATCTCGCAGCAGAGGCCGATCCGGCGCCTGGTAGCGGGCAGGGCACGGTGACCATTGCCGGTGACGATGCGGCCGAGGACATCCAGCAGTGGACGCCGCCGCGGGTCGATCGCCAGGGACGTACGCTGGCACAGCTGCGCCGGGCGGCCGATCAGGCATTCGCGCGGGGGCATCTGTACGAAGATGGCGATGCGGCAGTGCCGCTGTGGCTGGCGGTGCAGGAAGAGGAACCCGACGACCGCCAGGCGCGCCTGGGCCTGCAACGTGCGAAGCAGCGCCTGCTGCAACAGGCCGATGCGTTGCTGCAGCGGCCCTTGCAGCAGCGTGAAGCGCTGGCCGAAGCCGGGCGGCAGGCGCTGGTACTGCTGACCCTGGCGCCGAAGGATGAGAAGGTGCGCGCGCTGCAGGGCCGGGTGGAGACGGCGCAGCGTGTGGTCGCCTACAACCGCGCGGGCGAGGACGATCTGCGTGCCGACCGGATCGGTGAGGCGGGCGACGGCGCCATCGGCAATTTCCGCGAGGCACTGGCGCTGGACCCGAACAACCGCCGTGCGCGGCAGGGTCTGGCCGCTGCGGAAAGCGGGCTGATCCGGCGGGCCGAGGATGCCGCGCGCATCCGCGATTTCGCCAGCGCCGGCGCGTGGTTGGCAGAAGCCAGCAAGGTGCGTGACTCGTCACCGACCATCGCCGATGCGTTCGAGCGCATCGAGCAGATCCGTGCCGCGGCGCTGGTCCAGCTGCGCGATGGCGGCCTGCATGATCTGACCACCCCGCAGGGATTGAAGCCTGCGCGCGAGAAGCTGGCCGAAGCGCTGCGCATCGCCTTGCCGGGCGACGCGGTGGTGGCGCAGCTGCGCGAGCGCATCGAGTTGGCCACCCATTACGGCAGTTTCCGGCCGGGGCAGGTGTTCAGCGACGCACTGCGTGATGGCGGCCGTGGACCGCAGATGATCGTGGTACCGCACGGTGGATTCCAGATGGGTGCCAGTGATACCGAGCCGGGCGCAACCGATGCGGAGCGGCCGTCGCACTATGTGCGCTTCGAGCGCGGTTACGCGATGGCGATCACCGAGATCACCGTGGGTGATTTCGAGCGCTATGTGAAGGCGACCAACGCTCGTCCACGCGCGACCCGGCGTGGACATTCGGTGGTCTATGACGAGCGCAGCGGCAATTTCATCCGTCGCAGCGGCGTGGACTGGCGATCCGACTATGACGGTGGGCGCGCGCTGGGCAATTCGCCGGTGATGCACGTCAGCGTGCGTGATGCGGAGAACTACGCGACCTGGCTCTCCGAGCAGACCGGCCGCAGCTACCGCCTGCCCAGCGAGGCCGAGTTCGAGTACGCGATGCGTGCCGGCAGCAGTGGCCGTTACCCGTGGGGCGATGCCGGGCTGCCGCCGGAAGGGAGTGGCAATTACACCGGCAGCAAGGACGTTTCACCGTCCGGCAGGCATTGGCACAATGCCTTCGTCGGCTATGGCGATGGTTGGTGGGGGCCGGCACCGGTCGCCAGTTTCCAGGCGAACGGCTTCGGGCTGCACGACATGGGCGGCAACCTGAGCGAGTGGGTGGCCGACTGTTGGCATGCCAGCTATCGGCGCGCTCCGGCCGATGGTGTGGCCTGGTTCAACCCGGGCTGCCGTTCACGGGTGATCCGGGGTGGCAACTGGGCAAATGCCCCGGAGCAGACCCGGGCAGCCTGGCGGCAATCGCAGGATTCGGATACCACCAGCGCGCGCATCGGCTTCCGGCTGGTCCGCGGGATCTGACGGGCACGCCTGGATCGGCGCCGGTTTCACCCGCCGCAGGCAGCGCCGCACTAAGATTGCGCCGTGCCCGCCGGCCGGCGGGGTCAGCTGGAAGACCTGCCGATGCGCAATGATCCTTTTTCCCGCTCGCCGCAGCAGCGGCGTGGCCTGTTCGGCAACATCCGCTGGTGGGTGCTGCTGCTGGCCGCCGGCTATGCGGCGTTCTACTGGTTCTCCAACCGTGCGGTCGACCCCTATACCGGCGAGAAGGTGCTGATCGACAGCAGCCTGGACGCCAGCCAGGAGAAGGCACTGGGCCTGCAGGCCTACCAGCAGATCCTGTCGCAGGAGCGCCCGCTGGGCCCGAACGAACAGGTCTCGCGGGATGTCCGGGCGATTGCCGAGCGACTGATCGCCAAGGTGGACGTGGTGGAGACCGCGCTGGCGCAGGAACACGGGCTGCAACCGGCACACTTCGCGCGCGACTTTGAGTGGGAAGTGAATGTGATTCCGTCCGAACAGGCCAATGCGTTCTGCCTGCCCGGCGGCAAGATGGCCGTGTACACGGGGCTGATTCCGGTCGCGCGCACCCGCGATGCGATGGCGGTGGTGATGGGTCATGAAATCGCCCATGCGTTGCTGCGCCACGGTGCACAGCGCATGGCCCAGCAGAAGCTGACCCAGATCGGCCAGGTGGCCGGCGCCGCCAGTGGCATGGATGCGCAGCAGCAACAGATGATGATGTCGGCGATGGGCTACGGTTATCTGTTGCCGTATGCGCGCAGCCACGAGACGCAGGCTGATGAAGTAGGCCTGATGCTGGCGGCGGCGGCGTGTTTCGACCCGCGCGAGGCGGTGCCGCTGTGGCAGCGCATGGGTCAGGCCGGTGGCGGCCAGTCGCCGCCGGAATTCGCTTCGACCCACCCAAATCCGGGTACCCGTATCCAGAATCTGCAGGCGTTGATGCCGAAGGCGCTGGAGTACCGGCAGAAGTTCTGCGAGCAGGCCAGGTAAAGGGTGGTTCGGCAGGGCTGCGCCCTGCACCCGCCGAGGCTGGAGCAACAGCCGAAGCAACAGCAACAGCAACAGCAACAGCAACAGCGGGCTATCCGTGGGATGGCGGGGTGGGTCCGATTGCGGGAGACGCCGTAAACCCATCCATGGGGGCTTGGCCGCGGCATCCATGCCGCGGACACTCCCGCAACCGGACCCACCCCGCCTTCGACAGTTTCCCGCTGCTGTTGGTAGGTGTCGACCTTGGTCGACACGTAGATCCACGCCATGCGTGGATGCTTTTCGATTTCAATTCGAAATATTCGATTTCGATGGAGATTCATCCACGCTTGGCATGGATGTGCCAACCGTCACCGGCAAACTGTCGAAGGTGGGGCGGTGTCGGATTGCGGGGTGTCAGCCGCATGGGCCCGAGGCATGCCTCGGGCGGGTTGGGCAGGATGCCCAACCCCGGTCTTGCCGTGTGCGCAGGACAGCGCACACGAGCAAGCGGCTGCCAAGCCTACAAGGACGTACTTGCGGCAGTCCCCGCAATCCGACACCGCCCCACCAAACCCACAGATAGCTCAGCGCCGGCTGTTGCATTTGACGTTGCCGTTGCTTGAACGCATCTGCAGGTGCAGGGCGCAGCCCTGCCGAACACCCCTTACTTGACCGCCGTCACCTGGACGTCGATCACGCCGTCTCCGACGCGGGCCTGCAGTGCGTCACCCGGTTGCACCTGCTCGACCCGACGCACCAGCGCGCCATCGTCTGCACGGGTCACGATGCTGTAGCCACGCGCGACGGTGGCCAACGGACTGACTGCTTCCAGCGAACGTGCAAGGCCACGCAGGCGCAGTGCATCACGCTGCAGCAGGCGCTGCAGTGCCGCTTGCGGGCGCCCGCCCAGCGCGGCAAGGCGACGTCGCAGTGCCTCCATCTGCCGTTGCGGATGGTGACCACGCAACACTGCGGCGGCGTGGCGCAGGCGGGCCGCGCGACGCTCCTGCTGCTGGTTGTGCGCCGCATGCAGTCGTCGCCCGAGGTCCAGCTGGCGTCGGCGCAGCAGATCCAGCCGTGCTTGCGGGCTCTGTGCATTCAAACGCAGCAGGGCACGATCGGCGCGCTGCATGGCCTGCTGCAGGGTGTGGCGTTGCAGCTGCACCATGCGAGCCGCGTTGCGGCGCAGGCGCAGGGCCAGGTCGCGCTGATCGGGTACCAGCAGTTCTGCGGCCACCGATGGCGTCGGTGCGCGCAGGTCAGCGGCAAAATCGCTGAGACTGAAGTCGGTTTCGTGACCCACCGCCGAAACTACCGGCGTGCGGCTGGCGGCGATTGCACGGGCCAGGGCTTCATCGTTGAACGCCCACAGGTCTTCCAGTGAGCCACCGCCGCGGGTCAGCAGAATTACGTCGTAGCGGCCGCTGGCATCGGCGGCCTGCAGCAGGCGGGTGATCTGCGCGGCAGCGGTCGCGCCCTGCACCAGGGTCGGCAGCAGATCCACTTCCAACAACGGGAAGCGGCGGCCGAGCACGCTCAGCACATCGCGCACGGCGGCACCGGTGGGCGAGGTGATCACCGCCAGGCGCTGTACATGGGCCGGCATCGGCCGCTTGCGTCCAGGGTCGAACAGACCCTCGGCCTCCAGCCGCGCCTTCAGTTCCTCGAATGCGCGGCGCAGTGCACCTTCGCCGGCTTCTTCCATGTGGTCCAGCACCATCTGGTACTCGCCACGGGCGTCGTACAGGGTCACCTTGCCGCGCACCAGTACGCGCATGCCCTCGCGCGGCACGAACTTCAGGTACTGCGCCTTCATCCTGAACATCGCAGCGCGCAACTGTGCACGCGCGTCCTTCAGGGTGAAGTACAGATGGCCGGACGCCGGGCGCGCCACGCTACCCAGTTCGGCTTCGACCCAGATCGCCGGGAAGCTGCCTTCCAGCAGGTCGCGGGCGAGGGTATTGAGCTGGCTGGGGGTGAAGACGTCGTTGTTGCGTGGCTGCATGGTTACGGCGTGGGGCAGATGGAGCAGGGGCCTCAGGATCGCACGTCAGCGCAGGCCGTGCTGGCTCAGCGCCCATTGCACGTGTTCGCGGACCACGGGTGAAGCATCTTCGGCGCGTGTCTGCAGTGCCGACAGCGTCTCTGCCGTGGTCGACGCATTGCCCAGCGCCACGGCGATGTTGCGCAGCCAGCGCTCGTGGCCGCTGCGGCGGATCGGGCTGCCTTCGGTACGGCGCAGGAATTCATCTTCGTCCCACGCGAACAACTGGTCCAGGCGCGCGGTGTCCAGGTTGTTGCGGGCGCGGAAGTCGGCCTCGTCGGTGCGCTTGGCGAACTTGTTCCAGGGGCAGACCAGCTGGCAGTCGTCGCAGCCATAGATGCGGTTGCCGATCAGGGGTCGCATCTCCACGGGGATCGCACCGTCATGCTCGATGGTCAGGTAGGAAATGCAGCGGCGTGCATCCAGGCGCTGCGGGCCGGTGATGGCCTGGGTCGGGCAGACGTCGATGCAACGCGTGCAGGTGCCGCAGTGGGCGCTGGCCGGCGTATCAATCGGCAGCGGGATATCGATGTAGATCTCGCCGATGAAGAACCACGAGCCGCCGTGGCGGTCGATCAGGCAGGTGTGCTTGCCGATCCAGCCCAGCCCCGCGTTGCGTGCCAGTGCGCGCTCCAGCACCGGCGCAGAGTCGACGAACACGCGGTAGCCCAGCGGCGCCACCTCATCGTTGATCTGCGTGGCCAGCTTCTGCAGGCGGTTGCGCATCAGCTTGTGATAGTCGCGGCCGAGCGCGTAGCGCGCCACATACGCACGGCCCGGATCAGCCAGCGTGGCCCATGCCTCGGTGTCATCCTTGTGGCTGTAGTCCATGCCCACCGAGATCACCCGCACGGTGCCGGGCAGCAGTTCTGCCGGGCGCGCGCGCAGGGTGCCGTGGCGGGCCATCCAGTCCATCGTGCCGTACAGGCCCTGGCCCAGCCAGTCGGCCAGGTGCGCCTCATCCTCGCCCAGTTCGATGCCGGCGATACCACAGCGCTGGAAACCATGCGCACGCGCGAGGTCGCGGATGCGCTGTACGGCCAGGGCCGGATCGAGGGGGGCAGGGACGGGGGACATGTGCACCAGTATAAAATCCCTGCATGGCCAACCTCGCCGATCTGTTCGATTCCCGTGCCGCACGCACACTCGATGCCCAGGCGTCCGCGCTGGCGGGCGAGGGTGGCTGGGGCTTGATGGCCCAGGCGGGGCAGGCGGCCTGGCAGTGCCTGCTGCAGCACTGGCCACAGGCGCGCCGGCTCGGCGTGGTCGTTGGCAGCGGCAACAATGGCGGCGATGGTTACGTGCTGGCCCGCCATGCGCTGCAGGCGGGGCTGCAGGTTCAGGTGGTCGCGCTGCCGGGCAGCCCGCCTTCCACGGCACTGGCGCAGCGTGCCGCAACGGATTTCAGGTCCGCCGGGGGAACCGTCGCTGATTTCAACGGCGAATTGGCCCAGGCCGATGTATGGGTCGATGCCCTGTTCGGTCTCGGCTTCGCCCGCGCACCGAGCGGTGCAGCACAGGCCTTGATCGAGGTGCTGAACGCGCAGCGGGCGCCGGTGTTGGCGCTGGATGTGCCCAGCGGCGTCGATGCCGACCGTGGCTGCGTACCGGGCGCCGCCGTGCGCGCGACCCTGACCTTGCAGTTCATCGTCGCCCATCGTGGCCTGTACACCGGCGACGCGCTGGAATACACCGGGCGCAGACAGCTGGCACCGCTGACGCTGCCCGACGAGGCCTGGCAGGGTGTCGTTGCTGATGCAGAGTGCTGGACACAGTCGCGCCTGCCGGATCTGCTGCCGCCGCGCCGTGCCAACAGCCACAAGGGTGAATCCGGCCATGTGCTGTGCGTGGGCGGCAACCATGGCAGCGGCGGTGCCATCGCGATGGCCGCCGAAGCCGCGCTGCGCGCTGGTGCAGGTCTGCTGAGCATCGGCACGCGTCAGGATCATGTCGGCCCGCTGCTGGCGAGGTTGCCTGAGGCGATGACGCATGCGCTGGAAGATGGCGCTGCGCTGCCCGCGTTGCTGGCAAAAGCCAAGGTCGTAGCGATCGGCCCGGGTCTGGGCCAGGACGAATGGGCGCGCGCGCTGTATGCGCGTGTGCTGCAGTCGGGCCTGCCGCTGGTGATCGACGCCGATGCGCTGAACCTGCTGGCGCAGGACGCGCATGCGATGACCGATGCGATCCTGACCCCGCACCCCGGCGAAGCCGCGCGCTTGCTGGAAACCACCACGGCGGCAATCCAGGCCGATCGCTACGGCAGCGCGCAGGCGCTGGCCGAGCGCTATCACGCGGTGGTGGTGCTGAAGGGCGCTGGCAGCATCGTCGCCGCGCCCGGCCGCACACTTCGACTGATTGCTGCCGGCAACCCGGGAATGGCGGTAGGTGGCATGGGTGACCTGTTGACCGGCATCATCGCCAGCCTGCGCGCGCAGGGCCTGTCTGCATTCGATGCGGCGGCAGGCGGTGCGCTGCTGCATGCCCTGGCCGGTGACGTCGCCGCTGCCGACGGTGCGCGCGGGCTGCTTCCCACTGATCTGCTGGCGCCCCTGCGGCGGCTGGCCAACCCGGAATGTTCCCGATGACCGAATTCTTCCTTGCCGACAGCGATGCCACCGAATTGCTGGGGCAGTGGCTGGCAGCCACACGTCCGCCACAGGCGCTGGTCGAACTGCGCGGCGATCTTGGCGCCGGCAAATCGACCACGGCGCGCGCGCTGCTGCGTGCGCTGGGCGTGCAGGGTGCGATCCGCAGCCCCACCTATACCCTGGTCGAGCGCTATCCGTTGTCCAGCGGCGGCGAAGCCTGGCACCTGGACCTGTATCGCATCGGCCAGGCCGGCGAGCTGGATTTCCTTGGGCTGGACGAGGGCAGTGCCGTGCTGTGGCTGGTCGAATGGCCCGAGCGCGGTGCCGGCGCACTTCCGCCCACCGATCTGGTCGTGGCACTGGAAATTGAAGGGCAGGGGCGTCGCGTGCGTCTCACTGGCGTCAGCGACGCGGGACGTGAATGGCTGTTGCGGCTTCCCGAAGGTGGCGACTTGCAGGCCCTTTCTGTCGGCTGACGAGAACAAACACCGGCAGGTTACGGATTATTAAGGAAAAAGGTGTTGCATTCCGTTCAGTGCGGTGATTGAATCCTGAGTCATGCGCCCGGGGAATCGACTCATTGCCATCTGTGCCGCCGTCGGACTTGGTCTGGCGAGCGTCAGTGCGTGGGCCGGTGAGGTCCGTCAGGTCCTGCTGAATACCGGTTCTACCGGAACCCGTGCGGAAATCGCGCTGGTCGGCAGTGGCGGCTACAAGACCCTGTCGTTGGCCGGTCCGAACCGGCTGGTGGTCGATTTCCCCGATTCCAGCGCGGTGCGCAACCTGAAGATGCCTTCGCCGCAGGGCGTGGTCACGGCGGTGCGCACCGGGCAGCCGGTACCGGGCACCTTCCGTGTCGTATTCGACTTGGCCGAGACGGTCGCGCCCTTCCGCCCGCAGATGCAGCGCGAAGGCAATGAATCCAAGCTGGTGATCGAGTGGCCGGGCGATGGTCCGGCCGTGGCCGCCAGCCGACCCGCGGTGACCCCTGCGCCGACGCAGCCGCCCGCAGCATCTTCGGTGAGTCCGGCTTCGACCCCGAACCCGACCCCGACCCCAGCACAGACCGCTCAGTCCCGTGGCGATGCCGCGCGCGCCACCGCGCTGTTGACCGCGCAGGTCCAGCAGCAGGCCAGCGCCAGCGCTGCGGCACCCGCCGCGCCGACGCCGGCGCCGAGCACCACACCGGTGCAGATGGCCGCAGCAGGTACCACCGCCAGCAGCACGCCGACGTCATCGCCGGCCGCGATCCTGGCCGGTCAGGCCACCACCGCGGTGGTGACCACCCAGCCGAAGCCGGTGCCGGCCCCTGTTGCGCCGACCGAGTCGCCACGTCCGACCATGCCCAGCGATGCCTCGCGCATCCGCATGCAGCCGGGCATGCGTCATCTGGTGGTGGCGATCGATCCGGGCCATGGCGGCCAGGACCCCGGTGCCATCGGCCCGACCGGCAAGCGCGAGAAGGACGTCACCCTGGCGGTGGCGCGTGAACTGGCCCGACAGGTCAATGCCACGCCCGGCCTGAAAGCGTTCCTGACCCGCGACAGCGATGTGTTCATCCCGCTGCCGATGCGTGCGCAGAAGGCACGCGCGAACAAGGCCGACATCTTCATTTCGATCCACGCCGATGCCGCCGAGAACCGTTCGGCCACCGGTTCGTCGGTGTACGTGCTGTCGACCAAGGGCGCCTCTTCGCAGCGTGCGCGCTGGTTGGCGGACAAGGAAAACGCGGCCGATCTGGTCGGTGGCGTGCGCCTGCAGCAGACCGAAGGCACGTTGGCCAACGTCCTGCTGGACCTGGCCCAGAGCGGTTACATGAAATCCTCCGAGGATGCTGCCGGGCACGTGCTGGGCGGGCTGAAGCGGATCGGCAACAACCACAAGCCGAACATCGAGCGCGCCAACTTCGCCGTGCTGCGCACCTCGGACATGCCGGCGATGCTGGTGGAAACCGCGTTCATCTCCAACCCGGATGAAGAGCGCCGCCTGATCGACCCGGCCTACCAGCGCAAGGTCGCCGGTGCAGTGCTGGACGGCGTGCACACGTTCTTCAGCCGGCAACCGCCGCCGGGGACGTTGTACGCCGCACGCGCGCAGGCCGAGATCGACGCCGCAAGCACCGTGGCTGGCGGCAGCAAGTAAGCCGCTGGATCGCCCGCTTCTGCTAGACCCGGGCCCTGCCTGGCTTGCGCTGCACACGGTGGATCTCGACTCTACCTGTCGCCGCTCCGCTATCATCGTGGCATGACGTCTGCCTGCCCCATCTGCCCATGAACGCGCCCGATCCGCGTCCGATCCGGCCGCTGCCGGAAATCCTGATCAACCAGATTGCCGCCGGTGAGGTGGTCGAACGGCCCGCATCGGTGGTCAAGGAACTGGTTGAGAACGCGATCGATGCCGGCGCCAGTCGCGTCGACATCGAACTGGAAGAAGGCGGTGTGCGCCTGATCCGCATCCGCGACAACGGCAGCGGCATTGCCGCAGAACAGTTGCCGCTGGCGGTCTCGCGGCACGCCACCAGCAAGATCGCCAACCTGGACGAGCTGGAAGCAGTGGCGACGCTGGGTTTCCGTGGCGAAGCGCTTCCGTCGATCGCTTCGGTCAGCCGTTTCACCCTGTCCTCGCGCCGTGCCCATGATGAGCATGGTTCGGCACTGCAGATCGAAGGCGGCAAGCTCGGCGAGGTGACCCCGCGCGCGCATGCGCCGGGCACGACCGTGGAAGTGCGCGAGTTGTTCTACAACGTGCCGGCGCGGCGCAAGTTCCTGCGTGCCGAGCGCACCGAACTGGGGCATATCGAAGAGTGGTTGCGCTCGCTGGCACTGGCCCGTCCCGATGTCGAGCTGCGTGTCTCGCACAACGGCAAGGCATCGCGTCGCTACAAGCCGGGTGACCTGTATTCGGACGTGCGCCTGGCCGAGACCCTGGGCGAAGACTTCGCCAGCCAGGCTGTGCGCGTGGACCACAGCAGTGCCGGCCTGCGCCTGCATGGCTGGATCGCGCAGCCGCATTATTCGCGTGCCAGCACCGATCAGCAGTACCTGTACGTCAACGGCCGTTCGGTGCGTGACCGCAGTGTTGCCCACGCGGTGAAGATGGCTTACGGCGACGTGCTGTATCACGGTCGGCAGCCAGCCTATGTGCTGTTCCTGGAACTGGACCCGACGCGCGTCGATGTGAACGTGCACCCGGCCAAGCATGAGGTGCGCTTCCGTGATTCGCGGCTGGTGCATGACTTCGTCTACCGCACCTTGAAGGACGCGCTGGCCGACACCCGCGCCGGCATGAGCGCGCAGGAGATCGGTGCAGGAGCCGTGCATCCGGCCGAGGGCGGCAGCGCGTCTGCGATGCCGGGGGCCACGGCCTCCAGCTTCGGCTACGTGCGCGGTCCGGCACCCGGTGCGGGACAGGGCGGAAGTGGTGGCTTTTCCGGATGGCGACCCCAGCAGCCGCTGGGCCTGCAGGTTGCCGATGCACCCGCGGCCTATGCTGCGCTGTATGCATCGCCCGCCGGTGCCGAGCGCGGTGCTGCGCTGCCGCCGATGCCGATGGAGAACGGACTGCCGGTCACCAGTGCCGACGCCGGGGTGCCGCCGCTGGGTTACGCCGTTGCTCAGCTGCATGGCATCTACATCCTGGCCGAGAATGCCGAAGGCCTGATCGTGGTCGACATGCATGCGGCGCACGAACGCATCGGCTACGAGCGGTTGAAGAATGCGCACGATGGCATCGGCCTGCAGTCGCAGCCGTTGCTGGTGCCGATCACCCTGGCGGTGGGCGAGCGCGAAGCCGACACCGCTGAAGCGGAGGCCGATACGCTGGCCGCCCTCGGGTTCGAGATCACCCGCGCCGGACCGGGCGCACTGCACGTGCGCAGCATCCCGGCGCTGCTGGCCCATGCCGAGCCCGAAGGCCTGCTGCGCGACGTACTGACCGACCTGCGCGAGCATGGCCAGAGCCGTCGCATCGCCACTGCGCGCGACGAGCTGCTGTCGACCATGGCCTGCCACGGCGCCGTGCGTGCCAACCGGCGCCTGACCGTGCCGGAAATGAACGCGCTGCTGCGCGACATGGAAATCACCGAGCGGTCCGGCCAGTGCAACCACGGCCGGCCGACCTGGGCCCGTTTTTCGCTGGCGGAGATCGACCGCTGGTTCCTGCGCGGACGTTGAGGGGAGCACCGATGCGACTTTGGGGAATGGGCGGCCTGCTGGCGGCCCTGTTGCTGGCGGCCTGCAGCCCGGCATCGACGCCGGCGCCAGCCGTCGTTGAGGATCCGGCATTCGCCGCGCAGCAACAGCAATGGCGGGTGCTGCGTTACCAGGACCTGACCCGGCCCGATGGGTGGACCGCGCTGGTCGGCCTGCACTGGTTGCAGAACCGGTCGCACTTCGTCGGCAGTGGTGCCACCAGCGGCATCCGCTTGGCGGTGGGGCCGGCCAAGCTGGGGCTGTTGCGCCGTGAAGGCGACCAGTGGTGGTTCACGCCGGAGTCCGGCACGGATGTCACCCTCGACGGACAGCCTGTGCGCGGGCGTGTCCGCATGGATACCGACAAGAATCCGCAGCCGACCCTGCTGGCCTTCGATGGTGGCAAGGGCCAGCTCAGCCTGATCCGTCGCGGCGCGCGCGATGCGCTGCGGGTCAAGCATGCCGATGCACCCGCGCGCCGCGATTTCGCCGGCCTGCAGTACTGGCCCGGTGGACCGCAATGGCAGGTGCAGGCGCGTTTCATCGCGCATCCACCAGGCAAGACCCTGCCGATCGTGGACATCACCGGACTGACCACCGAGATGCCCAACGCCGGTGCGGTGGAATTCGATCGTGACGGCCGCAGCTGGCGGCTGGAAGCGATCGGCGAGCCGGGGCAGCCGCTGTTCCTGATCTTCGCCGACCGTACCAGTGGCCACGGCAGCTATCCTGCTGGCCGCTATCTGGATACCGATGCGCCCACCGCCGACGGTCACGTGACGATCGACTTCAACCACGCCCACAACCCACCATGCGCGTTCACCGCTTATGCGACCTGCCCGTTGGCGCCGCCGGAAAACCGCTTGGATCTGCGCGTGGAAGCGGGTGAAAAGGCGTATCACCTGCCTGAAGGAGAGGGCTGAACATGTTGATGAAACTGTTGTTGCGCAGTGCCGTTTTTCTCGTTGCCTGCGCCGCCGGCCCGTTGGCCATCGCGCGCGATGCGCCAGCCGACACATCGGCTGGCAAGCCGCCGGTGCCGCTGCTGTGGAAGGTCACCGGACAGGGAGATGCACGCCTGTACCTGCTGGGTTCTTTCCATCTGTTGAAGCCACAGGACTATCCGCTGTCGAGCGACGTCGAGCAGGCATTCGAAGCCTCGCAGCGCGTGCTGTTCGAAGTGACGCCGGAGGAACTGCAGTCGCCGCAGATGGCCAGCCAGATGGTGCAGGTGGCTACCCGCAAGGATGGCAGCGAACTCAAGCGTGACCTGGATGCGCCGACCTGGCAGAAGCTGCAGGCCTATGCGACGCAGAACAAACTGCCACTGGCGCAGCTGCAGGGCATGAAGGCGTGGTTCGTCGGCCTGACCATCACCGTGGGCCAGATGCAGAAGCTGGGCCTGGACCCGGAGCTGGGGCTGGACCGTCACTTCATGCAGCGGGCGCAGAAGGCGGGCAAGAAGACCGCAGGCCTGGAAGACATGTCCAGCCAGATCAACCTGCTCGATGGCATGAGCGTGCAGGAGCAGCGGCAGATGCTGTCCGAGGCGCTGGACGAAGCAGGCAAGGGCGATGCCCAGGCGCAGATGCTGCATGAGGCCTGGCGTCGCGGCGACGATCGCCTGTTGTGGAACCGGATGGGCGTGGAGATGCGCCAGAAGTATCCGCAGCTCTATCAGCGCATCAATACCGACCGCAACGATGCATGGGTGCCCAAGCTGCTGCCGTACCTGCAGGCCGGGCAGGGCGGTACGCTGGTGGTGGTGGGCGGCCTGCACCTGCTGGGCAACGATGGCGTGGTGGAGAAGCTGCGCGCGAAGGGCTACAAGGTCGAGCGGGTGTGCTCGGTATGCAAGGCCAAACGTCCGTAGATCCACGCCGCGCCCATGGCGCGCCGTTTTCGTATCACCCGGGGCGGTTGCCTCAGCGGCGGGTCTTGCCGCCGGTACCGGTGCCGCCGGTCGGCTCGCTCGGCTTGCCGGCCGTGCCGGTGCCGGTGCCCGTTCCGGTGCCACCGGGACGCGGGCCACCGAAACCGCTGCCCATGTTGCGCTGGAATTCCTGCCACAGCTCCAGGTTGCGCTCGGTCAGCTGGTTCATCATCGCCCACGGCGTCTGCCCCAGCAGGTTGCCCATCTGCTGGCGGAACTGCTGCTGCTGGTCCAGGAACACCTGCATG
>Ga0265296_1002833_pt1 | contig 16838 bp, 17 predicted proteins | sample MunlanPumphouse1_FD_189073 | JGI IMG/M metagenome (GOLD analysis project Ga0265296, IMG submission 189073) | Groundwater microbial communities from a municipal landfill in Southern Ontario, Canada - Pumphouse #1 | ecosystem: Environmental > Aquatic > Deep subsurface > Groundwater | place... | reverse complement strand
ATTGAAATGAAAAAGGTTATCTTCTTTTTGCTGTTTGTTATGTTGTCTTCGGCGCTGGCCAATCCGATTGTTCCTCAGCTGTTTTCCGAATTGTATTTTGATTCCACAGGATGGAAAATCGAGATAACAGGGAGCTGGGCTGGTTGTCAAGTTGTTTTAATGTCCCAGACCGATTCGGTAGTCGTAGATACGCCTATCTCTTTTACTGAACAGTTTCCTGTCCTGACATCGGCCGATATAGATTCCACTTTTTATATTAATCCAAATGGAGATCATTTAAAGATTGGAACTGTGGAATCAGGTTGGGTTTCTTGGGTCGATGATTTTATATTCGGCGAAGGGGGCGTAATTGCAGCACCGCGTCCGGGTGAATCCATCGCTTTTGGAGGAGGAGCCGAAGTTTCAGAGAGTGAATACTATTTAGATAGTTCGCCAACTCTCGGAGAATATAACGATTTTGAAAATGCAAAAGGAACAATTCAGGGAATTGTTACTGATAAAAATGGAATTCCAGTCGACGAAGTGACGGTAAAATATTCGAATATTTGCTCAGGATCGGAAACCACGACTGCTATAACTGGTGAAAACGGTCAATTTGAATTTGAGTGTCTGACTGCCCAGCAACAAATATCATTCCGGCATGAAGATTATTTATATAAATGTGTTCCTGTTCAGGTTTGGCCAGACAGCACGGTGTCCGTGACTTTTGTCCTTACAGACCATCCACAGAATTATCAGAATTATTTCCCATTGCAAGTCGGTAACAGATGGAATTATAAAAAATATATCAATGGTGTCCATAGTAGTTGGACGACAATTACTATTTCTGAAAGTATCTTTATTAATGATAAAATGTATTATCTGTTCGGGAAAGACACCATAGGATACGACAGTTTAAAAAATATCGTTATATTTAAAAACCAAAGTGATTCGCTCTTATATCCATTGTCATTATCTCCAAGTGATTCTATATTTCTGACGCCAGATTCACTCTGGATGGCCAAATTAACCTATGATCAGACGCCTCTCACTGTTGGAGCCGGAACATTTACCGAAAATATTATCATAGAGGAAAATTATATGGGAGTGATCGTTGCTATTTGGACAATTCCGGAAAGACAGACTTATTTTTCACGGAATGTCGGCCTGATGAAATCTTACTATAGAGACCGATCAGGAACGACCGAGACTACCGAATTATATTACGCCTGTGTGAATGGAGTAACGTATCCTCAAACCAGCGATAAGATCGTGGAATCTTCAACACCGGCGAAATACGCCATCAATATTACCAATTATCCCAATCCTTTCAATCAATCGACTACGATCAATTATTCTTTGCCGACGAACAGCGATATTGAACTCTCCGTTTTTGACATCAACGGAAGGTGCGTCGATAATTTGTTTACCGGCAAGCAACGAGCCGGTTCGTATCATTTTATCTGGAACGGCGGAAGCGCGTCGTCAGGCGTCTATCTGATCCGGCTCCGGACAGAAAATAATGTAGTTACCCATAAGTGTCTGCTCGTCAAGTGAGTTTTTATTGTAGCAGTTTTATCCGATACGGAAAAATATCTGTCGTTATTTAATCTGTCGAATCCTTTGGCATTTCCGCCAAATTACCGGAAATTAGCGATCATGAAAAATCAATCGAATCAACCAATAAAAATTCTCTATGAGGACAATCATCTGCTGGTTGTCGATAAACCGGCCGGGACGCTCATGCAGGGCGACGAAACGGGCGACGTGACCTTGTTAGACATTGCACGGGGTTACATCAAGGAAAAATATCAGAAACCCGGCGACGTTTTTCTCGGGCTCGTCCATCGCATCGATCGTCCGGCGTCCGGTGTAGTCGTTTTTGCCAGAACTTCCAAAGCCGCCGCGCGCCTGACCGAACAATTTCAGACGAAACAGGTGTCGAAAATCTACCGCGTTCTCGTCGAAGGGAAAATCCCGGATTCCGGAACATGGATGGACGACATCTTGCGTGACGGTGTGACGAGCCGGATCGTGAAAAGCGGCAAAGGGAAACCGGCCGAATTGCGCTTTCGCCGACTGAACTACCAAAACGGCTACTCGCTCGCCGAGGTTGAGATCGTCACCGGACGACATCATCAGATTCGCGTTCAGTTCGCGCATCGCGGCTTTCCGGTATTTGGCGATCTTCGCTACGGCTCGACGAATAAATTTGAAGACGGTAAAGCCATTGCGCTTCATTCTTATTCGCTGTCGTTCAATCATCCGACGAAAAACGAGCGGATGACGTTTACCAGCGAACCGGACGCCTCGTGGGGACTCTTCGTCGATTTGAAGTGAGCGACATGTCTTTTCTGAAAAATGCCGTTCAGATCGCTGGAATCAAAAGCCTTTCCGAGGCAAAAATGCTGATGGATTGCGGCGTCGATTTTCTCGGCTTTCCGCTGAAATTAGCCATTCATCGGGAAGACGTCCCGCTCGAAACTGCCGCCGGGATCATCCGGAATCTGAAGATTTCCGACCGGTCTGTTTTGATCACATATTTAGACCGCGCCGACAAGATTCTCGGTCTGGCGGATTTTCTCGGTGTTTCGATCGTCCAGATTCACGGAACGATCGAGGCGCCGGAACTCTTCAAACTGAAACAGCAGCGGCCGCAACTTCGCATTATCAAAAGCCTGATCGTCAAAACGGATATTGTGGAATTGACAGCCGAAATGGAGAAATTCTGTTCGCTGATCGATGCGTTTATTCTCGATTCGTACGATCCGAAAACCGGCGCCTGCGGTGCGACCGGCAAAACTCACGATTGGAACATTAGCCGGCAATTGGTTGAATTTTCAAAGAAGCCGGTGATTCTTGCGGGCGGATTGACGCCGGAAAATGTCCGTCGGGCGATTCTGGAAGTCGGACCGGCGGCGGTCGATGCGCACACAGGTGTCGAAGATTCCGGCGGCGATAAAATATGTTGGCTGGTGGAAAAATTCGTTTCGGAGGCGCGCGATGCGTTTCGGCTGGTAAATTCAAAAGAGGTAATCGCCGATCCTATCGAAATTCCGATCGACGGAACAATTGACCTGCATACGTTCCAGCCGCGCGAAGTGAAAGAATTATTGACCGACTATCTCGCCGAATGTCGTCGGCGCGGCATTTTTCATCTGCGGATCATTCATGGCAAAGGAACCGGCGCTCTCCGGGAAACCGTTCATTGTCTGCTGGAAAAAATGCCGGAAGTCGATTCTTACCGGCTTTCCGATGAAACGGGCGGCGGTTGGGGCGCTACGATCGTCCGGCTGAAGAAGACAGATTTGTCACAAGGGAAAATCGCGGACGAATAGATCGTCCATATTTCTATTCATTTTTAGGAGGAAATTGGAATGTGCGGAATCATCGCTTACATCGGCCGTCGTCCGGCATTGACGATTCTTTTGGACGGGCTGAAAAAATTGGAGTATCGCGGTTATGACAGCGCGGGCTTTTCCGTCATCACCGGAAATGATCTTGTGACCGTCAAACGCAAAGGCAGGATTCAGGAACTGGAAAAAGCCGTCGATTTAAGCGCGACCGACAGCCGGATAGGAATTGCCCACACACGATGGGCGACTCACGGCGAGCCGAACGAAATCAACGCGCATCCGCATCTTTCCTGCGACCGGTCGATTGCCGTCGTTCATAACGGCATCATCGAGAATTACTCCGTTTTGAAAGAAGTGCTGATCAGTGAAGGACACCGGTTTACGTCGGATACCGATTCCGAAGTGATTGCGCATCTGATCGAGAAATTCTACCGGGGAAATCTGGAATCTGCCGTGGCGGCGGCTCTGGAAAACGTCGAAGGAACCTACGGTCTGGCCGTTCTTCACCGCTCCGAAAATAAGATTGTCGTTGCCCGGAAAGGCTCGCCAATGGTCATCGGTTTTGGGCAAAACGAGACGATCGTGGCGTCGGACGCCATTGCGATTGTCGCGCATACCAAAAAGGTTGTCTATTTGAACGACAACGAAATCGCTACCGTCACCGGAACGGGATGCGCTGTCCGGAAATTGGACGGAAGCACGATCACGCCCGAAGTTCAGGAAATCCGGTGGACGGCCGGTCAGATCGAAAAAAGAGGCTTCAAACACTTCATGCTCAAGGAAATCTACGAGCAACCGGAAGCCATTCTGAACACGCTCCGCGGCCGGATCAAGGACGGCGAGATCAAACTGTCTCTATCCGTCGATTTCGGAAGAGTTAAACGAATTCTCCTGACCGCCTGTGGAACCAGCTGGCATTCGGCTCTTATCGGCAAATTTTACTTTGAGAAATATGCGGGCATTCCGACTGAAGTCGATTACGCTTCCGAATTTCGCTATCGGCAAGGCGTAATCGGTGAAGACGTTCTGGTCGTCGTTATCTCGCAATCGGGAGAAACGGCGGATACGTTGGCGGCTCTGCGCAAGGCAAAATCTGCCGGCGCGCAGGTCGTCGGAATTGTGAACGCGGTCGGCTCGACGATCGCCCGCGAGGTGAATTCCGGTATTTACCTTCATGCCGGGCCGGAAATCGGCGTCGCCAGCACAAAGGCGTTTGTCTGTCAGACGATGGCGCTGTTGCAACTGAGTCTTTGGTTTCGGCAGGAAAAGCGTCTGCCCGTGCCGCATGCGCTCATCGAACGTCTGTCTATGATTCCCAAGCAGATCGAGGAAATTCTTGGCAACGCGCCGATGATTGCGAAAATCGCCTCGGAATATTCGCAAAAACAAAATGCTCTCTATCTCGGGCGGGGCATCAGTTTTCCCGTCGCTCTCGAAGGAGCGTTAAAGTTGAAGGAAATTTCCTACATTCACGCCGAAGGATATCCCGCCGCCGAAATGAAACACGGGCCGATCGCCCTGATCGACGAAAACATGCCGGTTGTATTTTTAGCGACGAACGGACAGGTTTTCGATAAAGTCATGTCGAACATGCAGGAAGTCAAGGCGCGCCGCGGCATAATCCTGACCGTCACCGACCGTGAGAATAAAATCCTCAGCGCTTTGTCGAATTATATCTTTTATGTTCCGGAAACGGATGAGGATTTATCGCCTTTACTTAACGTGATCCCGTTACAATTGCTGGCATATGACATCGCCGATCAAAAGGGTCTGAACGTCGATAAACCGCGCAATCTGGCTAAATCGGTCACGGTCGAATAATTCGGACGCCGTTAAAATTTCACGATGCTTGATGCGACGACGTTTGCGACCAGCGACCTTAACCGGATGGCGTTGCTGTTCGGAATGTGAACGGCATTCTGCGGTTGACCGTTCACGAGACGATCGTCCGCAACCTGCGATTGCCCGAAAATGAGTGTCAGGTAAAATAGTCCGATCAGCGATGTTTTGATTGCCGGTTTTAAAGTCATGATAACTTCATTTTGAAATCTTATCGATGGGAATGTCCAGATTCGGTTTTCCTTCAAAATCCTGATAGTCGAAGTGCCACCATTCGCTTGACAAACCGGTGAATCCATGCGCTTCCATCGCGTCTTCCAGAATTTGTCGGTGTTTCAGCGCCGGTTCGGGAAGATTCTGGAAACTGCGGCTGGCTTTTTCGGTGAAATCGTCAAACGGCGTCGGCATTTGAACCGAATCTCCATCGATAGTGATCAGCGTTAAATCCACCGCATAGCCTTTGTTGTGGCGGGAACCGGTCTTCGGATCGGCGACGAAAATGGGATTAGGCATGATTGCCCACATGCGCCACTGGACGGAAAGCGGACGATAGCCATCGAAGACTTTCAGTTTGTAGCCTTTCGTTTTCAAATCCGCCTGAACCGCATTCAGTGCATTGACGGCGTCCCGAACCAGAAAACAGCGATCGGACGGGTAAAGAATCTGCCCGACAAAGTTATTGGTTGTTGCGTACCGGATGTCCAGTTCAATATCGGGAATGATTGCTTTCAGTTCGATAAGGTCGGTTTGAGCGCCGGTGAAATAGGCAAAAACCAGAACGATCAACCCGATTGGAATGACAACGACCGATCGGAAACGTCTCATCGTTTTCTCCTTCAGAAAAAGTCTTCAGTGTCAAGATTGCGTTGTTATCTTAATCGAATCGAAAGAATGAAACAAATGAAAAACTCGGCGATAGAATCGAAACGAGTTTCCGACAGGTTTGAGAAACCATTTGTTTTTTTCAAGTAATCTCTTATCTTCGGACAGATTTTACGGATTGAAATCGTGATGGTTTCAGGATGAACGAAAAGAAATATTTGGACTATTGAGATGAGCATTACGAAAAAAACAGCGAAACGGATACTGCGCCGCGCTTCGCTTTACGACTTAACCGGTGAAAAACCGAAACGCGACAGAAAGTACCTTCTCGTTTGTCTACCGTTTGACCCGGATGAATTTCAGATCGCCCAGCGAATGCTCTTCTCGTTTATTATTGAGAATGCGCTTTTCATAAAGGTTGGCGTTTATCAATCGTTTTTTCCGATCTTAAAAAACATCGACCTCTCTCTATTTTTTCCGATCCTAAACTCGGATTTGGACGAATCACGCCTGCCGTTCGGCCATCTGACTCAGGACGTTTTTCAATATGAATATTCGGCGGCTGTGGACTTATCGTCCGATCCGAATCCGACCAATGCCTATCTGGTTTACAATTGCGGAGCACCGATGCGCATCGGATTTCACACATCCGCTACGGCTTCGATCTACAATCTGTTGATCAAGAAAAATGAGGATGTAATCGAGCCCAGCTATCAGCGGATCAAGTCGCTTTTAACCGATCAGATTCGGATTCTTTCCGGGGAGTTGAAATGAAAAAATATATCTTGACGGATAGGACATCGAAGATTACATTAACCGCCATTATTGAAGAGGAGTTAGTATGGAAGATTTAGTTTGTCCCGAATGTAACGTTCCGCTTAATGAGGAGTATCTAAAGAAATCGCTTATCTGCCCGCATTGCAAAGTCAATCTGCGCGATAAGAAATACGTCGATTTTCTGGAACTCCTGGTGTTTCATGATATCGTCGATGACATCGATTTTTTCGATATGAGTCTGTATGGCGAAGAGATGCTTAAAAACGAGCGCGAAGATTACGACGAACCCGACATCGATCCGTCCAAGTTCGAGAAGCGGAAAGAAGTCTGGGATGAATTTGAAGATGACACCGAACTCAACGAAAGCCTGTCGGAAGAGGCCGAAGCGGAAGACCCATGGAAACTCTTTGGCGACGACGGTTTGCCTAACGAGGACGAATGGGAAGACGAAAATTCCGGTAAAAATTCTAAATACTAATTCCCGAAAAAGTCAGGATAACTATCATGGAACAGAAAAAAGCACCTCAGCAATTGAATATTGAAATTCCCGAATCCAAAGCCGAAGGGAATTATGCCAATTTTACCGTGATCTCACACTCGCCAGCGGAGTTCGTGCTGGATTTCGCCCGCCTGATGCCCGGCGCGCCAAAAGCCATTGTGCAGAGCCGCATCATCATGACGCCCATTCATGCCAAGACGCTGCTATTTACGCTTCAGGAAAACATCTCCAAATTCGAATCGAAATTCGGCGAGATCATCCTTCCGGATAAAGAGTCACAACCCGGTTTCCCGCCGGTTCCGTCCGGCTCGCTTCCTAATTGAAGATTAGGTTGATTAGGTAGCATAAGTAGATTAGGTTAATTAGGGTTTTCCGCCACCGGCGGACTGATAGTGTTTCCGCTCTTTCAATGCCCCGTTGACCAAATGCCTGAATGACATCATTTACCGCAAATATCTGCGGAAATACTCGTAAATCTTTTGATATAAATCGATCGCGGTTTCGTCGGACTCGATGCACTGGTTTTTCCATGGATAAAAGATAAAATCGACGTGTTTTCTCGCTTCCGTCATTTTTTGTGTGAGTGCCGCTGTTGGCAATAGCGCCTCGATACTGCTTGTGTTACCTTGAGCGAACAGCAGATGACCGGTGAGATTCGGGTAAGAATTTAGCCTTTCTGAAATCTGTCCGGTATCGATATGATCGAACAGGAACGGTAAAATATTCGGCTCGCCGGCGAGCATTTCTTCCTGCCATTCGGGAAGCGCTGTGATCGCGACGCCCGCCTTAAACAAATCGGGCGCGGCGAACATCGCAACTGTTGCGTCGTATCCGCCGAAATGCGCTCCGAGAATGCCCGCGCGATTGATGTTGGCAAAGTCATATTTGCTGATTTCATTTAGAACCGTTTTCATGTCGGAAATCGAATATCCGATCGAGTCGGCGTCTATCAACCGAACGGTCATTTCTGCGACGATGAATTTCTGGTCGCAAAGCCATTGATTTACTAAACCGTTGACGCTCCACGCGTTGCGAATTTTGTGCGATCGGGTTTCTTCGGAAACATTAAGGATGACCGGATATTTGGATGAGACGAGATCTTTTTCAGGCAACCACAGATGATAATAGATCAAACGTCCGGTTTGCGGATTACGGACGGATTTGGTCAGCGGCAATTTCAACCGATAATCTTCCATCTCCGTTGAAGTCGATTGGGTAACGGTGAACATTTTGCTATTCGGTGAAGCGCTCGACCAAAATAATTCCGGAATCTGTTGAAGACTCGAAAAAACCTCAGCGAGTTTTTCGCCGGAATTGGATGGCGTGAACGAATGAATACCTTTCCGGAATGTCAGTTTTTCTGACTTGTCCGTCGTCGGATCGACGCTGAAGACGTGCGTTTCGGTCGCAACTTCATCCGAAGTGTAAAATATCTTTTGTTTTTGGTTTTCGGCGCAATAATCGATCACGTTGAACTGACCGCGTGTCAATGCCTCGACGATATGAGATTCAATTTTAACGGTGTACAAATGGTCGTATCCGTTAGTCGCCGAACCGAACAGCAGGCGTTGTCCGCCGTCGATCCAGAAAATCTTTCCACCGAACGCTCCCACGCATTTCGGGTTGGTTTCACGATATAATGTATCGGCGACGCCGCGCCAGACATCGAGCCGTAAAAGGAACCGCTTGCTCAGGTCGGCGGCTATTTTATCGACGGCAATGGATTGATTGTTCGGCGCCCACCGAAAATCCCGAACGATCGATTGCGGATCGATAGGGAAGCGAACATCAGCGATTCGCACTTGACTCATTTCTATCTGTCGAATAATCAAACAAGGCGTTTGTTTATCTTTGGTTTCGATGAATGCAATCGATTTCCCGTCAGAAGACCACCGAAAATGAGGCGTCCCGGCAAAAAACGGATGGTTCGTCAGTGTGTTTTCCGCGGGCAAAGCGCCGGTCAATCGCGCGGTTTTTCCCGAGGAAATTTCCTGTATCCAGTAATCGGCGTTCTTTTCGTAAACGATATATTTACGGTTCGGAGAAAATGCAGGGCGCGAAGCGGAAGGAATCCAGATCGCCGGTTTATCATCTCTTCGGATGCCGCTTTGATAGATGTTGTTCTGAAATTCAAAAACAACGGTCTTTCCATCCGGCGACCAGACAAGGTCTCGGATCAAGTCTGTCGGCGGAAGCGAAGGATTCTTTCCAAATGAAGTGATCCGTTGAACGCCGATCGCATCGATGTCTTTGATATAAATGTCACGAAATCGTCCGCCTTTTTCATTCCAAAGAAACGCCATTTTTGAGTCGTCCGGCGACCATTTTGCAGAGATCGGAACTGTTCCGTATCTCAATGGTTGCTGAAAAATAAAGGGCAGATCGATCGGTTCGGCCGCCTGAAGTGAGAAAACTACCGCAAAAAATAAAATCAGTCTCTTCATATTTTTCCTCGAAGTGAAATCAAGTTCAATATCGATGGAGGCATTACGGTTGTCATTGCCAACATCCGCTCATGCCCGTTTTTCCAGCAGGAAAATTTTATGTGCGTGGAAAAACCGCAAAACCCACCATGAATCCGCGATTCTCATGCCCGATTCGCGCACCTCATTTTCCCAGTTTTCGATAGATGCCATTGTCATTTTTCTCGGACGCGAAGAGATCTTTTGATTCAATTGGTGAAGCGAAGATTCCAGATAGACGGAAACGACCGCCCATCGTTTGGTCACACGACAAAGTTCCGTGAGTGTGGAGCGACGCTCGGCGCCGGTTTTGAAATGCTGGAGCAGGCGAAAATTAAAAACGACGTCGAATTCGTTTTTCCGAAAAGGCGTCGCGTTGACGTCCGATACGACAACGCGCGTCGAACCGTGATGACGTTTTCGCTGATACTGAAGTGCGTAGAGATTCAGATCGCCGTTTGTCACGGAAAAACCGTTTTCCAGAAATAGTTCGGTAAAACGTCCATATCCGGTCGGAATGTCCAAAAGCGTCCGGTTTTCGGATTTGAGACGATTCAATATCCTGCCGACGATCCGTTTTTCACGCCAGCTGATCCAGCGTTGATCAAAATGTTTGTAGCGGTTTTGGGAGTATTTTTCCACCGATTCCACGCTTTTCCACGTGATCGAGTACCGTTTCGGTTTGTCCGATAGGTTATTTTCGCTCAAAATATTCTCTCATTTCTACTTTTCCGACGACCGATTTTACGGCCTTCCCGAATAAATGTCAACCCATTTCATATTGCAGAAAATCGGCTGAACGTATAATAAAAAAGAGGCGACCTATTCGATCGCCTCTTTTAAGTGTCTGAGTTACGAAACTTAGTTCGTCTTGATCTTGAAAATAACCGGAATTGAAATATAGACGCCGATATTCTGGTCTCTCTGTTTCGCCGGTTTGAACTTTGTCTTCTTGATCGCGGTGCAAGCGGCTTCGTCGAGTCCGGTGTTCGGAACGCCTTTGAGAACTACGGTTTCTTGTACAACTCCGAATTCATTGACGAATGCTTGAACAATCACAGTGCCTTCAATGCCTGCTTCCTGAGCAATCTCCGGGTAAATGACCCTCGCTTGAATCGCGGCAAATCCGCCAATCGGCTCCGGAGCTTTTTCATACGGAATGAACCGAATTCTAGGACCGGAGGATTCATCCTGTTGTTCCGGCGGCGGCGGCGGCGCTTCCCATGCCTGATATTCGCTCAGGTCGGTCGTTTCATCGATCGTGATGTCTTCGGAGAAGTCTTCTTTGTCTGATTCGATTGGGATCGCCGGACGTGACGGAGCGGCTGCTTGATCGATCTTCTGTTCGACAATCGGTACGTCGGTGGTTTCCATGACGAATTCCACTTTTTTCACGACAGATGCCGATTCCTGAAATCTCGGGAATGCAACCAGCGTCACGATCGTTAAAAACAAAGCGCCGACCATTCCAACTTTGAGAATAAAATTGTACCGTAACTTTAAACTTTTTTCCGGATTGACTCTAATTATCATTTTGACTATCCTTAAATCGCTCTATTCGCCGAGTAATTGACCTTTAAAGCATCCGCTAATCTTAATTCTTTATGCACCTTGTGCATCATTTCCATCGTAACCTGTGCGTCGGCGCGAATCGAGACCGTCAATTGCGGATCGGCGGTTCGTTTTTCGTAAAAGATTGTCCGAATGGAATTGATGTCTATCAGTTTTCCATCAACGGATAACATGCCTTCCTTGGAGACCCAGAGCGTGGAAACGTGAACATCGGAACTGAGTTTTTCGATCTGTTTGGCAAAAGGTAAAACGAGGTTCAATCCCTCATAATCTCTCATCGTAGTAGCCGACATGAAAAAGAAGAGAAGCATGAAGACGATATCCGGCAACGACGTTTGGGGGATAGTCATTTTGGCTTTTGTTTTTCTGATTAATTTCATCGGATATATTCCTATTCTGCGATTGAAATCCTTCGGGCGTCCGCCATTTTCAACTGATCCAGTACCTTGACATAGACGCTATACTTTGTCAATGGATGGGATTTGACGGAAATGATCATTTTCGGATTCTGGGAAGTCAGTGCTTGAACTGTTTTTTTGATGTCCGCAATCTCGATCTCTCTATTGTCCAAAAGTACTTTGCCGCGAGGATCGATGACCAAATTCGTAATGTTCTTCTTGGCGACTTCTATGGTTCCACCTTCCGGCGGTAAAATGATGCCAAGTCCCTTTTCAGTATCCATCGTCGATGTAGCCATAAAGAAAAGAAGAAGAAGAAATGCGATGTCTGCCTGCGAGACAGTCGGAATCTCGGCTTCGGGGATTTTTTTCTTTTTTATGAGGGCCATAGTGAACGACTCTTATTTATTCGTGTTTGTATCGATGGTTGTTTTCAGCGTTTCGAGAAAGGTGATTGAACTTTCTTCCATTTCAACGCTAATGGCATCGATGCGCGACATGAAGATGTTGTAAAAAATCTGCATCGGCATGGCGACGGCCAGACCGAAAATGGTGGTCAACAGGGCTTCGGCGATACCGTCTGCGACAATGGCGGGAGAAATGTCGTTGGCTTTGGCGATAGCGTCGAAGGCTCCGATCATTCCGGACACCGTTCCGGTGAATCCGAACATCGGTGCGAGGGTAATGACCGTCGATAGCCAGATCATTCCTTTTTCCAGAAATGCCAGTTCGACCACACCGGTCGCCTCGAGAGCTTTTTCGACCTCAGGAAGGCCTTGATCGGCTTTTTCGAGTCCGGCGGCGAAGATTTCAGCGATTGGGCTGGATGTTTCTTGGCAGACTTTCTTCGCGGCGTCAACACCTTCATCTTTCAGCGCATTGGTTAATTTTGGGATGAATTTCTTCGTAATGATCGAGGATTTGGTCAGCGTGTAAAATCTCTCAAAGGAGATCATAAAGCCCCAGATCATCAGAATCAAAATAGGCCACATGAAATATCCGCCACGTATAAATGTTGCAACCATGAGTTTAAATCCTCCATTTCATTGTTTCAAATTCCAAATAAATGCCAAGTATTTTAAGCCAAATTTTGCTAAAAGTCAATAATCAATTCGGCAATAATTGACGATATTTTCGACGCACGGCTTATCATTTCAACGTCATTTTCTCGGCTTCTTTAAAATATTGTTTGGCCGCAATAACCTGATTGTCTTTCAATCGAACCGTCTTGTAGTACTCGTCGTAGCTCCAGTAATCTTTGGCGATTTCCGCCTTCAACATCATCTTGAGATACTCGGCATCCTTGTCGATATTCGTCAGGCTGACGTCGATCTTTTTATCCTTTACGGTCTGTTTGAAAGATTCCCATGTCTTCGCACCGATTTCATATTTTTCAATGAACCAGTCTTTTTGGGATTCGGCCTGATACTGTGGATTTTTCTTGGCAAAATCTGCGCTGAATTCAAACAGTATCCGGGACGGATGTCTGAGCAGTTTGTAAGTGTCGCCGGAGAGATTTTGCTCAAATTTTACGTGATGATCCGGTGTAATTCCGCCGCCGCCGTAAACAGTTCTGCCGCTCAGTGTTTTGAATTCCGGGCGTTGTTTGACCGTATCTTCGGCCGCGAGGACAGAATCCCGGTCTTCTTCGCCAAATGTCTCATAGTAGTCGGCGAGATTGCCGTCGTATGGGCGCTGGATGAGTCTTCCGCTCGGTGTGTAATAGCGGGCGACGGTAACGCGAATCGCTCCGCCGTCGCGCAGAGGGAATTGACGTTGCACGAGTCCTTTGCCGAAACTTGTTTCGCCGACAACAACACCGCGGTCGAGGTCCTGAACCGCGCCCGCAACGATCTCGCTGGCGCTTGCCGAACCGCGATTGATCAACACGACAAGCGGAAACGTGCTGTGATTTTCATCGCGTCCGGAATAAAATTCTTCGTTGGAATTCTTGATCCTGCCTTTGGTATAGACGATCATTTGCTTTCCGGAGATGAATTTGTCGGCGATCTTCACGGCCTGATCCAGAAATCCGCCGCTGTTGTTCCGCAGGTCGAAGATCAATTGCTTCATTCCCATTCCTTCGAGTTTGGTAAGCGCCTTTTCGACTTCCTCTTCCGTCGTTTCGCTGAAGCGGTTCAGGAAAATATAGCCGGTGGTTTCATCCAGCATAAACGTTGCCGAAACGCTGTACAGCGGGATTTCGTCCCGGATGATGACGACGTCGAAATCTTCCGTTCCTTCGCGGCGAACGGTGACGGTGACCTTGGAACCCTTCGGTCCGCGCAGTTTTTTAACAACGTCTTCGCGTTTGATTTTGTAAGCGGATTCGCCGTCGATTTTTACAAACTTGTCGCCAATTGTAATGCCGGCTTTTTCCGCGGGCGCACCTGCAATAGGTGAAATGACCGTGATGAAGCCGTCGAGCACGTCGAATTCGATGCCCACGCCTTCGAATTTTCCTGAAAAGTCTTCCTGCACTTTGGACATTTGTTTCTGTTCGATATAGACCGAATGCGGATCGAGGCTCTCGAGCAATCCGGTATAAGCGCCGTCCATTGCCTTGTCCCAATCGGGATTTTCGACATAGTTTTCGTTCACGATACCGACGATGTCGTTAAGTATTTTGAGTTTCAGATAGAGATCGCTGCCGGTGGCGCAAATGACTTTTCCCAGCGGCGAGATCACTAAAAATATGGTCAGAACGACCAGTATGATGACCGGTACTGTTAATTTCTCTCGTATTTTCACTTTTTCATCCTTCTTTAAAAAACCTGTTCAGATTTTAACATGCAATTGACAGAAAAACAAGTGCAACTCCGATAATTGGCATCCGACGAATTCCGAAGATGAAGTCCGTCGGCTTCCCGTTTAAAAACCGCCGATGGAAAAAGTTTCAGAATAATAAAGACGCGATGCGACAGACTTCTTCCAGAAACGCGCGGTCTTTCGCTTTGAACGGAGACGGAACGTGCGAATCGATGTCCAACTCTGCGACGAAGCGGCCGTTTTTGAAAACCGGCACGATAATCTCGCTCCGAACGTCGATACCGCACGACAAGTAATTTTCTTCTCCGGTAACATCCTGAACGATGACCGTTTCCAGTTCGTCCGCCGCGCGTCCGCAGATTCCTTTGCCGAACGGAATCCGAATGTGCTCGGTTGGCGTGCCGATGAACGGGCCAAGAACCAATTCCCGTTTTGCGTCGTCGGCAATATAAAAGCCGACCCAGTTGAAATAAGAAACCGTGCGGTTCAACGCCAGACAGATCGCCGATAGTTTTTTGTTTCGCGTCATCGGTGATGCGACGATTTTTTGAATTTCCTGTAATTCCGGAAACGGCATTCTACATTTTCCCGAACGAATCGCCGCCGGGACGTTTAATTTATATCTTGATAAAAATCTTCCGTCGATATAGAATCCACGTGAAAACAAACCAGATCAGCACATAGCCCAGTGCAAAAAAAAGCGATGCGTTGTACGGACTCGCCCACGATTCGAAATACTTCTGAAACAGAAAAGTTTTCAATGCCACCGATGTTCCGTCGGCCTGCGGAACTTTCCACCAGAAGACAAGCGCGCGCGCCGTCAGGCTGGACAATGCGTAAACCGCGATGGCGTTCGACCCGAAAATCACGAACGGCTTCGTCCATTTTTGGTAGCCTTTGATGTCGATCGCCCAATAACACATCGCCAGAAAGATCAGCGCCATTCCGCCCATGAATACCGTATAAGACGGCGACCAGAGATTTTTGTTGATCGGGAACCAGATTCCCATGATTTCGCCGAGAACCAGTCCGATGATTCCGAACACGAACAGCATGACGACTTTTTCGAGGTCGCTTTTTTTCGCCTTGAGCCAGTGAGCCGTCAGCACGCCGAATAAAACAGTCGAAATCGCCGGGATCGTGCTGAGAATTCCTTCGGGATCGAAACCGGCCGCGGGCGCGCCGCTCCATGTGTGACCTTTCAACAAAATGCTGTCAACGTACCATGCCAGATTTCCCATCTTGTTGCCGATCGGATCGTCGATCAGAGCCAGTATTCCGGCGCCATAACCGGGAACGGGAATTAGTTTCATCGCCAACCAATAAATAACCAAAAAGGCGACGGCGAGAATCGCTTGCCATTTGACGTTCGTATTGAGGACGATGATCGAGGCGATGGCATACGTCACGGCGATTCGTTGTAAAACGCCGGGGATTCGCAAAGTGGACAAATCCACGCCCATGACGCCGGCAAAAGCCAACAGAATGACAAGGAAGGTCAAGGCGATTTTGATGCATTTCAGATACTGATCTTTTCGTTCGGCGGGAATGGTAAGTCTGCGGACGACATAAAATCCCAGAATTCCGAGAATCAGCAATCCGTCCAAAACTATGAGTTCGGGCGTCGGGATGCCGCGAAACGCGCTCAGATACAGACCGATGCCGAATAGCCACGCGGTTCTTTTGGCGATTTTCAAATAGATCGATTTACGCGGCGCACCGACTTCCATGCGATTGGAAAAGGCATAGACGATTGTAACGCCGACGATGAACAGGAAAAACGGGAAGATAAAATCGGTCGGCGTCCACCCATGCCATTTCGCATGTTCCAGCGGCGGATAAATCTTGCCCCAGTTTCCGGGATTGTTCACCAGGATCATCCCGGCAATGGTAATTCCTCTGAAAGCATCGAGAGAAATCAGTCTTTTCGGTTTTTCTGTCAATAATTCGCCCATGATCCACTCCAGTTGTTAAAGTTTTCCGAGATTTTTTATCACGCCTTCCGCGGCAAACATGCCGGTCACCGCCGAATAGACGATTCCGCGGCTGTGTCCGCTCGCGTCGCCGGCGACGAAGAAATTCCTGACGGAGGTTTCCATAAACGGCGTGACGTTGTATTTCGTGTCGTAAAATTTGATTTCCGGCGCGTAGAGCAAAGTGTTGTTCGAGACCAATCCGGAGATGATGGCGTTCAAAACGTTCAGACCTTCCATCAGATTTGTGGCAATTCGCTGGGGAAATGCCATGGCGATGTCTCCTGGCGTCGCGTCTTTCAATGTCGGAACGATCGACGAGCGTGCGATTCGATCCCATGTCGAACGTCGGCCGGATAGAAAATCGGTCAGTCGCTGGATGATCGGTTTGC
>Ga0265296_1002832_pt1 | contig 16838 bp, 23 predicted proteins | sample MunlanPumphouse1_FD_189073 | JGI IMG/M metagenome (GOLD analysis project Ga0265296, IMG submission 189073) | Groundwater microbial communities from a municipal landfill in Southern Ontario, Canada - Pumphouse #1 | ecosystem: Environmental > Aquatic > Deep subsurface > Groundwater | place... | reverse complement strand
TTCGCATCATGGAGTTGATGGATGAGCTCTCTTTCCGCAAAACTCCCCTTAGCTTTGGCATTTTTCATTTTAACCTCTTTTCAAACTAAGAACTGTCTCGCTTGTTTAAAACACTTTCTGCAAAAGAGCTATAAATAAAAAAATAAAAAATTAAAGATCACGAGGCTGAATCGTAGATCTCTTATTTGCTTTAGATCTTTCGCATGCTTTCTTAATTAACATCTCTACGTTTTTACTTAGAGCATCAGCGAAGTCACCAGCAACATTCATGCCTTTCGCAACTTCCTTAATTTTACTTCTTACTACTAACAGTTCTGACATCCTTACACCTCCATTTGGTTTTAAACGTCTTTTAACCCTGATATGACCTCGTTTAGCTTTTAACCTATATAAAGATTTTGGAGTAATGATCTAGTGAAACTAGATAAGCTTCATCAACCGGACACCTGTAGAACTATACATAGAAAATAATTTAGTTGTATATTTACAATTTGTAGGATTTACATATGCAGGAGACCTTACTCTTACCGTCGATGTATACGAGTCTCTTACTAATGCATATCTTCGGATATACTGTTGTGAAGTTAATGTTTCCTCTGTCTTACTTTTTGGCACTGGATATCCAAAATCACTTAATTGTGTTAAGGAAGAGTTCATTACTACAAAATCATGTATTCCTTTTCCCTTTTTTGAATCAGTTTCTAATAACATCATTTTAGCAGCAGTTATTTTATTTCCCACTAAGACTTGATTAGGGCCACTTAGATAATCAGCAAGCCATTCTGATTCTTTCTCTATTTCCTTCATTCCTCTTTTTACTTCTCTTTGCCACCATCTACTTTTTTCTTTCACTTCAATTAGGTGGGGCTGAAGAATTTGATACCATATTCCGCTAGGAACCATTCTATATCCTAATTCTCTAACCATCCTTCTTGCTTCTTTCCATTCGCTAAACCCCATGTGACCGTCCTTGGTTGAAGAAAAAGTAATACTTCTTTGTGTAGCGAGCTCTCTTAATTTTCTCTCACTTTTTAAAAAACGTTTTCCAATCATTACTCCTTGGCAATCTTCCAAATTTCCATATCCTGACTCTAATAAAAAATGTCGATACTCCCACGTTGTACGTTCTAAGATCGTCTCTTTTGGAAAAAAATAAAATTCTGAATCTGGAAGGGAGTAAGGGACACTGAACGTTCTTTTCTCCTCTTCGGATATAATTTCTCTTTCTAATTCTTCATAATAATCTCTGTATCTACCTTGGTAAGTCCTTATTTCCTCAGCTCTTTTATTCTTTGATTCTTCTTCTGCTTGATGTGCGATTTCCTCTAACCCTTTAAGTCTCTCCCGTTCAACTTCCTTTAATTCGCTTGCAATTTCTCTAAATCGCTTCAATCTATTTGTGCTTACAATTGATATTTCTTCCTTTTTAGGGTGTTTTAGATCTCTTATCAATCCTTTAAACTTAATTTTTAAATCCATACTTCTTCAATTACTGATCAATCCTAAATTCTTATAAAACCTCCTTTTATCATCTCTTGTCAGTACTAGCATAATCTTTAAAAGGCTCTTTTGCCCAGAAGAAACTAACTAAACAACACTCTTGGAGGTGTCAATAATATGTCAAGCGTTATGCAAAAAGTAGGCAGCTGGTCCTTTATTGTAGGATTTCTCATTGCCCTTGTCTTAGGAGCAATCGGGTTAACAACGCCAACAGTCGTCTATGCACTCTTAGTGCTCGGACTCGTCGTAGGAATCTTAAACATTAGCGACAAAGAAATCGTACCGTTCTTAGTTGCAACAGTAGCTTTAATTGTAGCAGGAAGTGCAGCGGGATCAATCAGTCAAATCCCCCCTTCAATTAGCAACATCTTGGTAAACATCACCATCTTCGTTGTACCTGCAGCAGTTATCGGTTCAGTAAAAGCAATTTACGCTTTAGCTTCCTCCCGCTAAGAGGAGCTTTTTTTTCTTTTTTTTAATTAAGACTGAAAATCTCTTTAACAAACTCTTATAAATTACACCCCTCCATCCTTTCTATGGAAGCATTAGTTACCTGTGTAGCAGGATTAGAACAAGTCACCCTCGCAGAATTAGAAAGTCAATTAAACAAGAAAGGAACAATCGTTCAACCAGGATTTATCACCTTTTCTGCTACCAAAGAAGAATTAGCAACCTTCACCTATTACTCAAGAAGCATTCTTAGTGCTTTAGCATTAATTAACCACTTCGCTTTTACTGATTATGAAGAATTAAAAAACAAATTAACTTCTTTGACCTATTCGGATTTACAATCTCCCTTTGCAGTCAGATGCGAACGAGAAGGAGAACACGCCTTTACCTCTCAAGAAGTAGAAAAACATGTTGGAGCACATATTCACGATACTCTTAATTTAGAAGTAAATTTAGAACAACCTGCTTCAGTAGTACTTATTCATATTAAAGATCTTTATTGCTTTGCTGGACTAGACTATGCAGGATACAAATTAAGCAAACGAGAATACAGAGTCAAAACACACCCTCACTCTCTGAATCCAGTTCTTGCTTTTGATTTACTCAGCATTGCAGGATGGAAACCTAACGAAACACTCCTCGATCCCTTTTCAAAATCAGGAGAAATCATTATCGAAGCAGCATTATCCACACAAGAAGCCCCAAGCGCATTTCATTATGAAGAACAATTACTCTGCTCTAAATTCTTAAAACTCCCTGAACCCAAAATTAAAGAAAAAAAATTAGATATCCATTCAATCGATAACCTCCACATCAATGTACGAAACGCAGAAGTCAACGCAAAACTAGCAAACGCAGCAAAAGACATCCAATTCAGCAGAATGGACTTAGAATGGCTTGATACCAAATTTGAAAAAAATAGCATTGATAAGATTATCACCGTCCCGCCCTCACCCTCTAAGATTGTTACAGAAAAAGACGCACATAAAATCACTAAAGAACTCTTCTATCAAGCAGCATTCATCCTTACTGCTAAAGGAACACTTACCCTCTTAACAAAAAAACCATCAGCCTATAAAGAAGCCAGTGAACAACACGGTTTTCATGTAGATCATGAAGTTACATTTGACTATGGCAACGACATTTATTTCATCCTCACCTTTGTAAAAAACATATAGTCTTTTATTACTCTATGCAGAGCCTTCTTATACTAAATTCACTTCTCTTCTTTTATGAAAACCGACACACCACAACGCATTACAGTCAGAGGCTCAACTTTAAGTCTTGGCAATCAAGAACTCATCGCCTGCCCCTACAGAGAACCACTTCTTTTTCTTCATGAAACAGAATTAGGTTCTGAACATGTAACACCGCTTATCCAGCCGGTTGACAAATTCCTTCAACTTCCCGGGATTTATGAACGCTTCTTAGGCATGATGAAAGCTACAGCGGAATATTACACACTTGGTCCTATGCACACTGAACGAACTGGGAAAAAACTTCTTACTGTTATCCCCGTGCAGCCGTACGTAGAGATCACTACAGATATTCGAACTTACGGAAAACCCCTCCTCGTTGCCTCTAGCGAAGAAGTGGATTCGGTTCTTGTTTCTTCACTAGGAAAGATAATCGGTTTAGAGGCACTCTTAAGAAAGAAAAGTCATAAAGTAGACCGCCTTCAAAAAGGAGAACCCTATTTCCACGGTTCTAAAACATTCTATGCGGTACAACTCTATGCACCTTCTTCTGAACTCTACCAAAAATCAGCATAATCTTTTTTATTTTTTTATAGATTATACTCTGCTCTTTAGAAAAGTGGCTCAAAACTTGCTTACGACTTAAGAAAAACTTTATAAGCCTCTTCTGGGATCAACATCTCTATGTCTACAGAAGATATGCTCATTAAACAACGTTTAGAGAAGCTTGAACTCTTTAGAGAACAAGGCATTAATCCTTATCCCCATTTCTATAAGAAAAAAGATACAACTAGCGCACTCAAAGAACGTTATTCTTATTTAGAAAAAGAAGCAAAAGCAGAAGGAACATTCAGCATTGCAGGAAGAATTCTTACGTTGCGAAAAATGGGAAAAGCAAGTTTTGGAAACATCCAAGACCAAACTGGAACAATGCAATTTTATATCCGCGAAGATGAAGTAGGAAATGAACTTTATTCCCTTTTTGATAAATTAGATTTAGGAGATATTATTGGAATTAAAGGAAACATCTTTAGGACTAAAACTGGAGAAATCACTATCCGTATTAACAAATTACAATTACTTTCTAAATCACTAAGGCCTCTCCCAGAAAAATGGCATGGATTAACAAATACAGAAGCACGCTACAGACAACGCTATATTGATTTAATTGTCAACCCCGGCGTAAAAGAATTATTCGTTAAACGAACAAAAGCAATCCAAACTATTAGACAATTCCTTGATAAAAAAGGATTCTTAGAAGTAGAAACACCGTTATTACAACCTACTTATGGCGGGGCTTCAGCCAAACCTTTCAAAACACACTTGAATGCACTGAACATGGAAGTATTCCTCTCTATTTCGCCAGAACTTTACTTAAAACGACTTATTGTCGGAGGATTTGAACGAGTCTATACCATTTGTAAAAACTTTAGAAATGAAGATATTGACACCACCCACAATCCAGAATTTACCATGCTTGAATTCTATTACGCTTATGAAAATTATAAAACCTTAATGAACATGACAGAACAACTCATTCCCAAACTTGTTCACATTATTGCAGGAACTGATCACGTGGTCTTAGGCGGAGAAACAATTAATTTCAAACCTCCTTTCAAGAAAATTAAATTTAGAGACTTCATCTTAGAACAAACAGGGATAGATATTGATAAAACTAAAGGCTTCGAGTCACTTAAACAAGCAATCTTAGAAAAAAATATTCCTCACGTCAATGTTTCCGAAGCAACACACTACGGCGCATTAATGGATGAACTGTACAAACGCGTATGCAGACCGAAACTCATTCAACCCACCTTCTTAACCCACTATCCTGTAGAAATGATCGCATTAGCTAAAAGAAATGAAAAAGATCCAACCAAGATTAATAGCTTTCAATTACTCGTCAACGGCGCAGAACTTGTGAAAGCCTATGATGAATTAAACGACCCACTTGATCAAAAATCAAGACTAGAAGAACAACAAGCACTCTTAACAAAAGGAGATCGAGAAGCAATGCCCTTTGACCAAGATTTTATCACCGCACTAGAAGTAGGAATGCCTCCAACCGCAGGATATGGCTTGGGTGTAGATAGACTTATTATGCTCTTAACTGCCTCAGAGTCAATCAAAGAAGTCATACTCTTTCCTTTCATGAAACAAGAAGAACAACAACCTTGAATATCTATTTTCAATCTGCTCAAACTTTATAATTTCTCTCGAATCACGTTTTTTTAACCCCTTATTAACAAAAGCTTATAAGCTTCTTCCTTAATTTAATTCTATGCCTAACCAAATAGATTTTAAAAATGAACATTCAAACTCATTAGATCTTTTTCATAGATTAGCACGTATTCATTCTCATCACTTACAACAACTGTTACCTGCCATTGACATTTATTCTCCCCAACCATCTAAATTTACTTACGGCCAAGCAGTTTTTGAGTTTGAAATGGATAAACATCTTAATCATACGAGTTCCCCAGTTCTACCCTCTCTTCCTCTCGCAATGGCTTCTCATCCGTTGCAATTACCAACTGATTCTTTTGCAGTAGGATTACTCTCACAAAACCATTTTGAATTAATTAATCGTGCAAATAAAGACTATCCTACTGACCTAGCTCTTCGCCAAACTAAACTAAAGAATGAACCATTAAATCTATCATCCCCCTTTCCAATGCACTCTCACAACTTTAAACCTTCTTCGCCAAATAAATAGAATTAGACACATCAAGCATCTTTACTTTTACTCTATCACCAATTCTTGCCTGAGAATTAACCAACGTAATTGCTCTATTCTTTGCTGCAGCAAGGACTTCTCCATTAATCCATCCCTTTGCCCTTACTTCAACAATGGTTATATCTCCTTTTTGAAAGATAAGGGGAATCTTCTTTGTTCTATACACTTTGAAATCTCTTGGACCGTACTTTAACTTCATATCAAATTCCTTTTCCCAAATCTCTAATTGTTTGTAAAACTTATACCAATTCTGCACTTTTACCTTCTTTTCCTTCCTGGAATATTTATATAATTCATATTTCTGGATTGCAATTTTACACTTAATCTCCTTAGCAAATTGAATCAACTTCACCATTTCCTTTTCATTCACACCGGGAAGTAATACGGGTGTAAGGTTTAATTCGATACTTGTTTTTACAATTACCCTCGCGACTTCTTCCACCTTCTTTAAATCATAATACTTAGAACCCATTAATTGTTTCGCTAATTCCTCATCAACAGCATGAATGGACAAATTGATTCTGTTTAAACCGGCCTTTTCCAAATCTTTAATCTTCTTTTCATCAAGTAATGACCCGTTGGTCTGCATAGAAATAAATCTTATCTCTTTTATTTTTTTTAATTCTGTAACTAATTTAATTAACTCTGGATAGGCAGTTGGCTCACCTGCACTATCAATATTAATCTCTATATCTTCGCACTCTTTCAATCTCACTACTTCCTTTACCCAATCTAAAAGATAATCAACTTCAACTTCATAATTGGCAGGATGAATCTCTGGGCCAGCTGCAGTAGAACAAAACGTACACGCTAGATTACACACTGTGGTAGCTCTTACCTGCAATAGATTAGAACCACGATCAATAATTCCAAAGGCGATATGACCCACAAGCGGAATGCCTGTTTCTCTTGTAATTTTAATTAATTCCATACGAACCTTAAAAGAAGAACTTTAATAAAACTATAGTTTACCTGTTCTACATACCTTCTCACTTTCGATGTACAATCTACGAACTTTTCTAGAAACCATTTTTGCAAATGTAAATAATCTTTCTCTTTCCGCTTCTTCTTTCTTACCTTTCGTTACTATTCGTGCTAGCTCATCTGTTAATCCTCCTATCTTTGAATTCTCTCCATACGTCCATTCCTTAATCGAACAAGCTTTATTTTTTGAACCATCCGCCACTTCCCATTCGTTTGTTTTTTTATTTACTCTTTCTTCACTTTCTCCTAACTTTGTAGCAATTTGTACCATACTTAAAACTGCTTTCTTGAGAGGCGTAAATTCTTCTTCATCTTCTATCTTCGGTTTAGGCTTCGCTTCAACGCTTACGGACTGGGATAATCCTAATGCAATGAGAAAACTTGCAAGCGCTCTTTTAATTATTCCCATTCTTTTCTTAAGAAAATTCTCCTTAATAAAACTATAGTTTTGGCTCCAAACTGTTAGCGCTGCAGGATAACTATTTTCTCCAATCACGAAAATCTTATAAGCTTAGTCAAAAGACCGAAGCTCATGCTCGGTATCATCAGCGGAAAAACAAGTACTAACGAATTTGTCTTCCATACAACTACTTCTATTCCTCAAAAGTTTCAATACCTCAAAATAAGACATAAAGAAGGATATGACGTTCTTGCTCAAATTATAGAATTAGAAACACAGAAAGACACTACCCGCGCAAGCTGCCTTGTTTTAGGATATAGAAATGAACAAGGTGTCTTAAAAATGCTTAGAACTCCGCCAGAACCAGACACAGAAGTCCATGAAGCAGAAGACGCTTTTGTTGCCAAAGTCTTAGGATTAGGACAAGATAAAAATGGAGCATATATTGGAGTATTGGAAGGAAGGGATAAAATAAAAGTTTCTTTAGATTTAAATAAACTCATTACAAAACACCTTGTTATCCTTGCAAAAAGCGGATCAGGAAAATCTTACGCCCTTTCCTGCATCCTCGAAGAAATCTTAGAACGAGGAATACCCCTCTTGATCATTGACCCTCACGGAGAATACTCCAGCCTCAAATACCCTAATGAACAAAAAGAAAACTACGAAAGATTTGGAATAAAACCCAAAGGATATTCAAAACAAATTAAAGAATACAGCGTTGACGTGCAAAAAAATCCAGAAAGCCAACAACTTAAATTAAGCGCACAGAATCTAACCGCTTCAGAGTTACTCAACCTGTTACCCGCAAAGTTATCCAGTACTCAAATAGGATTACTCTATTCAGCATTAATGGACTTAGGAAAAGAAGCAAACTTCGAACAATTAATGATCAACTTACAACTAGAAGAACATCCCGCAAAATGGACACTTATCACTATTATTGATTATTTAAAAAAATTAAATATCTTTTCTCCACAACCAACAACACCCCAAGAACTCATTCAACCAGGTATGTGCTCTATCATTAATTTAAGGGGCGTTCCCCCAGAATTACAAGAAATTATTGTCTATAAAGTTCTTTCCGACCTTTTTACTGCAAGAAAAAATTTAGAAACACCACCCTTCTTCTTAGTCCTGGAGGAAGCACATAATTTTTGTTTAACTGGTGATGTGAATGTTCTTACTTCACAAGGAGATAAACCCCTCTCTGAAGTTAGCAATAAAGATATCGTCGCTACCTTCAATTTTGAAAATAACTCTTTAGAATACCAACCTGTCATTAAAACCACCTCTTCCAGAAAAGAAAAAGTTTATCAAATTATCACTGAGTTTGAAAATGTAATCAGAGCGACTAAAGATCATCCCTTCTTTACACGCAAGGGATTTAATTATACCTCTGGACTAGATCACATTGCTATCCCTCTTGATTCGATTTATTCTAAGAAAAGAGATTTGGTTATTGCGCGTTTGATGGGTCATATCTCTGGAGATGGTTGGATGGCTAACAGCGGTTGTGTCGGGTTTTCTGGAATTAAAGAAGATTTAATAAAAATAAAGAAAGATCTTGAATACCTCGGGTTTAAATCATCCCAGATTCATCAATCTAAAAATACTTCAACAATTAATTCTTTAGACTATGGGGAACTTAAGGTTGCTGGTGAAGGCTATTCCTTTACTTCTTCGAGAAAATGTTTTTATTTCTTTAAAAATTTAGGTCTTCCTGTTGGAAGAAGGGTTCTTCAAGCTTATTCTCTGCCGAATTTCATACTGAACGGATCTAAAGAGGTTATAGCAGAGTTTCTTGCTGCACTAATGGGGAGCGATGGCTATAAACTTCGAATTAAAAATAAGAATCCGGACGTTATTCGTCTTAGTTTTTCTAAACTCACTTCATTGGAGAAAAATGGTTGTGAATTAGCTAAACAGATGGTCTTTCTTTTTAGATCCTTGGGAATAAGATCTTCTTTTTGGACAAGATCTGGAAATAAAAGAAAAGACGGACTGACCACAATAAAGTTTATCATTGATGTTGCTAATGATAATAGAAATTTCTTTAGGTTTGTTTCCCTCGTTGGATATAGATATCACGGTCAAAAAGAAAAAACTAATAAAAAAACTCTTTATTATTATCGCCATAAACATATTTTACTTGGAGATATGGAAGCCCTTCGAAAAAAGGTAATTCAAACTAGGGCTGAGACGGGATGGGGTAAGGTAAGACTCGCTAGAAGATTTAACTTAAGACCGAGCTTGATTAAAACATGGATTTATGACTTTAAATCCCATTCTCGAACTAAAAAAGCGGGTCTTGGTTGGAATTTCCCCAGCTTTCAAAAATGGTGTTCTAAATATACGAATGATTCTTTTATCTTCGACCCTGTTTTTAAAATCCTTCCCTTGGGTGAAAAAACAGTTTATAACTTCTCAGTTAAAAATCAAAACTTTATTGCAAATGGCGCTTTAGTCCATAACTGTCCAGAACGATCTTTTGGAGAAGTTAAAAGCTCAAGCATTATCAGACAAATCGCAGCAGAAGGAAGAAAGTTTGGTGTAGGATTGGGACTTGTCAGCCAGCGCGTAGCAAAACTAGACAAGAGTGTTATTTCACAAGCAAGCACTCAAATTATTTTAAAATTAACTAATCCTGGAGATTTGAAAGCAGTCAGTAACTCAGTTGAGGGAATCACACTCGAAACAGAACGAGAAATCAGAAACTTATCTATCGGAACCGCGTTAGTTGTAGGCGTTGTTGATATGCCCCTCTTTGTAGAAATACGACCACGAAAAACAAAACATGGGGGAGAAGCAGTTAACATCCTAGAAACGTTTGCAGCAGAATATGGGGGAAATGACTCTCGAGAAGTCTTAAATTTAATCATTCCAAAAGACGTAGCTAAAAAAGGAAAAATAGTTCTCTTCCCTAGTTTACTTTTAACCTGCAAACAAAAAGGATTACAATTTAATATTTTAATTAATCTCGCAAACGCACATTTAATTAAAGACTTAGAAAAAGGAACAGGGGAACAACTCTATGGACTAGAGAAGTTATCTGATAAGGAAAAGAAAATACTCGACTTAGTAAAGAATACGGGAACAGAATTTACAACAGCACATTTATTCTCCACTTCAGGCATGCAATTCTCAGAGATTCATGATCTTGTAAACGCCATCCTTAAGAAAGGATACTTTGAAAAAATTGGAAGTAATTATAAACTAAGCAAAATCTTAACTGCCTACATGAACCTCTCTTCCTTTAAATGCAATGAGAAAAACGAATTCAAAAAAATAGACTACACAGAAATAAAAGAAAGCAAAGTCAATAAACAAGACGTTCAAGATTTATTAAAAAGCTTTTTAGAAATACAAGGTGTCAAAGATTGTTATTTAGTAAATTATGAATAATTATTGCACCATGACTTCTAATTTTGGCTGAAGAATAGGTAAGCGAGAAAATATCTTTAATGGATTAGCAGTTAATACAAGACTGCATAAATTTAATACCTCTGGATTTCCTTCATAACTAATTTCAAAAGGAAACTGATATTTACATTCTGCTTTCAAACATTCAGGTAACTGAAATGTTAGTTCATATTTTTCACATGTTCCCATATCAATTAAATTACTTCATAAAAATTATAAAGGCTTTGCTTTCTGATATTTAGGATAAATTCCAGGATCCATAAAAATCTTCCTCGGAGCAACAGCCAACCCCTTCTCTTCAGAAATCATCTTTTCAGACATTAACCTTGCCACACCCATTCCGATTAGTTCTTCTTTTAATGTGTAGATTCCTACTAATTGATCCACATTAATTCCGGTTGTTACTTTTACAACACCTGGAAGATTCAAACTCGCACCATGACACAGAGAATCAACCGCACTATCGCTCACATAGACTTTTCCTAAATGGCTGGCTGCAAACTCAACGGGCCTTAAACATTTTCTTAATAACGAATCATCTTTCTTTTCCCGATATAAGAAAAACGCGTCCTGCAAATCATGCAATGAACACCAGTCTTTATCCGTGAATGGACCTGCTTTTGCTCTCACTAGTTCAGCCATATGCGCACCAATCTTCAGATGCTTTCCAAAATCATGCACAAACTTTCTTACATACGTTCCACCCTGACAACCCATTGTAAATAAAATATCCTGCCCATTAATATCTAGAATATCTAAATAATAAATCTCTCTTTGTCTTTTTTGCCTCTTTACTGCAGATCGAACAGGGGGAAGCTGCGTAATCTTTCCAACAAATGTTTTCAATTCTTTTTCAATAATTTTTTGATCAACGGGCTTGTGCAAATGCATGATGCACACATATTCCTTTCCGCCTTTAAGCAATAATTCTAAGACTCGGGTTGCTCTGCCGATGGCTATAGGAAGAACGCCAGTCACTTTGGGATTTCACTCTACTTTTTTTAGTAAACTAGTGTCCCGCCATGTCCAACTTTCTCTACTTTTAGAATCTGCTTTACAAAATCCGCAACTTGATGGCTTGTAGGACCCTCAGGCTTATTCAAACAGATCACTGAAGAATTTAACAATTCTTCCACTGTTCTCTCCTGTGGCCTTTTTCCATAAGCTGGATTTGTCGATTCTTCCTTTTTAATAAGAATCTTTCTTTCTTCTTTTTCAAACGGCAAAAGATTGTTCATTTCTTTTAAGGTCCTCCTCAAATTGTTTAATTGTATCTTCATACACTTTATATTCCTTTCCTGAAGCTTCTAACTGCCTTTCTAGTTCTCTAATCGATTTCAGAAATTCCTCACCCTCTAAATTCGTTATTATCCTCTTTTCATTATCCATTGTGATAAACGATTTATATCTTCTTTTATTTAGAATTTCGTTGACGGAGTCTTTCCGATGATCTAGCTTTCTTGCAAGTTCACGCTTTTTTAGTTTTTCTCCCTCAATCGCACTTAAATATTTCTTCAGTGTTTTGGTATAACGATGTCCTAAAAAACCTTTTATCAAAACATATTTCCTTTCTATATTCTTATCGAATGGAGTTAATCCTGCATCTAAAAACTGTTTAATAAAGAAATACTTCTCTTCCCAACTTCCCCCACAAAATCGACTGTTCTGTTCAATTCTGATATTGTTTAGTCCAGAGTTAGTTAATAGTCGCTTAAACATTTCCTTTTCTTTTTGGCTAAAAGAAATTGTTATCTTATGCAACCCTCCCTTATCAATTTGTGCACCTCCTTCTGCAGCAAGAATTCCATTTAAAGCGACTAAATTTCGTACTTTTGAATCCAATTCTATTTCTTTCATAATATACCGGAACAGTGTTGCAATCAGGGTATTGTCGAGAATGCTTCTAAGATCACCGTAATCTTTTGTATTAAACTTACTTAGCTTTCCAGTTTCGTAAAATTTCTCTTTCTCTATACCTATTCTTTCGGCCCAGAATTTCTTCGAATTTTGGAAGACCCCTAAATGGAAATGATGCTTGAGAAGAAGGATATTCTCTTGCAATACCTGAATCCTTACTTGGATTCTTTACATATGCCATGATATTAGTCATTTTTTAATTCCCCCCCGCATCAGGAATTTCAGAAACTACCTCAACGGGGAATGTAACTTGAGTATTTCCTCCTTGATCATCTAAAAAAACAAGCGCTCCAGTGTAAACACCAACTGCATCTGCAAGTACATTCGTAAACACACCATTCGGACTTCTTCTAGACCAGAGTGAATTCTGATTATCTACTTCAAGACCGATCCCAGCCGGAATTACATTTCTTCCACAATTCAATCGTGTTGGAGTTCCAGCAGGTCCATAATTTGGAGCAAAAGGAGTTAGCGTACCACACTCAGCAGGAATAGGCTGATTTCGTATGAGAACCATGCAATATGTTTGATTTACTAATAACTGCAATGGATACATTACTACCGTAGGCGCACAACTTCCACTATCATTCACTTCAATAATTGCATCAGGATTTGTTGCATCTCTTACTACTGCGTCCAGGGATACACCACTATCATACACATCTAGTCTTTCTCCCACATCATCAATCACTGCATCTGCATATTGACTATCGATTGGACCGCTTTCAGGGATACCTGCCTCAGCACTAAATCCATAATCTTGTATTCCTGCATCTACGCCTGTTTCAGATTCACTTGCATCTCCTCTTAGCATTCCATCCTCTTTGTCTATGAATTTCCCATAGTCTTTGCTAACACTGGGAATAGGCGGCTCAAAGATACAACTAGTTAATACAACTAAGCCCGCCGAGGCTATTCTTTTTATTCTTGTTCCATTGATAATTTGTTCGAGCATTTTTAATTAAAAAAAGATAGATCTAAATGTTTTTAAGGCTTTCCGATGTAACTACTTCTTAGAAACAATTTATTTATTGAACAGTGCTTTTACTTCTTTAGGCGGATGATAGCTTGAAAGAATATCTGACAACTCTTGCGAAATACTCCCCCCTTTAAGCGCAGCATTTAATCCGTCTCTTAGAGCACTATAATAAACATACAAACCCGTTCTATCCTCTAAAGGGACAGGCTCCATCTTTAGCGTAATATCAAACCAACCCGTTCTCTCTACTATCCAATTAGGTGAATGACCGCTTCCAATTTCGCTTACTCTCCCCTCAGCAATTTTATACCATTCTATTACCTGAGCTCTAGGATTGTTATTCATTAAAACAAGAAATAAGAGAACCTTTTTAAAACTCTCTATTGTACTTATTTATTAGAAATAACTTTTTTATGGTTTAGGACTATGACTCTCTTTCTTCCCAGAATCATGCACAATCTGATCAGTTCTCTCATTCTTTTGTTTCTCTTCAACAGTCGCTCTCTTCTCAGGCTCGCCAGGAACTTTCTTATGACCGGTATGTTCTTTCTTTTCTTCATTCATCCGTTCTTTTTCTAATTCTTTTCGCGTTTCAGGAGTCTCTTTAACTGTAATCTTTTCCTCTTTCTTTTTTAATAATTTATCTTTGAGACTTTCTTTAGTAACAAGTTTATCTTTACTTGGAAATGGATACTCAACAAGCTCAACAGTAGCAATACCCTCTTCGATCTTTGCTTTTACTTTCACTCTGGATGGAGGATGCTTTCCGCCCTGACTCCATAATAATAAATTCAATTCTTTCCCAATCTTAATCTGATCAGTCTTCATATGGCGAACCATATATGCACGAACAGCAGAAACAGCTCTCTTCGTTCTCTGATACTTCGGAGCTTTCAGGAATTCTTTCCTTAACGGAATTGTGAATAGTTTTTCTATCGCCATTGTTATACTCTTGTTTTAGTACGTCTCCAACTTCTCTTAATCTTTGTGTAACGACTAGGATGAATTCTCTTTAATCCCCTATTAGCCTTAGGAATAATCCACAACGGAGCCCACTTAGTCTGCCTTCCTTTCTTTGCTAAACGCAACTTCTTTGCTCGTGGTTTATTCCTTGCCATTGTTATATTCTTCGAATCTTTGTTTCCCGCTTTTTTTCATCTAAATGGATTAACAGACTTTTGAAGTCCACATCTGACAGTTTTTCTTTGATCTGCCCTGCATGAGCAAGCTGCACAATCACCGCAGCAATCTGCACCGCACGCTCTGGAAAAGCAGCCTTCAATGATCCATACCGAGATATTGCCTCAGCAGATAACCATTGCTTCGCACCAGCCTCAATTGCTTGAACCTGCTGCTGCACTTTTGCTTTTTCTTCGTCAGTCATCGTACCGCGCACTTATCAACTAAAGACTGCCCTTTAGCTGTAACTACACGACCTTTATGCACTTTATCCTTTTGAAACTCTACAAGACCTGCCTTTTCACATTGCTGTAAAATAGTTCTTAAGATCTTTCCAGACCCTTTGTAAAACTTCTCAGGACTATGACCGCGATTCTTTTTTGAACCATACTTCATTCTTAACTTTTCAACACCAATAGGACCTTTTAGATATACTGTTCTTAAAATAGAAGCAGCTCTCATAAAATACCAATCTAATGCTACAGGAGGACGCTCTTTCGCAGGACCAGTCTTCACGAACTTCGCCCACTCAGGTTCTTGTAAATGACCTTTAAGTGCTTCAGCTATCTTCTCAATTGACTTCTGGGTGTCTGCATCGTATATTGTGACCATTGTGCCTTTTTGGTTCCTTGCGGAACAAGTGAGATCTTACATCTCTATGTAAAAGTAGGGATGGGATGAGTGAGAACTTTAAAAAGCCTTCGGTCAAGAACTCTTTCTGGAACTAATGAACCAACCTATGATTCCACCAATAATAAAACCTGTCAAACCAATTATAAGAAGTTGAACTTCATTAATTCCATCTAATACTCTTGGCAAGAAAATAAATGCTAGCGCCATCAAAATAAAGCAGACGACTGCACCAGCTAATGCTGAGATGATTATGGTTAGAATTGTTCTGCTTTCCATTCCTCTTTTTTTGATTAAGACTGTTAAAAAAGGTTTGGATTATCTTTTTGCTTCACGAAAACATTCCATTCTCCAACCTGCATTGGATTGACTTGCTTTTGAATACACTCCAACACTTTCTGGAAAGACTTCAATTAATCTCTCTCCAATTTTCCTTATTCGATCCGTAACAGGATCCCTTACCAATCTCTCTCCTTCATCTTGATTATATGCTTCTACAACTACTGCTTCAAACGCTTCAACAGGAATATCCTCTAAACTTACTACCTGATAATCCCATCTATCTCTGCCCCAGCCTAAGGAGCCATCATCTTCTCTAATTCCCATTTTTTTTTAAATACTCTTTAAATTCGGGACTACTATGAGACACATTATACTCCATGAACTGACTTGCATATTCTTTCACCCAAGCATCCTTTAACGCAATCGTTGCATCTGTAAGTCCATTATCTCTCAACATTCGTTCATATCTTTTTAATCCTTTAAGCTCAATCTTTCCATTCCACTCAAAATATACCAGCGCTGGATCTGCCACCCCGCCAAATGAAGATAACCTTCCTGTTTTCCGGGTGGACTGTAATCCTTTAAGCGCAATATCTTCTAAATCTTTTATTCTTATCCAGGTGTGATGTAAAAGCGTCATTTTCCTTCACTATAGAAATTATCAAAAAACTTATAAGACTATTTTAATACAAGAATTTTTCTTCTGCAAATCAGCTTTTAATTTCCAATTCTGGATAAACTGCTTGAATGTCTTCAAAATCTTTATCTTTTGTTACAACTGCACATTTTCTATTCAAACACATAGCTGCAATAAGAATATCAATTGCTCCGCCTGGAGTTCCTTTTTCTCTTAATTCCCATGCAATTTCTATCGCCTTTGTATAATCCATTCCTTCCGGAATTATTATTTCAAAATTCTTTCTCCCTGAAGGAGGATGTTCAATTATTGTAAAAATACTAATTGCTCCTTCTTTTCGACCAATAGCTATGCTTGTGTCAAGTATTTCTTTCGCTTCCATCCTTTTTCCCTTACCTTTTCATAAAATTTCGGATCATCTTTACTTTTTTCAATTCCTTCTCTTATCTTCACTGGAAGAAGTTGCAACAATTCTTTACTTGTTATTGTCTTCTTTAAATGGAGTGTTTTTTCCACTATACTCT
>Ga0265296_1002831_pt1 | contig 16841 bp, 12 predicted proteins | sample MunlanPumphouse1_FD_189073 | JGI IMG/M metagenome (GOLD analysis project Ga0265296, IMG submission 189073) | Groundwater microbial communities from a municipal landfill in Southern Ontario, Canada - Pumphouse #1 | ecosystem: Environmental > Aquatic > Deep subsurface > Groundwater | place... | reverse complement strand
ACTGTTTTCATGATCATCAACTACTATAATTTTTTGCATCATTAAGCCTTACTCTCTATGGGTATGGTTATAGTAAAAACGGTACCTCGTTCAAGTTCGCTTTCAACATCTATAAACCAATCGTGTTTTTCAATAATCCTTTTAACAATTGACAAACCCAAACCAAGTCCTCTGGATTTAGAAGAATGAAACCGTTGAAATATTTTTTTCAAATCTTCTTTGGGAATTCCTTTCCCATTATCCTTTATGATGATTTTTACTTCACTATTATCAATTTCAGATATAACCTCAATTATACCGTTACTGGAAATTGACTGTACTGAATTAATCAATAAATTCCATAATACCTGTTTAATGGAGTCTTTATCAAACTTAAGTTTGGGAATATCCCTTTTGCTAAATTGAGTCAATATTTGAATATCTTCACTGACATTTTTATCCATTTTTAATAAGAGCACTACCTCTTCAATGGTTTTCTGTAAATCATTTTGAATTATGTTTAAGTCATGATTATGATCCAGATTTAAATAGTTGTAAATAATTTTATCCAGCCTATTCGTTTCTTCCTTAACAATATTCATCAATTTTTCATCGTCTCCGGAAAGAACAAGGTCATATTGCAACGCTCCAATTGCTGTTGAAATCGCATTAAGTGGATTTCGGATTTCATGAGCTATACTGGAAGTCAATTCACCTATAACTGCCATATTCTGGAATTTATTTAATCGTTCTTTGGTAACATCTAACTTTTTACGCAGACACATGTTTTCCGTGACATCATCAATCACCTCTAATATCTGTTTTACTTTTCCTTCGTCATCCTTTATGGGTGCGGAAATAGCCGAATAGTACCGCCTGTTTTTTTTGGTAGTGATGATGTGACGACGTATTTCTCCGTCTTGAAATATCTTATCTGCCGGACATCCTAAACACGGCTCGCTTTTCCCAAACATTCGATAACATGTCTGTTTTTGTGCATTATACTCAGAGTAAACCATTTTTTTATATGTTTCATTCACCCATTCAATTTGGAAGTTTTTATTGATTAACAATATTCCCTGCCCCATTGACGAAACAATATCATAAAGTCTTTGAGTATTCTTCTCAAGTTTATCATACAATCTTGAGTTTTGTATAGAGACTCCTATCCTGTTTGCCAGTACCTCTAACGAATTTAAATCATCCTCATCGAAATTCATTATCTTGGTACTTTCTATATTCAGAACACCGATGATTTTATCTTTGATTCGAATGGGTACACATAATTCCGATTTCGTTGGAGTTACATTTGGAGTAATGTTATAAAAGTGAGTATTGTACGAAACATCATTAGAAAGAACCGTTTTACCGGTTCTCACAACATTTCCAACAATGCCTTGATCAATATTTAACGTTTGATGGGATGGAACTATGTCTTGATAAATACCCGCTAAAGAGAACAAAACGATACTATTCGTGTTATAATCAACTAAATAGAGCGCAACGTGATCATAGCCTAAATATTCACAAATAACCTGAACTACTTTGGAGTAAAGTACTTCTACATCCATAATAGAATCCAAATGCTGGCAAATATCATTAATGCATTTAAGTAGATCTGTTTTTTTCTTGATTCTGTTGTCAGAAGGTTTCATGTTTGTTTCACCTTACTGTTACCTGGTTACCGGTAGAGTAAAAAATGCTGCACATACCATTTCGCTTGGATATTTTTTAAATCATTTTCTCATTTAATACATCTAAAGCTTTTTGCATTTCCAGAATCGGAATAAAATTCCATTGGATTTTCTTCAGTAAAGTAATTTATAGAAAAAGTTAGCAATCATTTCCAGCATACCAACATTAAAAAAAACAACCTTTATCCTTTGATTTTAGCATTTCTTTTCATAGGGTGCAATGTTTTTCCCATTGCGTTGAAAGTAACAAATTTCATATCAATTTTGGAAACCAATTGGTTGAAATTTATTACGGATAAAATTGTGTAGTTCCTGGTTCAATGTGAAATGAAATTTTCGACCTTCTTGCTTAAGGATAGTTTTTACACTATTCTAATCTAAGGCCTGATCCAGTTTTTTTGTCGTTCTGATAACCTTTAATTCATTTTTCCTTCAAAGGCATCTTTGGGAATCAGATAAAACAAAGCGCTGTGCGGACATTCCTCATTGTAACACTGAACAAACTGGTCGATCTGCCTTAAGACATCACACACGCAAGGTTCGGGGGAACCAATCGAAGATTAGTTGCGCCAACATAAGTGCCTCGAATCCATCGGAACCATGGAAGAAGGTGAACGGGTGGCCGGAGTCGTCTAATGAACATGCACGATGCTTTGAACGTGAAATACAAAGAATATCACGACGATAAAATAATAGAGATCAAGTCCTCTGTAGCTGGTCGGGAAAGACAATGTTGGCTTCGTACGGCAATCTTAGATCATGGAACGGGAATCCGGGATGATGCTTCCGGAAATGTCTTTGATCCGTTTTTCACGACGAAGTTGCAGACGGACAGTGCCGAGATGGGTTTATCGGTTTGCTACAGCATTATCAAGGAGTACCGCGGCGAAATCTATGTCGAAACCGAGTCGGAAAAATGGACGCAGGTCTGTTTCGACCTGCCGTGTTTTAAATAGCCCGTGCAATACACGGACGGAAGGGCCAAATCGGCGGCAGATTTCCCCGAATCGCCGATCCAAAAGCCGAACGACGCAATAAAATTGTTGACTTGCAAACCGGAAATGCTTTATATTAAGGCCGATTTTGTTTGAAGATTATGATTCAGTTTAAAAACATATTAAGCATCGTACTAACCCTGGGCATTATTATCCTTATAGGAGGAGCGAAGGGGTAATTTAGACGAGGACAATAAATAATTTCTAAAACCCCTTCCCAAAAAGAAGGGGTTTTTTTATGACTAAAAATGAAAACAGAACAGGACAAAATGCAAAGCAATCAGGTTAAAAAAGGAATCGAACGAGCTCCGCACAGGTCGCTCCTGCGGGCGGTCGGCGTGGCGGAAAAGGATTTCGATAAACCCTTTATCGGGATCGCTAACTCTTATACCGACATCATACCCGGTCATGTCAAACTGAACGCCGTCGGTGAATTAGTCAAGAAGGCCGTTTATCAGGCCGGCGGCGTGCCTTTTGTTTTTAATACCATCGGCGTCTGTGACGGCATTGCAATGGGACACGCCGGTATGCGCTATAGCCTGCAAAGCCGCGAGCTGATCGCCGATTCGGTCGAAACCATGGTAAAAGCGCACTGTTTCGACGGGCTGGTCTGCATCCCGAACTGTGATAAAATCATTCCCGGTATGCTAATGGCCGCCGTGCGGCTTGACATTCCGACGATCTTCGTATCCGGCGGCCCGATGAAAGCCGGCCGCACATCCGGCGGGAAGGTGGTCGATCTGATCTCGGTTTTCGAAGGGATCGGCGCATACCAGGAAGGTAAGATTTCAGAAGCGGAACTGACCGAGATCGAAAAATGCGCCTGCCCTGGTTGGGGCAGTTGTTCCGGCCTGTTCACGGCCAATTCCATGAATTGCCTATGCGAAGCGCTGGGAATCGCTCTGCCGGGCAACGGCACGATTTTGGCGGTCGATAAACGGCGCCGGGCATTGTATCGTTCCGCCGGGAAAAGGATCGTGGAATTGGTACGTGACGACCTCCGTCCGTCGCAAATCATTACGCGTGCGTCAATCGACAACGCCATTGTCCTCGATATGGCTATGGGTGGTTCTTCGAACACTGTATTACATCTGATGGCGGTTGCTAACGAGGCCGGGATCGACTATTCAATGGCGCGTATGGATGAAATTTCGCGGCAGACGCCAACGCTATGTAAAGTCTCGCCCTCTTCACCTTTTCACATGGAAGATGTCGATGCGGCCGGCGGCATAAGCGCCTTGCTGAACGAACTTTTCCGTCAATCGGCATACACCGATAAAAATTGCCCGACCGTGACCGGTAAGACGCTCGGCGAGAATGTTGCCGGAGCGCAGATCCGCAACCGGGACGTTATCCGTACAATGGATAATCCATATTCGCCGACCGGCGGGCTGGCGATCCTGACCGGTAATCTGGCGCCGGAAGGCAGTGTCGTCAAATATGCCGGAGTCTCGGAAAACATGAAGGTTTTCGAAGGTCCGGCGGTCATTTTTGAAAGTCAGGAAGAAGCCTGTGAAGGCATTTTGGCCGGCGATGTCAAGGCCGGCAACGTCGTGGTGATTCGCTACGAAGGTCCGCGCGGCGGACCGGGCATGCAGGAAATGCTTTCGCCGACTTCCTACATTATGGGACGCGGACTGGGCGAGAGCGTCGCTCTGATTACCGACGGTCGTTTCTCCGGCGGCACGCGCGGTGCCTGCATCGGGCACATCGCCCCGGAAGCCGCAGTCGGCGGGCCGATCGGTTTGCTGAAAAACGGCGATCGCATCCGCATTGATATTCCTAATAAAACCCTGGATGTCCTTCTCAGCGCCGGGGAATTGCAGAATCGCCGTGCTCAGTGGCAGGCGCGCCCACCGCGCGTCACTCACGGCGCATTGGCCCGTTATGCCGAAATGGTTTCGTCGGCCAGCGAAGGCGCAGTGTTGAAATTTAATTCACGAAAAAAATCAGGAGACGCTCAATGAATGGCGCCGAAATATTGATTGATGCTTTGATAAATGAAGGAGTCGATACCGTTTTCGGCTATCCCGGCGGCGTGGTCATCCCGATCTTTGACGTGCTTTATCGGACGGAAAAGATCAAGTTTATCCTGACCCGGCACGAGCAGGGCGCGACGCATGCCGCGGACGGTTATGCTCGTGCCACCGGCAAGGTCGGCGTCTGTTTGGTTACCTCCGGCCCGGGAGCCACAAATACAATCACCGGCATCGCCAATGCCAAAATGGATTCGGTGCCGATCGTCGTCATCAGCGGGCAGGTCGCTTCTGCGAACATCGGCACCGACGCTTTTCAGGAAACCGATATGGTCGGATTGACGCGCTCGATCTGCAAGCATAATTATTTGGTGAAAAGCGTTGAGGAACTGCCGAGCATTCTAAAAGAGGCTTTTTTCATCGCCCGCACCGGCAGACCCGGCCCGGTTGCGGTGGACATTCCGGTCAATGTTTCCAATGGTATTCTCGAAGACTACCAATATCCGCAGGATGTTTCTTTACCCGGTTATAAACCGGTCACGAACGGCAATCAGAAGCAGATCGAAAGACTGGCGCAAGCCATAAATGAAGCCAAACGGCCCCTGCTTTACACCGGCGGCGGAATCGTCATCGCGGAGGCGTCCCGTGAATTGACCGATCTGCTCGACAAAACCTCTATTCCGATCGTGATTACTCTGATGGGGCTGGGCTCTATTCCGTCCGATTATCCGACCTTTCTGGGAATGCCCGGTATGCACGGTACGATGGCGGCCAACCTGGCCCTGACCGAATGTGATCTGCTGATCGGTGTCGGCGTGCGATTCGACGACCGGATCACCGGCCCGCGCGAATTATTTGCGACACAGGCGACCATCGCCCATATCGACATCGATCCGGCGGAAATCGGGAAGATCGTCAAACCGCAGATTCCGGTTGTGGGGGATGCGAAACAAGTCCTCAGGGAATTGGTGAAAAGAGTCAGCCCGCGCCGGCCGAATGAGTGGAATCGCCACACCGAATCCTGGAAATGTCAGTTCCCGATGACCTACGACCAGAACGCCGAGCCGTGCATTTTACCACAGTATGTGATCGATCGCGTCAGCGCACTGGCCCCACCGGACACGATTATCGTCACGGATGTCGGTCAGCATCAAATGTGGGCGGCGCATTTTTACCAACATAAGAAGCCGCGCGCTTTTCTGACTTCCGGCGGATTGGGTACGATGGGATTCGGCCTGCCGGCCGCCATGGGCGCGGCAGTCGGTCGGCCCGGCCAAACCGTGATTTCTATTTCCGGCGACGGCAGTATTCAGATGAACATCCAGGAATTCGCGACCTGCGCGATCAACAATATTCCGGTCAAAACGGTTATTTTGAACAATTCTTACCTCGGAATGGTGCGGCAGTGGCAGGAATTATTCTGGGACGAACATTACTCGCAAACCTGTTTGAAGCGCGTCAGCGATTGTCCGCCGGTGTGCGCCGGTCCGGGTGCAAACTGTCCGCCGCATTACATTCCCGATTTTGTCAAGATCGCCGAAGCCAACCGGATTCCCGGCTACCGCGCTACACAACCGTCGGAAGTGGATGCGGTTTTAAAGGAAGGCCTCGGCCAGCCCGGCCCGGTCATCATGGAATTCGTCGTGAAAAGCCTCGAAAATGTCTATCCGATGATTCCGCCGGGCAAACCGATTTCCGCGATTATTCCAGGGAGGTCCGTATGATTGAGAAACACACGATCATCGTCACCGTCACCAACCGGGTTGGGATTCTGGCCCGCATTGCCGGACTGCTGGCTCAGCGCGGCTACAATATCGAAAGTGCCATCGCCGCCCCGACGGAAGACCCGGACGTTTACAAGATCATTTTGGTCGTGATGGAAACCGACGAGCACGTCGAGCAAATCACCAAACAACTCAACAAGTTGATCGACACGATCAAAGTCACCGACATTTCTCACAGGGACAATTATATCGTCCGCGAATATATCATTTTGAAAATTGGGATCACCGCCCGTAGCCGCTCCGAAGTTCTGGATCTGGTGAGGGTTTTCGAAGCCCGACCGATCGATCTGGCAACCGACCATTTGATCGTGGAATTGACCGGGCATGTACGCAAGATCGACCGTTTTATCGAACTGCTCAAGCCATTCGGAATAAAGGAATTCGTCCGCAGTGGCGAGTTTGCCATGACAGAATATAATTAAAAAAAGGAGTTTCAAATGTCAGTCAAATTGTACTATGACAAAGATGTTAAAAGCGATGTCCTGAAGGGTAAAACCATTGCCGTGATCGGTTACGGCAGTCAGGGACACGCCCAGGCTCAGAACCTGCGCGACAGCGGTTTTAAAGTCATCGTGGCCGAGCGACCGGAATCGCCGAATTATCAGCTGGCCGTTCAGCACGGTTTTCAGCCGGTTACGGCCGCCGAATCCAGCCAGCAGGCGGACGTCATCCAAATTCTGACGCCCGACGAAGTACAGAAAAAAGTCTATGAACAGGAGGTCAAGACGCACCTGAGCCGGGGCAAGGCCCTGGTTTTTTCGCACGGCTTCAACATTCATTTCAAACAGATCGTCCCGCCCGCCGATGTGGACGTTTACATGGTTGCGCCGAAAGGTCCCGGCCATCTCGTCCGGCGGCAATATGAGATCGGAGCCGGCGTGCCGTCGCTCTTCGCCGTCTATCAGGATGTCAGCGGAAAAGCCCGTGAAATGGCCTTGGCGCACGCCTGCGGCATCGGCGCCGGACGGGCCGGTATTATCGAGACCACTTTCCGCGAAGAGACCGAGACCGATCTGTTCGGCGAGCAAGCTGTGCTGTGCGGCGGTGTTTCCGAACTGATCAAAGCCGGATTCCAGACGTTGGTCAATGCCGGTTATCAGCCGGAAATCGCTTACTTCGAATGTTCACATGAGTTGAAACTGATCGTCGATCTGATCTATGAAGGCGGCCTGGCCGGGATGTATTATTCGGTCAGCGACACGGCTGAATACGGCGGCATGACGCGCGGCCCGCAGATCATCGACTGTGACACCAAAAAGCACATGCAGGCCATTCTGCGCGCCATCCAGACCGGCGAATTCGCCAAAGACTGGATTCTGGAAAACCAGGCCGGGCGTCCGACGCTGAACGCTCATCGGCAGGAACACCAGGAATTGTTACTGGAAAAAGTCGGCCGGGAATTGCGCAGTATGATGCCCTGGCTGAAGAAAAAGGGATAAGAGCATGTCACAGAAGATCCTGATTTTCGACACGACTTTGCGCGACGGCACGCAGGCCGAGACCATCAGTTTTTCGGCCGAGGATAAATTGCATATCGCCCGGCGTTTGGACGAATTCGGGATCGATTATATCGAAGGCGGTTGGCCGGGCTCGAATCCGAAAGACCTGATGTTTTTCAAAATGGCCCGCCAGACACAATTCAAACATGCCTGCATCGTGGCTTTCGGTTCCACCAAACGCGCTAAAAACTCCGTCGAGAACGATCCGAATATCCGGGCTTTGCTGGATGCCGAAACCCCGGCGGTGGCGCTTTTCGGAAAATCCTGGCTGTTGCATGTCGCGAAAGCCCTGCGCATTACGCCGGAAGAAAACCTCGCCCTGATCGGTGAGAGCATCGCTTATCTGAAAAGCAAAGGCAAAGAGCTGATCTACGACGCCGAGCATTTTTTCGACGGGTACAAGGACAACGCCGGCTATGCCATGCAGACTCTGCTGGCCGCACAGGCGGTCGGCACCGACCTGATTACTTTATGCGATACGAACGGCGGAACTCTCCCGTCGGAAATTTCCCGGATCGTTTCGGAAGTGCGCCGCGCAGTCACGACGCCGCTTGGTATTCATACTCACAACGACGGCGGTTTGGCCGTGGCGAACAGTCTGGCGGCCGTCGAAGCCGGATGCGTCCTGGTGCAGGGCACGATCAACGGCTACGGCGAGCGCACCGGCAATGCCGATTTGTGTTCGGTCATTCCGAATCTGCAACTGAAGACCGGTTTTCAGTGTGTTCCGCCGGAAAACATGGCGAAATTGACCTCGCTTTCCCATTACATTAGTGAAATCGCCAACCTCGCCCATCCGAACGACCTGCCGTTTACCGGCCGAAGCGCTTTTGCCCACAAGGGCGGAGTGCATGTCAGTGCCGTGATGAAAGACCCGCGCAGTTACGAACACATCGAACCGGAAACCGTCGGCAATCATCGTCGTGTGCTGGTTTCCGATCTTTCCGGTCAGAGCAATATCGTTTTCAAGGCCAAAGAACTCAACATCGACCTGGAACAGCATCAGGCGAAAATCCCGGAAATCGTCGCCCGGTTGAAGGAACTCGAGCATCTCGGCTACCAATACGAAGCCGCCGAAGGCTCGCTGGAATTGTTGATCCGTAAAATTAAATCCGAATATCACAATTACTTCAACCTGAAAGGCTTCCGGATTCTGATCGAAAAAAACGAAAGCGGCGATCTGCGCTCGGAAGCCACGGTCCGTATGGAAGTCGATAACACCGTCGAACACACGGCCGCCGAAGGCGACGGGCCGGTCAATGCGCTGGACAATGCCCTGCGCAAAGCCCTGACCAAATTCTACCCGGAGATTAGCGAAATGAAGTTATCGGATTATAAAGTCCGGGTACTTGATCCATTGGCCGCGACGGCCGCCAAAGTCCGGGTTTTGATCGAGTCCACCGCAGATGGCAATACCTGGGGCACGATCGGTGTATCGGAAAATATCATCGAAGCCAGCTGGCAGGCACTGACCGAAAGCATCTCATATTATCTGATGCGCCAGCATGAAAAAAAATCCAAAACCGAGGAGTAGAATCATGTCTCTTAAAAGAATCGTAATTTTCGATACAACCTTGCGGGACGGCGAACAGAGTCCCGGCGCTTCCCTGACTGTCGCCGAGAAGCTAATAATTGCCCGGCAACTGGCGCGCCTCGGAGTAGATGTGATCGAGGCTGGCTTTCCGATCGCCTCCGAGGGCGATTTCGAAGCCGTCAGGCAGATTGCGCAAAGCGTCACAGGCCCGGTCATTTGTGGTCTGGCACGCACCAATCCGGCCGATATCGACCGTTGCTGGGAGGCCGTCAAGTATGCTGCCAAGCCGCGCATTCACACTTTCATCGCGACGTCGAGCATTCACTTAGAAAAGAAACTGCGCAAGACGCAGGATGAGGTGATCGAACTGGCCCGCAACGCCGTGCGGCACGCCAAACAATATTGTCAGGACGTGGAATTTTCACCGGAAGACGCCGCGCGCACTAATCTCGATTATATGTGCACAGTGGTACAGGCCGCGCTGGAAGCTGGTGCGACGACCATCAACATTCCGGACACGGTCGGCTATGCCGAGCCGGAGGAGTTCGCCGGACGGATTCGCTACCTGATCGAAAAGGTCCCCGAAATCCGGCAGGCGGTCATCAGCGTGCATTGTCATAATGATCTCGGCAATGCGGTAGCCAATTCCCTGGCCGCCATTCAGGCCGGTGCGACGCAGGTCGAAGGCTGTCTCAACGGGATCGGCGAGCGCGCTGGCAATGCCGCGCTGGAAGAGGTCATTATGAACCTGACCACCCGTAAGGACTATTTCAATGTCGATACCGGCATCGATACGCGCGAGATTTACAAGACCAGCCGCTTGGTTTCCAATCTGACCGGTTTAAGTGTTCAGCGCAATAAAGCCATCGTCGGGCAAAATGCCTTTTCGCACGAAGCCGGAATTCACCAGCACGGTGTCCTGAGCAGCCGTAATACCTATGAAATTATGACGCCGGAAGAGGTCGGCTGGGAAGGCGAAAACCTGGTAATCGGCAAACATTCCGGCAAACACGCCGTTTCCGCTCTGCTGGAGGAAGAAGGTTTCAAACTCGACCCCGATCAACTTAACCAGATCACCAGTAAAGTCAAGGATCTGGCCGACAAACAGAAACAGGTTGCGGCGGAGGATATTCTGGCGATTGCCCGCGACATCACGATGCAGTTGCCGGTAAAGGAACAGCGCATTCATCTCGAAGAATTTACGGTGACAACCGGCAGTGGTCTGACGCCGACTGCCTCGGTACGCCTGACCGTTGACGGCGAAAAGAAGATCGGAGCGGCGATTGGCGACGGGCCGATCGACGCCATCAGCAATGCCATCTGGAACATCATCGGGCCGTCTTTGCAATTGGTCGAGTATAATTTGAAGGCCATTACCGGCGGTACGAACGCCCTGGCGGACGTTTCGATCAAATTAGCCGACCGCAAGGGTAATATCTTCGCGGCCCGGGCGGTTGACGAAGACGTCATCAAAGCCAGTGCGCTGGGCATCGTCAAAGGCATCAACAAGGCCTTTTGTTTTGAACAGAAAATTCATCCGCACGCGGTTTAACTTTTAACATTCAGGAGCAGAAATTGGGTGCGACTATAACCGAAAAAATCCTCGCCGTACACAGCGCCCGCGAAAAAGTTACGCCGGGCGATCTGGTCAATTGCGAGATCGACACGATCATGTGTCATGACGTAACGACCACCCCGGCCATCGATATGCTGGAAAAATACGGCATCAAGGATGTCTGCGACCCGGAGCGGATTGTCATCATGCCCGATCATTTCGTGCCGAACAAGGATATCAAGTCGGCGGAAATGGTAGCCAAGATCCGGCGCTGGGCGAAAGCGCAGAACATCCGGCAATTTTTTGATCTGGGGCGACACGGCGTCTGCCATGCGCTTCTGCCGGAGCAGGGCTTTGTGACGCCGGGAAAAACGATCATCTGCGGCGACAGCCACACCTGCACGCATGGCGCGCTGGGCGCTTTTTCGACCGGCGTCGGCAGTACCGATCTGGCCGCGACGTTGGCGACCGGCAAACTCTGGTTCAAGGTGCCGGAAAGCCAACGCTTTATCGTCAGTGGCCATCTGCCGGAAGGCGTTTACGCCAAAGACATTATCCTGCAAATTATCGGGCAAATCGGCGTGGACGGCGCGCTCTATAAAGCCATGGAATTCTGCGGGGAAGTCATCGACGAACTTTCGGTCGAAGGGCGCATGACGATCTGCAACATGGCGATCGAGGCCGGCGGCAAGTCCGGCGTTATCAATCCCGACGCTAAAACGCTGGAATATGTGCGCACCCGGACGGACACTAAATTCACCGTTTATCGCAGTGACGCGGATGCGCAATACGCTCAGACTTTCGAGATTAATGTCAGCGACCTGGAGCCGGTCGTGGCCTTTCCACATCTGCCGGGAAATGTCAAACCGGTACGCCTGGCCGCGGGCATTCCAGTTGATCAGGCCTATCTCGGCAGTTGCACCAACGGCCGCATCGAAGACCTGCGCGTCGCGGCGCAAATCTTAAAGGGTCGCGTGGTGGCAGTTGGAACACGGATGATCGTCGTCCCGGCCACGACCGAAATCTGGAAACAGGCCAACCGCGAAGGTCTGCTCGATATTTTCATGGCGGCCGGTGCGACGGTCAGTACACCAACCTGCGGCGCCTGCCTCGGCGGACACATGGGTATTCTGGCCGCCGGTGAACGCTGTATCAGTTCGACCAACCGCAACTTTGTCGGGCGTATGGGTAGTCCCAAATCGGAAGTCTATTTGGCCAGCCCGGCGACGGTGGCCGCATCGGCGATGGCCGGAAAAATCGCTGACCCGCGTCAATATTTATAGGAGTTTATCGTGGAAGGCAATGCTCACGTTTATCAAAATAATCACATCAATACCGATGAAATTATCCCGGCGCGCTATTTAAATTGCGATCAGGAAGCCGAATTGGCCGGGCATGCCATGGAAGACATCGATGTTGATTTCCTGAAGAAAGTCAAGACCGGTGATTTTATCGTCAGCGGTGACGATTTCGGGTGCGGCAGTTCGCGCGAACACGCAGTCTGGGCGTTGCGCGGAGCGGGCATCCGGGCGGTGATCGCCAATTCCTTCGCCCGCATTTTTTACCGGAATTGCATCAACAACGGTTTTCCGGCAATCGAATGTCCGGGCGCGGCGCAGGCGATCCGTGACGGCGACCGCCTCGAGATCGATCTGGCCGCCGGACAGATCGTCAACCTTTCACAAAATCAAACCGTGCAGTTCCGGCCATTACCGGATTTTGCGCGTGAAATGATAGCCGCGGGCGGTTTGATGGCGCAGATCAAAAAGGAGTTGAAGTAGATGGAAGTCAGGAAAATTGCGGTTCTGGCCGGGGATGGCATCGGCCCGGAAATCATGCACGCGGCGCTGAAAGTGCTTGACGTCGTTCAGGAGAAATTCGCCGTCCGTTTCGAATATCGCCCGGCATTGGTCGGCGGCGCGGCCTGGGACGAATATCATCAGCATTTGCCGGAGGAAACCCTGCGCATTTGCCGCGAGAGTGACGCTATTCTGTTCGGCGCGGTCGGCGGCCCGGTGCAGGAGCAACTCAGCCCGAAGTGGCGGGGCGTCGAAGTCAATGCCCTGCTCGGTCTGCGTAAAGCCTTTGAACTGTATGCCAACCTGCGCCCGGCGAAATTGTATCCGGCGCTGGTTTTCACCTCGCCTCTGCGGGCCGACATTGCCGCGAAAGGATTTGATATCCTGGTGGTGCGCGAACTGACCGGCGGGATTTACTTCGGCCAGCCGAAAGGGCGGAAAGGCGCGGGCGTGGAGGAAGCCGCATTCGATACGATGATCTATTCCCGGCGCGAGATCGAACGCATCGCGCACGTCGCTTTCAAAGCCGCGCGCCTGAGACGCCGCAAAGTCACCTGCATCGACAAGGCCAACGTTCTGACGACGATGGTCTTCTGGCGCGAAGTGGTGACCGAAGTTGCCAATCTTTACCCGGACGTTGCCTGGGAACCGATGTACGTCGATAACGCCGCCATGCAATTGGTGAAAAATCCGGGACAATTCGACGTTATGCTATGCGGCAACATGTTCGGTGATATTTTGTCCGACGAAGCCGCGGCCGTCGCTGGTAGTTTGGGAATGTTACCCAGCGCCAGTTTAGCGGATGGCCGGTTCGGATTGTACGAACCGGGCGGCGGTTCGGCCCCGGACATTGCCGGTCGGAATATTGCCAATCCGATTGCCCAGATTCTGAGCGCGGCCATGATGCTGAATTATTCTTTCGGTCTGGCTGATGCGGCCGTCGCCATCGAACAGGCCGTCGCGAATGTCTTGCAAGCCGGTTATCGTACGGCGGACATCTGGCAGGAAGGTTGCCAAAAGATCGGCACGGACGAGATGGGCGACCGCATTGCCGCCGAGTTGCGGAATATCGTTATCATACAACTTCCATCCGCCAGCTCTCGGTTGCTGACAGCGAAAGTGACGAACCATGGCTAATACAATCTCTTCTTCCTGCTGACGTTGCTCTACCAACTGTTTATGCTGGTAATATCCCTGACGGAACTATACCAAGAACACCACTGATCAGTAATGAACTGGTAATATATATCGTACCTAAAAAAGAGCCGATTGGCTCTTTTGAATTATTGGGTCTCACACTGCTTTTCCAGGGTTTCCCGGATCAGTTGGGTAATCGGTTATGTCCACCAGAGCATAATCATGCGAATGAACTCGACTCCGAACCGCTTTCAGATGGGCGGGAATAAATCGCTCGTGTTTTTCAGCAACTTTTAGACATTGCACCCTATAAAATCATGGGGTGGTCAACGCTTTTTATTTTTTAGTATCCCGATAAAATTTTTGTTTTCCCGCTGGAGTGATAATAAATTCCCCGCGTCATTTTAGAGAAAGAGGACTATGTCAACGATTGTCAAACCTTTTGAAGAAAAATATACCGAGTTATGGGAAAAACTCGTCGGTGAAAGCGTCAACGGCACGATTTTCCACACCCGGAAATTCCTGTCCTACCATCCAGCCGGACGGTTTACCGACGCATCTCTGATGTTCGCGAAAGGCGATGATATTTTCGCGCTCTTTCCCGCAGTTCGCGGCGTCTGGAACGATGTCGATACGCTTTGGTCGCACCGCGGCGCCAGCTATGGCGGATTCGTGCATCGGGAAGGATTAGGAATTTCAACCGCATTCGAACTGGTCGAATCGCTCGTTCATCGCGCAAAAAAGGAAGGCGTGCGGCGGATCGTCATTACTCTTCCGCCGGTGATTTACAACCATCGACTTTCCAATTATCTCGATTTCGCCATGGTGAAAAGCGGTTTCACTTACCTGAAACGCGAGGTCTCCAGCGTCGTCTATCTGGAAAATGACATCGAGAAAAATGTCGCCAAGTTCAGGCAAACCAACCGCACGGCTTTTCGCAGAGCCATGAAACTCGGCGTCGATGTCCGCGAATCCGACGACTTCGCCACTTTCTACGAAATCCTGAAGAAGAATCTGAAAATCCGGCACGGCGTTCAACCGACGCACACACTGGAAGAACTCGTTCTACTGAAGAAACTCTTCCCGGATAAAATTTTCCTCTACGCGGCTTTCGCGGGTGACGAGATGGTTGCGGGCGTCGTGATGTTCGACTGCAATCCGGACGTGTCGCTCGCCTTTTACATCAGCCATAACGAGGCGCGGCAGGAATTCCGAGGCGTGAATATCCTGTTTTACAACATCATCAATCGATGTATCCAAAAGGGCTTCCGCTGGCTGGATTTCGGGATTTTCACCGTCAATATGGATCCGAACTTCGGTTTGGCGCATTTCAAGGAAGGTTTCGGCAGTAGCGGCATTCTCCGCGATTCGCTGATCCTCGATTTATAACGGGAGAAACCGCCGTTGCTCATGACAGTGATTTTCTCTTTTCGATAAAACCGGTTTGCATTTTCTGAAAATGTCATAGATTTATCCGGAATTTTTTATGTCAGCGAATATTCGTTCACTCACCAAACAGACCCTGATATACGGCGTCGGCACGATTCTCGCCCGGTTCGTCACCTTTTTACTCTTGCCGGTTTACACGAACCGACTTTCACCGGCGGATTACGGACTCGCCTCGCTGGTCTTTGCCTTTCTCGGCTTCATGAATGTCATGTATAATTACGGACTGGATTCGGCACTGATGCGTTATTACAGCGAAACGAAAGAACCGGCGGTACGTACGTCGATCTTTTCGACCACCATCTGGTTGACCCTTGCCACGAGCGCGATTTTTAGTCTGGTCATTTTTTCGATGAACGGCTTCTTCAGCCGGTGGTTACTTGAAGATATCAAATATGCTCAGTTGATGAAATATACCGCGGCAATTTTGTGCCTCGATTGCATCTGCCATGTTCCGTTTGCGCTTCTCCGACTCGAAGAAAAGCCGTATCAATTCATGGTAATCCGACTATTAAATGTCATCGTCGTTTTTTCCTTAAATATCTACTTCGTCGTGATGTTAAAGCGCGGCGTCGTGGGAATTTTTCAGAGCAATCTCATCACGTCGGCTTTGACCGCGACGGTTCTTTATGCCGTCACACTTTCGCGGGTGCGATTCACATTTTCCGGAAAGACAGCCAAAGAACTGACGATGTTCGGATTGCCGTTCATTCCCGCCGGATTGGCGACGGTTTGCATGGAAATGCTCAATCGGTACATTTTGCAAGATTTGATTGGACTCGATGCGGTCGGCATTTTCAGCGCAGGATTCAAACTCGGCATTTTTATGCTGCTTTTAACAACGGCTTTTTATTACGCGTGGCAACCGTTTTTCCTGAAAGCCGGGCCGCAGGATTCGTCGAGAATTTTGTTCTCGCGCATTTTTACTTATTTCGTGCTGGTCGAACTCTCTTTCTGGCTGGTTTTGACGGCATTCATGCATGAGATCGTCCATTTTCACGTCGGAAACATGTATCTCATCGGAAAGGGATATCAGTCTTGTGAAGCAATGATACCGTTCATCTTGCTCGGCTATGTTTTTCTCGGCATGAATCAGGTTTTTCTACCGGGAATATATTTCGAGAAGAAGACGCGTTATCTGGCGTATATGACAATTTTTGCCGCGACTGTCAACGTCGGCGCAAACTACATTCTCATTCCATTGTTCGGGATGATCGGGTCGGCTTATTCTTCGCTTATCGGTTATTTTGCGCTGGCGGTTTCCGGTTATTTCGTTTCCCAGCGGCTTTTCCGCGTTCCGTACGAACTGCGCCGCGTGGCATTTCTGTTCGTTCTGGCGCTGGGCGGCGGTATTCCGATCATCGTTTTCGATTTGCCGCTGACGGTTCGACTGTTCATCGCGCTGGCATTTCCCGTTTGCCTAAAATTCTTTGGCTTTTTCAG
>Ga0265296_1002830_pt1 | contig 16850 bp, 13 predicted proteins | sample MunlanPumphouse1_FD_189073 | JGI IMG/M metagenome (GOLD analysis project Ga0265296, IMG submission 189073) | Groundwater microbial communities from a municipal landfill in Southern Ontario, Canada - Pumphouse #1 | ecosystem: Environmental > Aquatic > Deep subsurface > Groundwater | place... | reverse complement strand
AAGTTGTACAGCAGTCACATGCAGTTCTGCCACAAATTGCGGTAACAACGGCTACGAAGGCAATCCGTTCTGCCAAGGAAACAGCGTCTACAAAAACTTCAGAACCTTTACCTGTAACAACCCTGGTACAGCTAACTCAACCTGTTCAAGCTCAACAGCTCCACAAAAGCTCAATGACTGCGCGAGCAATCAAACTTGCGCTAACGGAAGCTGTACAAATGTAAATATTGCCTGCAGTTCTAACACAGGTTGCGGAACAAACGGCTACACGGACAGCCCTTATTGCCAGGGAAGCAATGTATACCAGAATTTTGTCACATACACCTGCAATAATCCCGGAACAGCTAACTCATCTTGTTCTAACTCAACAGTTCCTCAGCAAAAAACAACCTGCACAGGAAACCAGACCTGCTCCAACGGAAACTGTACAAACCAGGCCAGCTTAGTTGTTTCATCTTATGCTACTCCAAACCCTGCAAATGTTGGCCAGCAAGTTTCATTTATTGCAACAGCAACAGGCGGAACAGGAAGCTACACATATTCCTGGACTGGAGCCTGCGCGGGATCAGGCCAGGTTTGCAATGCCACATTTTCCCAATCAGGAACACAAACAGCCACAGTGACTGTTGCCTCGGGTTCGCAAACAAACACATCAATAACTACAATTACCATCAACCAGAACTGCGTCCAGAATTCATACCAGAGATGCGTGGGTAATTCAGTCTACTGGTATGACTCCTGCGGAAACCAGCAAAGCCAGTCGCAGTACTGCCAATACGGATGCTCAAACAACAGCTGTACAAACCAAAACTGCGTTAGCAACAGCGATAGAAGGTGCGTGGGCAACTCAGTCTACTGGTTTAATTCATGCGGAAACCAAGATGGTTTAATACAAACCTGTAATTCCAACCAGACCTGCCAAAACGGCGCCTGCCAAAACCAAAACATCAATTACTCAAACTTAATAGTGGATGTGACTGCTAAAAATTTAACTACTGGTTTAGGTTGGTACGGCAACATTGCTGCAAGCCCTTCTGATATGTTAATGTTTATGATTACGCTTCAGGCGCAGGGAAACCAAAATACCAACAATGTGTTTGTAAGAGATATATTGCCATACGGTTTAATATACAAAAATAATTTAATCGTATCTGGTTCAAGCAACTATAGCGGTGATATCACAACTGGAATAGGCATCGGAACAATTTCCGCTGGTCAAACGGTAACAATCACATACCAGGCGCAAGTTGCTCCGGCTGGAAATTTCAGCTACGGAACATCCACATTGACTGATAATGTTTCTGTCACAGCTTCAGGCGCTACTCCAAATGTTAGCAACGCAACAGTCACAATTACCAGATCCGCAATATATGGCGCAACAACTATATCAACCGGTTTGACTAATAATCTTTTATTTGATTCATTTTTCTTGCCCTTAATGATTGCTTTGTTGGGGCTTTGGCTATTTAGGTCGGGCATCTTTGGATTTGAAAAATGGGCAAGCACGAAGAAGATGGCGGTGATAGGCTATAAAGCTCAAAAACAATTAAGCGCAAGAATCGCAAAAATAAAAGAAAAAGAAAAAAATTAAAATCAAAAATAAGAACGCAAAAAGCCCCGCTTCGCGGGGCTTTTTGCGTGTATTGACACGAACAATTTTATATGCCACAATAAATTATAGGCCGAGATTGTCTTGGCCAGTTCTTTAACCCTTAGGGTGCGACATGAAACGCATTAAGTCGGCGCTGAGCGGATTTTTCTTCACAGCCGGATGGGCTTTTGCCATCTACTGCGCAGGAAGAGCCATGCAAGCGTTCTTCGCAGAGCAGTAGCTCTGCGCGTAAACGCTAAATCGCCAGACCTAAGCCACGGTGCGACCCACACTCTGGCTTTTTTTATTCATCTTGATAATTAGCTCTAAATAATTTATAATAAAATAAATTTGGGCCCATAGTAAATCGGCATTACGGCTCCATGGCATGGAGCAGGGCCGGGTTCAATTCCCGGTGGGTCCACAGATTTTATTGTGCGACAAGTGGCTTGACACGGTAGCTTGTATATGCTATGATAAAATATAGGGTGATTTTCACCCTTAGCACATTTGAACGCCCGGCGCCCGCGGCCGCGAACAGCCAGCATTATTAACCATCCAGTTGAACTGGATATAATCGCTGGCTGACTCATAAGGAAAGGGAAGTGTGATGAATTGGCCGCTACAAAGGCAAGGCATGAGGAAAGCTCCTTACTTAGGCGCCTAAGATTGCGAGGCGCTGGTAAAAAATTTCGCGGTCAAAGGGCAATGAAACAAAATGGCCTTCAAGGGCAGCAACCAAATTGGTTGCTGCCCATATTTTTTTGCCAAAATTTTTACAATCTATTGCTTTAGCAGTTTTTTTTTGGTATAAAGTATAAATAAGATAATTTTAAATTTAAAATTAAAAATTAACGAAATGTTTATAACTAAAAAGGGGGTGTTATATTCGCTTGTTTTAGTTGCGCTGGTTGCGGGCGGTTTTGGCGCAGGAGTTTGGGTTGGAGTAAATAAAGTTGCTTATAATGTTCCGCAGCCTGGGACGATTGATTTTTCATTATTTTGGGACGCATACAGCAATCTACAGCAGAAATTTGTTGACCCCGCAAAAATAGATAATCAAAAAGTAATTTACGGAGCGATTGAAGGAATGACAAAATCATTGGGAGATCCCTATACTTCTTTTTTTGACCCAGAACGAGCAAAAAGATTCCAACAGGATTTGTCTGGATCTTTTGAAGGGATTGGCGTTGAAATCGGAGTCAAAAAAAATCAGTTGACTGTGATATCTCCTTTAGAAGGAACGCCGGGGCAGAAAGCCGGATTAAAGGCTGGAGATGCGATTTTAAAAATAGACAAAAAAGACGCCTCTGATATGACCACTGAGGAAGCGGTCAGTTTAATAAGGGGCCAAAAGGGAACAACTGTTACTTTATCAATTTATAGAAACGGCTGGCAGTCGCCAAAAGATATAAAAATTACGAGAGAAACAATAAAAATTCCGGCAATGAAGTGGGAATTGAAAAATGGCGACATAGCCTACTTGCGTATTTATCAATTTGATGAAGCGCTGCCGAATGATTTCAGAAAAGCTGCTCTTGAAATTTTATCAGGCCCCGCTAAAAAAATAGTGTTAGACTTAAGAAGCAACCCGGGCGGATATCTTGAGGTTTCCCAGGAAATTGCCGGCTGGTTTCTGCAACTCGGACAAGTTGTGACCATTGAAAATTTTGGCAAAAATAAAGAACAAAAACAATATAAGGCAGAAGGGAATGCCAATTTGGCAAATTATCCATTGGTTGTTTTAATAAACGAAGGCTCGGCTTCCGCGTCTGAAATTTTAGCAGGAGCGTTGAGAGACAATAGAAACATTAAATTAATTGGCGAAAAATCTTTTGGCAAAGGTTCGGTTCAACAAGTGGTTGATTTGAGGGGAGGGTCTTTCCTTAAAATAACAATTGCCAAATGGCTGACTCCAAAAGGAATTTCGATTTCAGAGGTTGGGCTGGAACCGGATATAAAGGTCAGCATAACAGACCAGGACGCAGAAGCTGACAGAGACCCGCAATTAGACAAAGCCCTTGAAACAATTGGCAATTTGAAATAGAATAAACATTGTAATAAAAAACTAAAAACATAAAATAATGAAAGTAATTCTTCTTCAAGACGTTGACGGTCTTGGAAAAAAATATGAAGCAAAAGAGGTAAAAAACGGCTATGCCAGAAATTTTTTATTGCCTCAAAAATTAGCGAAAGCAGCTACAAAAAAAGCTTTAAAATGGCTGGAAGACCAAAAAGAAATTATAAATAAAGAGGCGGAGGAAGATTTAAAGAGAGCTCAAGAGTTAGCTTCTATGCTCGACGGATCAGAGGTGGCTATCAATGTTAAAATTGGAGAAGAAGGCCAGCTTTTTGAATCAATTAATAACCAAAAAATTGCAGAAAAATTAAAAGAAATGGGTTTTGAAATCAAAAAATCCCAGATTAAACTGGAAGAACCAATAAAAGAACTTGGCGAATTTCCAATAAAAATCAGCTTGGACCACAACTTAGAGGCAGAAATAAGTTTGATAATATCAGGCGAAAAACCATAAAATGAAATATATTTTTGTAGCAGGCGGAGTGATGTCCGGCATCGGTAAAGGCATAGCCACAGCCTCTATAGGGAGAATTTTAAAAAGCAAGGGCTTTAAAGTGACGGCGATTAAGATTGATCCCTATATAAATGTTGATGCTGGAACAATGAATCCGGTAGAGCATGGAGAAATTTTTGTGACCGATGATGGCATAGAGTGCGATCAGGACGTTGGAAACTACGAAAGATTTTTAGACGAAAATATCTACACAGATAATTACATGACAACTGGCCGCGTTTACCAGACTGTCATAAACAGAGAAAGAAATTTAGAATACAACGGAAGATGTGTTGAAGTAGTCCCCGATATTCCAAACGAAGTTATAGCAACAATCAAGAGGGCAGGAAAAAAAGTAAAAGCTGATTTTGTTTTAATAGAAATTGGAGGAACCGTCGGAGAATACCAGAACATGCTGTTTCTGGAAGCCGCCAGAATGTTAAAACTTAGCCATCTAAAAGATGTGCTTTTCATTTTAGTGAGTTATTTTCCAGTTCCAAAAATGATAGGCGAAATGAAAACAAAACCGACTCAATATGCTGTTAGAACATTGAATTCAGCCGGCATACAGCCAGATATTATTTTGGCCAGATCTGTTTTTCCGTTAGACGAACCGAGAAAAAGAAAAGTTTCGCTTTTTTGCAACGTTTCGCCAGAAGATGTAATTTCAGCTCCCGATGTAAAATCCATTTATGAAGTGCCGATTAATTTTGAAAAAGAAAACATCGGCAATAGAATTTTAAAAAAATTCGGGATGAAGGCAAAAACAAGCGATATGAAGGATTGGCAGGATTTGGTAAAGCTAATAAAAAATCATCCAAAAATAGTTGAAATAGGAATTGTCGGGAAATATTTTGAGACAGGAAATTTTACATTATTAGATTCATATATTTCTGTTATTGAGGCTGTAAAACATGCCGCTTTTTCCCAAAACAGAAAAGCTAAAATTTCATGGATTTCTTCGGAAGAGTTTGAAAAAAATCCCGGATCTTTAAAAAATTTAAAAAAATACGCCGGCATAATTGTGCCAGGAGGATTTGGAAATAGGGGAGTGGAAGGTAAAATTAAAGCCATTGAATATTGCCGGAAAAATAAAATTCCTTTTTTGGGATTGTGCCTCGGGCTTCAGCTCTCTGTAATTGAATTTTCAAGAAACGTTTGCGGAATAAAAGATGCAACTTCAAGAGAATTTAATAAAAATGCCAAGAACCCCGTAATCGACGTAATGGAAGAGCAAAAAGAGCTATTAAAAGAAAAACATTATGGCGGAACAATGAGGCTCGGAGCTTATGACTGCGAATTAACGGCTGGCACCATAAGCCACAAAGCCTATAAAGCTCCTCTTGTCTCTGAAAGGCATCGCCATAGATACGAGGTCAATAACGAATACAGAAAAATTTTAGAAGATAAAGGGCTTGTTGTCGCCGGAATAAATCCAAAGAAAAATTTGGTAGAAATAATTGAAATAAAAAACCACCCATTTTTTGTTGCCACTCAATTTCACCCGGAATTTAAATCGCGTCCGCTAAGACCTCATCCCTTATTTAAAGAGTTTATGAAGGCGGCCATAAAAACCCAGGGCTAACTATTTTGAAAAGTCAACGTTTACAATTTTTACCAATCTTTGCGTTCCATTAAACAGCTTTTTTATTTTTGTAGAAAAACGGACAACGCCATCTGCCATTGCATAGATAGTATCGTCAGATCCCAATTTTACATTTTTTCCAGGAAGATATTTTGTGCCGCGCTGCCTGATGATTATCATTCCAACCCTGACTTTTTCGCCAGCATAAGCTTTAATGCCCAGCCTTTGCGCCATTGAGTCTCTTCCCAGCCTAGTTGAACCTCCTTGTTTAGTTTTTGACATATTTTAGTATGTATTTAATATAATACTGTATGTTAGCAGAAATAAAGAACTTTGTCAAAAATTTCTATCATAGAAATTTTTATGATATAATAATATTTATGATAGTCGCTCTTTTAGTATTACTTTCATTCGCAACAGGATTTATAATCGCAAAATACCAAGACAAAGAGCCTATTAAGATAGAGCAAACCAATTAAAATGAATATACCAAACCACATCGTCTTATTTCCAGACGGCAACCGGCGCTGGGCAAAACAAAAAGGAATAGCTTCTCTGGATGGCCACAGACAAGGTTATAATAATCTTTTAGATTTTTCTGAATGGTGCAAAAACAGGGGAGTGAAAGTGCTTACTGCTTTTGGCTTCTCAACAGAAAATTGGAACAGAACAAAAGAAGAGGTAGATTATTTAATGAAATTACTGGAGGGTTGTTTAGTTGATAACTTAGATAAATATGCCAAAGATGACGTAAGAGTGAGAATCATCGGCCAAAAAGAGAGATTACCAGAATCTCTTCAAAAAGCCGTAAAAACAGCAGAAGAAGCCACTGCCAACAATTCAAGCCTTTTTTTGAATTTTGCAATAAGCTACGGCGGAAAATGGGATATTTTGAACGCTGTAAAAAAAATTATTCAAGAAGGAGTCCCGGCAGATCAAATTGACGAAAAATTATTTGAAAATCATTTATCAACCACTGGCTTGCCAGCGCCCGACTTTATTATCAGAGCAGGTGGTGAAATGCGAATGTCAAACTTTGTATTATGGCAGGCCGCTTATTCTGAATTATATTTTTCGCCGAAACTTTGGCCGGATTTTACAGAACAAGATTTGGATGAGGCGCTCGCTGAATTCGACCGCAGATCGCGCCGCTTCGGCAAATAAAATTATCTATCAAACTGTTTTTGACAATGTCCGCGCCATGTCTAGCCATTTGGGAGCGCGCGGGCGATTTTTATATTTTACAGATGACTTATGGATTTCTATAAGAGAGCAAAGCTCGTTCTTTTTCCAGCCGGTTAATGGCTTTCCTTTATTTTTTTGGATTATTTCAACTCCTTTTGCCCAAAGCTCAAAATCTTTTTTCTTTTTATCTGCCAGTAAATTTTTTCTAAAAAACGGTACAACAATGTCGGTGATATCATCAATTTTTTGCACAGAAAACCTTGCCTGGTCTCTTGAAATGTTAATTTCTCCGCAGCATATCTCTTTTTTTATTTTTTGCAATATTTTTAAGTTTTCTTTAGGCGAAGTAACCACAAATTGCGCCTTCCATCTATAATATGTCGGCGAATTTGTGCGCTCATGCCGCGTATCTTTGCGGAATTGCAAATCAAAACATCCATCATTATTTACTAAATTGGCAATACTAAATTTTTCTTTTGGCATATAATCTGGCAAATATTATACAGCGAGGCAAATAATTTTTGCAGGCCTAAGTACACGAAGTGACTTTTGCAGCAAAAAATTTGATTGCCGAGCGCCTTTATATAATTATAGCAAATATCTGATTATGCGACAACTGCTAATTTTATTGTGCGACAACTTATTTTAGGTCTTTTCCGCCGTGGAATTGGCGATGTATATCGCGAAGGCGTTTATTGGTAACGTGGGTATATATTTGAGTGGCTAGTATGTTTTTATGCCCTAAAAATTCTTGTACAACCCTTAAATCAACGCCTTGCGTTAAAAGATCTGTAGCAAAGCTATGCCTCAAAACGTGAGGCGTGGTTGTAATTGGCAAGCCGGCAGAAATAATGTATTTTTTCATATTTTTTTCGATAGCTCTGGGCGTTAATCTTCGTGAAGCATCTTTTTTCCCGCTATAATTTATAAACAGCGCTTTTTCTTTGTCGTTATCGCTATTTCGAGCGCTAATATATTTTTCCAGCCATTCTATTGAGTTTTTCGAAAAATAAACTGTTCTAGCTCGGCCGCCTTTGCCGACGATTCCAATCTCCAAATCTGTCATTCCTGGCCTTATTTTAACCTGTTCCAGGTTTAAAGAGGTGAGCTCTGATATCCTCATTCCAGTAGAAAAAAAGGCCTCCAAAATGGCCCTATCTCTGATTCCTTGTATAGTTGAGGTATCCGGCGTTGAAAACAGCTTATTTAGCTGTTCTAGTGTCAAAAACTTCACTGTTTTCTCTTTATCGGGCCTAGAAAGCGTTATTTTGTCGGGGGGTAGTGAAACTATGTCTTTTGCCACAAAATAGCCTAAAAAGGCTCTTAAGGCGATTAAATAGTAGTTTTGGGTGGTCTTCTTTAAGGGTTCGTTATTGTGGGTGAAGGAATGGCGGGATAAATAGACCCTATAATCCCAAATATGCCCTGGCGTCAGCTGATGGGGAAGAAGGCCATCTAAATTATTTTTTTTTATCCAAACCAAAAATTTTTCAAGGAATCTTCTGTAATTTTCTTGGGTTTTTGTTGACAAGCCCTTTTCGACATCAATCCAATCCAGAAAGTCGTTTATATGTTTTATTATAGGTATTTTGTTTTTCTCCATATAGTCGCAGGTATTCGCTTAACTATAATTATGCGAACTCTATTATATTACATTAAGGCTGTAAAGACGGGCTGTCAATGTGGATAACCGCCGTCACCTACTGCACTTGCGCGCCTGTTGTTTTTGTAAAAATATTTGCAAAGTAATTTTTTATTTTTTCCCAGATATTTTGCGCAACAGCATTTTTTTCTTTATTGACTTCGTCTTTAATGGCCTCTCCCCTCTTTTGCACCTCCCCACTGACCCGAGGATAGACGTTCGCCCTGACCCAATCGCTCGCCTTTGCCCAATACGACCCGACCTGCGCCTCGGCCTGGTTATAAACATTCTTGCCAATTCCCCTAAAATAAGGCTGCTGGCTCAAAAAAACAACCACAAAAATAATGATTATAACTGCAATATATTGTATAACCCCTTTTTCATTTTGCATATTTTTAAACATTTAGTTTTGTCGCACAATAAAATTATGAAAGCTTTTTCACTGCCTCCTCGATGCGTTTTAAAGTTTTTTCGCGGCCTAAAATATCTGCTATTTCAAACGGGCTTGGCGAAAATTGTTTTCCTGACAGCGCCACACGCAAGGGCCACAATAAAAATCCACGATTTTTTTCTGGGTAACCTTTTTGTTTATTAAATTCCCCTGCCCCATTCAACAGCGCCTCCTCAATTTTTTTTATGTTCCAATCATTTAATTCTGATAAAATTCTGTCGCACAATAAAAACGCGCCTTTTATATCATTGTCCTGCATGTTGTCCCATTTCAATAAATTTTTATCATAATTTAATTTGTCCTGAAAAAAGAAATCTGATAATTCAACGATGTCTGACAACTTTTTCATTCTGGTTCTTGAAACCTCTATAATTTTTTCAAGCTTGTTTTTAGAAACCTGGCCGACTACCAAAAGGCCTGCTTCTTTAAGATAGGGCTTGCAAAGCTCTGTTAATTTTTCTATTGGTTTTTCGCGGATATAAAAACTGTTTATAAAATCCAATTTTTGCATATTAAAAACAGCGCCAGCTTTTTGGACTTTTTCAATTGAGAATTCTTTTGCAAGCTGGGCTAAAGAAAATATTTCTTTTTCGGTACCAGGATTCCAGCCAAGCAAAACCATAAAATTAACTAATGCCTCTGGCAAATATCCCTGTAAGTGATAATCCTTTAAGGCAACGTCTCCCTGGCGCTTACTCAATTTGCTTCTGTCTGTGTTTAACATTAACGGTAAATGGGCATAAATTGGCTGAGAAAAATCCAGCGCTTCTTGGATTAAAATTTGCCTTGGAGTATTAGACAGATGTTCTTCGCCGCGGATAACATGCGAAATCTGCATTTCAAAATCATCAACAACAACCGCAAAGTGATACAAGGGCGCTTCCAAATTTTTTGCTATGACAATGTCGCCCAAGAGTCCTGCATCAAACTCTACCTCGCCGCGGATTAAATCTGAAAATTTTACTTTTTTGTCTGTAATTTTAAATCTTATAACCGACGGTTCTCCTGCCGCAATTTTTTTTTGAGTTTCTTCTTTTGGTAAATTTCTGCACTTGCCGTCATATTTTGGCGCCACTCCCCTGCTCAGCTGATCCTGGCGCTTTGCTTCCAGCTCTTCTTCTGGACAGAAACAATAATAGGCTTTATTTTCGTCTAAAAGTTTTTCTAAATATTTTTTATAAATATCTAATCTTTGCGATTGCTTATACGGGCCGAATTTTCCATCAATATCCGGACCCTCATTCCACTCAATCCCCAACCACCTTAACTCCTCTAAAATTTCGCCTGTCCATCTCTGTTCAGATCTTTCTTTGTCAGTATCTTCAATTCGTAAAACAAATTTGCCTTTAGCTTGCCCTGAGCCTGCCGAAGGGTTTTTAGCAAACAAATAATTAAATAAAGCGGTTCTTGCCGCGCCCACATGTAAAGGCCCTGTTGGAGATGGCGCAAATCTTACCCTTATATCTTTTATAACAATCTTTTTCATTATTTAATAATAGCAAAATTAATCAAGAGTTAAAAATTCTAAAATTTCACGGGCTACTGCTTTTGCGGCCAAAGGTTTTGAAAATCTTAAAGCCTCCTCCTTCATTTTTTCTAAGGTTTCTTTATGTAAAAATAGCAATTGAATTTTTTCCATAAAGAAATTCGGGGTTAAGTTGTCCTGTTCAATCACCAGCGCCGCCCCGGTTTCTGCGTATGCGTATGCGTTTTTTGCTTGATGCCCCGCCGCGGCCGTTGGTAAAGGAATTAGAATGCTGGATTTACCCAATGCCGCAATCTCAAAAATTGCCGATGCGCCAGCCCGCGATATTATAAAATCTGCTGCTTTGTAGGCATGTTTCATTTTTTCTTCGTCCAAAAACCCGATCGGATGATAATATTTTTCCAAATTTTCATCAACCACAACCTCAGACTCAGCTTCTGTTTCTTTATAATTTTCCCTGCCTGTTACATGAATTATTTCAAAGTTTTTTAAAAGGTTATTTAAAACCCTCAAAATAAAATCATTGATGACTTCTGCTCCCTGCGACCCGCCGTAAATCATAATAACTGGTTTTTCAAAAGTCAGATTAAACAAATCTTTTGCGGTTTGCTTGTCGCCTTCCAGTAATTCTTTTCTAATTGGGTTTCCAACCAAAATAATTTTTGCAGGGTCAAAATATTCTGTTTTTGGAAAAGAAGTAAAGATTTTCTTTGCCCATTTCGATGTTTCTTGGTTTGAAAGTCCGGGCGCGACATCTGACTCATGCAAAAAAACCGGAATTCTTAAAATTTTTGCGCAATAAGTTACGGCGATTGAACCCGATCCCCCTTTGCTAAAAACTAAATCGGGCTTTATTTTTAAAAGCAGAAAAAAACTTTGCAAAACTCCGAATGGAATTTTAAACAAAATATCTAAGAAGTTCCGCCACGAGAAATATCTCCTGATTTTTCCTGATATTATTGTTTTAATTATAAAATCTTCCTGTGATAATAAAATCAAACCGAATTCATCTTTAGGTCCTATATAATAAAACTCCAAATCTTTTTTCGGGTAAATCCTCCTTATTTCCCTTACAATAGCAACGATTGGAAAGACATGCCCGCCCGTTCCCCCGCCCGTAAACAAAATTTTCATATTTTTTTAAGAATTTTTAGAAATGTTTAATAATAGGCCGATGCCGATTATTTCTGCGACCAGGTGCGAGCCGCCGTAGGAAAAGAACGGCAAAGGTATGCCAGCTAGCGGAAAAATTCCAGCCGAAGAAGCCATATTAATAAATGCTTGCAAGGTTATCCAAAAAGTAATTCCTATGGCTGTTAATTTTGAAAACCTTTCGTTTGACGATTTTGCGATTTTAATTCCCAGCCAGAAAAATAAAATAAATAAAATTAATAGTCCTGCGCCCCCGATTATTCCAAGCTCTTCTCCAATTATTGCAAAAACAGAGTCTGACATTGCCTGCGGCAGGTGTCCAAACTTCTGGATAGACATTCCTAATCCCTTTCCAAAAAATCCACCCGAGCCTAAAGCTATTAAAGATTGTTTTATTTGGTATCCTTTGCCCAAAGGATCAGATTCTGGATGCAGAAATATCAATAAACGGTCTAACCTATATGGCTCAAATTTAATCAGCAATAATAAAGCGCCAAATCCGGCTGCAATTATTGAAAAGGTGTGCCACAAAGGAGTTTTAGCAGAAAAATATATCGCAACCAACGTTAAGCTGATTATTCCTAACGTACTAATATCGGGCTGTAAAATCAGAATAACCGAAATCAATCCTAAAAAAAATAAAAATGGTAAAAAAATATGTATTAAATTATAATAACCTTTTTTTGCCGTATTTATCCAGCCTTTTTGGGTTTGTTTAGACATTCTATTTGAAATCCATGCTGATAAATATAAAATTGCCGTAATTTTTAAAAATTCCGATGGCTGGATGGTTGTGAAGCCAAAATTCAGCCATCTTTTCGCTCCCCAGAATCGAGAGCCAAAAATCGGCAAAAATACAAAAGCTAACGCAAGGAGATTCAACAAGACAAGCCACGGCGCTATCTTTTTTAAATAGTGTAAAGGAATTTTGAAAGCGATAAAACCTAAAATAACAGCTGGCAAAAGGCCGAAAAGCAATTGGTGAAATAAATAATAATTTGTATTTCCAAATTGCCTTAATGAGGTCGGAGCAGATAGGGTAGCCAAAAATAAAATTCCAAAAATATTCAAAAAAATTGCCAAAAAAAATATCGCTCCGTTAGGAAATAAAAAATAATTAAAATTCTTTTTCATATTTTTTTATTTTTGCCGCATAGATGCACCGCCTGCTGGAACTGGTCTCCTTTTTCTTCGAAATTTTTCCATAAGGAATAACTCGGCGAAGCGCAGGAAAGCAAACAAATTTTGCCAGGTTTTGTGTATTTAAAAGCAAACTTTACTGCCTCCTCCATGTTTCTGGTCTTTAAGATGTTAAAACCCTTTGTTTGTTTTATAATTCTTTTTCCGCTGTCCGGAAAGAGCGCTATATTATTTATTTTACATTTTTTTACTATTTTTTCCAATTGTGAAAAGTCATATCCCCTATCCTGCCCGCCCAAAAAAATTGTATCAATATTCTGCAAAGCCTTAATTGCCATTATTGTTGACTCGGGTGTTGTAGAAATTGCATCATCATAAAATTTTATGCCGTTAAATTCACCGATAAACTCCAGTCTGTGCGGCAAACTTTTAAAAGTTTTAATTGCAGATTTTATAACATCGTCTTTTACCCCTAATCTTTTTGCAACAGATATTGCGGCCCTAATATTATCTTTGTTATGTTCGCCCAGCAAAGGAATTTCTGAATCTTTTAGGGGAATTATTTTTGCGAAAGGAACTGCTTTTGACTTTAAACCCTTCAGCCAGCCAAGCGCTTTTTTGTTTTTGTGATTATAAATAAATATATCCCTATTTTGCTGAAATTTTATTATATTTTTCTTTGCTAAATAATAGTTATCCGCTGTTTTATGATAATCCATGTGCTCCTCAAATAAATTTGTCAAAACAGCGATATTTGGAGAAAATTTTATGTCATCTAATTGCGAGCTTGAAAGTTCTATTACAAAAATTGCAGTATTTTTTACTTCCTGCAACAGGGCAGAAAGCATCGGGATTCCGATATTGCCCAGCAAAAAAACATTTTTACCTGACTCCTTAAGTATGTGATAAATTAACGAAGCGGTTGTGCTTTTTCCTTTGCTTCCGGTAACTCCAATAATTTTGTTACCCTTTGATTTAATTTCTGAAAAAAATATATTCGTGGCAGTTGTGTATGGAATTTTAATTTTATCTTTTGAAATACCCGGAGTTTTTACTAAAATATCATAATTTTTCTGTTTTTTTAGATAGTCCTTATCAAATTTTTTATCCAGAATATCAACCTCCAGTTCTGGAAAATTTTTCTTTAAATATCTTTCCGTAATTTCGCCTTCCTTGCCGTATCCTAAAATTGCGGCATTTTTTATCCCTAAAAATTTGAGATAATCTGGAGAACATGATTCCTGAGTTTTAAAAACTTTTTCAACTAATTTTTCCGGGTTTTTAACCTTTGCCAAAAATTCTTTGATAACAATCGTATTTTTAAACTTTTCTTTTGCCAAAAATAAAGCTGCCCTTGATTCCTCAAATGCGCCGACGCAGTCAAATGGTTTTAATTTTCCAAAACCTAAAATGTCCTTCAATAATGGTAAAAGATTTTTATCATCAAAAAGATTTTTACCGAATATATTTATAAGTTCTTGTTTTTCTAAAAATGGAGAAAGCAATAAAAAAACAAAGGCGCACTTCGGGCATTCTCCGCACCACAATTTGTCCTGAAAACTTTCAATTTTAAAATTTTTATTACAGCTGGAAAAATAAGGAAAATATTTCTTATACTTGCAAAACAATTCTGCAATTCTTATTTCATAAAAAGACCTTAATAGAGACAAATAATAAACATCGGGAGTTACAAAATTTCTAATATAATTCTGGAAAAGGTTTTCAAATTCAAGCGATTTTGACCATTGATGGTTTATGCTCTCGCCTTTGTACTTTATGTTTCCAAAATTGCTGCTATGTTCGTTAGACATTACAAAATATGTTCTTTTATACAAAACACAACACAAAACAGCTAAAAAGGCATATATCGCGGAAATCGGTATATGGCCATGAAAATATCCCGCGTTTTTATCTAAAACCTTCTCATCTATATAACGTTTGATTTTTAATGAATCCAACCCTGACATCTCTATAGCTTTATCGACTAATAAAGATTTTTTTTGAGTTTCCGTAAAAACAGCCGTGACATCAATCCCCTGTTCTTTTAAAAGTTCTGCTGTAACAATTGAATCTTTTCCCCCGGAAACCGCGACAAAAAATTTATCATTTGTTGGTATTCTAAAATTATTCGGTCTTGCTTTTCGCGCAAAAGAAAATTTAGGTGAAATCTGAGGATTCAGTTTGTTTCTGTAAAAAAATTCGCCAAGCCCTTTATGGTAAACTGAGTTCCAAAAATCTGCTTCCCCTTTTGCCAATTTATATTTATGTCGCACAATAGAGGCGCAATGAAGTTTATAGTAGCTAACTCCTAAAACTAAATGCAACCCTTCAAACATTTTTGTCAAAAGCCCTTTTGGCATATTATTAAAATCAGGCGAGCCTTGTAATTCAATCATTTCCGTAAATAAAATCGGCTCTGAATTTTTAAATTCTGTCTTATAATTAAAAAAAATCTGCTTCTTTTCAGGCTTAAATTTATACGAGGTAAATTCAAAAATAGCGGCTTTTGGTTTCATAAATTAACTATTATTGATTATTAAAGTATACCAAAAATTAGGGTTAAATCAAATATGCTGATTTCAACATAAAAAAAAGACCGAGCATTGCTCGTGTCTCCTTAAAATGTTTTCCCTTCTTTCAAATCACTAAATCCTTCGATTACACTCAGGACAGGGAAAATTTGTTATTTCTGGAAAATCAAGAATAAAATCTGATATTCGGTTATTCCCTGTTATTTATAGATAATGACTTGAAAGAAAGGGGCGAATTTTACCCTATACATTTATTATACCATACGACCAAATATGATGTCAATAGCAAACTGTCGCACAATAAAATACACCCGTGCGCTAGCGCGCGGGTGTGAAATTAGATTGCTTCGGGCTAAAGCCCTCGCAATGACGAAACGCCTGGTTACAGTTTTGAGATTTTAAACATTTTTGGAAAGGCGACGGAAGATGACTATAAATAAAAATACCAAGACAATTGCTATTAAAATCCACATATACCAACGTTTTAAAAATTCTAAAAATCCTGATGCGGCTGGCGCAGAAGAAACCGCCGCGGGCTGGGTCGGGTTCAGATTTATTACAAGCAAGTCTGATTGCTCAATCCCTGCCGCATTGACTCTTACAACCGCCTGTCTGTCGCCCATCGATGAAAATGCTTGCGCTTTCCCTTCAAAGGTAATTGATTTTGAAGTGTTTGGGGCCAACGAACCGATGCTAATTCCAGAGACAATGTTGCCTGATACAGGAACATCATTTACCTTTAAATTGCCTAAGTAGCCGATCTCGCTCGGTATGTTTGCCGAAACTGCGACATTATCAATTGTTGAACTTGAGTTATTATTTACTGCAATCATAAAATATACGTTTCCGTTTTGCGCCACCTGGACAGTTTTATCCCACTGAATTCCATTTGCGTCTTTTCGGGCTAAAAATGAAACTGATAAATTACTGACGTTTGCTTTGCAATCATTGGGGGCGGTTGCTGTAGTTTCTCCGCAGTTGCAAAAATTGTCGCTAACGGAATTGCAACTGTTGCAGTAATCCTGAGACCCAACTGCGCAAGTTGCGCCATCGCACCTTATAGTGTTCTGGCATTTTAAACCAGAGCAAGAATCTTGGGTGCACTGATTTGTGTCAGCGCAGTTTTTATATAAACCGCTCAAAACTCCGAGCGAATCATACCAGTACAAATTGTTATTATAGCAACTGGTTCTGTATTGGCTTATATAGGTTGGGACCGGAGCAGGAATTGGAGCTGGAGCTGGAGCTGGATTATAGTACGTGGCGCATTGTCCGTATTTGCATATTTGATTTAATCCTGAACAAATTTGATATAAATCTTGCGAGTTTCCGCAGGAATTAAACCAATAAACAGAATTTCCCAAACAGTCTTTGTATGCATGATATGTGCAATTTGGATAATAATTGTTTCCCGAGCAGGCGCCGTTTTGGCAGGTCTGGTTGGAATTACAGGTTTGTATTAAACCATCTTGGTTTCCGCATGAATTAAACCAGTAGACTGAGTTGCCCACGCA
>Ga0265296_1002828_pt1 | contig 16853 bp, 18 predicted proteins | sample MunlanPumphouse1_FD_189073 | JGI IMG/M metagenome (GOLD analysis project Ga0265296, IMG submission 189073) | Groundwater microbial communities from a municipal landfill in Southern Ontario, Canada - Pumphouse #1 | ecosystem: Environmental > Aquatic > Deep subsurface > Groundwater | place... | reverse complement strand
GAGCCCGAGGTGGGTGCACGATATCGCGGATCATTGGAAGCTTGCGTCAAATCTGGAGGAATACTGAGCGGATCGCCGCGAGGCGTCGTGCTTTTGTAATCGATCGACTCTTCGCGACCCAGAAACTGGTTCACGTTACTGCAACCGGCCAGCATCAGCATGGCCATCAATGCCGATACGCCGGCATGACGATTGTTCATACGCATCCTCACGATGTATGGAAAGCGCGCGCGCTGCAATTAAAGCAGGCCCGCGTCGTCGAGCGCCGCACGCACGGTTGCGTGGTGCGCTTCGCCCAACTCTACCAACGGCAGCCGATAACCGACTTCCGTTTTGCCCATCTGTCCCAGCGCCCATTTCACCGGGACCGGATTACCCTCAAGAAACAGGGCCTTGTTCAGACGGGCCAACTTGGCATTTAGTTCACGAACTCTGGGCACGTCCATGGCCAGAGCCGCTTCACAGAGGTCACGCATCAGACGAGGCGCGACGTTGGCTGTGACCGAAATATTGCCTCGGGCGCCAAGGAGCATCAGGGCTGCTGCGGTGGGATCATCACCGCTGTAGACTTCGAAATCTGCCGGCTTCTCACGCAGCAGCAGCGCGCCTCGGCCGATATCGCCGGTGGCATCCTTGATCCCCATGATATTGGGGATCTGGGCCAGACGCAGCGTCGTCTCCAGACTCAGATCGGCCACAGTCCTGCCTGGCACGTTATAGAGAATGAAGGGCAGATCGACCGCTTGCGCGATGGTGCGGAAATGCTGGTACATCCCTTCCTGGGACGGACGGTTGTAATAGGGCACGACCGTCAGACCGGCATGCGCGCCAACCTTGCGCGCCGCATGCGAGAGCTCGATGGCCTCGGCCGTGGAGTTGCCCCCCACGCCGGCGATCACGGGAATCCGTCCGCCAGCATGTTCGACCGCAATGCGGATGAGCTCCGCGTGTTCGTCCATGGACACGGTGGGCGACTCGCCCGTGGTGCCTACGACAACCAGCGCGTCGGTGCCTTGCTCGACATGCCAGTCGATAAGCTTGCGATACGCAGGGATATCGAGCGCCCCGTCGGGACGCATGGGCGTGACCAAGGCAACCATGCTGCCGTGGAACGTGACGCCTGCAGGTGATGCAGCAGATGCCATGACTGAACACTCCAGAGTCCGGCAGGCATAGCCCTGGCCAGACAAATGAACGGATTAAACCCAGCAGTTTACCGTTATTACGAAAAAAGCGGCGTGACTAGACAAACCACATCACCACCGACTGACCAAGATAGAGCAGCGGCGCGAGCAATTTCCACAACACGCCGGACACCAGCAACAGCAGAACGATCATCATGCCGTAAGGCTCGATTCGCGCGTATTGCCAGGCCAGTCGATGTGGCAGCAAACTAAATGCAATACGGCCCCCATCCAGCGGCGGCAGCGGGAAAAGATTCAACGCCATCAGCACCAGATTGATCTGCACCCCGGCCAGCGCCATGCGGAACCAGAACGAATCCTGGTCCTCCATCGAAAATCGCAGTGTCAGCGCCCAAAGAATAGCCATGAGCAGGTTGGTGGCGGGCCCTGCCAGCGCCACCCAGAGCATGTCGCGCTTGGGTTTGCGCAACCGACCGAAATCAACTGGAACAGGTTTCGCCCACCCGAACAGCAGCGGCGGCGCGCCGACCAGCTTGGCCATGATCAAAATGCCAAGCGGCACCGCAATGGTACCGATGGGATCGATATGCTTTAGGGGGTTCAAGGTCACGCGCCCGAGCTGCCAGGCCGTGGGGTCGCCCAGCATGCGCGCGACGTAGCCGTGCGCGGCCTCATGCAGCGTGATGGCAAAAATGACCGGCAATGCCAGGACCGTGATGGTTTGAATCAGATCGTTCATGGCCGCGATTGTACGGGCATGCGGCAGAATTGACCTGACTGCCGGTGACGATGCTTCAGACCAGGCCCAACAGCGCGGGATCGCCACCGCCCACGCGGATCACCACGGGCGGATCTTCCACCAGGTCGATCACGGTGGTGGGGGTACGCGGGCAGGCGCCGGCATCGAGAATAGCCACCAGCATATTGCCGAACTGGGCCTCGATATCCTCGGCGTCATTCAGTGCGTCGGTTTCACCCGCAGGAATGAGGGTGGTCGACATCAGGGGCGCGCCCACCGCCTCGAGCAATGCGAGTGTGACAGGGTGGTTGGGCACGCGAATGCCGATCGTGCGGCGCGAGGGGTGGGAGACCCGCCGGGGCACTTCCTTGGTCGCTTCGAGAATGAAGGTCCAGGGCCCGGGCGTAGCCGACTTGATTAACCGGTATTGGCGATTGTCCACTTTGGCGAAATGCGCAATCTCGGTGAGGTCGCGACACAGCAAAGTGAGATGATGACGATCATCCAGCCCCCTCAACCGCCGCAAGGCAGCTGCCGCGTCCTTATCGTCCAGCGGCGCCACGACGGCATAGCTGGAATCAGTCGGCAGTGCCAGCAAACGCCCGCCAGTGAGCAAATTGGCCGCCTGCCTGAGAAAGCGCGGCTGGGGATTTTCCGGGTGCAGGGTGAATATTTGAGCCATGCGCATCATCCTAACACCGGCGATGCGCGAGCACTAGGGGCCTGCGAACGTGCCCTGAATGGCATCGACGATATCGAAGCCATGGCTGATGGCGGAGTGCACGGCGTCGCGCGGGCTGCCGGCAAAGTCGCCCTTGGCGAAGGTCGGTACAGGATAAGGTTCGCCGTAACGTTGAATCATGTCGGCAGGTGCCACCATGACCGATGCCGTGAACCGCGGACTTCCCGTGTCGTCTCCTTCGCTCTCACGCTCGACTCGCGCAGTGAGGAGATACCCCTTGTATACCGTATTGTTCTGATGCACTGCCGCACTCCCGATCATAAAGCCCGCGCACCGTTTCGAGTTGTGCACGGTAGTTCGATAGATCCATGTCGCAACGCAGCACACGACACATTAGCCTTCGATGGTAGCGCTGAACTGCCCTTCTACGCCACTGAATATCCGTACGGGTTCGAAAGCCGTGGTTTTTCGCGCTTGCGGCCCGAGGGATAAGGATTAAACGGACCGCGCAGAGCCCATTGGCTTAGAATCTCGGGCACTGTCGCCGAATTCCGGAAAACTCAATACTTATGAACGCTCGACTGTGGTCCGCTCTGCCCCTTCTTGGCCTGATCGCGGCCTGTGCCACGCAGGATGGCCAGGTCAGGTCCGTCTCGGCCGATACCTATGAAGTCGGGTACTACGCCGGCCTCAAGCCGCTGAGCTGGGTAGAAATCAAGAATCGCACCCTGGAAAGTGCCGACGCCTACTGCGAGACGCTGAACAAGAAAATGATCGACCCGGTGATCACCTCAAACAAGGCAACGGGTCTGAAGCCCAAGGAAGCGATCACACGCTTCAAGTGCGTACCGAAAACGCAGGACGTGACTGCCGCGCGCTGATGACACCATGCGGGCTCGCACCACATTCTATGGCTGGCGCATTGTCCACGCCTGCATGGCGATTGCGGTGCTCTCGTGGGGCTTTGGACTGTTCGGCACCAGCGTCTATCTGCATGCCACGCACCAGGCCACCGGCATCTCGATCGCCGCACTGTCGTCGGCCATTTCACTGAGTTTTTTCTGTAGCGCCTGCGCCCAGATCGCCGTAGGTCAAGCCATCGGCACGCACGGCCCGCGCAAGGTCATGGGATGCGGCGCACTGTGCCTGGCTGGCGGCGTGGCCATCATCGGCAGCCTTCAAAGCCTGTGGCAAGCGTACGTCGGCTTTCTGCTGCTGGGCATGGGATGGTCCTGTCTGTCCACCACCGCCATATCGACGACCCTGGCACCCTGGTTCGAAAAGCATCAAGGGCGCGCGGTGTCCAGTGCGATGCTCGGCGCGAGTCTGGGCGGCATGCTGGCCGTGCCTGTCCTGCTGTTCGGCATGGCACAGGTGGGCCGCACGACCACCATGACGCTGGCCGCTGCGCTTATCCTCGCCATCATCCTGCCTCTCGCCTGGGGGGTGCTGCGCAAAGCGCCGAGCGATCTCGGGCTCTGGCCGGACGGCGTTGCGCCTTCGGGCACCTCTGCCTTACCCACCACCGCGCCCTGGACCCGCAAACAGGCCATGCGGACTTGGGCGCTATGGAGCGCCGCCCTCGCATTCGGACTGGCGCAATGCGTGCAGATCGGTTTTCTGACGCATCACGTCTCCATGCTGGTGCCCGCCATGGGCGCCGCTGCCGCTGCAGCCACGGTCATGGGCACTGGTATTACCGCGTTCCTGGGTCGCATACTGCTGGCAAGATTTTCCGACGGGCTCAATGTACGTGTGTATTCGGTGGGCTTGCTGCTGGTGTCGGCGATCAGTCTGGGCATGATGGCGATCGTCGCAACGCCCTGGGCCATGGTCGCCGGCAGCCTGCTCTATGGGCTCACCCTGGGCAACATCACCACGATGGGTCCCATTACGATCCGGCGCGAGTTCGGCGCCGCGGCGTTCGGACCGATCTATGGCGTGGCCGCCACCGCCATACAGCTTTGCGCGGCAACCGGTCCGACGATCTATGGCGCGATATTCGAGCAGATGGGTCGCTACGACGCCGCACTGGGCTTCGCTGCCCTGCTCAACGCGGTTGCCGCTATCGTGATCTACAGCGGGCGCCGTGCGGCTGCCGCACTCAGCCGCTGAGAGCGTGTCCCCGCGCGGTCATCGATTCGAAAAAATGGGGTGGCATTCAGCCACCCCATTTTCAGAACGTCATGCGCAAAAATATGAACTACTTTTTCTTGCCCTCGCCGTCCAGATCCTGCGCCTGGCGTCGCGTGTCTTCATTCGCAAACCCGCCGTAGCTGCTTTGCCCGGGATCGGCGCTGCGACTCTTGATCGACTCATTGGCGTCTTTCTCGTGCGCGCCCGACTCGGCCTTGGGAAGATCCTTGGGATCGGGCTTGGTCTTGTTCTGATCGTTTGCACCGGGATTAGCGGATGGATGAGAAACATTGTTGGTCATGAGGGTCTCCTTGCACTGCCGACGGCAACACGCCGCCACGCCCCTTGCCTAGCAATACCTATGCCGGTATCCAGGCAATAACAGAAGATGCTTGCCTATTGACTGCAATTGCGGCATACTGCTTGTGCTCTGTGACAAAAAGACAGACATACTGTCGTCACAATCGTCGCTCAAACTAGTCTAATAAAGCGACGACGTCCCGGCCAACACACACCTGCCAGTCAGGGGTTGACCAGGGCGCAACACACTGGCAAAGCAAGTCGAAACTCTGCATTTACGTTTAGCGGCACGACCCAGCCGCAGCGAAAGCTCGCACGCGTTTTTTCTGTATTAGCCGGTATAGCGACAAACAGCTTGCTGTGATCTGGTTCGCCCTGCGACCTGCCGAGTTTCGGCACGTGTTGCGCGCGGTTGACCTTGGCCACCAGGCGCTTAGATACCAAGGAAAAAATGAAAACCTTACAAAACCACGAGTTGATCGAGCGCGATCGACACCAAGCACTGGATGGACCCATCCGCGTAGGCGACATTGTTCACCTCAAACTTTCAGATGGTACGGCCGTCAAAAGCGTCGTCATTTTCGATGCGCCCATCACCGGCACCGTCATCTATACCGCTGACTCACCCGACAGAGGCGGTCTGCGCGCGCGTTTTCGCGAAAGCGCCGTTCATGCCGTCGAGTCGCTTTGTGCGCCGCGGTACGGAAATTGCTGGTAAGGTCTCCCTGACGTCGGAAGGCGGCGAAACACATCGCCGCCTTATCCGTCCGATGCGTGAGACAGCCGGCAACACATGCAATTTAGCCAATCCTCCGACATTCCCCCCTTTTCCGATTACCGCCCTGCCGTCATGGCGGTGGACGACGAATCGTCAGTGCTAGATCTGGTCATGGAAGTCCTGCTTGACCTGGGCTGTGACGCCCAGTCGGCGGTTGAGGGCAAAGACGCCTACGCGCGCATCCAGGCAGGCTCGGCAGTTGATTTGCTGATTACCGACATTCGCATGCCTGGCATGAGTGGTCTGGAACTGGCGGACAAGGTACGCCAGATTCGGCCCGACCTTCCCATTCTGTTTATTACGGGTTATGCCAGCGAGTTCGAGCGCGGCGTTGAACTGGCGCCTGGCACCTCCCTGCTGGTCAAGCCATTTTCACTTGCCAAACTCGGCGAGACGGTTCGTGACATTCTTGATCGACGGCACGCCGTGGGGCTGGCACCTGAACACTAAAAGCGCCCCATCGCTTTGCAATGACGCCAATTGTGCCCGCCTAGCAGCGGGCACATTCATTTTGTGGGTAAGGTCACCACGATACGACTGAACGGCACCGACCGGTCGACGCTGACCGGGTCCGTGCAACCGCGGGTATACATGCGCACCAGCCGCATACCCAATCCTGTGCCCTGCGGCGTGGGGAAAGTGTCCGGAAAGCCTGGGCCCTGATCATCCACCGTCAACTTCAGGTAGTCTGCCTGCCGGGCCAGCCACACCGTGATGTCGCCATGACCGTACTTGATGGCGTTGGTCACCAGCTCAGCAGCCACCAGCCCCAGCGCCGTCAAACGCGTCGAGGACACGCTGACACCCTCACCATGAAAATGAATGGCGCGTGCGATCTCACGACTGGAAAATGAGTCGTGAAGCTCAGCGAGCAAAGCTTTCAGATACTGGCTGGCATCCGCCTCCGCTTGCCCGGGCTGCTGATAAAGGCGCTTATGCACCGAGCCCACTGTCATCACGCGTGCAGCGGCTTCCTGCAAATGACTTTTGACCAGTGACTCGTTCGCCAGCGAACTCTGCAGTTCGAGCAGTGTATGCACCAGGTGCAGGCTGTTGCTCACGCGGTGGTGCACTTCCTGCACCATGAATTCGGAATGATCCAGGCGTGTTTCCTGTTCGGAGACAATGCGCGCCAGACTTTCTTCCTGCTCGTGGCGTTCGGTCACGTCCCGGGCCACCAGCACAATCCGCGCGTCTCCCTTGCCGGCGTCCTCAAGCGGCGCGACTGACACATCCCACCATCGCATATTGCCCTTGGCGGTAGGACACCAGCCCTCGAAGCGCGTGGACTCGCCCTGCGCTGCACGCTCGACCGCCTGCATGGCCGACTCGCGACCCGCGTCGCCCCACATATCAGGCCAATGCTGACCCTTGACCTCGGAAAAGGTGTCGATATCCATCAAACGCATGCCGTGTTTGTTCATGAACAGGATTTCGCCTGTTTCGGACAACACGTTGATGCAGTCCGGGCTGGCATCCAGAATGTTGGCGGAGAACTGATCATGGCCGCCGGCCTCACGCTCGCGGGCGATCCTGGCGTTGGCGAACGCGATCACATTGGCGATCGCCTCCATGAAGACGATGTCGATCTCGGTAAAGTCGTCGCCGTCGGGCGAATCGCATTCCAGCACGCCGAAGGGGACCGGCACGCCGCGGATCACCACATTGATGGCGCGCTCGATGCCTTTGTCGGCCAGCAGTTTGGGCGTGCGAAACCGTTCTTCAGTGCCCAGATGATTCGACACGACCGGGCAACTATTGGCGTAGGCGTAGCCGGCTGGGCTCGCGTTATCGGCGCCCAAGCGCAATACACCGATATCTTGCGCATCGAAGCCTCGCCCGGCGATGAGCAGAAAATTGTTTTCTTCAGCGGAATATCGCAGCACTTTGGCGAAATTCGTACCCAACCCCCGGCACACGACCTCACATGCCTGGTCGAGAACCAGGAGGAAGTTGTGCATGCGGATAGCGGAAAATCCGAACTCGGCAGCGAGCTCTTGCTGGCGTTTCAACCGCTCGGCCGAGATGCGCACTGCAGTGCTTACAATTTCGTCCGACGGGGACTGGTGCATTCTGGATCCTGGCGAGCTAATACTGAACCGAACCCTTCATCGCGAATGACAGATCGGTGCGAGCCGGGACAAGCAGGCATTTTAGTCAAAAACCGCCTGGTCGGCTTGCCCTTCTCGTTTGGGTGTCGCGCTTAGGCTGCATGGACGCGATAATCGACCCGCAGACAACCCGATTGTGTGTCGGCATGCCCCTTCAAAGCGGTGTTCCCGCCCTTTATTTAACAGGAGACCGCCATGAAGATGGACTGGGATCAGGTCCGCTTCTTTCTGGAGCTATCACGCTGCGGCGCCTTAGCGTCGGCTGCTGCACGCCTGGGCGTGAATCAGACCACGGTATCCAGACGCATCCAGACCCTGGAAAAGGACCTGGCCACGCCGCTATTCGTGCGTGATGCCGGTGTGTATGCGCTGACAGACAGCGGGCGCAGCCTGCTGGAACATGCCGAGCAGATCGAATCCTCGTTTCTGGGCATAGAGCGCGACATCCTGGGCACCGATGGCCAGATCGTCGGGGTGGTGCGACTGGGCGCCACGGAGGGGTATGGCACGCGCGTGCTGACGCCGCTGCTGGCCCAGCTGACGGCAAAACACCCCCGGCTGCGCATAGATCTTCTGGCGGTGCCCCGAATCGTCAATCTATCGCGGCGCGAAGCCGATATCGTCATCACGCTGGAGCGCCCTGCCCGCGGCCCCTACCGCAGCGTTCGCTTGACCGATTACGCACTTGGGCTATACGGTTCGCCCGCCTATCTGGCCAAGCACGCCTCCATTCGCACCACGGACGACCTCGCCAAACACGCATTCATCAGCTATATCGATGACCTGCTGTTCAGCAAGGAATTGCAGTATCTGTCCGACCTTTGCCTGCCCGAGCAAATCGTCCTGCGCAGCACCAGTGTGCTGGCTCAACACGAAGCCGCGGTGGCCGGCATGGGGCTGGCGATTTTGCCGCTGTTTCTGGCCAGACAAGACACAAGGCTGCAGGCGGTTCTACCCGGCACCGTCAAACTGACCCGAACGTTCTGGATGTCCATGCCGATAGAAATCCAGGACATTTCTCGGATGCGGGCGACCTGGGACTTCCTGCGTGAAGCAGGCGCGCAGGGACAGGCGGAGTTGATGGACGATCAGTGATGCGGCGCCTGGCGCAGTTCATGCTCTGGATGCTCAAGCACGTGGCGCCGCCAGCATGAACCACTGAAGAAGCGCTTGCGCGCCGCGTGCACTGATCACTGACGCATTACTGCCCGCACGCCTCGACGATCATCTCCATTGCCTGGCCACCTTGCGGTGCAGGTGACGCCGCGTCAGCCGGGCTGCCCACCACCTCTTGCACCAACACATCCCGCAGATAGGCACGACCGGTCAACGGGCGGTAGGCGGGCTGCACGCAGTTCAGTTCCAGACCGCCATCCATGCGGTCATACTCGATGTTTCTGTCGAAGGTGCGTTGCGGTTGCGTATATTGCATGCGCAGCACCCCTCGCGCCATGTCGCCTTCGCGTGAAGCCGGAACGGCACCGACATCGATGCGCATACCATCGCGATCGCTCACCGCCCGCCAGCGCTGCACCTTGGCCGCCCAGTCGCCAGCCGAGACCTCCGAGGCAGCAGCACTGACCATGATGGTGACACCCAACATGGCCGCGACCAGCGTCGTGCCATACCGCAGCTTCAGCCCGACCGCGATCATCGCCCTATTCCCCCGGCGATCGGCGAAAGAAGCCCATGATGCCAAAGGCTGCCGCCGTGATGAACAAAGGAACGGCCAGGTAAAGATAGACCGTATCGCGCGTCACCACCGTCAGCGTCGCAAAGGCCAGGAACAGCCCGAACGGAAACAGCGCGATCAGCATAAAGGGGTCGAGCTTCTTGAAAAATGTCACGGCGACGGCCTTGGGTGTTGATCGACAAGCAGTCAGTTTAGCCGCTCTGTGCCTGCGCCACGGGCAAGGCCGACAGTTGACCAAATGTATTGATCGTTGTCATCCATGAAGATCAGGGAGAGAATCAGGCTACAACCGACGCGATGTTGCGCAATAAAGGATGAACGATGACGAAAGCAATGCTGATGATGCTCACCCTTACGCTGGCAGCCTGTGGCGCGCCTGCCCCGCAGAAACCCCCACCCGCTCCCGTCGTTATTCCTTCGCAGACGCAAGTGCAGGAAGGCACGGCTGAACCCGTTGCGTTTCCGATCAAGCGCTAACGGAGGCGGACAAAAAAAAGGCGCTGAGACTTTCGTCTAAGCGCCTGATTTACTTCACAAACTAGTGGGGTGGCTGATGGGGCTCGAACCCACGACAACTGGAATCACAATCCAGGGCTCTACCAACTGAGCTACAGCCACCGCTGACCTGCGAAGAAGCGAGACTATAGCATAAAAAACGGGGCCTGCAAGTCACGACCTCCCCTGCATAGGCCAGCGCCGCCTCGCTTGCTATCCTAGGGCTCCGCGCACGCTGCGCCAGCCCTCGTTACCCAAAAAACGCATGCAAGATCTGAAAGCGATTTTGGCCAACTACTGGCCACACATCTTCTTTGTCGTGAGCCTTGCGGCCAGCACGGCGGCCGCGATCCATGCCGCCATGACAAAGCATGATGTGCGCGCGGCGATCGGTTGGGTGGGCATCGTGCTGTTCTCGCCGCTGTTCGGTGCCCTGTTCTATCTGGTGGCCGGCATCAATCGAATGCGACCGACTCGTCGCAGCCTCAAGCGCGAAGGCGCCATGCTGCAGCATGGTCAACGATACGATGGTTCAGGCGTGGATGTCGTGGCGCACAGCGGGCCTCAGTTCGCCTCGTTGCGCATCCTGGGCGACCGGGTGGGGTGCTTCAGCGTCACCGGTGGCAATCAGGTGACCTTGCTCGATGGCGGCACGCAAACATATGCCGCCATGCTGGAGGCCATCAGCCACGCTCAGCAGACAATCGCACTGCAAAGCTACATTTTTGATAACGATCCCGTTGGACGAAAAATTGCAACCGCATTGATCGAAGCACAACGCCGGGGCGTGGACGTACGTGTGCTGATCGATGCCGTGGGCGCCAACTACTCGCTGCCACCTATCGTGTCGATGCTGCATCGTGCACGTGTACCTACAGCTCGCTTCAATGCCTCGCCTTGGCTGGTGTGGCGCATGCCCTATGCCAACCTGCGCAGCCACCGGAAGGTTCTGGTGGTCGACGGCAAAGTCGGCTTCAGTGGCGGAATGAATATTCGAGAGGCCTTCACTGAAACGACCAAGCCCGCCAGCCGCGATACCCACTTTCGCTTCGAGGGCCCGGTCGTTCAGCAATTGATGTCGGTGTTCGCGCATGACTGGGATTTCACGACGAAAGAGTCGTTGTCCAGCGAGCGGTGGTTTGATCCGGAACTCAGGCACGCACCAGGCGATGTGCCGGTGCGCTGCGTGCTGACCGGCCCGGACCGCTACATCGGCAGTACGCACAAAATGCTGCTGGGTGCACTGGCTGTGGCGCAGCACCATGTGCGCATCCAGTCCCCCTACTTCCTGCCCGACCAGGCGCTGATCGGCGCACTGGCCACTGCCGCGCGGCGTGGCGTGAAGGTGGACATCGTGCTGCCCGGCGCAAACAATCTGCGTCTGGTCGATTATGCGATGACCGCGCAGCTAGACCAGGTCATTCGCACGGGTTGTCGGGTCTGGCGCAGCCGCGGCGCCTTCGATCACTCCAAGCTGATGACGGTTGATGATGCCTGGTCCTACATCGGTTCGTCCAACCTGGACCCACGCAGCTTGCGCCTGAATTTCGAGCTGGATTCGGAAATCTATGATCGGGATCTGGCCCAGGTGCTGGGCGCACGGATGGACGCACTGATCGCCGACGCCCGGCGTGTGACGCTGGGCTCGCTGTACAAGTTGCCCTTCGTCAAACGATTGCGCAACAAGCTGATATGGCTGGCATCACCCTATCTGTGATGTAAGGCGAACACCAGTCAGAACGTGTACTGCGCGCTCATGCCGGCATACCAGCCACGCCCCGGCGCCGGTTCGTAGTATCGGACGTTGACATCACCCACGATGACCGAGCCGATATATTTTTTGTCGAACACGTTTTCCAGCCGCACGAGTTGCTGCAGTTTCCAGGGACCATAATCCTGTGTGAAGCGGGCGCGCAGGTTCACCACGGCGTATCCCGGCGCGGCACGCGCATCGTTGCTGTCTTCCACCTGGACTTTGCTGCGATACATGCCTTCCACAGCCGTGCTGAGCCAGTTGAACGGGGTGTAGGCGAGCTCACCATACAGGGTGGTTGCCGGCACACCCGGCAGTCGATTACCGCGCGAAATGTTGCTTGTGCCGTCCGCGACCGACGAGTCGTACACGGCCCGCAGGTGTGACACGGCCACATTTGCGGTCAACGTGCGCGTCAGCTCGCTCTCGATACCGAGTTCGACGCCGCGACGCAGTGTGCGCGCCGCATTTTGATAAGTTGCGCGACCGCCCGTATTGCCATTGATGACGATTTCATCCTTGGTGCGCACTTGATAGACAGCCAGGTTCACACGCGTATCCGACCAGGGGCGTGCCTTGATGCCAGCCTCGATCTGCTCACTGCGTGACGGACGCAAACCGGTGTTGAAGCCTGCGCCCTGTGCCGAATAGGCCAGTTCGCCTTGCGTGGGCGTCTCGAAGCCCGTTCCCGCACTGCCATACACATGCAGGTCGGGATTGATGGCGTACATCACGCCCAGTGCGGGCGTGGCGCGTGAATACCGATCCGAACCACTGTCGTCGCCGTTGGCCAGATAGCGGTCATCGACATCGATCTTGACGGTGTTGTAGCGCAAGCCCGCCTGCAGGGTCCAGTCGCCCAGCGCCCAGTTCGCCTGCACATAAGGGTCCACACTGGTGGCCGTGTCGATCTCGTTGCGTCGTTCACGCCCGCGCACGCCCAACGTGTCTCCCACGAAATTCTCGTAGCCCCTGCGATCGTCCCGACTGCGGTCGGCATCCAGCCCCACGATCAATTCGAGATCGCCTGGCGCCGCCAGTACCGGCTGCAGCAAACGCACCCCACCGCCGTAGAAGCTGCGGGAAAAATCCACCACCCCGCCGGCATGGGTCGAACTGCGCTGCTGAACAGCCACGGGAATGGCCAGATACTGGCGGACATCCCGTTGACCGGCATAGACATTGGCCTGCAACGAGGCCGTGCCGAGTCGGCGCTCGTAATTGATGCCCGCCTGCTGATTGTTGATGCTCTTGCGAGTATTGAAGGTTTCTGCGACGTCGGCCACCGCCTTGGGATTATCCCGCCAGCTCTGCCAGGTCACCCCCAGCGGATCCTGCGTGTTCTTCTGACGCAGGCCGTTGTAGACGATGGACAAGGTGCTGTCATCGTCAGGCGCAGTGGTGATCTTGGCAAAGGTCTGATCGCGCCTGGCCGCGCTGTGATCCCGATAACCATCAGTATCAAAGCGCGAAGCATCCACGACAAAGCCCACACCATTGACCTCGCCTTCCGTGCCCAGACGATATTTGCGCGTGCCGTAGCTTCCTCCCAGCACTTCTGCGGTCACACGGGGCTTGCCCTGCCCATCACGGGTGAACATTTGGATCACGCCACCGGCGTTGCTGCCGTACACGGTTGCCATGGGTCCGCGCAGCACTTCGAAGCGATCAGCGACATCGAGGTTGAACGACGCCGCCTGCCCCTGACCATCGGGGGTGCTGGCTGGAATGCCATCGGCAATCAGCTTGATACCGCGCACGCCAAAGGCTGAACGCGCACCGAATCCGCGCGAGGAAATCTGCAGATCCTGGGCGTAGTTCTGACGATTCTGAATCACGAGCCCCGGCACGCGCGAGAGTGCTTCGGACGCATTGACGCCCAACTGCCCGTTCGATATCTGGTCAGCCGAGATGCTGTCGACCGACATGGGCACATTGAAACTGGCGACGCTTGCACGGGTGCCCGTGACGATGACGGGATCGAGGGTGACCGCGTCGGCGGACTGAGCGTTAGCAGGCGCGTAAACAAACAAACCTGCAGCGCCGGCAAACATGGATCGTCGCAGCATGTACATCATTAACCAATAGGGGTGGACCGGGGGCCGCATGCACGCATGCAGGCCCAGCCGGCGTGGCGGACAAACGAAGGCGCCGCCAGGAAAAAGCTGCCCCTATAGTAAGGCAAACGCCTGCTGCAGATCGGCCCGCGTGCGCTGCAGGGCCTGGACGTGCGCGTCCCAGCAAGATTGCATGCGCCCGATGGGGCCGGCGATAGACACGCCATACCAGCCGCCAGCAGCCTGTATGGATACCGCCAGGGCGGCAAGATCGGGCACGCTGTCACCGACGTTCTCGCCCCAGCCCCGACTGGCAGAGATCTGCGCCTGCTGCAGGATGGCGGGATCATCACAGAGCTCACGCTGCTGGCTGTCGGGCAAGGCGGCAAACAAGGCACGACCGATGGAATTGGTGTACAGCGCGCGGGTGTCACCCGGTTCGGCGATGTATCGAATGGCTTGCGGCGACGCCACGACATCCAGATAGATCACCCGCTCGCCCAGCCGCTGCCCCAGCACGACCGTCTCGCGACACACGTCGCGCAGCGCAGACAAGTGCGGGCGAAAGCACTCGAGCACGGGGTCGGCATCATCGATGCGCGTCGATGACACGTGCATCTTCTTCGTCGGGTAATACGCGCCACGACGGCTGGGTTCGTACAGATATCCACGCGTGATGAGGGTGCGCACCAGCGCCAGCGTGCTGGACGGTGCGGCATCGAGCTCGCGTGCGAGTTCGGTCAGCGACAGGGGACGTCCTTGCCTGGCAAAGATTTCGAAGACGTCCAGTGTTCGAGCAACGAGTTTTACTTCCATCTCAGTACGACTTGGGCAGGCCCAGTACTTTCTCCGCGATATAGCACATGATCAACTGTGGGCTGACCGGCGCCAGGCGAGGAATCCACGATTCGCGCAGGTAGCGCTCGACATGGTATTCCTTGGCATAGCCCATTCCGCCCAGGGTGGCGATCGCCGTCTGGCAGGCCTGATTGCAGGCCTCGGCAGCCAGGTACTTGGCCGCGTTGGCCTCGGCGCCACAGTTCTCGCCTGCATCGTACAGGGAGGCCGCCTTGAACACCATCAGGTTGGCGGCTTCCAGCTGCATCCAGGCTTGCGCCAGCGGATGCTGAATGCCCTGATTCATGCCGATGGGGCGGCCGAAAACCACGCGCTCTTTTGCATATTGCGTGGCCCGTTGCAAGGCCGCCTGGCCCAGACCGACAGCCTCGGCCGCGATCAGAATGCGCTCTGGGTTCAGACCGTGCAGAAGGTAGGAGAAGCCCTTGCCTTCTTCACCTATGCGATCTTCGACAGGCACATGCAGACCATCGATGAACAACATGTTGGAATCGACGGCTTTACGACCCATTTTCTCGATTTCCTGCACGTCGACCTTGCTGCGGTCCAATGCGGTATAGAACAGGCTCAAGCCCTCGGTGGGTTTGGAGACCTCGGCAAGCGGCGTAGTGCGCGCGATGAGCAGCATGCGATCGGCCACCTGCGCCGTCGATATCCAGATCTTGCGGCCCGTGACCACGTAGTGATCGCCTTGCCGAACGGCTCGCGTGCTCAGGCGTGTGGTGTCCAGCCCCGCATCGGGCTCGGTGACGGCAAAGCACGCTTTTTCGCGTCCCTCGATCAGCGGGGGCAGAAATCGCTGCTTTTGCGCTGAAGAACCGAATACCTGCACCGGGTTCAGACCAAAGATGTTCATGTGCACCGCCGATGCGCCAGACAAGCCTGCGCCGGTGGCGCTGATGGTTTGCATCATCAACGCGGCTTCGGTCATGCCGAGTCCCGATCCGCCATACTCCGGGTCCATGGCGATGCCCAGCCAGCCTGCCTGCGCTAGCGCCTGGTGCAATTCGTGCGGAAACGCGCCATCGCGGTCGCGCGCGGCCCAGTAATCGTCGTCGAAACGACTGCAGGTCTTGAGAATGGCCTCACGCATGGCCAGTTGATCGTCACTGAATCGAAAATCCATAGGTCGCCTCACGCCTTCAATTATTCTTGTGTGTGAAATAAATTTCCCATACAAGAAAATAACACAGGGCAGACACCATGAATATGGGTCGCTGTGACGCGCGGGTCATCTCTTTGCGTGGTGGCTGTGCTCACGCAGGACGTATTAAGACAAGCCACATATGCCTCATCACAAAAGCTACGACAGGCCGAGCCACTGCACGACCTTTGTGTACTTTCTTTCACTCTGTCGACTAAAGCTATGAAATATAAAGAAATAAAGCGAATTCACGGGACTCGCATCGAATATTCTTTTAAATTATCGATCACCTCCACCCGAGGTTCATCATTATCGATCACCTCTACCCGGGGTCCATCCATTCCGGACTACTCTCACTGAGCGACGATTTGTCCATTCTGTTTCTACTCGTAGGGCTGGTGCTTGCGGCAATGTGCCTGAAAAGCATCGTGCGCGGCCGGCAAGCCATCCGGCAGGTAGAGACGCTGGCGTCGTCGTTGCAGCGCGCCGAGGTCGAACTGGCGCGCGTGTCACAGCTCGATCCCCTGACCAATCTGCCCAATCGTGCGCATCTGACGGCTCAATTGAATGCCGCCATCGAGACGGCGCGGCTGGAACACGGTCACTTCGCGGTCATCTTCATCGATCTCGATGGTTTGAAGACCATCAATGACGACTATGGTCACCATACCGGTGATGCCTTGCTGGCGACGCTTTGCGCAAGACTGCGCAGCGGCCTGCGGGCAGCCGATTGCCTGGCTCGGCTCAGTGGCGATGAGTTCGTCGCCATTGCAGCAGTGAACTCGCCTGACGATGCGGCACACGTGTGCAGAAGAATGCTGGCCATGACCCGACTGCCGGTGCAGGTGCCGGATCGTCAGATTCTGATGACGGCAAGTCTGGGGGTGGCGATCTATCCTGGCGACGGTGGCGATGTGCTCAGCCTGATCACCGCTGCGCAAACCGCCATGCGCTACACCAAA
>Ga0265296_1002827_pt1 | contig 16854 bp, 18 predicted proteins | sample MunlanPumphouse1_FD_189073 | JGI IMG/M metagenome (GOLD analysis project Ga0265296, IMG submission 189073) | Groundwater microbial communities from a municipal landfill in Southern Ontario, Canada - Pumphouse #1 | ecosystem: Environmental > Aquatic > Deep subsurface > Groundwater | place... | reverse complement strand
CATGCCCAGTATGTGCGCGAGGCGATTGCGCTGCTGGATCGCTAGGGGGCGGGCTTGCAATCGTGGATGCTGCAAAATTTCTGCCGCAATTGGTCGAAGGGACGGCTGTCGTGTTTCTGATCTTCCAGAGCTAGGAAGAAGTCCTTCTCCCATTTCGCCCAGTCTGCAGGCTGTTTCGCAGGAAATTCAGAAGATCCGTTCTTGGCCATGACGCGAGCTAGAGCCAGGACAAAGGCGTCCTGCATCGATGGTTGCTTGGTAATTTCGACGATCCATGCCTCGACTTGAGGACGTAGGGCGGGCGGGAGGTCGCCAAGGCCGAAATTCAGGGCTGAGAAATCAGGCTGCTCAAGCATCCAGAGGGCGATGGGGCGGGCGGTCGACAGCTGCGCCGCACTGGGTTCGGGTCCCTTCCAGGGTTGGCCCCGCCAGAATTCTGTCTCCGTCGAGAAGTTGATGCGAAACTGTATGCGGGCTTCGCGAGGGCCGAATGCGTCACGCGCCGGAGCCACGGAACCGCGCTGTGCGATGTCCAGCGCGATGGGCTCGAAGCCGATTTGCGCAGGCAGCGCGGAGACGACACGGCAGTCCGACAACTGGCCGTTCGTCAGGGTCAGGCAGTTCACCGTGACCGTGCCAGGGAGGGCTAGCACCGACGCAAAGTCGGGATATTCGTCATCCTGCGGGGCCGGCGGAACGAGCCAGGCCGGATAAGAGATCAACGGCGGGCGTTCGGGCCCAGGCGCTTCGTCCGACTGCGATCCCGCTAACGGAAACAGCAGCGCCAGTGAAATCGACGCAAGCGTGCCAAAGTGTTCCATTGCTCCCATCCTCACGTGCGAGAGCGTCGCACGGGAGGATGGGACACCGCAACGTTGGTTAACCCGCCAGAGCTTCCGCGCTCAGCCCATGCAGAAGCTCGCCGCCCTGGCCCACGGCGGCCAGACGGCTGGAGGCGTGGCCCAGGACGTTGGCGGCGTAGAGGTCGTAGAGGTCGAGCTTGCCTTGCAGCCAGACCGGATCGCCATTGCCGGCGTCCAGGCGGACCTTGGCGGCCAACGCGCCCTTGGCCAGCATCCAACCGCCGACCACGTCGCCCAGCAGCTTCAGATAGGCGTCGGCGCCGGCCAGAACGTCGGCGGCGCCGTCTGCGGCGGCCTTGCGGTCCAGCAGCCACAGGGTTGCGTCCTCGACGGCCTCGATGGCCGTGGCGAAGCGCTCGACCGGCTTGCCGACATAGAGACGGTCGATCTCGATCAGGGTCGCCTTCATGTCGGCGATCAGGGCGTGGGCCGCGTCGCCGCCGTCCATCGACAGCTTGCGGCCGACCAGATCCATGGCCTGAATGCCGTTGGTGCCTTCGTAGATCGGGGTGATGCGGGCGTCGCGATAGTATTGCGCCGCGCCGGTCTCCTCGATGAAGCCCATGCCGCCGTGGACCTGGATGCCTTGCGAGGCGACCTCGCAGCCGATGTCGGTGGACCAGGCCTTGGCGATGGGGGTGAACAGGTCCTCGCGGCCCTTCCAGGCCTTGCGCTCGGCATCGGTGGCGGCGTGCTTGGCCAGGTCGGCGGCGACGCCGGTGGACAGGCAGATGGCGCGGGCGGCGGCGATCTTGGCCTTCATGACGCCCAGGGTGCGGCGCACGTCGGGGTGGTCGAAGATCGGGGCGTTCTTCTCGCCGGTCCAGACGCTGCGGCCCTGACGGCGGTCCAGGGCATAGGCGAGGGCGTGCTGATAGGCGCGCTCGGCGATGCCGACGCCTTCGACGCCGACGGCCAGACGGGCGGCGTTCATCATGACGAACATATGGGCCAGACCCTCGTTCGGGCGGCCGACCAGTTCGGCGCGGGCGCCCTCATAGGACATGACGCAGGTGGGCGAGGCGTGGATGCCCAGCTTGTGCTCGATCCCGACGGGATGGAAGGCGTTGCGCTCGCCCAGCGACCCGTCGGCGTTGACCGCGAACTTGGGCGTCAGGAACAGGCTGATGCCCTTCGGCCCGGCAGGCGCGTCGGGCAGGCGGGCCAGCACCAGATGGACAATGTTGTCCGTGGCGTCGTGGTCGCCCCAGGTGATGAAGATTTTCTGGCCGTTCAGGGCATAGGTCCCGTCGCCGTTCGGGGTGGCCGTGGTGGTCAGGGCGCCCAGGTCCGAACCGGCGTGCGGCTCGGTCAAGACCATGGCGCCGGTCCATTCGCCGCTGACCAGCTTGGTCAGATAGGTGGTCTTCTGGTGCTCGGTGCCCACCGCTTCCAGCGCCTCGATGGAGGCCAGCGACAGCATGGGGCAGAGGCCGAACGCCATGTTGGCGGCGTGGACGGTCTCATAGGCGGCCAGTTCTAGCGCCTTGGGCAGGGCCTGGCCGCCAGCCTCGGCCGAGGCGGTCAGGCTGGTCCAGCCGCCTTCGGCGAACTGCTTGTAGGCGTCGACGAAACCAGGGGCGGCGGTGACAGCGCCGTTGGCATATTTGGCGCCGGCCAAGTCGCCGGGGCGGTTCAGCGGGGCCAGCACCTGTTCCGAGAACTGGCCCGCAGCCTCCAGCACCGCGCCCATGACGTCGGCGTCATAGTCGGGAAAGGCGCCCGTGGCGACGACCTGATCAATGCCGGCGACGGCTTCCAGGGCGAAGGCGAGGTCACGGATGGGGGCGCGGTAGCTCATGGCGGTCTCCAGAATCTTCAACATGCTTCTGACGCCCCGGCGGTCGGTGTTGCAAGGGCGCTTGGACTTTGGTCGCGGTTCGCGCCAATCTCTGCCCCAGTGCCGTCGCGGAAGGAAAGACCTTGGCCGAACCCCGGAACCGCTATTCGACCGTTTCCCTGATCCTGCACTGGACCATCGCATTGGCCGTGGTCGCCCAGGTGGCGCTGATCATGGCGCATGACGCGACCGAGGGGCCGTTGTCGCGCGAGTTGGTGCAGGTTCACAAGGCCGTCGGCCTGAGCATCCTGGTCCTGACCCTGGGACGAATCGGCTGGCGGCTGGCTAATCCGCTGATCGCCCTGCCGGTCGAGATGCCGGCCTGGGAGCGCATCCTGGCGCGGACGACGCAGATCGCCTTCTATGTCGTGCTGCTGGCCATGCCGTTGACCGGGTGGCTGGCGTCGTCGGCGGGCGGGCGCGACATCAGCTGGTTCGGCCTGTTCCAGTGGCCCGTGCTGCCGGTCGGCGGCGGGCGCGAGGCGGCGGGCCAATTCATGGACGTCCACGGCGCCGTGGCCAAGCTGCTCTATGTGTTGATCCTGCTGCACGTCGCGGGCGCGCTGAAGCACCAGTTCATCAACCGGGATAATGTGCTGCACCGCATGATCCCCGTCATCCCGCGCCGGCCATGAAGGGCGACACCCCCGAAATCGCAGCCGAGGCGCTGAAGACCGGGCGACTGGTCATGCTGCCAACCGAGACGGTTTATGGGCTGGCGGCCGACGCCTCCAACCCGCAGGCGGTCGCGCGTATCTTTGAGGCCAAGGGAAGACCGCGCTTCAACCCCTTGATTGCACACGTCGCCAACGGTCTGGACGCCGAGACCATCGCCGTCTTCGACGAGCGGGCGCGGGCGCTGGCCGAGGCCTTCTGGCCCGGTCCGCTGACGATCGTGGCGCCGGTGCGGGACCGCGAGCGGGTCTGCGATCTGGCGCGCGCGGGTCTGGACAGCGTCGCCGTGCGGGTGCCGGGGCATCCTAGGGCAAGGGCGGTGATCGCGGCCTTCGGCGGGGCCGTGGTCGCGCCCTCGGCCAATCGTTCGGGACGGCCCAGCCCGACAACCTTCGACGACGCCCTGGAGGAGACCGGCCATGCGGTCGGCGCCGCCGTGGACGGCGGGCCGTGCGCGGTGGGCGTAGAAAGCACGGTCGTTTCGGTGCTGGACGGCGTGGTCGCCTTGCTGCGCCCCGGATCGGTGACGCGCGAGGAGATCGAGGCCGTGGTCGGCCCTCTGGCCGAAGGCGGGCAGGGGCATCGTTCGCCCGGTCGTCTGGCGCTGCACTACGCCCCAGACGCTCCGGTTCGGATCGAGGCCGGGACGCCGAACGACGGTGAAATCCTGCTGGGCTTCGGACCCGGCGTCGGCGAGCCGCGCTGGAGCTTGAGCCCGACCGGCGACCTGCGTGAGGCGGCGGCCAATTTGTTCCGACTGCTGCGTGAGGCGGACCGGAACAAGCCCGGCGGCATCGCCGTGTCGCCCATCCCGCACAAGGGGTTGGGAGAGGCCATCAACGACCGGCTGCGCCGTGCGGCGGGGTTCGTAGGCTAGAGGAAGCGAGCCTTCAGATCGACGCTGGAGGCCTGGCCCAGCTGCGACGCGCAGGTTTCCAGCCATTGCTCCGCCGCCTGACGCCCGCGCGATTTCAGGTCGTTGAGGAAGCTCCATTCCGTGTCGAACTTGGTCGACAGCGACAGGCTGCCCAGCCAGTCATCGACTTCGATGGCGTGCATGCGGACGGCGCGATGGCGATCCTCGTTGCGGCTCAGCTTGCCGTCGGCGATCAGGTCCTGAACGAAGGCGACGGCGCGCAGTTCGGCGACCAGAGGCGCGTTGAAGAGGATTTCGTTCAGCCGATCCACGATCTCCCCCGCCTCGCGCGGCGCCTCGTCGCGAACGAAGGGGTTCAGCGGCAGCAGCAGGACATCGTCCGGCGTGTCGGCGTAGAACAGCGGCCACAGCGCCGGATTGGCCAGGTAACCGCCGTCCCAATAGGGCTCGCCCTCGATTTCGACCGCATGGAAGAGGTGCGGCAGGCAGGCCGAGGCCAGCAGGACGTCGGGGGTGATCTCGGGCGAGCGGAACAGGCGGGATCGTCCGGCCCGAACCGCCGTGGTCGAGACGATCAACTGGATCTTGGAACCCCGCACCGCCTCGAAATCGACGGCGGCTTCCAGCACCCGTTTCAGTGGGTTCAGGTTGAAGGGGTTGAAGGAATAGGGGCTCATGGACATGGCCAGGGTCTCGCCCGCCTTCCACATCGGGCTGTCCTTGAGCCAACCGGGCGTCAGGGCCTTGGACCAGATAGCGCTGTCGCCGAAGACATTGCGCCCGCCGGATTGATTGACCTCACGCCACAGCTTGTCCAGCGCGGCGCGGCCGCCCTCGGCGCCGTCCTGTTCCAGTCCGGTGATCAGGGCCGCGGCGTTCATCGCCCCCGCCGAGGCGGCGGTGACAGCGCGGATGTCGAGGATGTCAGCCTCAAGCAGCCGATCCAGCACGCCCCACTGAAAGGCGCCGTGCGAGCCGCCGCCCTGCAGCGCGAGGCAGATGGGGTGGCGTTTCAATCCAGGCACTCAAAACCCTCCGTCATCCCGGCCGAAGCGTAGCGAAGAGCCGGGACCGCAAGAAGCGCCGCCGCCGGATAGTCGTGTCTTGAGCGGTCCCGGACAACGGCTCCGCCGTTCCCGGGATGACGCTGACGGCCTACTGTGCGGTCCAGCCGCCATCGACCGAGAAGTGCGCGCCGTTGGCCGAGGCGCCCAGGTCGGACACCAGATAGAGGAAGATGCCGGCCAGTTCGTCGGTCGTGACGAAGCGTTTGGTCGGCTGCGAGCCGAGGATGACGTTCTTCATAACGTCGTCGGCCGTCATGCCGCGCGTGCGGGCCTGATCCTCGATCTGTTTGGCGACGATGGGGGTCTCGACGAAGCCGGGGCAGATGGCGTTGCAGGTGATGTTTTCCTGCGCCAGTTCCAGCGCCACCGTCTTGGTGAAGCCGATCACGCCGTGCTTGGCGGCGACATAGGCCGACTTGAACGGGCTGGCGACCAGACCGTGGGCCGAGGCGATGTTGACGATCCGGCCGCGCCCCTGCGCCTTCATGATCGGGATGGCCGCCTTGGTGGCGTAGAAGGTCGAGGACAGGTTGATGGAGATGATCTTCTCCCACAGATCGGCGGGGAAGCTCTCGACAGCCTCGACGTGCTGGATGCCGGCGTTGTTGACCAGGATGTCGAGACGACCCAGCTCGCGATGGGCTGTGGCGACCATATCGGCGATCTGATCCGGCTGGGTCATGTCGGCGGGGTGGTAGAGGACGCGGACGCCCGTCTCGGCCGCCAGATCGGCGCGGGTCTGCTCGATGACGGCGGGATCACCCAGACCGTTCAGCACCACGTCGCCGCCGCATTGCGCGACGGCGCGCGCCAGCGCCAGGCCGATGCCGGAGGTCGAGCCGGAGACGACGGCGACCTGGCCCTTGAGATCGTTCATGGCGAACATGCGGTGACAACCTGTGGAATAGCTATGCTGCAACGCAGCCTAACGGCAGTCGTTCAATCTGGCGATCAGGAATTTCCTTCTCTGATGAATATCCAATCCGCCTCGGTGGAGAGCGCCTTGTCGAAACAGTAGCCGTCGCGGTCGAAGGCCTTGAGATCGGCGGCCTTTTCGATGCGGTTCTCGATGGCGTAGCGGGCCATGGCGCCGCGGGCCTTCTTGGCGAAGAAGGAGATGATGCGGGCCTCGCCGTCCTTGCGCTCTTTGAAGTGGGGCGTGACGACGGGCAGCTTCAGCGCCCTGGCGTCGACAGCGCCGAAGTATTCCTGGCTGGCCAGATTGACCAGGGTGCGGTCGGCCAGGATCTCGGCGTCGGCGTTCAAGCGCAGCGAGATGCGCTCGCCCCAGAAATCATAAAGGGTGGCGCCCCGCTTGGTCTTCAGTCGCGTGCCCATTTCCAGCCGGTAGGGCTGGATGGCGTCCAGCGGCCGCAGCAGACCATAGAAGCCAGAGAGGATGCGCAGGTGATCCTGGGCCCAGTTCAGATCGGCGGGGGCCAGCGAACGCGCGTCCAGCCCGTCATAGACGTCGCCGGCGAAGGCGAAGACGGCCTGGAGCGCGCCCTCGGACGTCTCGTTGTCGAAGGCCTGGAAGCGCTCGTAGTTCAGGTCGGCCAGGGCGTCCGAAATCGACATCAGGCGGCGCAGGTCGGCGCGGCTCAGCTTGCGCGTCACCTTGGCAAGTTCGGCGGTCTCGTCGGCGCAGCGGCGCGGGGTCGTAGCCACGTCGAGGGCAGGGGGCGTGAAGTCCAGCCGTTTGGCCGGGGACAGGACGATCAGCAAGGCGACACAGACTCCGAAGGATCGGGAAGCGGGCCTCATAGGCCCCTTCCGTGACGATTTGAACCGTCGGCGGCGTCACATGCGGTCGTGAGGCCTAGAAGAGGACCGCCGGGTTCATGATCCGCTGGGGGTCTATGGCCAGACGAATCGCCTGCATGGTGGCGATCTCCAGCGGCGACTTGTAGCGGCGGGCTTCGTCGGTTTTCAGCCGTCCTAGGCCGTGTTCCGCCGAAATGGAGCCGTTGTAGCGGGCCACCACGTCGTGGACGATTTCGGAGCCTTCCATCCAGCGGGCGATGAAGGCGGGTATGTCCTCGCCGACGCCGGGGATCACGTCATAGTGAAGGTTGCCGTCGCCGACGTGGCCGAAGACCGAGGCGCGGCAGCTCGGGTGGAACCTCTCGACCGCCGCCGTGGCCTCGTCGATGAAGTCGGCGATCTGGGACACCGGAACCGAGACGTCGTGCTTCCAGCCGCCGCCCTCGGGCTTGAGGGCTGCCGAGTGTTCCTCGCGCAGACGCCAAAAGGCGGCCTTCTGGGCGTCGTTCTGGGCGATGGCGGCGTCGATGATGAGGTCGTCCTCGAAGGCGCCGGTCAGCAACCGCTCCATGGCCGAATCGGCGCCGCCGGGCTCGCCAGAGGTCAGCTCGATCAGCACGTACCAGGGCGGGGTCGATTCCAGCGGCTCGCGCGTGTCGGGAATGTTCTTGAGCACCAGGGCCATGCCGAGGCGCTTCATCAGCTCGAAGGCCTCGACCCCGCCGCCGGTCTCGGCCTTGGCGCGGGCCAAGAGGGCGACGGCGGCGTGGTGGCTTTCCAGACCGACGATGGCCGTGGCGCGGCTGCGCATGATGGGGAAGAGCTTCAGCGTGGCCGCCGTGACGACGCCCAGCGTGCCCTCGGCGCCGATGAACAGCTGCTTCAGGTCATAGCCGGTGTTGTCCTTGCGCAGACGTTTCAAGCCGTTGAAAACCTGGCCGTCGGGCATGACGGCCTCGATGCCCAGCACCAGGTCGCGCATCATGCCGTAGCGCAGGACCGCCGTGCCGCCGGCGTTGGTCGAGATGACGCCGCCGATGGTGGCCGAACCCTCGGCTGCGAGGCTGAGCGGGAAGAAGCGGTCCTTCTCCTTGGCCAGTTGCTGCGCCTCCAGCAGGGTGACGCCGGCCTCCAACGTCATGGCGTCGTCCAGGGGCGTCACGTCGCGCACGGTGCGCAGCTTGCGTGTGGACAGCAGCACCTCGCCAAAGGGGATCTGGCCGCCGACCAGGCCTGTGCCGCCGCCTTGAGTGACGACAGCGACGCCATGGCGGGCGCAGATCGCGATGGCTGTGGCGACCTCCTCGGTCGTGCGGGGTTGCAGCAGGATCGGCGCTTCACCCGTCCAGCGCCCGCGCCATTCGGTCAGCCAGGGGGCCATGTCGTCGGCGTCCGTGGTCCAGGCGCCGGGCAGGGCGGCCTTGAGCTCTTCCAAGGCGGCGGTGAGGGCGGCGGGCGTAGGGAGGGTCATATCCGCCTTGTGGCAAAAGGCGTGCCGTGGTGGAAGCGCAAAACCCTGCCTCCAGGCGGTCAATTTGCGGAGAAAACATGATTCCGGTTCCCGCCGTCGGCGTGGTCTGCCTGAAAGGCGACGAGGTCCTGTTGATCCGGCGCGGCACGCCGCCGCGTCAGGGCGAATGGAGCCTGCCGGGCGGACGAATCGAGCCGGGCGAGCGGCTGGCCGAGGCGGGCCTGCGTGAACTGCGCGAGGAGACGGGGGTCGAGGCCGAACTGATCGGCCTGATCGACGTGGTCGACGGCCTGTTTCCCGAGGCGGGCAAGCACTACGTCCTGATCGACTATGCTGCGCTGTGGATCAGCGGGGAGCCGACAGCAGGCGACGATGCGGCTGAGGCGGCTTTTGTGCCGTTCGACGAGGCCCTGCGACGGGTGGACTGGTCCGAGACGAAAAGGATCATCCGACAGGCGCAGGCCATGGCGGCGGATCGTCGCGCTGACGGCCTTGTCATCGCCAGTGAACCGGATTCGGTGGCGTCGGGTCAGGGCGAGGGATAAGCTTCACCCTCAATCGGAGGGGCTTATGGATTTCTCGTTCTTATTCTTTGCGGTGTTCGCGGCGTTCGCGATCATCTTCCTGTTCAGCGTGGTCAAGATCGTGCCGCAAGGCCGTGAATTCACGATCGAACGGTTCGGCAAGTACACCAAGACCCTGAAACCGGGCATCAGCCTGCTGACGCCGTTCGTGGAACGGGTCGGGCGCCGCATGAACATGATGGAGCAGGTCCTGGACGTGCCCCAGCAGGAGGTCATCACCAAGGACAACGCCATGGTGAAGGTCGACGCCATCGTCTTTATCCAGGTGATGGAGGCCTCGGCTGCCGCCTACCGGATCGAGAACCTGCCCTACGCCATCACCCAGCTGTGCTCGACCAATCTGCGGACCGTGGTCGGTTCGATGGAGCTGGACGAGGTCCTGTTCCAGCGCGACAGCATCAACTCGCGCCTGCTGACCGTCATCGACGCGGCGACCGAGCCGTGGGGCGTCAAGGTCAACCGGATCGAGATCAAGGACCTGACTCCGCCCGCCGACATCACCAACGCCATGGCGCGTCAGATGAAGGCCGAGCGTGAACGCCGCGCCGTCATCACCGAGGCCGACGGCGAGAAGCAGGCCGCCATCGCCCGCGCCGAAGGCGCCAAGCAGGCGGCGATTCTGGAAGCGGAAGGCCGCCGCGAAGCCGCCTTCCGCGACGCCGAGGCGCGTGAGCGTGAGGCCGAGGCCGAGGCCAAGGCGACCGCCATGGTGTCCGAAGCCATCGCGCGCGGCGACGTCAACGCCATCAACTACTTCGTGGCGCAGAAATACGTGGAAGCCTTCGCCGAGTTGGCCCGCAATCCGACGGCCAAGACGGTTATCGTTCCGGCCGAGATGAGCGGCCTGGTCGGCACCATCGCCGGTCTGGGCGAACTGGTCGGTCTGGCCAGGGAGCAGCAGCAGGGCCGCGCCGATGTTCGTCGCGAACCCCGTCAGGCCGCCGCGCCTTCGCCTGCCTCGACGCCGCCCGCTCGCACAGTCGCGCCACGCCGTCCCGGCGGCGCGGTCCCCACCACGGAGTAGGTTATGGACTTCATCCAGAACCTCTACGCCACCCAGCCCTTCTGGATATGGCTGGTGATCGGCGTGATCCTATTGGGCATCGAGGCGGCCGCTTCGACCGAGTGGCTGTTGTGGCCAGCGGTTTCGGCCGGGGTCGTCGCCTTGATCAGTGCTCTGTTTCCGACCCTGGGGTTGGGCGTCGAGGCTGGCGTTTTCGCCACCCTGACCGTCATCGCCACCCTGGCGTCGCGGACCCTGATCAAGCGGGTCAATCCGGCCGAGGAGCCCGACATCAACGACCGCGATCTGAGGCTGGTCGGCGAGCGGGCGCGGGTGGTCGAGGCCTTTGTCAATGGTCGCGGCCGGGTCTTCGTCTCGGGCTCCGAATGGCCCGCCGAGATCGAAGGCGCGGCGCCGTTGGCAGGCGAAAGCGTGGTGGTCGAATCAGTGTCCGGACCGCGCCTGCGGGTGCGCGCGATTTAACGACTTAGCGGCGTCGCATCTCGTCGACGCCGCGATTCGCCAGGCCGTCGGCCCGTTCGTTCAGAACGTGGCCGGCGTGCCCCTTCACCCAGTGCCATTTGACCTCGTGGCGGCTGCGAGCCTCGTCCAGGCGGCGCCAAAGGTCGTCGTTCTTGACCGGCTTCTTGTCGGCGGTCTTCCAGCCGCGGGCCTTCCAGCCCCGGATCCATTCGGTAATGCCCTGCATGACGTATTTGCTGTCGGTATGCAGGTCGACGCGGCAGGGGCGTTTCAGCACCTCCAGCGCGGCGATGGCGGCCATCAGCTCCATGCGGTTGTTGGTGGTGTTGGGCTCGCCGCCCCAGATTTCCTTCTCGTGACCGCCGCCGGTTTGCAGAATGGCGCCCCAGCCGCCCGGGCCGGGATTGCCCTTGCAGGCGCCGTCGGTATGGATGATGACGTGATCAACGAGACTCATGGCCGCGTCCCTACAGCGTCCCTTGGCGCGCCGCCATCTGTCAGCCTATATGACGCACAACAATCAGTCGGACGGGACCGAACCTAGTCGGTTCCTTGAGGAGGTATCGCCATGGGCTCCATGAGCATCTGGCATTGGGCCATCGTCATCGTCGTCATCGCCGTGCTGTTCGGCGGACGCGGCAAGCTGTCGGGCATCATGGGCGACGCCGCCAAGGGCATTCGCGCCTTCAAGGACGGCCTGAAAGACGACAGCGATTCCAAAGGGCCGAAGGAAGGCGTCAGCTCGCTGCCGCGCACCGACGCCGAAAAAGAAGATCTGAACCGCTGATCGCGTTCGCGGAGAGACGCTGAATCATGGGTGGTCTTGGCCCCGGAATCGGCGGGTTCGAAATCCTTGTCATCGGTCTGGTGGCCCTGCTTGTCGTGGGGCCTAAGGATTTGCCGATGCTGATGCGCAAGGTCGGCCAGTTCGTCGGCAAGGCGCGCGGCATGGCCAACGAATTCCGTGCGAGCTTCGATGAAATGGCGCGCCAGTCCGAGCTGGACGACCTTCGTAAGGAGGTCGAGGCTCTGCGGACCGGGCAGGGGATGCACCCGCTCGGCGCCGACGCCGAGGCGGCCTTCAAGGATATTCGCAAGGACCTCGAGGCCCCGCTGGAATCCCCGGCTTTGGCCGCGCCTGTCATGGTTGACGCTGGCCCGGTCGCGACCGGCGTGGACGAATGGCCCGATGTGGTCCAGCCTGTGGCTGAGCCGGTCATAGCGCAGCCCGTGGCTGCGGCTCCCAAGCCCAAGGCGGCTGGCAAGACCAAGATTGCCGCTAAGGCCCAGACGGCTTCTGCGCCGGCCAAGGGCGGCACGAAGACCGCGCCCAAGGCCGCCGTGGCTGAGGCTGCTGCGTCCAAACCCAAGGCCGTGCGTAAGAAGAAGGTCGAGCCATGACGTCGTTCGACCGTGACGAGGCCGAGATCGAAGCCTCGCGCGCGCCCCTGATGGATCATCTGGTCGAGCTGCGCGGGCGGCTGCTGATCTGCGTCGTCGCCTTCATCGTCGCCTTCATCGGCTGCTTCGCCGTGGCCGATAAGCTCTATCTCTTCCTGGTCCAGCCCTATGCGGTGTCCGCGGCCTTCCATCAGACGGTGGGCGCCCACGGTCATGTTTCGCCGTTCGACCTGATCCTGGGGACAGCGCGCCTGATCCCCGTGCCTGCCGTCGATGATCAGAGCGTCAAGCTGATCTATACGGCGCCGCTGGAGTTCCTGTTCACGAAAATGAAGCTGGCCGGTCTGGGTGCGGTGATCATCGCCTTCCCGGTTCTGGCCTGGCAGCTGTATCGCTTTGTCGCTCCCGGCCTGTACCGCAACGAGAAGGGCGCCTTCCTGCCCTTCCTGATCGCTGCGCCGGTGCTGTTCCTGCTTGGCGCGGCGTTGGTCTATTTCGTCATGCTGCCCTTCGTCATGTGGTTCTCGCTAAGCCAGCAGATCATTGGCCAGGGCATCTCGGCCGAATTGCTGCCCAAGGTTTCGGACTATCTGAACCTGGTGACGGCGTTGATCCTGGCCTTCGGCCTTTGCTTCCAGCTGCCGGTTGTCATGACCCTGTTGGGCCTGGCCGGCATGATCAGCTCCAAGGTCATGGCCAAGGGGCGCCGCTACGCCATCGTGGCCGTCGTGGTGGTCGCCGCTGTGGTCACGCCACCCGACCCCATCAGCCAGCTGATGCTCGCCGTGCCGATGGTGCTGCTGTACGAGATCTCGATCTGGTGCGTCCGCCTGATCGAACTGCGCAAAAAAAAGGCTGATGAGGCCGAGGGCCTGACGGCCTGACGCTGGCAGGATCCGCAGGTCCGAGCTTTTTCTGATCGCTGTTCCTGATCGGCCAGGATCGCGCGGCCCTTGCGTTGTGCGGCCTCTGCATCGCCCGAACTCTCCGGCGAGAATGCCTGATGTCAGCGCGTAGCGTTCTTCCATCGAGAAGATCGGGGTTGACCCCGTTTTGTAACCCCCACGAAAAAGGCGCCGGACGTTTCCGCCCGGCGCCTTGACCGTCATGCTGATCCGCGGATCAGCAGCTGTAGTACATGTCGAATTCGACCGGGTGCGGGTGCAGTTGCAGACGGGCGACTTCTTCCGACTTCAGCGTGATGTAGCTGTCGATGAAGTCGTCATCCATGACGCCGCCCTTCTTGAGGAAGGCGCGATCGGCGTCGAGGGCGTCCAGGGCTTCCTTCAGGCTGCCGGCCACCTCGGGGATCGAGGTGCGTTCTTCCGGCGGCAGGTCGTAGAGGTTCTTGTCGGCGGGCGCGCCCGGATCGATGCGGTTCTCGATCCCGTCCAGACCGGCCATCAGCAGGGCCACGAAGGTCAGGTAGGGGTTGCCCATGGGGTCGGGGAAGCGGGCTTCCAGACGCTTGCCCTTGGGCGAGGAGACGTGCGGAATGCGGATCGAGGCCGAACGGTTGCTGGCCGAGTAGGCCAGCTTCACCGGGGCTTCATAGCCGGGCACCAGACGCTTGTAGGAGTTGGTGGTCGAGTTGGCGAAGGCGTTGATGGCCTTTGCGTGCTTGATGATGCCGCCGATGTACCAGAGACATTCCTGCGACAGGCCGGCGTACTTGTCGCCGGCGAACTGGGGTTTGCCGTCCTTCCAGATCGACATGTGGACGTGCATGCCCGAGCCGTTGTCGCCAAACATGGGCTTGGCCATGAAGGTGGCGGACTTGCCGTAGGCGGCGGCCACGTTGTGGATCACGTATTTATAAAGCTGCAGGCGGTCGGCCATGGTCAGCAGGTCGCTGAACTTCAGGCCCAGTTCGTGCTGCGCCGGGGCGACCTCGTGGTGATGCTTCTCCGGGTCCATGCCCAGGTCCTTCATCACGCCCAGCATTTCGCCGCGCAGGTCCTGGGCGGAATCGACCGGGTTCACCGGGAAGTAGCCGCCCTTGTGACCCGGACGGTGGCCCAGGTTGCCCTCGGCGTATTCAGCGCCGGTGTTCGACGGCAGTTCGACCGAGTCGAAGCTGTAGCTGGTGTTATGCGGGGCGGTGTTCCAGCGCACGTCGTCGAAGATGAAGAACTCGGCTTCCGGGCCGAAATAGACGGCATCGCCCACGCCCGAAGACTGGACATAGGCCAGGGCCTTCTTGGCCATCGAGCGGCTGTCGCGGTTGTAGGGCTCGCCCGTGTCGGGGCTGACGACGTCGCAGAACAGGAAGAGGGTGGTCTGTTGGTAGAAGGGGTCGATATAGGCCCGCGTCAGGTCGGGCTTCAGCAGCATGTCGCTTTCGTTGATGGCCTTCCAGCCCGCGATCGACGAGCCGTCGAACATGGTGCCTTCCTCAAGGAAATCCTCATCGACCAGGTCGATGTCGAAGGTGACGTGCTGCAGGCGACCCCGCGTGTCGGTGAAGCGGACGTCGACGTACTGGACGTCTTTATCCTTGATCTCTTGAAGGATCTTTTGGGCGGCGCTCATGCTCGAAGTCCTGTGGGTTCGGGGAGGAGAAGGAACGAAAAGCGGCCGCCCGAACGGGGCGGCCGTGTGGGCAGTATCAAATAGCCTGGGCGCCGGTTTCGCCGGTACGGATGCGGATCACGTCTTCCAAGGCGGAGACGAAAATCTTGCCGTCGCCGATTTTGCCGGTGCGGGCTGCGGTCTGGATGGCGTCGACCACGGCCGGAGCCAGATCGTCGGCGACAACCACCTCGATCTTGATCTTGGGCAGGAAGTCGATGACGTACTCGGCGCCACGATAAAGCTCGGAATGACCCTTTTGGCGGCCATATCCCTTGGCCTCCAGCACAGTCATGCCCTGCACTCCGATTTCCTGGAGAGCATCTTTCACTTCATCCAGCTTGAATGGCTTGATGACGGCTTCAATCTTCTTCATGGCGAGTCCCGAGCCGGCTCCCTGGTTGGTCCGACGCTCGGGGCGTAAAGGGACATTGCATCGCACCATAAGGCAAGCAATTTTCGTGCGTAGAGGCCATCCGTGAACGGAATTCGAACATGAACCCCATCAATGACCCCGCGAGATGGCAGAGCCTGATGCCTTGGCCCGGCACCGAGGCGCACAAGCACGCGCGAGGCCGCCTGGGCGTGGTGTCCGGGAACGCCTTGTCGACCGGGGCGGCGCGGTTGGCGGCGCGGGCGGGTCTTAAAATCGGCGCGGGGCTGGTGAAGGTGTTTTGTCCACCGGATGCCGCGCCGGTCCTGGCGCCGACGCTGGAGGCGGTAATGCTGGCCAGCTTCGCCACAGCCGATCAACTGGCGGCGCTGGCCCAACCGATGGACGCTGTGGTGATCGGGCCCGCAGCGGGCCTTACAGAGGCGACGGCGGCCAATGTCGCGGCGCTGGGCCGCACAGGGGCGGCCCTGGTGATCGACGCCGACGCCCTGACCCTGTTTCGTGACCGGCCGGGCGACCTGTTCGCCTGCCTGGACCGCGATGACGTCTTGACCCCGCATGAGGGCGAGTTTGAGCGGTTGTTTCCCGGTTTGCTGGCCAAGGGGCGTGATGCGGCGGCTGTAGAGGCCGCTGAGCGGGCCGGGTGTCATGTCGTGCTGAAGGGCAGCGCCACGGTCATCGCGGCCCCCGACGGGCGCTGTGTGGTCAACGCAAACGGTTCGCCCTGGCTGGCCACGGCGGGCAGCGGCGACGTGCTGGCGGGGATGATCGGCGGACTGCTCGCCCAGCATATGGAAAGCTTTGACGCGGCCTGTGCGGCGGTCTGGATGCACGCAGATGCGGCGAGGCGATTCGGGCCGGGGCTGATTGCGGAAGACTTGCCCGGACTGATTCCGGCGGTTCTGGCCGACCTCTATCGGGGCTGAAGACCTGTGGTGCGGATGAGAGGACTCGAACCTCCACGCCTCTCGGCGCCAGAACCTAAATCTGGTGCGTCTACCAGTTCCGCCACATCCGCATAGGTAGGCGAATGCCTGTAGGCGAGGGCGCGTGATTGGGCAACTGGGATCACTCTCACGCAATGAAAAAGGCCCCGGATCGCTCCGGGGCCTTTCCAATATTTAGGTCTGATCCGAGGATCAGTCCTTCTTGTTGTCGACGCCGTGGCCGAGGGCTTCCACGGCTGTTTCCAGCGTGGTGTCCTCGGTGATGTCGATGCCCTTGGCGAGCTTGGAGTTCCAGTAGCCATAGGCGGCGTAGATAACGGCGCCGATGACGGCGTAACCGCCCAGCAGCATCAGCGGCAGCGGGTTGTCGGTGGCTGCGTGCTGGAACATCGGGATCAGGTTCTGGCTGGCCAGGAAGAGGCAGGCCAGAATGCCCAGAACCGCAGTGAAGATGCCGCCGGGGACTCGGAACGGACGATGCATTTCCGGGTGCTTCACGCGCAGGACGATGACCGAGAAGCAGACGATCGAGAAGGCCGTAGCCGTACCCAGCGACACCAGATCGCCCAGGATAGAGATGGGCAGGAAGGCGGCCGCAATGGCAATCAGGATGCCCAGGACAATGGTGCCGATCCAAGGGGTGCGGAACTTGGGGTGCACCACGGCGAAGGCCTTGGGCAGCAGACCGTCGCGCGCCATCGTGTAGAAGATGCGCGTCTGACCGTAGCACAACACCAGCATGACCGAGGACAGGCCGGTGACGGCGCCGATCTTAATCAGGAAGGCGATCAGGTTGAGCTGGCCGTTGGGTGCAGCGGCCAGCGGGACGTTGGCCCATTCCAGACCCATCCGGTCGATGGCGACAGCGATGGGAGCCGGCGAAGCCAGTTCCAGATAGGGAACCACGCCGGTCA
>Ga0265296_1002826_pt1 | contig 16859 bp, 19 predicted proteins | sample MunlanPumphouse1_FD_189073 | JGI IMG/M metagenome (GOLD analysis project Ga0265296, IMG submission 189073) | Groundwater microbial communities from a municipal landfill in Southern Ontario, Canada - Pumphouse #1 | ecosystem: Environmental > Aquatic > Deep subsurface > Groundwater | place... | reverse complement strand
TTACGTATCTTGCCAAATCCCCCTGGATCATCCACTACGATGCTTCGAGCTGCAATGGCTGCGATATCGAGGTGCTTGCAAGCCTGACCCCGATGTACGATGTCGAGCGGTTCGGCATCATCAACACCGGCAACCCGAAACATGCCGACATCTTTGTCGTGACCGGGTCCATCAACGAGCAGAACCGGGAGGTTGTGAAGAACATCTACGAGCAGATGCCGCACCCGAACGTGGTCGTGGCAGTCGGTATCTGTGCCTGCTCGGGCGGGGTTTTCCGGGAGTGCTACAACGTAGCCGGCGGGATCGACAAGGTGATCCCGGTGGACGTGTACGTGCCCGGCTGCGCCTGCCGCCCTGAATCGATCATCGACGGGATCGTGACGGCGCTCGGTATCCTTGAAGGGAAGCGGACAAAGATGGTGCTCGATGCTGATACGAAGGAGCTCCACCGGCATGCGGGACTGCATCCTGAACATATACCCAAGAGCGGAGGTGCACAATAATGGCAACACAGACAATCACTCCGATCGGTGTCGGAGACGTTGTGGCAAAGGCAGAGGAGGCAAAGAAGAGCGGTCACCGGCTCGTCCAGGTCGGGTGTACGAAAGTAGGCGATGATTTCGAGATCCTCTACGTATACGATAAGGACTATGCCCTGCTGAGCTACCGGATCACCGTAAAGGCCGATGTGACCATCCCGAGCATCAGCGGGGTGTACTGGGGTGCGTTCGTGTACGAGAACGAGATCCATGACCTGTACGGCCTGACCGTGACCGGGATCAACATCGATTTCAAGGGCACGTTCTACAAGACGGCGATCAAACATCCGTTTTCCGTGACCATCACCAAGGAGGACGACTCATGTCAAAACAAATAACGGTACCGTTCGGTCCGCAGCACCCGGTCCTGCCTGAACCCCTCCATCTCGACCTTGTGCTCGAAGACGAACTGGTCGTCGATGTCATCCCAACCATCGGGTACGTGCACCGGGGTCTTGAGAAACTCGTGGAGAAGCGGGAGTTCACCGAATACGTCTTCATAGCAGAACGGATCTGCGGGATCTGCAGTTTCATCCACAGCCAGACCTACGTGCAGGGCATCGAGGCGATCATGGGTCTCGAAGTACCCGAGCGTGCGCAGTATCTCAGGACGATCTGGGGTGAATACTCAAGGCTCCACTCGCACCTGCTCTGGCTCGGGCTCTTTGCCGACAGCATGGGATTCGAGAGTGTCTTCATGAACGCGTGGCGCCTCCGGGAGCACATCCTTGATGACCTTGAAGCAACCACGGGAGGCCGGGTCATCCAGGGGGTTTGCAAGGTGGGCGGAGTCCGGAAGGACATTACTCCGGAGAAACTCGATGAGATGATCAGGGGGCTCAAAAGCATGGAGCACGAACTCCAGGATCTCACGAACGTCTTCCTGCATGACAGCTCGATGCAGCACCGGCTGAAAGGTATCGGCGTGCTGAACAAAGAGGACGCCTATTACCTCGGTGCCGTGGGACCAACCGCCCGGGGCAGTGGCCTTCCTATTGATATCCGCGAGACCGGCTACGGGGCACTCGGGAAGATCAACTTCAAACCGGTGGTCGAGCACGGCGGCGACAGCTATGCCCGGTGTGCGGTGCGGGCAAAGGAGATGTTCACGTCCATCGATATCATCGAGCAGTGTATCAGGAAGATCCCCGATGGCCCGGTTGACATGAAGGTGACTGGTGCTCCTGACGGGGAATACTTCTCGCGGACGGAACAGCCCCGGGGCGAAGTGCTCCACTACATCAAGGGCAATGGCAAGAAGAATCTCGTGCGCCACCGGGTCAGGACCCCGACGTTCACGAACATCCCGCCGCTGGTGAAGATCCTCAAAGGGTGCCAGCTGGCGGATGTGCCGGTGATTGTGCTGAGTATCGATCCCTGTATCGGCTGCGCGGAGCGGTGAGTGCGATGTCGTTCTTTCAGAATACCAGGACGGTACTAAAAAGCCTGTTCTCCCGTCCCGCAACCCTGATGTACCCGGCAAAACCGGCCAAGAAGACTCCTCTTACCCGTGGTCACGTCACGATCAACCCGGCGGGGTGCATCACCTGCCGCACCTGCCAGCGGAAGTGCCCGACGCAGGCGATCAGCGTTGAGGTGAAGGAGAAGACATGGCAGATCGACAACATGCGCTGCGTGGTCTGCGCCGTGTGCGTTGATACGTGCCCAACCAAGTGTCTCACGATGGACACCCAGTACCGCCCGGCCATGACGGCCCGGGGCGGCATCGAGACGTATACGGTGGCAGGGCCCAGGAAGAAGGAACCGGTTGCGGCGCCGGCTGATGGGACAAAACCCGCCGCAGAGAAGAAAGAGTAATTCGGTTTTTTAATTTTTTACACGAACGAGAACGTCTCCGGCACCAGCGTCTGGAGATCCACCGCAATGGCGAGCGCCGGTGTCGGGTTCACGTTCATCTGTTTCTGGAACTTGGTCTGGGACTGCCAGGTACCGGCATTGAGGCCGAGCACGCCCCGGTAATTCGTGATGCCCTTGATGTGGACATGGCCGGTGTGGAGGATCTCGGGCAGGGTGTCGATGATCAGCCGGTCGGTCTTACCTGCGGCGATAGGGGTCCTACGGCCATAAGCCGGGGCGAGGTGGCGGCGCTGAAGCATCTCCTCCATCATCAGGCCGCTGTTGTCGTACGACGCCCCCGGGATCAGGCCGATCATGTCGTCGATGGACCTGCCGTGGTACATCAGTACCCCGACGCCCTGCAGCCGCACGAACGCGGGGTTCTCGACGAGCACGCAGTTCTCTGGAAACTTCCGGGTGAACTGCTCAGGCAGCACCGGCTGCGGCTCGGCGCCCCGGACCACATCGTGGTTGCCCGGCGCAACAATGATCTTCATCCGGGAGGGCAGATCCCGCATCATCGTCGCAAATACATCGTACTGCTCGTAGATGTTCTTGATGGTCAGTTCCTGTTCCTGCCCGGGATAGATACCGATCCCGTCCACGAGGTCGCCGGCAATGAGGAGATATTGGTAATCCGTGTCCGAGAGCCAGTCGGCAAATTTGTTCCAGCTGCCCTCGAGGAAGGTATCGCTTCCCACGTGCACGTCCGAGATGAAGACCGCCTTTCCCGGGGTCGTACTCTTGTACGGGGCATGATCGATCCGGATATCGGGGCGGTACAGGAGTTCGGCAAAGAAGAGTTTCCCGTCGCTGGAGAGTTTGCCCTTGACCCCGATCACTTCGTCGGGGATGATCTTCTCGGCATCGTGAAAGACCGGGCGGTCTTTCCGGAAGAGCACCCCGATGGATGCTGCTGTGTCTTCGATCTCGGCGATGCGGTGGCCGTTCTTGGTTGTCTTCACCTCGACGACCATGCCGATCACCGTGCACTCCTCCTGCCGGTAGCGGGTGCTCTTGGTGAGACCCTCGATGGGCATGGCACCGGCTCTGGCCCGGATCATCCCGCCGAGCCGCCCGAACCGGTCCCGGAAATAGTGGAGGTAATCCATGGTCCCGTTCACCGGCCCCGAGGTGCCGGCACTGCCGGAGACCACCTCGACTTCCGGATCGACATGGAAGCGGACCCCGTCCCGGGTCGGGTGGACCCCCGGGATGTGTTTTGCCGAGACCACGACCGTGCCCTCAGGCACAGCGTTGATGATGCGATCGATGAGACCCGGCTCGTCATGTTCCAGGATATAGCGGACCACGTCGGGGTGGACCTGCAACATGGTATCGAGGAACCGGTGGGCGATCTCCTGCGCATCGGACATACCAGAATATTGGGTGCCCCACGAATATAGACTGTTATTTCGTGCACGTGTGCCGGGCAGTCTCCCCTGCCTGCCATTGGTTGATAATCTTGCCCGGCGAACCAGTCATTCACGGAAATACCGATTATGTACGATCTCATCTCCATGCTGGTTGTCGGTTTTGTCATCGGCCTCACGGGAGCGCTCGCCCCCGGCCCGACGCTGGTTGCCACCATCCAGGCCTCGCTTACCGGGGACTGGAAGACCGGCCTGAAGATATCATGCGGCCATATCGTGGTGGAGACCGCGATCTTCCTCCTGATCGTGCTCGGCCTTGCGGCCGTGGCACAACCATATACGGCCCTGATCGCGGTGATCGGTGGCATTGCCCTGATCGTATTTGGTGTACTGACCATCAGGGGCTCCCGGGATGCCTCCCTCTCCGTGGTCTCGCAGGATGTGAGCGGGAAGGAAACAACGAGCCCGTACATGGCAGGCCTCCTGACGAGCGCGGCCAACCCCTATTTCTGGATCTGGTGGCTCTCAGTGGGCAGCACCATGGTGATTGCCGGGCTGGAAGGCGGCCTCGTCCTTGCCGGAGCGTTCATGATCGGCCACTGGGCGGCCGATACCGGCTGGTACACCCTTGTCTCGACCGGTATATCGCAGGGAAAGACCGTCATGTCCGACCGGATATACCATGTGGTCATGGCGGTCTGCGGTATATTCCTCATCCTGTTCGGTCTGTACTACCTGTCCGGCGTCCTCATTCCCCGCTGACCGTTTTTTAGTTCGCTCATATCCCACATGGTTAATGTGTGCGGGATTCAACACTATACAAAACCGGTACTGGAACAGCTATGGCCGAGAAAGACTCACCCCGGGACGTCCGCACCCTGATCAAACAATTCCGCACCAGTGACCACTGGGCCGTCTCGCTCGCCCGCGACCTCCTCTGGGTTGTCGTGGTAGTGGGTGCGATTGCCCTTGCCCTGTATCTCATCTGCGGTACGTGGCCTGCCGTTGTCACGATCGAATCGAAGAGCATGGAGCCCAACATGCATATCGGGGACCTCGTGGTGGTGGTCCAGAAAGACCGGTACGGGGAGTTTATGACCTGGGATACGGCAAAGGCGGCCAATGTCACGAAGTTCTCCGGGTACGGTGACGTGATCATCTACAAGCCCAATGGCCTGAATTCGGTTCATCCGATCATCCACCGGACGATCATGCAGGTCACCGCAGGAACGCCGGTCACGGAAATTCGCGGCAACCAGCTCAAAACGAACTATACTCCTGATTCGAGCGGGTACATCACGTGGGGCGACAACAACCCGGTGCCCGACCAGTTCGCCAAATACACCGGTATCGGCACACCCGGGCCGGTCAAGGACGAGTGGATTGTCGGAAAATCGCTCTTCTCCGTCCCGCTGGTCGGGTATCTCCCGCTCCATATCTGGGAAGTCATTGCGGTTGTCATCATCATCATGATCCTGCACGAACTCTACCTCAAGTCACGGGAGAACAAAGAGGCGGAAGGTAAGGGATCAGGCTCGAAGAAGAAGGCGGGAAAGAACCAGAAGTAGGAGCGCCGGATGACCAAACTAACCACTCTCCTTGATGATGTGCTGGGCGGCCACCGGCTGACCGCTCATGAAGCAACGCTCCTGATGAAGACCACCGGACGGGATGTCTGGACGATCACGACCGCTGCCGATGAGATGCGGGAGCGCCGGGTGGGAACTACCGTCACCTACGTGCGGAACCAGAACCTGCACGTGACCAACATCTGCAAGAACCTCTGCGGCTTCTGCGGCTTTGGCCGGAAGGCCACCGATGAGGGTGCCTACTGCATGGATAAAGACGGCATCCAGGCGCAGGCCCGGATGGCAAAGGAGCGGGGTGTGACCGAGATCTGCCTCCTCTCCGGCGTTCACCCGGGTTTTACGCTCGATACCTACTGTGACCTGATGGACTGGATCCACGAGATTCACCCGGGGGTCCACATCCACGCGTTCAGCCCGGATGAAGTGGCCTTTGTCGCAAAAAAGCTGCACTGCCCGACCCCCGATGTACTCGACCGGCTGAAGGCCGGGGGTCTTGGCACCATCCAGGGTACAGCAGCGGAGATCCTGGTCGATTCCGTTCGGGACGTGATCTGCCCCCGCAAGGTCTCAACCGCAGACTGGGTCCGGATCATCAAAGAGGCGCACCGGGCCGGGCTCCGGTCCACGGCAACGATCATGTACGGATCGTACGAAACTGCCGAACACCAGATCGAGCACCTCGGGATCCTGAGGGATGTGCAGGACGAGACGCACGGGTTCACGGAACTGGTCACCCTGCCCTTCGTCCACACCAACACCCCGATCTACCAGCAGGGGCTTGCCCGGGCCGGACCCACCGGCCGCGAAGACCTACTGATGCTTGCCGTGTCCCGGCTCTTCCTTGACAATTTCAACAATATCCAGGTGGCATGGGGAAAAGTGGGTTTAAAGATGACCCAGCTCGCGCTCCTCTCCGGTGCCAACGACCTTGCCGGTACCATGTTCACGGACGACGTGACCGGCAATGCCGGGGCATCGGGTTCGGACTACCTTGACCCCAAGGACATGGAACGGATCGTTGCCGACATCGGGCGCACGCTGAAGCAGCGGACAACGTTATACGAGTCTGCCTGAACCGGCGACTGAATCTTTTTTTAAAAGGGAGGGATATCAGAGGAGTTCGAGGGCCTCGCGGCCCGTCATGCCGTTCGTGATCCCGCGGCTGACCGCGGCACGGTTGGCCTCTTTGACGATTCCGGTCAGGATATCGTCGGTTGTGACAATCGACGGCCCGATTGAGGGCCTCACTTTTACTGCGGGATAACTGAAGGAATCGAGCGCTGCCACATCGAATGCGCCGCACCCGACGAGTCCCACATCGGTTTTTACTGCAACGAGGTTGGCCGGGCCCAGGGGAACCACGAACCCTTCGGCAACCTTCCTGCTCAGCCGGACTTCTACCTGTTTCATACGCGTACAGGAATTGTTGACGTACCGGATGATAATCCTGCGGAATCAGGATAACGATACTTTAATTTCAGAGAGGCGCCACACTCCGTAACAGAACCGTGAGGATCTATGGAACCGAGCCTGAAGACGCTGCTGGATGATGTGCAGGAAGGACACCGGCTGACCGGGGACGAGGCGCTCCGGCTCTTTCAGATCCGCGACCGGCAGGTCTGGGAGATTGCCGCCGCCGCAGACCGGGTGCGCGAAGAGCGGGTGGGAAACGCGGTGACCTATGTCCGGAACCAGAATATCAACGTGACCAACCTCTGCGTGAACAACTGCGGGTTCTGCGGCTACTCGAAGAAGCCCGGGGATGAGGGGATCTACTTCCACGACAAGGCAGAGATCCAGAAAAAAGTGGCACTGGCAATGGAGCGGAAGTGCACGGAGATCTGTACCGTGAGCGGCCTCCACCCGGACTTCACCGCAGAGTCCTATACCGATGTGTACCGCTGGATCCATGAGGCGGCGCCGAAAATCCACCTTCACGCGAGCAACCCGATGGAGGTTGCCTATGCCGCAAAGAAGAGCAGGATGAGCACGGTCGCTGTGCTCGAAGCGATGAAAGAGGCCGGCCTCAACTCGATGTGCGGGACGGCGGCGGAGATTCTTGTCGATTCTGTTCGCGACCGGATCTGCCGCGGGAAGATCCCGACAAAAGAATGGATCCGGATCATCACCGAGGCCCACACGCTCGGGATCCCGAGTACGGCCACGATCATGTACGGGCATTGTGAGAGCGACGCAGACCGGGTGGCGCACCTTGCGATCCTCCGGGACATCCAGGATGAGACCGGAGGGTTCACCGAGTTCGTCCCGCTCTCGTTCATCCACATGAACACCCCGATCTTCCGCGAGGGCCAGGCCCGGGCGGGGGCCACGGGCCGGGAGGACCAGCTGATGGTCGCTGTGGCCCGGCTCTTCCTTGACAATTTTAAGAACATCCAGGTCTCGTGGGTGAAGGAAGGGATCAAGATGGCCCAGCTGGGCTTACTTGCCGGAGCAAACGATCTGGGAGGCACGGTGTTTGAGGAGAGCATCTCCAAGGGAGCCGGGGCAACCAATACCGATTACCTTGACCCCCGGGAGATGCAGCGGGTGGCAGAGGATCTCGGGCGGACTCTCGCCCGCCGGACAACATTGTATGAACTGATCCCGTCCAGGGATGACGAAAGGAACTGATATGCGGCGAAAAGATCGTGAGATTACCGATCAAGGGGAGATGGAAGCGATCCTCGATGCTGCCCCGGTATGCCGGCTCGCACTCTCTGACGGCACCGATCCCTACGTTGTTCCGCTCTGTTTTGGAATGGATGGCGGCGCCCTCTACCTCCATTGCGCCCCGGAAGGAAAGAAGACTGATATCCTCAGGCGCAACCCCCGCTGCTGTGTGGAAGTGGATAGCACCGAAGGGCCTATCCCTGATGATAATCCCTGCTCATGGGAGATGCAGTACAAAAGCGTGATCTGCACCGGGACGGCCTCTTTTGTCACCGAAAATAAGGAGAAATTGCGTGCCCTCACCTGCATCCTGAAGCATTACGGGGGAGAAGAGCACGTCTTCAGCGAGAAGGATCTCGGGCGGGTCTGCGTGATCCGGATCGATATTGATGAGATGACCGGCAAGAAGCACGGGTACTAAAAATTACCCGTGCCTGGTCCTGATGAGCTGAATTATTTTATCGGCAGTCTTCTCGGCCTTTTTGATCGCCTCGGCATCGTTGAGCACGTCGCCTTCGTGGAACCCCGTCCCCTTGATGGACCCGAGCGAGGCGAACTCGTGAGTGGAGAGGAATCCTTCAAGGGTCTGGATGGTCCGGGTCACTCCCTTGTTCGCGTGCACCGCAACGGCCACGCCTTTCCGGCCGGTCAGCTTGCGGTCGTGATAGAGGGAGAAGGTGCGGTCGATGAAGTTCTTGGTCTGGCCGTTCACATCGAAGAAATACGTGGGGGAACCGATGATCAGGACATCGCATTCAAGCACTTTTTTTATCACCTTGTCCCAGTCGTCCTTCTCGATGATGCACCACTTCGTTTCCCGGCACTTCTCGCAGCCGAGGCAGGGCAGGATCTTCTTTCCTGCAAGGGAGACGAACTCGGTCTCAATACCGGCCTTGTGGCACCGGTCAAGGATCACCTTCACGAGCGTTGCGGTGTTGCCCTCCTTCCGCGGGCTTCCCGAGATACCCAGAACCTTCATAAGATACCCTTACTGCGTTACGGGTTCTTGATGGTTGTGGTGACCGGGACGAGTCCCAGGACCCTGAATGCACGTTCGATCTCGTCTTTTGGATCAATCGTGCGGTAGAAGAGATGGGAAGGGCAGTCGCAGTCGCTCGACCCGAACCCGGGGATGTCCGGTTCCCCGAGGGCTCCTGCAAGCCGGCACTCAAACCGCTCTTCGGTCACTGCATGGACGGTGTACCGGAGCGTAAAACGGCGGTCGGTGGAGTGGTAATCCACGTGCCATTTCGGCTTCTTGTCTTTCTCCCGCGAGAGGGCAACGTGCCGCTCCAGCCGTACGAGCCCTCCGCTCCCGAGTGCCGAGCCCACGTACACGTGCCAGCCCTTCCGGAACGCGATCTCACCCAGCGCCCCGACCCGGGCCGTGCAGGCCGGGTTCTTAAACACGAGGCAGTAGATTCCCTTATCCATACCCGCTCTTCATCAGCCCCATGGCTGCGGCAATGCACCGGCTGCCGCCCTCTTCAGTGGGTTGTCCGTGGCCGGCATACAGTCCCTCCACGTCAAGGCCTGAGAGCCGTTCGAGCGAGCGGGCGAGGTCGGTCCTGCTCCCGCCCGGGAAATCGTACCGCCCGAAGTACCCGTCCGCAAAGACCGTGTCGCCGGAGATGAGCACCTGATCCTTCTCCGACCAGAGGCAGATGCAGCCCGGCGTATGGCCCGGTGTGTGGATGACCACGAAGTCGCCAATCTTATCTCCGTCCTTGAGCTTGGTGTCGGGAATGATCCCCGGGGACCGGGCGCCGAAGTTCATGGAGAGGGACCGGGCATCCTCGATAAGGCCCAGGGCGTCCATCGTATGGATGGCCACCTTCGCCTTGCACATGTGCGCGATCTCCTTCACCCGTGCGATATGGTCGAAGTGGCAGTGCGTGAGGACGATGGTCTCGATCTGTTCCTTGTATGGGGCAACCACCATCGGGAGAACCCCTGCATCCACGAGGATGTTTCCTGCGATGTAGGAGTTCGCCCACGGATCGCCGCTTGTCAGCCACTCGACCTGCATGCACAATAATAAGGACTCACAACAGATGTGTTTTATGGATTCGCTCATCCGCAGGTGCCACAAGAAACTTCCCAAAGAGCTGGAAGCCGTGGCTCAAGCGGAAGGTATGGAGCCGGCACGGTTCGCCCGGGGAATCGTGGATGGCCGGATTGTCGTGCCGAAGAACCCGAACCGGAAGCACAAGGCCTGTGCCATCGGTGAGGGCTGCACGGTCAAGATCAATATCAATATCGGGACCTCGGGCTCGCGGTGCGACCCGGCGCTCGAAGTGAAGAAGGCGCAGGCAGCGCTCGATAACGGTGCCGATGCCCTCATGGACCTCTCCACGGGCGGCGACCTTGTCGCGATCCGGAAGAAGATCCTGAAACTCGACACCACGGTCGGCACGGTGCCGGTGTACGAGGCGGTGCGCCGGGCGGGTAATGCCGGCGATGTAACGGCCGACCTGCTCTTCAAGGTGATCCGGGAGCACTGCAAGCAGGGTGTGGACTTCCTCACGCTCCACTGCGGCGTGAACCGGCAGGCGCTGGCGGCGCTCAAAGCCGACCCCCGGCTGATGGGGGTCGTCTCCCGGGGCGGATCGTTCCACTGCGCGATGATGATGCAGCGGGAGGAGGAGAACCCGCTCTATGCCGAGTACGACTACCTCCTTGAGATTCTGAAGGAGTACGATGTCACGGTCAGCCTCGGTGACGGGATGCGGCCCGGCTGCCTGCAGGACGCAGGGAAGCTGGCGAAGTCCGTGGAGTATGTGACGCTCGGGACGCTTGCGAAACGGGCACAGGAAGCGGGTGTCCAGCGGATGATCGAAGGCCCCGGCCATATGCCGCTCGACCAAGTGGGCTACAATGTCCGGATGATCAAGGAGATCACCGATTACGCCCCGCTCTACCTGCTCGGCCCGATCGTCACCGATATTGCGCCGGGCTACGACCACGTGGTTGCGGCCATCGGCGGCGCAACAGCATGCCTGAACGGGGCGGACTTCCTCTGCATGGTCTCGCCCAGCGAGCACTTAGCCCTGCCGGACGTGGACGATATCATTGAGGGCACCCGGGTCGCGAAGATTGCGGCTCATGTGGGCGACACGGTCCGGAAGCCCGAAGGCTGGCGGATGGAGCGCGAGGTGCAGATGGCGGAGGCCCGGCACGAGCTGGACTGGGACGAACAGTTCAAACTCTCGCTCTATGGCGACCATGCCCGGGAGATCCACGAGCGGGACGGGGCAACGGATACCTGTTCGATGTGCGGGGATCTCTGTGCCGTGAAGATGGTGAATGAGCTGTTCGGGACCGGGAAGAAGAAGGGGAAATAAAATAGGAATCGTTTATCTATACTCGTTGGAATCTAATTGAAAAATCTAACTCCCGATCGTGAAAATCAACCTATTATTGGAACTGAGTATAAAAGAACAACGGCGATAAAGCCAATTGAGAATAAAATCATTAAAAAGAATAATGCATATGCGATACGGAACCATTTAGCGAGCCTTTGACTTTTTTCATAATTCGAAAGATACGATTTCCGCATTTGAAATAACAAATCTGACAATATTTTACCAGCATCGCTATTGCATAATCTGTTGAATCTATCCTCATCAAAAAAGCGTATGTCTGTATATGATCGTAATGAAAGCAACCAACTTAAAATTGCAAATGAACAGAATCCCAAAACACATGTGCAGCAAATTATTATTATTTGAATCATTGAGAATGGATGCCCGAATTGATAGAGGAAGGTTACTATTGCAGCACCAATAGCACCCAAACCAACGAGAATCTGTAAGAGAGAAATTATTTTCAAATTTATTGAATCAATGCTTGAAAGGGGAGTGGTGTAGAATAGTTTTGCTGCGTCAACTAAAATTTTTTGACGCTCCTCTAGATTTTGAAAATCCATGCACTCATTATCGGTTAACTCCGTATGAGATTGCGATGGACTATCGGGGTTTTCATCAACCAACATACCTTTCCGAAAAAAATTATCTTTTTTTGATCGTCCGAGAGAGATCAATATTCTCGCTTTTCATAACCGCTTTCTCGAGTATACGTTCAGATGTTCCGATCTCAGGCCCTGCAGGTTGCGCAACGACAGGAATAATTCTCCGTGAAGGATAGCTTGGTGTTTCAGGAGTTTCTTTTGAGTCATCTGTCATATAGTAGATCTAATATATGTAACCATATAAACGTTTGATATCTGTTGTGAAAGTGATCAATTTTGGAAATTTCGTAATCGTCCCTTCTTATAACTCCGACTCCTGTTTGTGGGTTGTATTCCCTTCTTGTTGGTATCTTCTCCCGTCGGACATTCTCCGACGTTCGACTGGTCATCAGACCAGGAGAATAAGGAGAAACCTTCAGGTTTCTCCGTCTGAGAATGTCCATCCCCTCCAAAACCGTCATAGCACCCCGCCGGCCACGGACACACCCCCTGCCACAATCTGAAACCCGTTTTCGGACCCGATCGGCCCTCCATTAGCGTCTATTAGTGGTCGTACTTACGGGCGTTGGGATTTACGTCTGAAACAAGGAGATTTTTCGTGAATTTGTCCTGTAATTGTGCCAGCGTTTTTGCTAATTTGTCCTGTTGAACCGCCAAAACAGGGCAATCTAAGCCCGCAGCGTGCCCGGATTAGCCCATCTCCCAAATAAGGGATCCCTCCGTCGGAGATGGGGGTATGGAAGACAGGGGGGATCTCTTTGGAATGTGAGTCCCGTCATCCGGCCGTGTATCAAGAATCCGGTTGGTCCTTCCCGGATTTTTCCGGCCCTAGGGTTGCTTCACGGTATGCGAGCGGCAGGCCGTCCCGCCCGATCTCAAGAAGCCAGGTATCCTCCACGCGGAAGAACCGCAGCGTGCCGAACTTCGAGTACGCCCAGAACTCCCGCAGGATGTCTGCGCTGCCCGGAATCGATCGGAGCTGGGCAAGCGACTCGTGGTTCTCTGCATCTAGTTCCTCCGGTGTACGCCGGAACGGCTCGGCCCTCCGGAGCCGGACAAGAATAATTTTTTTGTCCACCACAATCTCGAACGCGGCCGGCGTTTCGCCATTCTGTATGATCTCCATGACCCGGCCCCGTGCCTTGGCAATGGGCAGGGCAGCACGGAGCCCGCTGGATAGCGGCCGGCCCCGGCTCATGTGCCCTCTTTGGGGCCGGTGCCCGGGATTTTTATTTTCTGATGGATGCAGTGTTCCGCGATCATTGTAATAATAAATATTCAAAAAATTTTTGCATATATGCTAGTTGGTCGATAAAATTTTTTCAAGCCATTCGGGGAAAATCGGGACGCTTATTGCGGCCTGATTCGTATAACCCGGAGGTTATAGGATTGAACCGCGGGGAATTAAATTGTTGACGCTTGCAAAACGATCCGAATCGTGAGTCTGCGATTTGAACTGTTAAGTAATCCTTAACCGTTGCGGCCAAAAGATAATCCCCTAGCCGATGCAACCTTAAAAAATTCGCGTTCGGTTTCAGTTGTTAAGTAATCCTTAACCACTGATCTGAAAATTTTTCAGCAATTTTCAGTTACTTTTCGAACCGTTTTCCAACTACTAATAATTACTAAAATCTACTAAATTAGTAGTTGCTTCGACTGACTTTTTCATGAAATGCGCTAAAAAACGCAAATACTAATAAATACTAATTTGTGCTAATTTAGTAGTTAGTGAGACGGAGCGTATGCAGAAACTGCCCGAAAAACCCCCGTCATGGGATGAGCCTCTGAGCCTTGTGGATGAAAAATTCACGAAGGATGATAGTTTCCATAAAGAAGTCACGGAATATAACCAGCGGTATCTCTACTGGGATGAGCTGAAATACCGCATTGAAGATCCGGAACGGAAGAAAGCAGTCTGGGCTCTGATGAAATTCCTCCGGATTATGCGGTATGAGCGGATCGCGATTGCCAAACTCAATATGAACTATTCGTTCATCCCGGAAATTGTCAAAGGACTGCATACCATTGATCGGTATCTTTCGGGAACGATCCAGATCCATAACAAGACCATCCGAATGGAGCAATCGTATATCATCAACTCCCTGATGGAAGAGGCGATCGCGTCCAGTATCCTCGAAGGTGCGGCAACGACCCGGAAGGCCGCAAAGGAGATGCTCCGGAAGGGACGCAAGCCTAAGAACCATGCCGAGCAGATGATCCTCAATAACTACGAGGTTATGCGGTTCATCCGGGAGAAGAGAGATTCCGCGCTCACAAAGGAACTGATCCTTGAGATCCACCGGATTGTGACAAAAAACACAATTGATGAAGCCTTTGTTGGGAAGTTCAGGACGGATAACGATGTTGTAGTGGTAGATCCGGGAGACGGGACGGTCTTCCATACTCCCCCGGACCATGTCGAGATCGAGGGGTTCATCGATCAGTTATGCAAGTTCGCAAACCGGAAAGAGGAAGGAACGGATCGGGCAGCCGGCGATTTCATTCATCCGGTAATAAAGGGAATCATCCTGCACTACCTCATCGGATATTTCCATCCGTTCAATGATGGGAACGGGAGGACTGCGCGAAGTATCTTCTACTGGTATGTGCTCTCTCAGGGATACTGGCTCTTTGAGTATATGGCAATCTCCCGTATTCTCCTCAAGTCAAAGAAGAAATACGGCATGGCGTATCTATTCACAGAATACGATGATAATGACCTCACGTACTTCTTAAAATACAATATTTCTTGTATAATCCAGGCGCTCGATGACCTCCTTGGATATCTTGAACGTAAACAGAGCGAACAGAATGCCACGAACGCGATCATCACAAAGATTCGGGATATCAATCCCCGTCAGGCAACCATCCTTCGGCACATGATGGAACACTCGGATGAGTTTTTCACCATCAAACAGATCTCGCAGATGTTCGATGTGGTCTACCAGACGGCGAGGACAGATCTAATGCATCTTGTCAGCCTTGAATATGTCATTATGGAACAGCGGGGGCGGGAATTCATCTTCATCTTCAATGAACATTCTGAATTGTGGGAACAGAAAGCCAAGCCTGCCAAGAAGGATAAACTCCAAAAGCGACTTTTGGATTTTCCAGACCCTGCCTCAAAAATTTCAGGCACCCCCCAGGACCCTGCTTGAAACCCGCGAACCGATCAACCGGACCCTGCTCAAAATTTTTTAAGCAGACCTTGTATGTAAAAAGTTAAACGAAATTAAAATAGGGCTCGCTCCAAAAAAAGAACACTCACTTCTTTTTCTTTCCCTCAGCCCGCTTTGCCTTCTTCTTCTCCTTGGCCTTCGGCGGTTTCACTTCGCACGGCACGCACTTCTCCACCTTCTCATCGAAGATCCGGTAGGCATTCGCGAGCACGGACGAGTTGGAGATCATACCGGATAAGAGAATCACCTCAAGGACCTCCTCGCGGGTCGCTCCCATCTTCAGCGCCGCCTGCATGTGGTAGCTGGTACAGTGCGGGCATTTTAAGGCCGCACCCACCGCCATGCTGATCAGCTCCACGTACTTCGGGTCGAGCGGGCTCGTCTGCGCCACCGTCCCCTTGTAGAGCAGGTGCGAGATGAGCACCTCGGGCCGCTCCCCCATCCGCTTGAAGACGAGCGGCACCTTGCCGTACTCGACCTCGATCGCCTTCATCCACTCCTCGGCCGTTACATCCGCGCCCTGCTCCACGATGCGGGCAAGGCGCTCCTCGAACTCCTTCTTTGTCGTTTCAGTCATCAGACCACCGTATTCGTATCCGAGAACGGGAGGATCTTTACAAGGATATAGTCCCGCATCCGCGAGGGCAGGACCTCCGCGATATCCCCAAGAGTAATCCCGTCCTCGACTTCCATCTTCCGTACCCGTTCTGCAAACGTATCGTAGGGCAGTTTCACCCGGAGACCGGCCATCTGCACGGTCAGCGGGGTTGGCGAGGTCACCTCAAGGATCTCGGGGATCTTCTCCCTGATGAGACCCATCAGCCGCGCCGGTGCAACCGAGAGGGGATCCTTTGCAATCGAGTCCCGCTTCTTCTCAAGCACCCTTGTGATCTCGGCGATGATCTCGTCCAGCTTCGAGAGCTCTTGGCCCTCTTTCGTCCTCCGCATGAACCGGCCCACGTTCCCCACGTAACCGTCCACCGGCGGGTCGATGATCTTCTTGAGGGTCTCGATATCCGGGCCCCCGCAGAGCACGATCGGCACCTCGATCCCGCGCCGGAGCGTGGGCATCTTGTACTCAATGCAGGTCTCGAAGTTGCCAAGCAGGTATACCGCGATGTCGTGCTCGTTGATCACGTCCCGCTCCTCATCGTTCAGGCCCGCGATCCGCTTCCCCGGGCCCCGGGCCAAGCTCACCATGTTGCTCTTGGCCCCGAGCCTGCGGACGTACTCCGCGATGTCGCAGGAGGGGTGGGGCAGGTGGTGGATCTCCAGGCTCATGCTGACCACCGCAATCTCGGTGCCGACCAGGGGCGAGTCGGTCACTTCGCCAAAGAGCGGCCGTGAGATCTCGCGGATCAGCTCGATATCCTCGCGGGGCACAAAGCACTGGAGCACGACCTCCTGCGCGAGCACGTGCTTCTGGACCACATACCCGCCGAGATCCTCGATTAAGTCCACCACGATGTCGTGCTGGAAGATCCCTCCCTTGTAGGTTACGGGAACGAGCGTCATGGCGGCACCTCGCCCATCTTTTTGTAAAGCGTTGCGACCAGCGTGCCGATATCCTCGGCAAGGGTGTTTTCGCTTGCCACAAACGTGAGTTTGTTCTTCGTGAAGACCTCGCTCCGGAGCCGGAACCCCTCCGGGGCAATGCACCGGAAGGCATAGATGAGGTCCTT